>Ga0164290_1001450_pt1 | contig 34125 bp, 23 predicted proteins | sample Micstemetagenome_FD_108782 | JGI IMG/M metagenome (GOLD analysis project Ga0164290, IMG submission 108782) | Contaminated culture microbial community from soil near Moab, Utah, USA - Microcoleus steenstrupii SON62 (Illumina Assembly) | ecosystem: Environmental > Terrestrial > Soil > Soil crust...
CCTGGGAACGTAGGTCCGCGCACGCTACAATAACAACCGGTGGCCGGCGGGCGCTCAGGCGTCCGCCAGTCTCACCCAAATGCCGACCAGGCACAAAGGGGGTGATGCCCATGAGTAACCAGACTAAGGGCATCGCCGCTCAGGCCTAACCAGCCTCAGGCGATGCCCTCCCTTCACCAGACGCCCGTCCCACTTCGGTGGGGCGGGCGTTTGGCATCTCCGGCGATGTGCGGGCGCTCCCACCCGGGCTGTGGGCGCAGAAATCCAGGCATGGAAACAGGCTTGAGCACACGGGTGTAGAAGCAACACTAAGCATTAGAATAGTGTAAAAACGGGCTCGACCCCTTGACTCTGGTACCCCCGGGTGGTATACTACAAACGTGCCCGAGCGCGCTACCACCCGACCTCTCACCCCGCTTCCCGCATCATTCTCTCACCCCAACCACCACCCATCGCAGCAACGGACGCCGGCCCGGCCGCCTTCCCTCGCTCTCCCCTGCCGCCGGCGTCCCGCTTCGGGCTTGATATACATCTCTGCGGCCGTCAGCATTGCTCGGCTGCATACCCCGAGGCGCCGCTGGCCCGCCAGCGTCCTCATACAGGTGAGACACCGATGCACGCACCGAATACGAATACCCACGCTGCTGAGGTAACGCTGCTGCTCGGCGTGCTCCCTCCGCAGATCCGCGACCAGCTCGGCCCCGCCGACGCACAGGAGCACCTGCTTGAGGTGGTGCTCGACCTCGGCCGGCTGCCCACGGTCCGCACCACCAGCGGCGAGCGCGACCTGAGCGCCCGGGAGGTGTCCGCCGAGGACCTGGCCTATGTCACCAGCCGCCTCGGCGACTTCGGCGACGACAACCGCGCCGGCATCGCCCGCACCCTGCACCGCATCTCGGCCATCCGCAACCGCAAGGGCGAGGTGGTCGGCCTGACCTGCCGGGTTGGCCGGGCGGTGCGCGGCACTCTCGCCATCGTGCGCGACCTGGTGGCGAGCGGCAAGAGCGTGCTGCTGCTGGGCCGCCCCGGCGTCGGCAAGACGACTCTGCTGCGCGAGGCGGCCCGCGTGCTCGCCGACGAGGAGCGGCGGCGGGTGGTGATCGTCGACACTTCGAACGAGATCGCCGGCGACGGCGACATCCCGCACCCGGGGATCGGGCGGGCCCGGCGTATGCCGGTGCCGGCGGTGAAGGCTCAGCACGCGGTGATGATCGAGGCGGTCGAGAACCACATGCCCGAGGTGGTGGTGATCGACGAGATCGGGACCGAGCAGGAGGCCCTGGCGGCGCGCACGATCGCCGAGCGCGGGGTGCAGCTGATCGGCACGGCCCACGGCACCGCCCTAGCCAACCTGCTGGTCAACCCGACGCTATCCGACCTGATCGGCGGCATCCAGGCCGTGACGCTGGGCGACGAGGAGGCCAAGCGCCGGGGGACGCAGAAGACGGTGCTGGAGCGCAAGGCGCCACCGACGTTCGAGGTGCTGGTGGAGCTGGTGGGCCGGGACGAGGTGGTGGTGTACGCCGACGTGGCGGCGGCGGTCGACGCGCTGCTGCGCGAGGAGCAGCCGGCCCACGAGCGGCGCACCCGCGACGGCCGCGGCCAGGTCCGGGCCGAGGAGGTCCAGCCCGCCCCCGTCTATGAGCGCCGGCGCGAGCGCGAGCGCGAGCTGGCGACCCAGCCCTGGGATCAGGCGGGCGAGTCGTTCTGGTGGCTCAACGGCCCTCGTGGCGGCAACAGCGGCGGCAACAGCGGCGGCGGCAAGCGCGGTGGCAAGCGCGGCCCCGGCCGGTACCGCCGGGTCGCGTAGGCCCACCACAGCGGCGCAGAGAGCACAGAGCGACCTCGCCACAGGCCCTAAGAACCGCCATCCCTATCGCTCGGCATTGATCGGGCGCGCAGGCGCAGCGCAGGCTGCGCCTTTGTGATTCCCGGCGACAAGAAGAAACGGCTGCCTTTCGGCAGCCGTGGGGAAGGTGAGGATGTAGGGGGCGGCGTGCAGCAGGGCCGGTGCCTGAGGCTGCCGGGGGTGGTGGCCGCCGCGACCATCACCGCTTTGGGGTTCTGGTGATAAGTGTACAAGAGCTGTGCCACGACTGCTATCCACACAATGAGCCATCTGGCGCTCCATCATATGGTGGGGCCGCAGGAGGACCACAGTACGGGGGCGCTGATCGGACCAGAGGTTCTAACGGCAAATTGTGGCAGGGTGGTGCATAACGTGCACCGATATTAACTGTATGGTACAATTTGGTGCACATCCTGCACCAAGCAGGGGATTGTTTAAAGGACGGTGTGTCATGTCAGAGCAGCCCCCGCTCGCACGTCCGCCACGGCCGCGAGAGCAGCTGCCCATAACCCTGTTCGAGGGGGTGGTGCTGGCCGCGCGAGGGGGTGACAGCCGGATCTATCTCAGCCTGCGCGACCTGTGCGAGGCGCTCGGGCTCACATTCGCGTCGCAGCGCCGGCGCGTCCTCGCCGATGAAGCGCTGCACCTGGCCCAGTTTCGCATCCAGTTCGGGGGGCAGCTGCGCGCGGTGGACTTTCTGCTGCTGGAGGATGTGCCAACCTGGCTCCTGGGCGTGCAGGAGCGCCGGGTAAGCGCGGAGGCGCGGGGCCGCTTCGCCTATGTGAAGCAATACCTGGTGCAAGCCGTTCAGCGGGCCTTCGCGGAGCTGACCGGCCTCCCGCAGGCCCCGAGCAGCGCGATCGAGGAGCTGGGCGAGCTCGACCGGATCGAGGAGGCGTTCGCACAGCTTGAGGCCCTTGGCCGGCGCCAGGACGAGGTCGAAGCGAGCCTGGATCGGGCGCGGGGCGCGTTCCGCGACCTGCGCGGGGTGATCGACGAGATCCGCGAGCGGATGCAGGAGCTCGAGCAGCGGGTGCGGGCGCCGCTCAGCCCCACCCAGCGGGGAACGGTGTACCGCATGGTTCAGCAGTGGGGGAGCGCGCGGGCCGAGCGCGGCCAGACGGCGTCGCCCGGCGTCGCGATCCGCAGGTGCTGGGCCGAGCTGAACGCGGCCTTCGGGGTCAGCACCTACACGCACCTCCCGGCCGCACGGTACGAAGAGATCGTGCGGTATCTCAAGGACCAGTACCGAGCCCTGACGGGACAGGAGCTAGCGGCGACGGAGCAGATCGGGTGGGAGGACAGCGATGGATGACGAGCCACTGGAAGCGCGGGTGGGCCGCCGGCTGCGCGAAGCGCGCCTCACGGCCGGGCTGACGGTGCGCGAGGCGGCGGAGGCCGCCGGCATCCCGCACCACTCGCTGCTCGTGCGCTACGAGAACAGCGCGGCCCGGCCGCCGCTCGAACGGCTCGGGGCGCTGGCCGGGGCGTATGGCACGACGGTAGCCGCGCTCCTGGCCGAGCGCGACGAGGTCGTGCCTTTGATCGCGCAGATCGAACGGGCCGACGTCGCTGTCCTACAACGGCTGCTCGCCGCGCTGCGCTAAGCGCGCTCGCCGCGTTGCGCGCCGCCCCTTGATCCGGTATCCTGTGGCCGCGGCGGGCCCGCCCGCCCAGACAGTCGCCAGCCCGGGAGCAGCTATGAGCGACCAGCCCCTCGCCGAGCGCCGTATCGTCCCAGACGCTCGCCTCGAGGACCTCGACCTCGACCTGGTGCGCCGCCACATTCGCACCGCGATGGAGCGCCGCGGCTACGAAGGCACCACCGAGCCGATCGAGTACCTGCAGCGCTACCACTGCCTCGTCCGCGACGACGGGGCCCTGCGGCCGACGATCGTGGGGGTGCTGGCCTTCGCCGCCGAGCCGGACCGCTGGCTCGACACGGCCGGCATCGACGTGGCCCAGTTCAGCGGCCCCGGCGCCCACTCGACGGCGCTGGTCTTTTCGCGCCAGATCCGCGGCCCGATCGTCAACGTGATCAACCGCACGGTCGACCTGCTCTGGGCCCGCACCGAGCACCGCACCCGCCTGGAGGGCGCCGAGCGGGTCGAGGAAAGCGCCTACAACATCACCGTGCTGCGCGAGCTGACGGTCAACACGATCTGCCACCGCGACTGGTCGCTGGCCGGCTCGATCGCCCGGATCGAGATCCACCCCGAGTTCATCCGCTGGATCACGCCGGGCGGCCTGCCCACCGGGGTGACGGTCGAGAATATCCGCGTGGCCCAGGTGTCGCGCAACCCCGGCCTGGCCCAGATGCTGTACCACGGCGGCCTGGTCGAGAAGTTCGGCCTCGGGATCGACACCGTGCTCGACATCCTGGCGAGCTGGGGCTGCGACCCGCCGATCTACCACGACGACACCACCTTTTTCACCTTCCAGGTCTGGGGCCGCAGCATGCGCGCGGCCCAGGCCTCCGAGGATCCGGCCGGCCTGACCGCGCGCCAGGAGCGCATTCTGGCCGAGCTGCGGGCGCGGCGCGCGGCGACCAGCTCCGAGATCGCGGCGGCCGTCGGCGCGGCCCGGCGCAACGTCCAGCGCGACCTGCATGTGCTGCTCCGGCAGGGGCTGGTGCGGATGGACGGGCCGGCATCGCGGGCCCGCTACCGGGCGCTGTCGTAGTCGCGCCAGCGCGGCGTGGCGCGAGTGGCGCGAACGTGGCGCGAACGTGGCGCGAATGGCGCGAATGGCGCGAATGGCGCGAGATTGACGCGAGATTCGTCCAATACTGGCGCGAGAACTAGTTGAGTTTGGCGCGAACTTTTGCTAGACTCAGGCTACGCCAGAGCGCGGCCCGGCAGCCCTCGATCCGGGGGTGCGGGACGCGCTTCGTCGTACCGGCCGGTACATCTGGTGGCGTGAGGGAAGGCGGGGCACCGCCAGGAAGGAACGGGGGAGCCGATCGCGTAGCAGGAAACGTATTCTTCGAGCAGACCGTGCTGCTCGATCCCTAGACATGCAACGAGGCCCTCGGGAATCTGGCTGGCAACCGCCCGAGAGCCCCCACCCAAGGCACCGACAGGTGTCAATGTCCTGGGTTCGAAGTAACATAAGTTGTCTGCTCTATCTTAGCATCCGCCGATCGCTGTGTCAACCTCTACGCAAGGTTGCGTAGGTTCGTGTTGCCAGGATTCGGGCGGGGCGGGAGCACCGACACGTGACATACCCAGCACACAGGGCGGCGCGCCAGGCTGCGCGCCGGGCCGAGGGGCCGGATGCGACGGCCCAGGCGTACTACGTGCCGCTGCCGCAGCGGCTGCTGGCCGACCTGCGGGATACACCGCTGGCGCTCGGGGTGTACGCCCTGGTCGCCCGCGTCTACCGGGCCACCAAGGCGGACGTGCCGCTGTCCGCCGGCGACCTGCGGCGCTACGACCCGGGGCTGAGCATCGGCGCGGCCGGCCGGGCGCTCGACCGGCTGGTGAAGGCGGGATACCTGGAGCAGGTGCCGGCGCCTGGCCGGCGCAACGTGTACCGCCCGGCCTGGGGGCTTGTGAACGGGGCGCCGCGGGCCTGGGCCCTTGAGGCGGCCTGCCTGGGCCGGCCGCCGCACATCAAGACGCTGCGGCTGCCCCAGGAGCTGCTTGACCGCTACATGGGCCGCCTGGAGCCCAACGCCCGCCAGGGCGCCCACGTGGCCCGCTACACCACCGTGCCGCTGCTCGGGCTGGCCGACGTGGGCGCCTATGGGCTGGCGATGGCGGGCTACCGGCCGACGAGCCCGGGGCTGGAGGCCGCGGGGCTGCTGATAGATGGCCAGCCGCTGCCGCTGCCGGATGCGAAGGCCACGCTCGCGCTCGTCAGTCAGCGCCGCCTGTTCGACGCCGGCAGCCCCATTGCCCTCACCCCGGCCGGCCTGACCCACCTGGGGCTGCCGGCCGCCCCGCGCGAGGAGCCGCAGGGCGACCCGCTGCTGTTCCTCCCCCCCGAGCAGGCCGGGGCCCTGATCGGCCGCCAGATCGCCCCATCGATCGGGTCAGGCGCAACGCCGGCGGCCACGCCGACGGCAGTACAACGCCCTCGCGGCCGTGCCGTCCCGCCTTGCCCCGGATCACATGGAATCTTATCTAAGAAAGGAGAAGAATCCACACATTATTTCACCGTTGAACACGGCGGTGGCGGTGGTGAACATTCACTCTCACAGGCCAGGACCGGGGCGAGCGGGCATGGCACGACGGCAAAAGAAACAGCGGCGCGACACGGCGCAGGGGCGACAACGGGCGAGCCGGCGTCACCCAACCAGGAGCTGGCGACAGAGAGCGAGGCGACGGCACAGGGCGAGGCGGAGCGACAGCTGCGGCAGCTCGGGGTGCGCGCGGACGTCGCGCGGAGCCTGGGCGACCGCCCGGTTGAACAGGTACGCCGTGTGATCGCGGAGGCCCGGAGCCGCCCAAACATTCGCAACCGGGCCGCGTGGGTGGTGAGCGCGCTGCGGGCGCTACCCGCCGAGGAGCCCGCGCCGCCGCCGAAAGCCTCGGACATGGCTATCCTCGTACACCCGGGCCTCACGCACCTGGAGCGAACGCGCTGGCTGGCCCGCTTCCGCAACGCGGACCCGTTCGAGCGTGCGACGGTGCTGGCGCACTTCCACGCGGAGCACCCGCTGGAAAGCGCGTAACGGCGGTGCAGCCGCCCCTCAGCAGCCCGGCGCGGGAGAGCGCACGCCAGTCTCACAGCCTAGCGGCAGATAGGCTGTCACAGGCGTCAGAATCAGAAACGGCCGCCCTTGCGGGCGACCGTGAAAGTGGGGGTTGGGCTGGCGTCTTGCCAGGTAGCTATTGCTGTCCTAATGATATGCAACCGGCGTGCCAGGGGCATCGCTCGAAGGAGCCATCCCCGCTTCGGCTAGCAGCGAGTGTGATTGTGAAAAAATGCACAGTTGTATTTGCGCAAATACAATAGTGAAAGAAATCACAGTTGTATTTGCGCAAATACAACTGTGAATAAATGAACAATGTTTAGCACGCAGCAGCTGTGAGGCTATCTCTTCCCTTAGGCTTCCCGATGCTCCAGCAGCGCGACAAGGCGTTCTGCGAGGGCTTCGAGCAGCTTCCAGTCGTCGGCTTCGAGCCGCGACGGGTCGGCGCGAAGTTGTGCGAGGCGTGCGATGGTAGCGACGAGGCTGGCACGGTCGCGGCTCGTCAGGCCACCGCGAGTTGTCGCTACCGGAGCGGCTGCCCGGGGAGTAGCAGGCGCTTCCTCTGGCTGGGGAAGGTCTGGTTCAGGGGGCGGGGATTGCCCAAGGGTGAATGGCGGTTCGTCGAGCTGGGCGCCAGCCGGGCTGGGCGAGATCTGCGTGGACGGGTTCAGGAGGGACTGGACGCCGGCGCGGGTGTCGGCGAGGGAAAGATCCTCGGCCTGGACCGCGTCGATCAGGGGTTGACGCTGGGCCGGGTCGGCGAGCTTGGCGAGCTCGTAGACGTGGCTGAGAGTGTCGGGGCGGGCGCGCACGAGGGCGCGCAGGTCGTCGTCGAGCTGGAGCAGGCGCAGGCGGTTCTGGACATAGCCGCGGCTGGTGCCGAGGCGCTCGGCGATCTGGGCGTAGCTGTAGCCGAGCTCGGCCTGCATGCGGCCGAAGGCGGCGGCCTCATCGAGCGGGTGCAGATCCTCGCGCTGGAGGTTCTCCGTAATCGCGAGCTCGAGGGCGGTCTGGTCGCTGGTTGTTTCGGGGAGCACGAGGGCTGGGACGGCGGCGAGGCCGGCGAGGAGCACGGCGCGCCAGCGCCGCTCGCCGGCGATCAGCTCGTACTGGCGGCCGCTGCCCTCGAACAGGGTGAGCGGGATGGCTCGCACAATCACCGGCTCCAGCACGCCGTGGAGCCGGATTGACTCGGCGAGCTCGGCGAGGCTGCCCTCGTCGAAGCGCTGGCGGGGCTGGCGGCGGTTGGGCATGATCTCGCGGGCGAGCAGCTCGACCACCTCGCGGCGGGCGCGCTCCTGGCCGAGCAGAACGGCGTCGGCGCGCGGGGCGAGGCGGGGCGTCTCGGCCTTGCGGTCGCTCATCATCGGGCGCTTAGGCACGCAACACCTCCTCGGCCAGCGCGCGGTAGGCCTGAGCCCCGGGGTGGCCGGCCTCGTAGGACAGGATGGGCTGGCCGGCGAGGGCGCTCTCGGCGAAGCGCACGCTGCGGCGGATCGGGGCGAAGACCTGGCCGGGGAACTCGGCCGAAAGGGTGGCGAGCACGTCCTGGTCGTGGACGTTGCGCGGGTCGTAAAGCGTCGGCAGGATACCGAGCAGCCGCAGACGGGGATTAGTGCGGCGCTGGATCTTGTCGACCGACTGCATGAGCTGGGCCAGGCCGCGAATGGCCAGGAATTGGCACTCGACGGGGATAAGCACGTGGCTGCCCGCGGTGAGCGCATTGATCGTCAGGATGCCGAGGGTGGGCGGGCAGTCGATCAAGATCTCGTCGTAGTCGCCGGCGACGGGGGCAAGGGCGTCGGCGAGGACCCGCTCGCGCCCGACCTCGTTGAGCAGCTGAACCTCGGCCGCGGCCAGGTCGATCGTCGCCGGGACGATGGTCAGGCTGCCGGCGGGCTGGATCACCTCGCGCACCGGCAGCCCCTCGGTCAGCACCTCAAATAAGGAGCGGGTCAGGGCGCCGGGGTCGACGCCGAGGGCGGCGGAAAGCGAGGCCTGGGGGTCGGCGTCGACGAGCAGGACGCGGCGGCCGCGCTCGGCCAGGGCCGCGCCGAGGTTGATCGCCGTCGTCGTCTTGCCGACGCCGCCCTTCTGGTTCGCCAGGGCGATGATCCGGGCCATACGCTCCTCCGCTCAATGGAGCTCCTCGCGCGGGGCGACGAGCGGCTCCTGCACCTGTGAGATCCGGTTGGGCGGCCTCGCGGGCGGCAGAAAAGCCTCCAGCGGCTGCCCGAGGGCAATGGCTATGTCGAGCAGCAGCGCGACCGTCACCGCGCGGGCGCCGCTCTCATAGCGCGAGATGCTTTCGCGCTTCACCCCGAGGAGCGCGGCCAGCTCGCCCTGGGTCATCGCGCGGGCCTGCCGCAGCTCGCGGAGCCGGCTGGCCACATACGCCCCCACCTCCGCCTCGCGCCGACGCCGCGGCGCCGCTGCGCCCTCCTGTGCCGGCCGCGCGTCGAGCGCCGAGGCCAGCCGCCCATTATTCGCCGGTGGCTCCACGTCGATCGCTCCATGTGCCAATCTGGTACGATTATGCTAGCACATGGTTTCGACTGTGTCCACACGCCCCGGCCAGCCCCGCGCCAGGCCAGCTCGTCATGCCCAAAGGCGCCCATTCCTTGCACCCTTGGCACCCCGCATCTAGGCAGGGTTGGCGGGAAAAGTGTGTAGATCCCCCAATCAACAGCGGGGGGCGAGCGGGCTATACTGGCATCATAAAGCCACGAGGCACGGATGACGCGGGAGGGGCGGACCCACGTCAGACGAGCCTCGTGGCTTTTCCATTCCAAGCGGGAATGAGGGTGCGGCCGTTCTCGCCTCGCTGTGTTTCTGCGCCTGCGCGGCTTACCCCGAGCCGGGGCCGATCCCAAGCAGGGCGGCCACCCCGGCGGCGTAGCGGTCCTCGGCGCCGCGCAGGGCGGCGAGGTAGCGGCCGGTGGTGGCGAGCGAGGCGTGGCCGAGCAAGGCCTGGATCTCGGAGATGGTGGCGCCTTGCTGCTCGCGGATCTGGGCGCCGGTGTGGCGCAGGGCGTGGAAATGCACGCCGAGCCGGGCCGCGCCGATGCGCTCCAGCGAGCGAGCGCTGAGCGGCGCGCCAAGGTTGCGCCGGGAGCAGCTCGCCCAGACCGGCGCGTCGGGCGGGAGCGCGGCGAGCTCGCCGTGTGCGGCGCGCAGGGCGGCGAGCAGGACGCCGGCGCTGGCCGGGCTGAGCTGGTGCCGGCGGGCCTGGCCGCCCTTGGTGCGCGGGAAGGCCAGGGTAACGGCGCCCCCGTCCTCGACGCGCACATCGCGCCAGCGCAGCCGGGCCAGCTCGCCGACGCGGCGGCAGGTTTCGATAGCCACCGCGAGCAGGGCGTAGTCGCGCTGGCCCGCGCGGGTGTCGCGGGGGATGGCGCCCAGGGCCGCGCGGATGCGGGCCACGCTTAAGGCCTCGGAGTCGGCGTAGGCCTGGACGGGCCGCCGGCGCAGGCGGGCGACGGGGTTGGTGGGGAGCAGCTCCGTGCGTGTGGCGTAGGCGTAAAAGCTGCTCAGGATGGTCAGGCGGCGGTTAAAGGTGGCCGGCGCGGGCGCCCTGGCCCCCGCCCAGCCCTGCGCGACGAGGGCCACCGGGGCGGCCGGAGAGTCGAGGTCGAGGCCGGCGTCGCGGAGCGCCGCCCGGAAGCTGGCGAGGGTGGCCCGGTAGGCCCGCTCCGTTTCGGCGCTGCCGGTGCGACCCGTCTTCTCATGCAGCCAGCCGGCGATCGCCAGCTCCAGCGAGGGCTGCCCCGCGGCCCCGATCAGCTCCTGGCTCATGCTGCGCTCCGTGTTGCCCGCGACGTGTAGGAAGTGGCCTTATGGTAGCATACATGTCGGGTAACAAGTATTACCTGACATCAATTCCATGCCCGGCCGGGCGCACATAGTTGGTTTCGCAACCAAAAATACGTAGACTCCCGCACAGACCGCCCGGCCCGCGGCTGCTATCCTATATCCAGAAGCCACGAGGGAATGTGTCAAGCGGGAGGGGCGGACCCGCGCGATACACACCTCGTGGCTCTCTTTTTGCCCTCCCCACCCGCTTCCACATTCTCGCAACTGCAGAAGCCATTCGGCACAGGAGGTGCTACGGGCGTGGTAGCCCACCGAATGCCGGCGCCGCGATGGGCCCATGGTTGGACATCGGGATGTTTGCTAAGATAGGGGTACCGCTGTGCGAGCTGCGCGGCCTGCATCGGCCGGAGCGTGATCCGCGCCCCGGCTCCCCCAGGAGCACCCCGATGAGCACACCCCCCACCCTGCCCTACGACCTCGCCGCCGAGCGGGCGACTCTGGGCGCCCTGCTGCTCGACCGCGAGGCGGTGGTCGCCGTGGCCCCCTGGCTCCAGCCGGCCCACTTTTACCTCGAGCGGCACGCCCGGGTCTACGCCGCCGCCCTGCGCTGCTATGCCCGCCGCGAGCCCCCCGACCTGGCCACCGTCGCCGCCGAGCTCCAGCGCCACGGCGAGCTCGAGCTTGTCGGCGGCCACAGCGCCCTCGGCGAGCTGGTGGCCGCCGTCCCCACTGCGCTCCACGTGTCCTACTACGCCCGGACGGTCGAGCGCACCGCCGTCGGCCGGGCCCTGATCACCGCCGCCGGCGAGATCGCCGCCCTCGGCTACGACGACAGCCGCAGCGCCGAGGAGCGGCTCGATGCCGCCGGCCAGCTCATCTTCCAGCTCGCCGCCCAGCGCCAGATCGGCCAGGACTTTGTGCCCCTGTCCACCGTCGCCGGCGACTACCTCGCCGCGATCGAGGCCGCCGACGACGGCGACCTGCTCGGGCTGAGCTGCGGCTACCCCGCCATCGACCAGATCACCCAGGGCTTCAAGGCGGGCGAGCTGGTCGTGCTCGCCGCCCGCCCCGGGGTCGGCAAGACGGCCCTGGCCCTCAGCATCGCCCTCCATGTGGCCCAGGCCGGCCATCGGGTCGGCATCTTCTCGCTCGAGATGGACCGCGAGCTGCTGCTCCAGCGGTTGCTGGCCATGGTGCTCGGCGCCGCCACCACCCAGGTGCCGCGCCTGCTGCGCCGGGGCGACGTGCGAGCGATCAATGCCCTGGCCGCTGTCAGCGACCTGCCGATCCATATCGACCACACCGCCGCCCTCAACGTGCTCGCCATCCGCGACCGCGCCCGCCGCCTGGCCGCCGAGCACGACGTCGACCTGTGGGTGGTCGATTATCTCCAGCTGGCCCAGGGCGGCGACGCGCGCGCCGACGAGGTGGCCCGCATCACCGCCGTGAGCCAGGGCCTTACCGCGATGGCGCGCGAGTTCCGCACCCCCGTGCTCGCCCTTTCGCAGCTATCGCGGGCGGTGGAGGGGCGGGCCGGCCACGTGCCCCAGCTGTCCGACCTGCGCGGCTCCGGGAGCATCGAGCAGGACGCCTCGCAGGTCTGGTTTATCTACCGGGAAGAGCTGTACGACACGGAGACGGACAAGGCGGGCGTGGCCGAGATCCACGTCGCCAAGCACCGCAACGGCGAAACTGGCGTCGCCCCCCTGCGCTTCGAGCGTTCGACCACCCGCTTCCACTCCCTGCACAGCACGCTGCGCTAACGCCCCGCCCACGCGCCGTCTCCCCTCGCCGCAGGTCGTCGTGCCGCCACTCCGGCGCCGCACGAGTCAGGGAGATCGTATGCGAACCCGTTTGGACCCGATTGCCCGCTCGCGCACGGTTCTCGGCGCGCTGCTTGTCGTCGTGCTGCTCGCCGTGGGGGCGCTGGCCCGCGCCCGCGATGCCTCTCCCGGCCACTTCGGCTGGTCGGACCTGGCCCCGCTCCCGCTCGATCGCACCGAGGCCCAGGGGCTTGTGACGAACGGCAAGCTGTATCTGTTCGGCGGCTTCGCCGACGCCGACTACCGTGCCACCACCCGCTCGGATGTGTACGATCCGGCCGCCGACCGCTGGAGCCGCCTCGCCGACATGCCGCTGGCCCTGTCCCACGCAGCCCAGGTCGCCGACGGCGAACGGATCTACCTGATCGGCGGCTACGTGGGCGATAACCCCGGCCCCTCGACCGACCGGGTGTTGATCTACAACACACGCACCGACACCTGGAGCTACGGCCCCCCGCTCCCCGAGCCCCGCGGCGCCGGGACGGCGGCGATCGCCGGGCGCAGCATCCACTTCTTCGGCGGAGCCGTGCGCGCCGCGGGCACCACCGCCGCCGACGACAAGACCGAGCACTTCGCCCTCAGCCTCGACGGCGGCACGGGCTGGGCGCGCCTGGCCCCCCTGCCCGCCGGTCGCAATCACCTCGGCAGCGTCGCCCTCCGCGGCAAGATCTATGTGCTCGGCGGCCAGCTCGACCGGTACGAGGGCACGACCTCCCAACGCCGCGTCGACGTGTACGACCCGGCCAGCGGCCGCTGGAGCCGCGCCGCCGACCTGCCGGTGGGCCGCAGCCACGTCGGGGCCTCGGCGCTCGCGGCCCACGGGCGGATCGTCGTCCTCGGCGGCTCGACGGACGACGGCGCCGCGGGCGAGGCCTCGTCCGCCGTCTACGCTTACGACCCGGCGACAAATGTGTGGCTGCGCATGGCCGACCTGCCCGGCGGGCGCAAGACGCCGGTCGCCGGCTATAGTGGCAATCGGCTGCTCGTCGCCGGCGGCGGCATCGGCAGCCCGACAAACACCATGTGGGCCGCCGCCCTGCCCGACCGCTGGGAAGCCCAGGCGGCCATGCCGCTCGCCCTCGGCGAGGTGGCGGGAGGGATCGTCGGCGACACCCTGTACCTCGTCGGCGAGGGCGACGCCGCGACCCTGGCCTATGACCTCGGCGCCAACCGCTGGAGCGGCGGCCTGGCCCGGCGCCCCTTCCCCGGCAGCCACCACACGGCCGAGGTGGTCGGCAGCCGGCTGTACCTGTTCGGCGGCCTCGACGGCGGCTCCCGCGGCAAGGTGCAGATCTACGACCCGGCCGCCGACCGCTGGAGCCTGGGGGCCGGCATGCCCTTCGCGGCGGGCTCCAGCGCCACGGCCACGATCAACGGCAAGGTGTACCTCGCCGGCGGTATCGTGGGGGATCGCACGACTGCCCAGGCCGCGGTCTACGACCCGGCGACGAACAGTTGGCAAGCGCTGGCGCCGATGCCGCAGGGGCGCAACCACGCCGCCGCGGCCACCGACGGGCGCAGGCTGTGGGTGTTCGGCGGGCGCGGCCCGGGCAGCGGCGACAACAACACGGTGGCCAACGGCTTCGACACGGTGCAGGTGTACGACCCGGCGACGAATACCTGGCAATCGAGCGCGAGCGGGGCCAGCCTGGCGCCCCTGCCGGTCGGGCGGGGCGGCATGGGCAAGGCGGTGTATGCTCGGGGGGCGTTCTACATCTTCGGCGGGGAAACGGCGAGCGGGCCGGGGGCGACGGCGGACGGGGTTTACAGCCGGGTGGACGTGTACACCCCGACCGCCAACAGGTGGAGCGTGGCGGCAGCCATGCCCACCGCGCGCCACGGCATCTTCCCGCTGCTGATCGGCGGCCGGGTGTACGTAGCCGGCGGCGGTGCGGCGGCCGGCGCGTCCCGGTCGGGTGTGCTCGAAGTCTTCAACCTGCCCGCGGCATCCCTGCCCCCCGGCGACACCGACGTAGCCGCGCCGCCCGGGCCCTTCGCCGCCTTTCTGCCGTTTGTTGTCGACCGGCCGGCAAGGTCGGGCGGGCCCGCGCTGGCGCCCCCGGCTGTCGCGCCGGGGAACTGACAGCCGGGTCTGACAGAACTGTCATCATCGTCTGTAGTGTTTGTTCATAGGGGGTTCATCGACAGCGACGACAGTATAAGCGCCTGCGAGAGCTGTTCGTACAGCGGTTACGGTCTCCTGGCCGTAACCGCTTCGTCTGCTGCCCTGTCCTGAGTCGCGCGGTTCTGCCACAAGCGCACCTGTTCCCCGCCCACCCGCACCCGAAGGATTGCCGGGGAACCGCGGCGGGGAGCCTCTGAGCTCCCTGTGGCCCGGCCGCGCGTGGCTGTGCACCTGGTTTGAGGGGGATCATGGCACACGTTCGAACGACAACCCTGCTTCGTCCGGCCATCGCGTTCTTGATTCTCGTCGGGCTCTTCGCCCCACTCTTCTCCGGCTCCGCCCCGGCGCGGGCCGCAAGCCCGGTGCGGGTGAACTTTCAAAGCGAGGGCGCCCCAACCCCGTCCGGCTATGCGCGCGACTACGGCCTCGGCTTCGGGCCGCGCACCCGCGGCGAGGCCGCCATGGCCGGCGTGGCGAGCGAGCCATCCGGCCTGAGCTACGGCTGGGTTGTGCCCGGCAGCGCGAACCCGCGCAGCCTGGTCGGCGAGGGCCGCGACCGCAACCTCGTCGGCGACCAGCGCTTCGACACGCTGCTCCATATGCAGCGCGTCGCCCCGGGGGCGTGGGAGATCGAGCTGCTCAACGGGACGTACGACGTCACCGTGGCCGTGGGCGACGCCGGTGTGTACGCCGACCCCGAGCGCCACAACATCCGCCTTGAGGGGGCCCCCGCGATCGTCCAGTTCGTGCCCACGGGCCCGGCCGGCGCGGCCACCCGCTCGCAGGCGACGACCGCCCGGGTCACCGTCAACGACGGCCGGCTCACCGTCGACGCCGAGGGCGGCACCAACACCAAGATCCACTACATCGACATCGTCCCGGTGACCGACCCGGACCAGCCCTACGTCACGGGGGCGACCCCGTCGGACGGGGCCACCGGTGTGCTGCGTAACACCAGCATCACGGCCAATGTGTTTGTGCCGGGCGGCGGTATCCGCGGCAGCACGATCACCAACGACTCAGTCCGTCTGCTGCGCGCGAGCGACAACAGCCGCATCCCCGCCACCGTGAACACCACCGGCGGCGGCGACGCGATCACGCTTCAGCCCAGCGACTACCTCGACCCGAACACCCGCTACATCTTCCAGGTGACGAGCGACGTCCAGGATGGGTCGGGCCGGGGCTTCCTGCCCTTCACCAGCAGCTTCACCACTGGCACCTCCGGCGGCCCCGGTGGCGGCGACGCCTCGATCGCCTTTGAGATGCGGCGCAACCTGGTCCAGGCGAAGTGGTACAGCAGCCTGGCGATCGGCCCTGATAACCGGCTGTACGCCGCCTCGCTGACCGGCCACATCTACCGCTACGACATCAACGCCGACGGCACGCTCGGCAACCTGCGCACGATCACCACGATCCGCGACCGCGAGGGCGGCGACCGGGCGATCATCGGCCTGGCCTTCGACCCCGCCGGCACCGCCGCCAACCCGATCCTTTGGGTGTCCCACAACGGCCCCTACGTCCTCGAGGGCGCCGACGACTGGACGGGCCGGATCGCCCGCCTCAGCGGGGCCAACCTGGAAAGCTTCCAGAACTATGTGGTCAACCTGCCCCACTCCTACAAAGACCACATGACGAACAGCCTCGCCTTCGGCCCCGACGGCAAGCTGTACATCTCGATCGGCAGCAACAGCGCCATGGGCGCCCCGGACAACGCCTGGGGCAGCCGGCCCGAGCGTCTGCTGCCCGGCGCCGTCCTGCGCATCGACCAGGCGGCGATCAGCAACCCGCCGCTGAACGCGAAGACCGAGGACGGGGGCAGCTACAACCCCTACGCCGCGAACGCCCCGGTGACGATCTACGCCACCGGCGTGCGCAACGCCTACGATCTGCTCTGGCACTCCAACGGCGAGCTGTACCTGCCGACCAACGGCTCGGCCAAGGGCGGCAACGCCCCCGGCACGCCGACCACCCTGCCGCCCTCCTGCGCCAACCGGATCGACGGGGCCACCAATGGCGCCTACACCGGCCCGCGGGTGCCCGCGCGCTATGGCATCGTCGACCAGCGCGACTACCTGTATCGCGTCGAGCGCGGCGGCTACTACGGCCACCCCAACCCGCTGCGCTGCGAGTGGGTGCGCAACGGCGGCAACCCCACCAGTGGCGCCGACCCCTTCGAGGTCACCGAGTACCCCGTCGGCACCATGCCCGACCGCAACTACCGCGGGGTGTCCTACGACTTCGACGTCCACAAGTCGCCCAACGGCGTGATCGAGTACAAGAGCGACAGCTTCAACGGCGCGCTGAAGGGCTGGCTGATCGTCGTCCGCTACAGCGAGAACGACGACCTGATCGCCCTCCAGCCCGGCGGCCCGAGCAAGGATATCGTCGCCGCGCGCGAGCGCGTCCAGGGCTCCAACAACAGCCTGAGCAACCCGCTCGACCTGGTCGAGGACACGCGCAACGGCAACATCTATGTGATCGAGTTCAGCGCGGAGAACCAGAGCCGGATCACGCTGCTGCGCCCGGTCGGCGACGACGCCCCGCGCATCCGGGTCGGCCCCTCCAGCCTGGCTTTCTCCGACGATGCGAGCACTGCGGGGGCGAGCGCGGCCCAGGCCGTGACGATCGAGAACATCGGCCGGCGCGACATGCAGGTGGCCAGCATCACCACCGCCGGCACCAACGCCAGCCAGTTCACGATCGTCGGCGCCGTGCCCACCACCATCCGGCCGGGCGAGGCGGCCACCGTCAACGTCGCCTTCACCGCGGCCAGCCCCGGCCCGAAGAGCGCCATCCTGCGCATCGCCAGCAACGCCGTCAACAGCCCCACCTCCGAGGTGGTCCTGCGCGGCCTCGGCGCGGCCGGCTCCGGCGGCAGCAACGAGCCCTCGCTCCAGTGGATCCTCGACACCTACGAGATCGCGGTCAACGTCGGCGACGACAACCCCGCCACCAACATCATCAACAGCAGCAGCTCGCTGCAGCGGGCCCCCCTGCTCGGCGACGAGGTGAGTGCGCAGCGCTTTGTGCGCGCCGATAACGCCAACCCGGTGATCATTCAGCCGATCGCCGTCTTCGGGCCCACCGCCAACGACCCGGTGACCCGCTTCGGCTGGTACCCCTCGGGCAGCACCAGCATCAAGAACGAGCTGTTCCAGGTCGGCAACAGCCCGAGCAGCAACGCCCAGCGCATCGCCCCCGTGCTCAAGCCCGGCGCGCAGCTCAGCTTCGACCCCGGCACGGCCAGCTTCGGCTTCTACTCGACCTGGCCCTTCTTCAACAACCGCACGCTGTACAGCGAGGACGCGCTCAACACCTTCTCGGGCGCCATCCCGCACCATGTGCGCGTGTACCCGCTCAAGACCAGCACCGGCGCGGTCGTGCCCGACGCCTATGTGATCGCCACCGAGGAGCACACCAGCGGCTTCGACTTCCAGGACGTGGTGGTGATCGCGCGCAACCTCAAGCCCGCCAGCGGCACGCAGCCGCCGCCGAACAACCCGCCGACGGCCAACGCCGGCGCCAACCAGACCGTCGACGTTGGCAGCCCCGTCGCCCTCGCCGGCAGCGCCAGCGATGCGGATAACGACCCGCTCACCTATAGCTGGACGCAGACCGCCGGCCCCGCCGTGATGCTCCAGGGCGCCGACACGCTGACTCCTTCGTTCACCGCGCCCAACGCGCCGGCCAGCCTGACCTTCCGGCTGAGCGTGTCCGATGGCCGGGCCAGCGCCAGCGCCACGGTGAATGTGAGCGTCGTCGAAAGCCCGATCAGCGGCCTGACCGCCAGCAGCAACGGGCCCACGGTGCTCGGCCGGCCCACCGCCTTCACCGCCAGCGTGTCCAACGGCAGCGGTGTCAGCTTCAGCTGGGCCTTCGGCGACGGCGGCACCGCCACCGGGGCCAGCGTCAGCTACACCTACCAGCAGGAGGGCAGATACACTGCGGTCGTCACCGCGCAGAAGAACGGCACCACCCTGAACGCCTCGGTGACGGTGGATGTGACCAACGCCGCCCCGGTCGTCAACGCCGGCGCCGACCAGCGCGTGCCCGTCAACACTGGCGTTGTGCTCGACGGCGGCGCGAGCAGCGACCCTGACGGCCACACCCCGCTGACCTTCGCCTGGCGCCAGGTGAACGGCACCCCCGTCACGCTGACCAGCCCGGCCGCCGCCCGGACCACCTTTGTCGCCCCGAATGTGCCCGACACGCTCGTGTTCGAGCTGGCCGTCACCGACTCCTTCGGCAAGCGGGCGACCGGCCAGGTGACGGTGGTGGTCGAGGCGGGCACGCGGCCCAACGCCAGCCCGGTGGCCAACGCCGGGCCGGACGTGCGGGTGCAGGCCGGGGCGGGCGTGGCTCTGGACGGCTCGCGAAGCTTCGACCCGGACGGTGACACGATCACCTACAGCTGGGCCCAGATCGCTGGCCCGCTGGTTTCTCTCAGCGGCACCACGACGGCCCGGCCCTCCTTCACCGCGCCGGCCGCGCCGGCCAGCCTGCGCTTCGAGCTGACCGTCACCGACGCCTATGGCAAGAGCGCGACCGACCAGGTGCTGGTCGAGGTGGAGCCGGCCACCCGGCCGAACCACCCGCCGGTGGCCCAGGCCGGCGACGACCTGCGCGTGCCCGTGCGCAGCGCCACCACCCTTGACGCGAGCGCGAGCAGCGACCCCGACGGCGACGCGCTGACCTTCGCGTGGCGCCAGGTCAGCGGGCCCGCCGTCACGCTGACCGGCAGCGGCGTCCGGCGCACCTTCTTCGCGCCCGCCACGCCGGCCACCCTGGTCTTCGAGGTGCGGGTGAGCGACGCCTTCGGCGGATCGGCCGCCGACCAGATCACGGTGGTGGTGGAGCCGTCCACCCGGCCGAACAACCCGCCGGTGCCGAACGCCGGCCCGGACCGGCGGGCCCCGCTGTCGTCGGTCGTGGCGCTCGACGCGAGCGCGAGCAGCGACCCCGACGGCGACGCCCTGACCTTTGTGTGGCGCCAGGTCAGCGGCCCCACCGTCGCCATCGCCAACGCCACCACAGCGGTGGCCCAGGTGGTGACGCCGCCCACCCCGGCGAGCCTGGTCTTCGAGGTGACCGTCACCGATGCCTTTGGGGCCAGCAACGCCGACCGCGTGACGATCACCGCCGTCGCGGCCGGTGACAATCGGGCGCCGGTGGCTCAGGCCGGCCGGGCGATGCAGGTGCTGCTTGGCGCTAACGCCCGTCTGAACGCGAGCGCGAGCAGCGACCCTGACGGCGACCCGCTCACCTTCGCGTGGCGCCAGGTCAGCGGCCCGGGCGTGACCCTGGTGGGCGCGAACACCGTTTCGCCGGCCTTTATCGCCCCCGCCGCGCCGACGAGCCTGGTCTTCGAGGTGACCGTCAGGGATAGCTTCGGGGCCAGCAGCACGGCCCGGGTGACGGTGGAGGTGCGCACCGCGCTCCAGCTCCAGAACCGTCTGTACCTGCCGCTCGTGCGCCGGTAGCCCTTCCGCCGGCTCCGCCCGGCCCGGATGACGAATTTGTCAGCTTGAGCGGCGCCAGGGGTGCCGGGCCACAACCCGGCGCCCCTGGCTGTTTTCGACCCTGATGCGCTGTCCGTAATTGGGGAAATGAATAAGTTGTTATCTAGGTGGTTATGGCGGAGCGCTGGCTCGGTGTGATGGACTGAGCTCGCCCCATTTTTGTGAAGAGATACTCGAAAAACCAAGCTCGTCATAACACCTACCGAGTGAAATAGTAGTGCGCGCAGTCGTAGGGGGGGCGATAGCCCGGCCTGACCAAGATGTTAGCTTGGAGCAACCGAGTTTTAGCGCATTCTGACGGGCTATCTCTATTTTCGAGCTGAACAAACTGTAATTGCGCTTGGCGGTCTCGCTGCCGTATAGTCGAGATGGGGACGGGAAAGATATCGCAACCGATAGTTATATCCATCACGTTCTCCTTGTGCATCACGATAATACTTGACAATAACGGCCGAAATGACAGCTAGGATGAGGAACACAGCTATGACCGCCTCCATAGTTGATCTCAACGTTCGCTCGGCCGCGAAGGAAGCTCTTGTAGCCCCTCAGATCGCGTGGATCGAGCGGTATAAGGTGCGCAACCCCGGGGCGCAGGACGTGCGGCTGTACCTGTACCTGAAGCGTGGGCTCGACATCCTGATCAGCGTGGCCGCGCTGCCATTTCTGCTGCCGCTGTTCCTGCTTTGCGCGCTGCTGATCAAGCTGGACTCGCCCGACGGCCCGATCTTCTTCATCCAGGAGCGCACCGGCAAGCACGGCCGCCGCTTCAAGATGTACAAGTTCCGCACGATGGTGCGGAACGCCGAGGAGCTGAAGAAGAAGCTGGTCGCGACAAATGCCGACGGCGAGCTGACCCGCCCGCTGAAGCTCGACTACGACCCGCGCATCACCCGCGTCGGCCGCATCCTGCGCAAGACGAGCCTCGACGAGCTGCCGCAGATCATCAACATTCTGCGCGGCGAGATGAGCTTTGTCGGCCCGCGCCCGACCTCGTTCGGCCTCAAGTCGTACTCGCTCTGGCACACCGAGCGCCTCGAGGTGACGCCGGGCCTCACCGGCTTCTGGCAGCTCAGCAGCCGCGGCGACACCGACTTCGACAACTGGCTGCGCTACGATGTGCTGTACATCCAGCGCCGCTGCCTGATGCTGGATCTCGAGATCCTGTTCCGCACCTTCAGCTCGGTCCTTGTGGCCAAGGGCGCTCGCTAACCCCCGGGCCGAGCGCCCACGCACAGCTCCGGCGCGGAACAGCCAAGGTTCGACAGCCGGTTCGCAGGATACACCGCCCCAGGTGAACCACTAGCGTAGGCGAAAACCCATGCCAGCTTACCGACACGCTTACGAGACCGACCTGACCGACGAGCAGTGGCAGATCATCTGCTCCCTGGTCGAAGTCCCGCAGCAGGGCCCCGGGCCGCGCCGCTCGGTGAACCTGCGCGAAGTGGTCAATGCGCTGCTTTACAAGCAGCGGACCCGCTGCCAGTGGCGGATGCTGCCCCACGACCTGCCCCCGCGCAGCACGGTCAGCGGCTACTACCAGCGCTGGAAGGAGTCGGGCGTGTGGGATCAGGTCCTGCATCTGCTCAGCACTCACGAGGCCACGCCCGCTATGCCGGCGCACGCGCGCGCCGAACGGCTGCGCCAGCCGGTCGCGCGCCACGACGCCATGGTGGCCCAGGGCTGAGGGCGGGCCCCGGTCGCCCGCCAGGCGGCGAGATCGTCAGCGCTCCCAGCTTTTGTGGCCGGCACCGCAGTGTTCGGCGGCTCCTCGCCCCCCTGCTCCCCCCCCACAGCCGCTTCTTTCCCCTCGCACCAACCAGCGTCGGCCCCAGCGCAGCGGCCTCAGCACTCGCCACAAGCTGAGCAGGCTGTTCTGGGGCCGCTGTCGCCCCGGCCTGGGTTTAGCTCCGGACGTGGTGAGCGTCTGCCTTACGATTTATTCATCTTTTGGCGTAGTTCTGCCCGCGGATATGACGGTTATACCTAGGAGGTTGAGCAAATTGTAATTGCAATTAGAGAAGAGCTGACCTATAGTTTGAACGGACCATCAGTACAATAAGGGACAAGCGCTGTCCTCTGCCACATCGGCTAGTTATTCACCCGCTCATCCAGGCATTGAACCCATAAACCACATAGATGTATGATCAACGAAGCTACAAACACAGTAAATAGCGGGAAGGCTCATAAGATTGCATATATTATGTCGCGCTTCCCCAAAATCTCCGAAACGTTCGTCCTGTACGAGATCCTCGAAATTATCCGGATGGGCTATAGCGTCGAAGTCTTCCCGCTGATCCGCGAGCGCGAGGGGATTGTGCACCCGGAGGCGCAGCCGATCGTCGACCAGGCCCACTATAGCAAGCCCTTTGGGCGCAAGATTCTCGCCGCGCACGCCTACTGGCTGCGACGGCGACCGCGAATCTATCTCCAAACGCTGGCCGGCGTGATCGCCGCGAACATCGGCTCGCCCAAATTCCTCGCGCGCGCGCTGATCGTCCTGCTCCAGGCGGCCTGGTTCGCCCGCGAGATGGAGCGGCTGGGCGTCACCCACGTCCACGCGCACTTCGCGACCCACCCCGCCCTCGCCGCCTATGTGGTCAAGCGGCTCGCCGGGATCAGCTACAGCTTCACCGTCCATGCCGACGACATCTATACCCAGCGGCCGATGCTCGCCGAGAAGATCCGGCAGGCCCGGCAGGTCGTGTCGATCTCCGACTACAACCGGCGCTTCCTGGAGCGGCTCTACGGCGACCTGGCGCGAGCAAAGGTGACGGTGGTCCACTGCGGGGTCGACGTCGGCGTGTTCGCGCCGCGCCCGGCCCCCGCTCCGCGCGCCGAGTTCCACATCGCCTGCGTGGCCCGGATGGAGGAGAAGAAGGGCCACACCTACCTGCTCGACGCCTGCGCGCACCTGCGCGACCGCGGCGTGCCGGTGCGCTGCCATCTGATCGGCGACGGGGAGCTGCGCCCCGAGGTCGAGGCCCAGATCGCGCGCCTGAATCTGGGCGAGGTGGTCGAACTCCACGGCCGCCAGCCGCGCGGCCGGGTCAAGGAGCTGCTGGCCGCGGCCGACGTGATGGTGCTGCCAAGCATCACCACCGCCGAGGGGCGGCAGGAGGGCATCCCGGTCGCCCTGATGGAGGCGATGGCCACCGAGCTCCCCGTCGTCAGCACCCGCACCTCCGGCATCCCGGAGCTGATCGAGCACGGCCGCAGCGGGCTGCTGGTGCCCGAGCGCGACGCCGAGGCGCTCACCAGGGCCCTGCTCCTGCTCGCCACCAACCGCGACCTCGGCCCGCGCCTCGGCGCGGCCGGGCGCGCGCGGGTGCTGGCCGAGTTCGACCTGCGCGAGAACGCGCGCATGCTCAGCCGCATCCTCACCACGGATCTTGCCGCACCCCTCGACACGGTGAAGTTGGAAAGGGCTTTCTAGCCATGCGACGCACGACGAGCTGGTGGATGTTTTGGGGGGCCGTCGGGGTCATCCTGTACACCTATATTGGCTTCCCCCTGCTGCTCCTCGCCCGCGCCCTGCTCCGGCCCCGGCCGGTGCGCCGCGGCGCGGAGACGCCCTCGCTCAGCATCATTATCGTCGCCCATAACGAGGCCGAGTATATCGTCCAGAAGTTGGACAACGCGCTCGCGCAGGACTACCCGCACGACAAACTTGAGATCATCGTCGCCTCCGACGGCTCGACCGACGGCATGAACGAGCTCGTCGAGGCCTACCCGGCGCCGGAGGTGCGCCTGCTCGCCGGGCCGCGCCGCGGCAAGAACCCGACCCTGAACATCGCCGTCGCCGCGGCCCGCGGCGACATCCTCGTCTTCACCGACGCCGACAGTATGCTGGCGCCGAACAGCCTGCGGAACCTGGTGGCGCCGTTCGCCGACCCCGAGGTCGGCGGGGTGTGCGGCGACTACCGCTACCCCTCCAAGGCGAAGGGCGGCTCGGGCGAGCGCACCTACTGGAACTACGATCGTATCCTGAAGCAGCTGCAAACCCGCGGCGGCAATGTCACGTCGGCCACGGGCCAGCTCTACGCGATCCGGCGCGCGCTGTTCCAGCCGGTCGCCTCCGGCGTCACCGACGACTTCTTCACCTCGGTGCGCGTGCCGAGCGCCCACCGCCGGCTGATCTTCGAGCCGGGCGCGGTGGTGACCGGGCCGCTGGCCGCCTCTGAGGGCGCCGAGTTCAAGCGCAAGGTGCGGATCATGACCCGCGGCCTGAACAGCGTCTGGCTGTCGCGCCACCTGATGAACCCGGCCGAGTACGGCTTCTACGCCCTGCAGGTCTTCTCGCACAAGCTGCTGCGCCGGCTGATCGCGCTGCCGCTGCTGGTGCTCGCCATAGCCGCCCCGCTGCTCTGGGCCCGCGGCTGGATCTACAAGCTGGCGACCCTGGGGCAGGTCGCCCTGCACGGGCTGGCGCTGATCGGCTTTCTGCTGCGTGATCGTTCCATCGGGCGGTTGAAGATCTTCAGCCTGCCGTTCTTCTTCGATATGGTGTACTCCGCGTCGCTCCTGGCCATCGTCAACGTCTTCCGCGGAAAACGCCAGGATATCTGGGTTACTGAGCGTGCGACCACAGAGGATGCGGCTCATCAGTAAGCTGATGGGCCCACAGAGGGGGCCAAGGAGATGAAAGTCGACCTTCAGGAGCTGCTTGTTTCGCTGCTGCGGAACTGGTGGGTGATCGTGCTTTCGGTGGCCATCACAGCCGGCGCTACCTACTTCTTCGGCATGCGCCAGGACAAGATCTACCAGGCGACGACCACCATTGAGCTGCAGCCAAGCTCGGTGCTGAGCGATAACCAGGTGATCAATGTGCTGAACGTGCTGGCGAACCGGCGCACCGCGATCAACACCTACGCCCGCAAGATCACCAGCAGCACGCTTAAGGAGGCGATCGCCCGCCGGCTGAACGTGCCGAACGGGGTGATCAACAGCTCCCAGCTGAGCGCGGCCGTCCTGCCCGAGACCACCCTGATCGAGATCCGCGCCGTCGCCAACGACCCGAAGCTGGCCGCCGCGATCACGGACACCGCCGCCGAGGAGATCATCCTGCAGTCGCCGAGCCTGGTGCTGGAGGTCGAGGTGATCGACTACGGCAACCAGTTCAGCAGCCCGATCGCGCCCCAGCCCTCGCGGCTGCTCGCGCTCGGCGTGGGCACGGGCCTCGGCCTCGGGGTCATGTTCGCCCTGCTGCTGTACCTGCTCCAGGCCTTCCTGCGCTCGCGGCGCGTGATCGACCAGCCGGTGGCGGCCTCCAACCTGTCGGGCTCGGCATCGTCGTAGAGGTGTACGGTGGCCACACGGCTTTTTCAGGCAGCGCACCAGGCGAACAGCGCGGTTGAGGCGGCGACAAGCCGCCGCTTCAACCTCGCCCATGTCCTGGTCGGGATCGCGATGCTCCTGCTCGGCGGCGTGTACGGGGCCTTTCTGGCGGGCGGCTTCTCGCCGCTCTACCTGGCGGTGATCCCGATCGGGGTGATCGGCCTGTGGATGATCTTCGCCGCCCCCGAGTACGCCGCCCTGATGCTGTGCGGGCTGCGCTGGGGCTTTATCTTCGACTCGTTCGACCGCACGCTGCGCATCCAGTCGCCGGCCATTCCGCTGGCCGCCCTGCTGCTGCTCGTGGTGCTGGCCCGCTGCTTCGGCCCCCGTCGGCAGAAGCTGACGATCGACTCGATCTCCTGGCTGCTGCTCCTGTACTTCGGCTGGGTTTGCCTGGGGCTGTGGTACGCCCAGTTCCAGGGCCCTGTCCAGGTGCGGATCGTCGACTTCGCCAAGGATGTGCTGATCTCGCTCGTGATTATGAGCCTGATCACCACCCCGCTGATCTTTGAGCGCACTGTCTACCTGATGGTCGGCATCGGCGCGCTCTTCTCCTCGCTCACACTGTTCCAGGAGTTCACCCAGACCTACGACAACACCTACTGGGGCCTGGCGCGGGTGAAGGTGGCGATCATTGTCGAGGGCCTAGCCGACCGGCCGCGGGCCGCGGGCCCCCTCGGCGACCCGAACTTCTACGGCCAGATCCTGCTGATGGTGCTGCCCCTGGCCCTCTGGCTGGTGTTCAACGGACGGCATCTGCTGGCCCGGTTCGCCGGCGCCTACACCGTGCTCGCCGTGCTCGCCGCAATCGCGTTCACCTACTCGCGCGGCACCCTGGTCGCCCTGCTGCTGGTGGCGGCGCTGTACTTCTACTTCTTCTCCCTCGACGTGCGCTACCTGCTGTTCCTGATCCCGGTGGCGATTGCCGCGGTGCTGCTGGCGCCGCCCGAGCTCAAGGCGCGCTTCGGCACGCTCACGTCGCTGACCGACGACAGCCGGGTCGAGATGGCCGACTTCTCGTTCCAGCGCCGTTCGGTCGAGGTAACGATGGCCTGGTACATGTTTCTCGACCACCCGATCATCGGGATCGGGGCGGACAACTACCGGCCCTACTACCCCCTTTACATCCGCGAGTTTGGTGCGCCGGTGGAGGACGTGGAGCGCAACGCTCACAGCTACTATCTGGAGGTGGCCGCCGAGCACGGGCTGATCGGCCTCAGCCTGGTCGGCGCGATGATCGTGCTCGGGGTGAAGCGCATCCGCCAGGCGGTGCGCGACTTCCGGGCCGCCGGGCAGGGGCGCTGGGCCGAGATGGCCACCGCCTACCTGATCGGGTTCTACGGCTACCTGGCCACCGCCGTCATCCTGCACGGCGACTACCCGCGCCTGCTCTGGATCCACCTGGCCCTCGCCGTCGGCCTCGGCCAGGCCGGGCGCATGGCCCTGGAGGCCGCCCAGGCCACCCCCGACGCCGCGGCGGGGCAGCCGAGCGCTCCGCCGTCACCCGCCCCCACACCCGCATCGGCGTGAGAGAAGGACTCCATGAGCCTCGGTGAGAAAACTGTCAAAGGCGTCTTCTGGAACTACCTGTCCTTCGCCAGCGGCAAGTTCCTCGCCTTTGTCACCACTGTCATCCTGGCGCGCCTGCTGGCGCCCGAGCTGTTCGGCGTCGTCGCTCTGGCCCTGCTCGCCATCCAGTACCTCGACGCGATCGGCGACCTGGGCATCTCCGAGGCTCTGATCTACCAGCGCGACGACGTCGAGCGGGCCGCCAACGTCGCCTTTATTATCAGCGTGCTCAGCGGGATCGGGCTGGCCGCCCTGGCCTTTTTCGGCGCGCCGGCGGTGGCCGCCTTCTACGCCGAGCCGCGGCTCACCCCGATGCTCCAGGTGCTGGCCGTGACGATGGTGATCACCTCGCTCGGGCAGACCCAACTGGCCCTGCTGACCAAGGAGCTGCGCTTCCGCCAGAAGATGATCCCCGACCTGAGCCGCAACCTGGTCAAGGGCGTTGCCTCGATCGCCCTGGCCCTGGCCGGCTTCGGGGCCTGGAGCCTGGTCTGGGGCCAGGTGCTCGGCGCCTTCGCCACCACGGTGGCGCTGTGGGCGATCGCCCGCTGGCGGCCGCGCCTGCAGTGGGACTGGGCGATCGCCCGCCGTATGATTCATTTCGGCTGGCAGGTTGTCCTGATCCAGATCCTGTCGGTGCTCTGGTCCACCGCCGACTACCTGATCATCGGCAAGCTGCTCGGCCGGGCCGACCTGGCCTACTACCAGCAGGCCTTCCGCGTCACCGACCTGCTGATCATCAACTTCGCCTTTGTGGTCGGCAAGGTGCTCTTCCCCTCCTACTCCAAGGTCAGCGACGACCGGCCGCGCCTGGAGCAGGGCTACCTGTCGACCATCCGCTACATGAGCCTGATTACGCTGCCGTTCAGCGTGGGGCTGTGCGTTGTGGCCCCGCTCTTTGTCGAGCTGGTCTTCGGCCCGCGCTGGCTGCCGATGGCGCCGGCGCTGCAGCTGCTGGCCCTGCGCGCGGGCCTGAGCACGCTTTCCTTCAACGGCGGGCACCTGCTCAAGGCGATCGGCCGCCCCGACATCGTCAACTACCAGGTCGTGGTCAAGCTGGCAATCCTGGTGGTCACCGTCTGGCTGACTGTGCCATACGGGTTTGTGGCGGTGGCCGCCGGCCAGCTCGGGGTGGTGCTGTTCGTGGTGCTGGCAGATTTTCTGACCGTGCGCTGGGTGCTCGGCTTCCGCCTCGGCAGCGTGTGGCACCAGATCCGACCGGCCCTTGTCGCGGCCGCGGTGATGGGGCTCGCGGTGGTGCTGCTGCTCCAGCTCATCCCCGCCGGCCTGACGGCGGTCAGGCTCGCGGGCGGGGTGCTCACGGGGGTGACGGCCTACGCCGGCGTGCTCTGGTTGACCGACCGCGAGCTGTGCCTGACCAGCGCCGAGCAACTCGCGCGCATGCTGCGCCGCGGCAAGCCCGCGGTGACGAAGAACGCATAACGCATGACGACTGCATCGATCCGCCTGCTCGGCCTGACCGTCGAGCGCGTCGCCGAGTTTCGCTCGCAGCCGGGCGCGAAGAACGCCGGCCTTTACGCCGCCCTCGACCGGCGCTACGGCGTTGTCGACGTGGTGCGCCCGGTGCTCAGCCGGGCCGAGGAGATCTTCAACCGGCTGCGCACCATCAACCCCGACCGGATCGTCTGGCGCCAGCGCCGGGTCCTGAACACCTGGGCCTTTAAGCGCCGCACGGCCTACGCCGAGCGCATGCTCGACGCCCGCGCCGGAGAGTACGACCTGATCGTGCAGCTGCACACCGTTCTGGCGCCCGGGTTCGCCCCGGAGCGCCGGCGCTATGTGCTGCACACCGACAACACCTACCTGATCTCGGAGCGGCACTTCGCCCAGTGGGCGCCGATCCCGCGGCGCGAGCGGGGCGAGTGGCTGGCGCTCGAGCGGCGGGTCTACCAGAACGCGCAGTTCGTGTTCCCGCGCAGCCAGTTCCTGCGCCGCTCGCTGATCGAGGACTATGGCTGCGACCCCGAGCGGGTGGTAGTGGTGGGCGGCGGCAGCAACTATCGGGCGCTCGACCTGGCGGAGAAGCGGTACGACCAGCAGACGGCCTTGTTCGTCGGCTACGACTTCGAGCGCAAGGGCGGGCTGGTGCTGCTCCAGGCCTGGGAGCTGGTGCGCCGGCGGCTGCCCGAGGCCCAGCTCTGGATCGTCGGCCCGAAGCGGCCGGCGCGCGAGCTGCCCGGCGTCCACTGGCTGCGCCGCATCGACGACCGGGCCGAGCTGGCCAAGCGCTACCGCGAGGCGACGCTGTTCGTCATGCCCTCGATCTTCGAGCCCTGGGGCCAGGTTTTCTTCGAGGCCATGAGCTTCGGCCTGCCCTGCGTCGGCAGCACTTGCTGCGCCATGCCCGAGGTGATCCAGGACGGCGTGACCGGCCTGCTCGCCGAGACCGGCCAGCCCGAGCCGCTGGCCGATGCGCTCGTCGCCCTGCTCGGCGACCCCGAGCGGGCCAGGGCGATGGGCCGCGCCGCCAGCCAGTATGTCGCGCAGGGCCACACCTGGGACGATGTGGTCGGGCGGATGGCGCCCTTCATCGAGCAGGCTGTGGAGGCCGCCCCGTCCCTCCGTGGATGAAGCCTACGTTCAGGATGGAATGACCATGTCTCGACCGATACGCGTGCTTGAGCTGTGCTCGTCGCTAAACGTGGGCGGCGGGGAGCGCCTCGTCCACGGCCTGGTGCAGCACCTGGACCGCAGCCGCTTCGAGCCGCATGTCGTCGCGGTGGCGGCGGCGCGCGGCAACAGCTTTCTGCCCGAGTTCGAGCGGCTGGGTGTGCCGGTTCGGGTGATCGGGGCGAAGAACCTGTGGTCGCCGCCGATCTACCGGGAGCTGGCGCGCTACATCCGCCAGCACCAGATCGACCTGATCCACACCCACCTGACCAGCGCCGACATCGTCGGCCGGATCGTCGGGCGCTGGCTCGGCGTGTCGGTGGTTTCGACGCTGAACAACATCCCCGAGGACTACGAGAACCAGCGCGTCTACCGCTACTGGCTCGAGCGCTATAGCTGCGGCCTGGCCGACCATCTGGTGGCCTGCTCCGAGCGCATCCGGCAGATGTTTATCGCGCGCTGGCGCGTCCCCGCGGCAAAGACGAGCACTATCCTGAACGGCGTCACGATGGACGCCTTTCTGGCCGTGCCCGCCGGAGTGCCCCCGCGAGCGCCCGGGGAAGGGCCGGTGGTCACGACGATCGGCCGGATGCAGGAGCAGAAGGCGCAGCATCTCTTTATCGACGCCGCGCGGATCGTGCGCGAGCGCCACCCCCGCGCCCGCTTCATGATCGTCGGCCAGGGCCCGCTCGAAGGGCAGCTCAAGGCCCAGGCGCAGCGGCTCGGGCTGGGCGACACGGTGGCGTTCGCCGGCGTGCGCTACGACATCCCGCAGGTGCTCGGGGCCTCCGACATCTTCGTGCTGTCGTCGGCCTGGGAGGGCCTGCCGGTCGCCGGCGTCGAGGCGATGGCCGCGGCGCGCCCGGTGGTCATGACCGACGTGGGCGGGGTGCGCGACCTGGTGAGCGACGGCGTGAGCGGCCTGATCGTGCCCCCGGGCGACGCGCCAGCCCTGGCCGCAGCCGTCTCCCGCCTGCTCGACGACGAGGACGGGCGCCTGGCGATGGGGCGCGCCGGGCGGGCGCAGGTGGCCCGCGACTTCAGCATCACCGCCGTTACCGAGCAGTATGAGCAGCTTTTCGCGCAGATCGTCGCGCGGAAGACCGCCGGCGCGAGCCGGGCGAGCCTGCCGCTTTCTTGAGCAGGCGACCATCCCCCGCTGGGGCAACAGCACTAAGGAGTTCGAGATGAACCAGTCGCTACAGCCACTCCTCCGTGCGCTCCTGGTTGCGCTGATCATCCTCGCGGGGTCCGGCGCGCCGCTGGCAGCCAGCGCCGCGGAGTTCCACCAGCAGCAGGAGCCGGCCGACAGCTACACCTTTGCCGATATGGGCCTCGGCGAGCGGACGCTCACCGGCCCGATCGATACCACCAGCTTCCAGTTCAGCCTGCCCGCGCAGTGGCGGCTGACCGAGGGCACCGAGGCCAGGCTCGCCCTGCAAGTCTACCTCGGCGACACCTCGGGGGTCGCGGCCGAGGCGGCCAGCGGCCAGGACCTGGAGGGGAGCCAGCTCAGCGTGGAGTTCAACGGCCGGCGGATCGCCACCATCGAGCTCGACAAGTCGGGCCCGCGGGAGGTCGCCGTGCCGGTGCCGGAAAGCGCGCTGCAGCCCGGCGGCGACGGCCGGTACGCCCTGCGCATCTCGCTGGACTCGCGGGCGGACTGCGACGCCAGCAACATCGTCGAGGTCGCCATTGGCAGCGGCTCCACCATGGTGCTGCCCCACGAGGAGGTGGACGTCCCGATGCAGCTGGACCGGCTGCCGCGCCCATTCTTCCAGCGCACCTTCTTCCCCGAGCAGGCGCTGATCGTTGTGCCCAACCAGCCGACGCAGGAGGAGCTCCAGTCGGCCATGACCATCGCGGCCGGCTTCGGTCGTATGAGCGGCAACCGGCTTCAGCTTGGGGTGCGCCGGGCCGCCGACCTGACTCGGAAGGAGTACGCGTCGAGCCACCTGCTGCTGGTCGGCAAGCCCGGCGGCCTGCCCTTGATCGGCGAGCTCGAGCTGCCGGTCGCGCTCAAGAGCGAGCACTTCGCCGCGGACAAGCTGGGCGCCGACGACGGGGTGGTCCAGCTCGTCGCCTCGCCCTGGGACGACACGCGCGGCGTGCTCGTGGTCAGCGGCAACACCGACACGGGCGTGCTGAAGGCGGCGCAGGCCACGGCCGCGGGCCAGCTGCTGGTCGACGAGAAGCGGGCCTTCTCGATCGTCTCGGATGTGCAGCCGGCGACGATCGAGGTGAACGAGCTGGGCGCCTACACGCTCGACGACCTGGGGTACGAGCGACAGCGGATGTCGGGGGTCGGCTACGGCCTGCTTTCCTACGATTTCTTCATCCCCGAGGGGTACACGGTCGACGAGGACGCCGCCTTTGATCTGCAGTTCACCCACTCGCGCCTGCTCGACTACGGGCTGTCGGGGGTGACGGTGCTGGTGAACGATAGCTCGGTCGGCAGCGTGCGGCTGAGCGACGAGACGAGCGGCCCGAGCACGTCGCGCTTCAGCATCCCCGGCTCGGCGGTGCACCCCGGCCGCAACCAGCTCGCCCTGCGGGCCAACCTGATCCCGCGGGCCACCTGCTACGAGGAGCAAGAGACCGACCTGTGGTTCGAGGTGTGGCCGGAGTCGCTGGTGTCGCTCCCGCTGCGGGAAACGCGGGCGAGCAGCTTCCGCTCGCTGAGCCTGGCCGAATACCCGCGGCCCTTCACGCAAAGCCCCAACCTGCGCAGCTCGGCGCTGATCGTGCCCGCGGCCGACGCGGCGAGCTGGGAAACGGCGGCCATGGTCGCCGCCGACCTGGGGTCGCGCATGAACAGCTCGTTTGTCCAGATCGGGGCCGCCTTCGCCGACGCGGTGCCGGCGGAGTTGCGCGAAACGCACGATTTGATTATTATCGGACGGGCTAGCAGCCTGCCGATCGTGGCGGAGCTGAACCAGGCGCTGCCGGCCCCGTTCGAGGGGGAGGGCGACCGCGCGATCAACCGGCGGACAAACGTGATCTTCAGCCCGGCCCAGGAGCGGTCCGAGGGCTACCTCCAGCTGCTGACCGCGCCGTGGGACGGCGAGCACATGATCCTGGCGATCATGGGGACGGACGACGCCTCGGTGCGGCAGGCGGCGGCGGTGCTGAGCCAGCCGGCGCAGCGGGCGCAGCTGGGCGGCAACTTCACGCTGGTGGTCGGCGACCAGCTGATCGTCGGCGGCAACCGGATCACGGCGCGCCCCGACCCGGCGGCCGCCGCCGAGGCGACAGCGCCCGCCGCGGCCGTGCCCACGCAGGACTTCAGCGGCGCCCAGCCGCCGCAGGCGGCCAACTCGCTGCTGATCCCCCTGGTGCTCTCGGTCAGCCTGATCCTGGCGATCCTCGGCGCGGTGGTCGGGATCACATGGCGGCGGAACAGCCGCCGGTAATGCCCGTTCGTAGCATGTGTGCGGGCTGCCCCGCGGCGCGCCGCGCCGCGGGGCAGCTTTAGGCTTGAAGCGCAGCGATGCTGCCCCGCAACAGTCTACGGCCGGGATAGGAGCAAGGCGTGCCGACCTATCTTGTCACCGGGGTAGCGGGCTTCATCGGATCGCGTGTCGCGACGCTGCTGCTCGACGACGGGCACGCGGTGGTCGGCATCGACAACATCAACGATGCCTACGACACCCGCCTGAAGCGCTGGCGGCTGGCCCAGCTCGAGCCCCGCCCGGGGTTCCGCTTTTTCCGCCGCGACATCACCCGGATCGAGGACCTCGACGCCGAGATCTTCGCCACCCCCTTTGACGCGGTGTTCAACCTGGCCGCCCGGGCGGGCGTCCGCCACTCCGTCAAAAACCCCTGGCTGTATATCGACACCAACGTCACGGGGACGCTGAACCTGCTTGAGTCATGCCGCGAGTACGGCGTCCGCAAGTTCATCCTGGCCTCGACCTCGAGCCTGTACGGCGTGAACAATCCCGTCCCCTACAACGAGGAGCAGCGCACCGACCACCCGCTTTCCCCCTACGCCAGCTCGAAGAAGTCGGCCGAAACGCTCGCCGCCACCTACCGTCACCTGTACGGGATCGACGTCACGGTGCTGCGCTACTTCACCGTGTACGGCCCGGCCAGCCGGCCCGATATGAGCCCGTTCCGCTTTGTGCAGCGGATCGTCGAGGGCCTGCCAATCACGGTCTATGGCGATGGGAGCCAGTCGCGCGACTTCACCTACGTCGACGATGTCGCCCGGGGGACGATCGCCGGCCTGCGCCCGCTCGGCTACGAGGTGATCAACCTCGGCTCCGACACCCCGGCCGAGCTGCTGACCCTCGTGCATACGATCGAGGCGATCGTGGGCAAGCGCGCCGAAATCATCTTCAAGCCCGCCCACCCCACCGACATGCTCCGCACCTGGGCCGACGTTTCAAAGGCCGCGCGCCTGCTTGGCTGGCACCCCCAGTTCCAGCTGGAGCAGGGCTTGCGCGCCCTTGTCGACTGGTACATGGCCAACCGGCCCTGGGCCAGCAGCATCGGCACCACAGATTAGTGGCCGTCAGGCGCGGGCCGGCCGCGCAATTCCGCCCAAATCATCAAAAATTCATCGCGGCCGCCTACACTACAGCGGCGGTTGCGATCGTCGCCCCGTAGCGCTCAGGAGAACAGAATGCGCGTCTTAGTTACTGGCGGGGCCGGGTTCCTCGGCTCGCACCTTTGCGATCGCCTGCTCGCCGAGGGCCACACGGTGATCGCGATGGACAACCTGATCACCGGCTCCACCGACAATATCGCCCACCTCGCCG
>Ga0164290_1001451_pt1 | contig 34012 bp, 22 predicted proteins | sample Micstemetagenome_FD_108782 | JGI IMG/M metagenome (GOLD analysis project Ga0164290, IMG submission 108782) | Contaminated culture microbial community from soil near Moab, Utah, USA - Microcoleus steenstrupii SON62 (Illumina Assembly) | ecosystem: Environmental > Terrestrial > Soil > Soil crust...
GGACGGGTCGGGCTCGCTGCTGCGGGCGATCAAGTTCATCATCGCCAACCCGGCGAACCCCGGCGCCTCGTATGACTGGCTGTCCTTCCGCAAGGCGGCGCTGTATGTGGCGTACCGCTACTATGGGGACGCGGCGGTGGGGCGGCAGCTGGGGCGCGACGGCGAGACGCTGCGGGCGGGGGAGATTGTGATGTACGGGCAGGTGACGCACGGGCTGGCGTCGGGCGAGCGCCCCGCCCCGCCCCCGGTTATCCCTCCGCCGGCACCCTAAGCCGCCGGCGGGCCTGGGACCTGGCTAGCTCTCACGCCGGCCCCTTCTCCAATTGGAGAAGGGGCCGGCGCCGTCTGAGCGGGTGAGGCCGTTTTTGGCGGGCGCGGCTGTTACGGGGCCCCGGCGGGGGAGAAGGCGCCCTCGTACGTCGCCGTCGAAAAGTTCCCCGTCGAGAAATACAGCTTCCCGTTGATCGCTCCGCCTACCGCCGAGTGCCGCCGCACGGGCAAGGGGTTCTGCGCCTCGCGCCACTGGTTCGTCGCGAAGTTGTACACGAAGACCGTGTTGCGCGGCACCTCGACAAAGGTGTTGCCGTTCGCGTCAGTGTAGGTTTTCCCCTCGTGGAGGTGCTGCCCACCCAGAATGTACACCTCGCCGTTCAGGACAAAGGTCGTCGACGAGATGTGGTTGCGGCCCTCGGGCATGTCCGCGAGCTGGGCCCAGCGGTCCGTCGCCGGGTCGTACATATGCACGTCATCCTGGGGGATGAGGCCGCCGTCGTGGCGGTGCTGGCCGCCGAAGACATAGATCCGGCCCTGGTAGACCGCGGCGCCCATATGGTGGCGGGGGTTGGGCAGGGAGGCCCGGGTCTGCCACTGGGCGTTCGGGTTACTCAGGTCGAGCGACCAGTGGGTGCCGACCTCGCGAGTGCGCTCGGGGTTGGTGCCGCCGAGGTAGTGCAGCTCGCCGTCGACCACCGCGGCGATGCCGGCGGCGCTGCGGGTGGGCAGGTCGCGCAGCCGGGAGAAGCTATCAGCCTGGGGGTCGTAGCGGTAGACGTTGACGGTGCCAAAGGTTTGGCCGCCGGTGCTGCCCTCGATATAGCCGCCGACGACGTAGATGTAGCGGCCATCGGTGGTGATGCCGGCGTGGGTGTTGCCGAGGGGCAGATCGGCGATCCGGGTCCAGGCGCCGCGCGTGCCGACGCTCGGGTCGAAGGAGTAGGAGTCGCGCAGGGGCTTGTAGGTGCTTTGCTGGTAGCCGCCGAAGACGTAGAGCCGGTTGTTGAACACGATGCCGAGGCCCTCGCTGTTGCCCATCGCCCGGTCGTTGACAATCCGTGGGTAGCTGGCCACCTGGCGCCAGGTGATCAGCGGCGCCGTCGGCTGAGTGGTGCTGGTCGGCGTATTGGTGGGGGTATTGGTGGGGGTATTGGTGGGCGTGTTGGTGGCTGTGTTAGTCGGCGTGTTGGTGGGCGTATTGGTGGGGGTATTGGTGGGCGTGTTGGTGGCCGTGTTAGTTGGCGTGTTGGTGGCCGTGTTGGTCGGCGTGTTGGTCGGCGTGTTGGTGAGCGTCCCCGTCGGGGTGTTCGTAAGCGTCCCCGTGGGCGTGTTGGTGGGCGTATTGGTGGCCGTGTTGGTGGGCGTATTGATGGCCGTGTTGGTGGGCGTATTGGTGGCCGCGTTGGTAGCCGTGTTGGTCGGCGTGTTGGTAAGCGTCCCCGTTGGGGTGCGCGTGGCCGTGCTGGTGGCCGTGTTGGTCGGCGTATTGGTGGCCGTGCCGGTGGCGGTAGCGGTCACCGTGCGCGTGGGGGTGGCCGGCTCGCCGGGGAGGGCGAGCAGCGGCAGGTAGATCCTGTGTGTGCCCTGTGCTGCGGGGGCCGCGTGATTGGCGGCGGCGACCATGCCGACTGGCGCGGCGATCGACGCGAGCAGCAAGAATCGCAGCAACTGGACGTGCCACCGGCGGCGCGGCCGATGCGAGCTGGAGTGCATGACCATCCCCTTGTGAACAAGGCTTGCCCAGCGAGCGAGCGAGTCGCCGCCTACCGCTTCTTATACGGGGGCGATACGTCAATTAAATGACGCATCGCAAGCAGGGAGTGTTTTTTTGCTCATCGCAGCGAGAGCGGGTTATGGCATTGAGAAGCCAAATTCATCGCTATTCCCTCGTTATCTTCGCGCTTGATTCAGCCGCCCTACCATAACAACTTTTTCATCTTTCCATAGTGCAACCAGCTTTTTGGGTTCGCTTTCCCACGCTACCCGAAGAATGACCCTGGCATGGTGGGGAGAATTACATCTTGCATTTGGCTGTCTTTAAATAACCGCCCGATCGGAGCATGGCCCGACAATATAACAGGATGTTTATACGCTTCTCTAATCATTATTCATTGTGCCGTCATCCCACTCTGTCAGAATGCCGGACAGCGCCCGACCTAGGTATCGTGTGTCTTGCTGTAGTCGATCTCCGCCACCTCTGGATCGCCTGCACTGCCCGCGCCCAGATCTCGGTCAATATCCACGGTACCCTCGCTGTCCAGGAGTTGAGCATCATGGCTGTTCGTTCGACCACGTCCCGCTGGTGGGTTGCGCTGGTGCTGATCGCCGCACTACTCGCGCCTGTTTCCACCACAACCCCAGCCCAGGCGGCCATCCCATCCCAGGCCAGGGCCGACGCCAACAGCATCATCCAGGGCCCCTCCGCCTTGAGCGCCGCCCAGGCGACGCCAGAGGCCGGCAGCGGCAAGATCGAAATCGTCAACCCCGACCGCGTCCCCTACAACGACTGGCTGACCTTTTACCGCATCCAGAACTCGGGCCGGCGCACCCACCGGCGGATCGAGCTGCAGGTCTGGAACCGCAGCCCGAACGAGCCGCTGCGCCTGAGTCCGCCGACGATCACCGGCCCCGACGCGAGCTCCTTCGCGATCAGCATCGGCGGCTCCGGCTACAACAACATCCTGCCGGGCGAAAGCCGGATCGTCAGGGTTGACTTCACCGGCGGCACCACCGGCAGCGTGCGCGGCGAGCGCTACGCCTTCCTGAACCTGCCCTCCAGCGACGCGAGCCAGCCGAACATCACCGTCAGGCTCGCCGGCTTCAACCAGGTCAGCGTCGGCGGCGACAACGAGCCGACGCTCCAGGAAAGCTTTGACGTCTTCGGCTACCCCACCGTCGCCCGCTACCCGAACCAGGGCAACGACCAGTTCGCCAAGGGCGCCTTCGGGGCCCACGGCGACGAGGTAATCTCGACCAACGGCATCTGGGTGCGGGCCAACCCCGAGCGGCCGGTGTATGTGCGCTACCTCGTCGCCACCCACGGCGACAGCAACGGCCGGGCCTGGGACGTGCCGTTCCGGATCATCCCGACCAGCGGCAGCAGCTGCGCGCCCAACCCCGTCCCCGACGTCCCCCCCGGCAGCTCCTCCGGCTGCGTCTTCTGGAACAACGGCCCCGACTGGCACGAGTTCCTGCCGCCGATCTACATCGCGGCCACCTCGCCGTCGTCGAACCAGCCGGCCGAGATGTACGCCTTCCCGACCGGCAACTTCCGCATCGACATCCACGGCTACGACAGCACTCGCCATGTCAGCGGCCAGACCCAGGGCCTGCGCTTCTACCCCGTCCGCGACCGCAGTGGGAACACCGTCCCCAACACCTACCTCGTCGGCCAGGACTACGCCACCCCCGGCCTGTCGAGCACCAACTACGACTACCAGGACGGGATCTACCTGGTGACCAACATCCGCCCGACGAACGTCCTGAACGACCACCACCTGCCCGGCCTGTTCCCCGGCTCGCCGTCGCTGGTCCTGGAGTTCGACCGCGCTGTCGCCAGCACCCTCGCCGATAAAAGCGGCCAGGGGACGGGCTTCCGCAACACCCAGCGCAACAAGCTCATCCCCTCCGGCACCACCAACTACACCGGGGCCGATGTGTACCGCCCCGACCTGCCCCCGACCCTGTCGTACGACGCCGGCAAGCTCGACCTGAACACCGGCGGCCAGGGCACGCTCACGATCAGCACGACGAACGGCACCAACGCCAACACCGTCGATAGCCTGGTCAACGGCCTGTGTATGCCCTTCGACGCCAGGGCGGCCAAGTTCGTGGTGCAGACGCGTATGGTCGCGCCCTTCACCCTGAACCGCTCGGTCCAGCAGACCGGGATCATGTTCGGCCCGAACCAGTATGAGTACACCAAGCTGGCGCTCCAGTCGACGAGCGGCGGCACGCTGCAGCTCCAGCTCGGCCAGGAGCTCGGCAGCGTCTTCAGCCAGGTCGGCACCCTGGTGACCCTCCCCGCGGCGGGCTCGATCACCAGCCTCGACCTGCAGCTCACCGGCGACCCGGCCACCGGGACGATCGAGGCGGCCTATAGCGTTAACGGCGGCGCGCTCCAGACCTTGCCCGGCAAGGTGACGCTGAACCTCCCCGAGCGGGGCCGCTTCTTCGACCGCGACGGCCGCGGCTGCATTATGGCCCTGCACCGCGACCCCGCCCCGGCCTTCACCGCCACCTTCGACCGCTTCGCGATCACGCTCGCGCCCGAGCTGACCGCCGCGCGCCCCGTGATCGCCCGCTACAACACCGGCGGCGGCACCGTGCAAAGCTTCGGCCAGACCTGGCAGAGCGACTCGGGGCTCTACACCCCCGGCAACTCGCCGAACGAGTCGCAGGACCTCGGCGGCGTGGTGCTCGAGCCGATCTACCGCTCGTACCGCGGGCAGGTGCCCGGCGCGGCGGCCGACCAGCGCTACCTGACCTACAACATCCCGCTCGGCAGCAACCCGCCGGACCAGGTCGGCCTGCGCCTGCACTTCGTCGAGCAGTACTGGGGCCTCAGCGGGCGCCAGGGCCCCAACCGGCGCCTGTTCGACGTCTACGCCGAGGGCCGACTCGTGCTGAATGATTTCGATATCTTCAGCGCCGCCGGCGCCGCCCGCACCCCGGTCATGGTCCCGATCGAGAACATCCCGGTCAGCGGCAGCTCGCTCACTCTGACCTTCCACGCGATCAACGACAACGTTTCGATCTCCGGCATCGAGGTGCTGCGCGGCCGCAACGCCCCGCCTATCGTCGACGCCGGCGCCGACCGCACGGTCGCGCCGGGCACCTCCGTCCAGCTCAGCGGCTCGGCCAGCGACCCCGAGAACACCGCGTTGACCTACAGCTGGACCCAGATCGGCGGCCCGAGCGTGACGCTGAACGGCGCGACGACGCTTTCCCCGAGCTTCACGCCGACCGTGCGGGGCGCCTACACCTTCCGCCTTTCCGTCACCGACGCCGACGGCGAGTCGGCCACCGACGCCGTGACCATCACCGCCAACAACTCCCCGACGGTGACGGCCAGCGCCACCCCGGCCACGGTCGACGCAGGCCAGCCCAGCCAGCTCAGGGCCACCGGCAGCGACTCCGACGGCGACACCCTGACCTACAGCTGGGCCCAGACCGACGGCCCGACGGGCGGCAGCCTTTCCGGCGCCGCCACGGCCACGGCCACCTTCACCCCGCCCACCGGCGGCACCTACACCTTCACGGTGACGGTGGAGGACGGCAACGGCGGCACGGCCTCGGCTACCGTCACCGTCACCGCCCGCAACCGCGTGCCGACGGTGACCGCCAGCGCCACCCCGGCCGCGGTCGACGTGGGCCAGCCCAGCCAGCTCAAGGCTACCGGCAGCGACCCTGACGGCGATGCCCTGACCTACAGCTGGGTCCAGACCGGCGGCCCCGATAGTGGGGCCCTGCTCAACGGCGACGCGGCCACGGCCAGCTTTACGCCTGCCGCGAAGGGCACCTACACTTTTGCCGTCACCGCCGACGACGGCAACAACGGCACGGCCACGGCCACCGTCACCCTGACCGCCCGCAACCGCGCTCCTGTCGCGAACGCCGGCGCCAACACCACCGTCGGCGTGGGCACGTCTGTCCGGCTCGACGGCCGGGGCAGCAGCGACCCCGACAATGATAGCCTGACCTACGCCTGGACCCAGACGGGCGGCCCGACCGTAACGCTGACCGGCGCCACCACGGCCCAGCCGAGCTTCACCGCTCCCAGCCAGCCCGCCGCGCTCACCTTCCGGCTCGTGGTCACGGATAACGAGGGGCTCGCGAGCGCCCCCGCCACGGTCACAGTGACGGCGGCCGAGATCGCTATCGCCGGCCTGAGCGCCACCAGCAGCAGCCCGACCGTGCTCGGCCAGCCCACCACCTTCTCCGCCAGCGTCAGCGCCGGCACCAACGTCACCTACCGCTGGGACTTCGGCGGCGGCTCCACCGCCACCGGCGCCACCGCCCAGTTCACCTTCCCGACCGCCGGCCAGCGCACAGTGACGCTGACCGCCAGCAACAGCCTCGGCAACGCCAGCACCAGCGTGCTCGTGACGGTGACCAACGCCGCCCCGACCGCCAACCCCGGCGCGAACCAGACGGTGACGGTGGGCTCGACCGTGACCCTGAACGGCAGCGGCAGCGGCGACCCCGACGGCCACACCCCGCTAACCTACGCCTGGACACAGACGGGCGGCTCGGCAGTGACGCTGAGCAGCGCCACCGCCGCTAGCCCCACCTTCACCGCCCCAGCCGCGCCGAGCGTCCTGTCCTTCGATCTGGTGGTCACCGACAGCACCGGCCTGGCCAGCCAGCCGGCCACCGTCCTCATCACCGTGCAGGACTCGGCGCCGCAGAACGTGACCGCGACGAACAACAGCCCGACGGTGCTCGGCCAGGCCACCCGGCTTTCCGCCACGGCGACCGGCTCGAACCTGGTCTACACCTGGACGCTGGGCGACGGCAACACCGCCACTGGCGCCACGGTCAACCACACCTACGCCGCCGAGGGCAGCTATGTCGCCACGGTGACAGTTAGCAACGGCTCGGGTACCGTCGGCACCGCCTCCACCGGCGTGACGGTCACTAATGCGCCACCGACGGCGAACGCCGGCCCGGACCAGGGGGTCGAGCTCGGCGCGGCCGTGAGCCTTGACGCCAGCGGCAGCAGCGACCCCGACGGCCACACCCCGTTGACCTACGCCTGGACGCAACTGAACGGTCCGGCGGTGACCCTGCGGAACGGCACCAGCGCCACGGCCACGTTCACCGCGCCCAACCAGCAGACCAGCCTGGTCTTCCAGGTGACGGTGACCGACAGCCGCGGCAAGAGTGCGACCGACACCGTCCGGGTTGCCGTGGGCGAGGAGCCGATCGCCGGGCTCCAGGCCAGCGGCAACGGCCCGACGGTGCTCGGCCGGGCTACAAGCTTTACGGCCAGCGTCAGCGCTGGCGGCAACGTCGCCTACAGCTGGAGCTTCGGCGACGGCAACACTGCCACCGGGGCCAGCGTCCAGCACACCTACCAGCGCGAGGGCAGCTTCACGGTGACGCTGACCGCGGCGAACTCCAGGGGCACCATGAGCCGCAGCCTCACGGTGGTGGTCACCAACGCCGCGCCCACGGCGAACGCCGGCGTCGATCAAACCGTGCTCGTCGGCACCAGCGTCACGCTGCGGGCCACGGCGAGCGACCCCGACGGCCACACCCCGCTGACCTACGCCTGGACGCAGACGAGCGGCCCGGCGGTGACGCTCCAGAGCGGCGCCAGCGCCACGGCCACCTTCACCGCGCCCGCCGCCGAGGCCACTCTGGTCTTCCGGCTGACGGTGACGGATAGCCGCGGCAAGAGCGCGACCGACACGATCACCATCGCGGTGCGCCAGGATATGTCCGGCCCGAATAGGTACCGCCTGTTCCTGCCGTCGCTGCGCACAAGCGGCAGGTAGCCGCGGAGCTCGCCCGTTCGCTGCGGGCGCTATTGTCCGCAGCGAATGGCTTCAATAACACGCACAGGGGCGTGACGGCCTGGCGCCGCGCCCCTGTTTTTCTGTCCGTAAGCGGGTTTGCTAGATAGCACAGTACAGAAAGGACCATTTGACTATAGCTCGATGGGGCCCGGTGCGATACTCTTCAGGAGGCGTCACTGGTTAAAAATTTATTAAGGACGGCCGATGCTTCATCGAACGGGTCTCATCATTCTCGCACTTGTGAGCCTTTTTAGCGCATCGCTCAGCCCACTTCTGAGCACCCATACACCCCTCCGTCTGAGCGCCGCTGCCCAGGCTCAAGGCACCACCGCCCCGACCCTGACATTCACCCCCAGGCCGCTCGACCCCAACACCTCGCCCGACAGCGGGCTGATCACCCTCCGCGAGCTGCGCGTGCCCGCCGTCCTTTCGGCCGACGTCTCGGTCGCCGTGGCCGCGCTTTGGAGCGGCGATGCGGCAGCGCTCGACGCGAACTGGGAGGTTGTCTACCAGCTTCGCGGCGCCGACAGCGCGGTAGCCGCCGAGCTGCCTTCTGAGGTTGGCCTGGCCGGCGCCCTCGAGTCGGGCGAGATCCCGGTGGCGGAGGAGCTTTGGCTCAGCCCCGAGTTGCCCGCCGGCAGCTACACCCTGAGCGTGCTCGTGCGCGACCTCGCCGGCGAGCGCGCCCCCCTGGCCTTGAACATCGCGAACGGCCAGGCTGACGGCAGCTACCTCCTCGGCGCCGTCGCCGTCGCCGCGCCCGTCGTGGAAGCCCTGCCGGACGCCGAGAACGTAAGCGCCGCGCCGGAGCTGGCGGCCACGGGCCGTTTCAACATCTACCTTCCGATGACCATCCGGGCCGCGAACAGCGTGCTGCCGAGCTCCCAGGTCGGGTCGGTGCGCGGCTACCTGACGACGCCGCAGGAGCTGCGGGCGATCAAGCAGAAGGCCGACCAGGGCCTCCAGCCCTACGCCGCCAACGTCCGCGAGATGCTCAACCACCCGAGCACGACCTCGGCCACCACCTGGGTCAGCCAGTCGACGCTCTCGGGGAATGTGCTCTGCTCGGACGGCTCGCAGCGCGACGCCTCTGGTAACCTAATGTCCAAGGGCCCGACCTACCTGATCGAAGGGAGCCGGCTGGTCTACGCCAAGATGCTCACCGCCCACCTCAGGGGCGGCACCAGCGGCGAGGCCTTTGCCCGCAACGCCCGCGCCCGCATCCTGGATCTGCTCGACACCACAAACTGGGGCGGCAGCGTCCACTCCAACGACAACCAGTGCATCCTGTACCTCGGCTGGTACATCCCCGGCTTCGTGATGGCCGCCGACCTGCTCGAAGGCTACCCCCAGATCTGGACCGCCGCCGACAAGTACAACTTCCAGCGCTGGCTGGCGACGCAGGTGTTCTCGCGGGTGGCCTGGGCGAGCCGGGCCCGGGTAAACAACTGGGGCGCCGGCGGCTCCTACGCCTCGGCCGTCATCGCCGACTACCTGCACGACTCGGGGCTGACCCTGCGCGAGGTCGCGCCGGTGCAGCGCACGCTCACGCCGGGGCAGGCTTACGCCGAGCACACCAACGAGCAGCTGTCGCGCATGAGCACAGTGATCGCCCCGCGTGACCAGACCTCGTCGTTGTGCCTGCCGCGCAAGGGCATCCAGCCGGGCGGCGGCATCCCCGACGAGCTGCGCCGGGCGACGATCAGCAACCCGCTGAGCCTGTGCGGGGCGACCTACCTGCCCTCGGTCACCGGCAGCTACGCCACGGCGGTGAACTACCATATGCTGCACGTCGAGCTGCTGGTCGGCCACGCCGAGCTGGCCCTGCGCCGCGGCGACCGGCGGCTGTATGACAATATCGCCTCCGACCGGTCGGGCTCGATCCTGCGGGCGATCAAGTTCGTTATCGCCAACCCGACCAACGCGGCGATGTCGTACGACTGGGATCCCAACCGCAAGGCGATGCTGTATATCACGTACCGCTACTACCGCGACCCGGCGATCCTGGCCCGGCTGAACAACTCGGCCCTGCGCTCCGGCCACTCCGTCAGCTACGGCCGCCTCACCCATAGCTTCGCCAGCGGTGAGAACCCCGCCCTGCCGCCGCGCGTGGCGCCACCTGCGCCCTGACAGCGCCAGTGGCCCGGTATCGGCGCGCCGCTTGCCCACACGGCAGGCGGCGCGCCGATCATGCAGGCGGTGTTACGCGAGTTTGCTAAGATGGCGAGCAGTAGACGAACAACTTTAGGGACAGAAGCTGCGGCTATGCCAGCACCTATGTCGCGGTCAGCGCCGGCATCACGGCCGGCCCCCGCTCACCCATCGCTTGCGCTCCTGCACACGCCGGCCGCGCGGCGGCTCTGGGTTCTTGCGCTGCTGGCGGCGACGTTGCTGCCGATCTGGGTCGGCGCCTACCCCCCCCTTTTCGACTACCAGGGCCATCTGCTGGAGGTCCGGGTCGCGCGCGACTTCGCCGACCCGCGGCTGGCCTACGCCGATGGCTTTGTGGCCCGCCCCGGCTGGATGGCCGACTCGAACGCGCTGTTCACGCTGGCGGCCGTCGGGCTCTCGCGGTTCGCCCCGGTTGATGTGGCCGGCCAGCTCGCCCTGAGCCTGTCGCTGGCGATCTTCCTGTTCGGCCTGCGTGGGCTGTTGCGCCAGGCCGGCACCGCCGGGGCCTTGCTGCCGCTGGCGCCGCTCCTGGCCTACAACTTTACCTTCGCCTCGGGGTGGCTGAACTTCGCCCTGGCCACCGCCCTGGGCCTGTGCGCACTGCGCAGCTACGAGGGTTGGGCGGAACGGGGCGGGTGGCAGGGCCCGGCCTTTCTCGCCGTGCTCGCGGTGCTGATCTACAGCGCCCACCTGGTGGTCTGGGGGCTGCTCGCGGTGGCGCTGGGGGTGCGGGCGGCGGCCGACCGGCTGCCCGCCCGGCGCCTGGCCGCGCTGGCGGCGGCGGGGGCGGCCACGCTCGCCCTCACGCTTCCCACCCGCCCGGCCCTGGCGGCGATCGTGCTGATCGGGCCGGCCGCGTGGCTGGCGGCGCGAGCTGTTGGCCGGCTCCGCCTGCCCGCCCCGGCCGTAGGACTGGCCGCGGTCGAGCTGGGCGCCGTGGCCTTTCTGCTGGGCCTGGTCGCGACGCCCTGGCTCAGGCAGCTCGACCCGGAGATCGCCTACAGGCACTTTCCGCGGGGCACCTTTCTGCTCCGCACCTTCACCCTGGCGCAGCAGCTCCCGACGCCGGACCGGCTGCTGAGCGCCGCGAATGTCATCCTCGCCGGGCTGCTGCTGGCCCTCGCCGCCCTGCTGGCGTGGGGCGCGGTCAGGGCCGGCGACGGCGCGATCTGGCGCCGGCTCGCCCCGCTCGCCGCGTTCGCCGCCCTGTATGGCGCGGTGCCCAGCTTCACCGGCGACATCGCCGTCGTCGAGCCGCGGATCGTGCTCTGGGCGGGGCTGGTCGCGCTGGCGGCGGTACGGCTGCCGGAGGGGGGGCGCCTGCGCCGGCTGATCGGCGGCCTGGCCCTGGCGGCCGGGCTCCTGGCGACAACCGCGTTCACCGCCCATAGCCTCCGCTACCAGGAGCAGGCCGCCATCTGGCGCGGCGCCCTGGAGCAGCTGGCCCCGGCGCGCACGGTGCTGGTCTTTCCACGCGCGGTGCCCTTCCGTGCCGACATCCCGCTGCGCTACATCGAGAGCTACTACGACGGGCTGTATTTCAGCGCCCGCTACCAGCAGGAGCACGGCGGCGCCACCACCAGGATGTTCGGCAACGGCCCCGTGTACGTGCGGCCGGACCTGGAGGCGGCGGAGTATCTGTGGCGCCCCGCCCCCGGCTACCCCCCGCTCCCCGAGGCCTGCGAGCACACCCGCGCCCGCTTCGACGCGGCTCTGGCCTGGGGTCCCCTTGAGCCGGACCTGAGCGCCGCCCTCGACGCCTGCCTCGGCCCGGGCTGGCCGGCCGGCAACCTGACGATCTGGCGCCCATAGCCGGCGCACTCGTCGCGGGGCGACGCCGCGGCCGAGACGAGGAGTCTTTGAGTCGCGGGCATGCAGAGGGCGCGGAGGGTGTTCCTCCGCGCCCTTGGTGGCGTTGCCCGGCGGCCAAGCCTGCGGCCCGCCCCGCCGGCCTACTTGTTGAGCAGCGGCAGGAACAGCGGCTCCTGCGGGGCCGGGACGGCCGTTGGGCTCGTGGTCGGCCCCGCCGTGCTCGTGCCGGTCGGGGTGCCGGTCGCCGTGCTGGTACTCGTCGCCGTGCTGGTGCTCGTCGCCGTGCCGGTCGGGGTGCGGGTTGATGTGCTTGTGCCGGTCGGGGTGCGGGTTGATGTGCTCGTACTCGTGCTGGTGTTCGTCGCCGTGCTGGTGCTCGTACTCGTGCTGGTGTTCGTCGCCGTGCTGGTGCTCGTACTCGTGCTCGTACTCGTGCTCGTGCTCGTACTCGTGCTCGTCGCCGTGCGCGTCACGGTGGTTGTCAGGGTCGGGGTAGATCCCAAGGAGTCAGAGCTCACGGCGAAGCGGTCGAAGTTGAAGGTGATGGTCGGCGAGCCGGAGGTGCGGCCCGACGCCGTGATCCCGGCCCAGCCCGCGGGAGTGAAGTAGGCGGCGCGCTGGCTGCCGCTGAGGGCGAGCACCGCCGCGCCCCCATTTGAGTAGCGCACCGGGACGAGGCCCTGGTCGCCGGCGGTGGTGACCAGCCGGTAGAAGGCGCGCACCTGGCCGGTGGCCGGGCTGCCGACGAGCTGCAGGTCGACCGACTGGATGCTGGCGAGGCTGGGCAGCTCGTTCTTCACGCTGACCGCGATCGCGCCGCCGGCCTCGTGGTAAAACTCGATCACGTTCTGGTCGTTCAGCCGGGCGATGATCACCTTGATGAAATTGTCCTGGTCCGGCCCGATAAAGATGCCGCCCTGCTGCGAGTTGACGGTGATGTTGGTGAACGGCCCGCGCAGCCGCGTGGTGACGGTGAACGGCCTGGTGGCGTCGTAGGGCAGCTGGAGACCGTTCACCAGGGTGTTCCACTGCCCCGCCTGGGCGCTGCTCGTCTGGGTCGTGTCGAGGCGCAGGAGGCCGGCGGCTGTGTCAAGGTCGATCTTGCTCGGGTCGTAGGAGTTCGAGTTGGTGATCTGGTCGTTCTTGTTGCGCTGCGTGGTCACAAAGCCGAACGGCTGGCCGTCCTTGTCCTGGAGCGTGCCCGGGTAGGCCCGGTCGAACTCCAGGCTCAGGCCGAGCGGCGCCGGGCGCACGTTGCGCAGCACGACGACAATGTCCTGGTAGTCCTGGCCGTTGGTCTCCTCCGTGGCGACGACGTAAGCGTTGGGGTCGGGGTGCCGATAAACGCGCAGCTTGTGGCGGTTGATCAGCGCCGGCTCCCAGGTGTTGAGCGCGTCCTCACTGTAGACGCCCGGCTGGCTCGGAAAGGCCGGCCAGAACGACCACAGCCCGAAGTCGCCGCTCCCCGGGTCGAAGCTGGTGTTGCCGCCGGCGTTGATCTGCGGGAGCAGGCTCTTGGAGTAGGCCGAGCTGATCGCGAACAGCTCGACGCGCGCGCCGGGGTCGCTCGTCGGGTACCAGCCCATGCGGGCGACGGGGTTGCTCCCCGGGCCGAACATCGCGATCGGCTCGATCGTGACCGGGCCGGGGCCGGCCTTGCGGAAGCGCTGCGCCGGGATCTCGTCGCCCCACAGCCGCCCCGATCGGCCGAGCGCGTTGTCGGCCGGGTTGGGGTCGGCCACGTCGATCGGCAGGGCGAAGGTGTCCAGCACCCGCTGGAGCGACGGCTCCTCCGCGCGGCTGGCGACTCCCAGGCCGCGCAGCTCGATGTCGAGCTGAGGCCGGCTCGGGTCGTCGCTGCGCACCCGCAGCGTGGCCACCTTCACCCCGACCGAGGTGGGGCTGAAGCGCACCTGAACGGCCCGCTCCTCGCCCGGCGGGATGCTCGTGGGCAGCGGGCCGGAGGTGGTGAACTGGCCTACATCGCCGTCGGCCACACCGACCCCCGTGATGGTCAGCGGGGCGTCGCCGGTGTTGCGCAGCGCCACCGGCAGCGTCTGGGTCGCCGGGCCCTCGGCGAGAAAGGCGTAGAAGATCAGGCGGCCCGGCGTGGCGGCAAGGGCGGGGGCGGCCGCGCGGGCGGCCGGAAGCCAGAGCTGGCCGAGGATCAGCGCCGACAGGGCCCCCAACACGGCGCAAAGGCGCCAGGGCACATGGAAGGTAGATGTTCGCATACCTTCTATGTACCCTGACGACCTGTACACGGGATGAAGTTTTTGTCAGCCCTCTACGACGAAATGTTTATAAACGCTCAAGCGTGGCCGGCGAGCTGCCCGCCGATCTCGACCGGGGCATCGGCGCCGCCGCTGGCGTTCATGTAGGCCTGGGTGATCAGGTCGGCCGGGCCGTCGGCGGCCACCTGCCCGCGGCGCATCCAGATCGCCCGGTCGCAGAAGGCGTTGACCAGCTCCATATCGTGGGCCACCAGCAGCAGCGTCTTGCCGGCCCTGCGGAAGCCCTCGATCCGCTCCAGGCACTTGCGCTGGAAGTGGGCGTCGCCCACGGCCAGGGCCTCGTCGACGATCAGCACGTCCGGGTCGACGTGCACCGCCACGGCGAAGGCGAGGCGCACGAGCATGCCGGCGCTATAGGTGCGCAGCGGCTGGTCGATAAAGGGCCCGATCTCGGCGAACTCGACGATCTCGCCGAAGCGCGCGTCGATCTCGCCCCGCCGCAGCCCCGACACCACCCCGCTCACATACACATTCTCGCGGCCGCTCAGGGTCGGGTGGAAGCCCACGCCCAGGTCGAGCAGCGCCGCCACCCGGCCCTCCACGCGGCTGTGGCCCGCGGTGGGGCGGCCCAGCCCGCAGAGCATGCGCAGCAGCGTGCTTTTGCCCGCGCCGTTGGAGCCGACCAAGGCGACCGACTCGCCCGGCCGCACCTCGAAGCTGACGTCGCGCAGCGCCCAGAAGGGCTTGCGGCGCCGCGCCGCACCCACGAGCTGGCCGATCGCCTGCTGCAGGGTGCGCGGGGCCTCGCCCTCCAGCCAGTAGCGCTTGCTCAGCCCGTCGACGACAATCTGCTGCACCCTACACCTCCTCGACAAAGATGTCTTCCAGGGTGCGGAACATGGCGACGGCCAGCACCAGCAGCCCGATCGCGATGCCCAGGCACAGCCCCAGCTCGCCCCAGTCCGGCGCCCGGCCCTCCAGGGCGATCAGCCGGTGGGCGTGGACGACCATCGCCATCGGATTGTAGCGCAGCGCCGCGACCGCCGGGTTGTCGATCCCGTCGACCCGGTAGAAGATCGGCGTGAGGTAAAACCAGAGCAGCATCCCGACGCCCAGAATATGCTGCACATCGCGCATCAGCACCCCCAGCGCCGCCACCAGCACGCTGCACGCCAGGGTGAAGACGATCAGCACGGCCCAGACGAGGGGGAGCAGCAGCAGCGCCGGCGTCAGGGCCACGCCCTCAATCATGAGCAGGGCGATCAGCACCGGCAGGGCCAGGAGGTACAGCGCGAACTGGGTGGCCGTCACCACCGCCGGGAGCAGCAGCCGCGAGAAGAACGGCCGCCGCACCAGGTCGCGATTGTCGAACAGGGTGGTCGCGCTGGTCAGCACCGCCGACTGGAACCAGGTGAAGGGCAGCAGCCCGCTATAAACATACGCGGCGTAGTGCTCGATGCCCAGCGGCAGCACGCTGGTAAAGACTAGATGCATCACCGCGACGGTGCCCAGGGGGCTGAGCACGGCCCAGAGCAGGCCGAGCGCCGAACCTTTGTAGCGGATGCGCAGCTCGCGGCCCACCAGGGTCCGCAGCACATCCCAGCTCTGCCATATGGAGCCCCGGTCGAGGGGGAGCGTTGCTCTCATGACGACACCTCCAAAGCCCGGGCGGTAAGGGCACCTTGCGCGCCCGCCGCGCGCAGCGCCGCGTCGCGGCGGTAGGTCGCCCGGAAGGCGGCCGGGGCGCTCCACGCGCCCGCGATCTCCGCCCACGCCATCTCGACCGGCAGGTCGAGCCGGCCTAACAGTTGGCTGGCCAGCCGGCGCAACAGCCAGCCCCCGACCCAGCGCGCCCCATACGCCGCGGTCACACGCCGCGGCACGCTCCGGTCACGCCAGCTCTTGAGCAAATACACACCGAACGCCCGGCCGTTGCCGTAGATCTGGCGGCGCAGGCCCGGCATGTCGCGGCGGTGCTGGTGCCAGACCAGGGCGGCCGGCTCGTAGCGAATGGCCAGCCCCGCGGCCAGCACGCGGTGGAACATATCGATATCCTCGGCGCCCAGGGAGGGCGTGCCGACGCCGAGCGCCGTGTCGAAGCCCCCCAGCCGCTCCAGCGTGGATCGGCGAAAGGCCATGTTCGCGCCCACCCCGCACTGGTGCGCCGCCAGCGCGCCCGCGTCGCCCAGCTCGCCCCGGTGCAGCCACCGCGCGACGCCCCCCTTGCCCATGCCGCTGTACCGCTCGAAGTAGATCTGGGCCGGCGTGTCGAGCTCGGCGGGGAGCACCTGGCCCGTCACCCCGGCGACCTGCGGGTCGGCGAAGCCGGTCGCGATGCCGCGCAGCCAGCCCCGGCCGACCCGCACATCGTCGTCGGTGTAGGCGATGATCGCGTGGCGGACCTCGGCCGCGCCGCGGTTGCGGGCCCAGCCCAGCCCCGGCCGCTCCTCGCGCACGTACCGAAAGCCGCTCGCCGCGACAGCCTCGGCCGTGGCCGGGCCGGCCGAGGCGTTGTCGACCACCACCACCTCGAAGGCCGGGTAGTCGAGCCGGGCCATAGCCGCCAGGCAGGCCGCCAGAGACTCCGGCCGGTCGCGCGTGCAGACGACCACGCTGATCGGCGGGGCGGGGCTGGCGGGGTCTGTGTCGTTGGCGGCGGTCATTCGCATCTTTGTGCTCGCTAAACGGTCTGGTGCGGGAGCACCGGCTGGCGCTCCAGGCGCCGCACGGCGGCGGCGGATCGCCGCAGGCGCGCGGGGCCGAAGAGGACGCCGGCGGCCTCGCGCAGGACCAGCTCTGCGGGCGGGGCGGGCTGGCCGCGCAGCCAGCGCCACGCCGCCTTCATGGGCGGGCCGGCCCACCAGCGCGCCGCCGTGACAAGCGCCCGCATATCGCGCTGCTCCAGCACGCGCTTCGTGAGCACGCTGGAAAGCCCCACCCCGTAGCCGAAGATACAATCACGCAGGTCGCGCATATCGCGGCGGTGACGGTGCCAAACCAGGGCGTCGGGGGTGTAGACGATCTGGGCCCCCGCGTCCAGCACGCGCGCGAACATATCGGTGTCGCCGCCCGAGCAGGTTGGCATGCCCCCGTCCAGGCGCGGGTCAAAGCCGCCGAGGTCGAGCGCCAGCTCGCGGCGCAGGGCCATGTTCGCTCCCATCCCGGCGACGCCGGCCGTCGAGGGGGGCGTCGCCGGCGCGGCGAACACGCGCCGCTCGAAGGTTCTGCGGCCCAGGCAGTACCATTCGAACTGCTCCTGCGCCTCGGTCTCCAGCTCCAGCGGCATTACCAGGCCGGTGACGCACGCCACGGCCGGGTCGGCAAGGGGGGCGCTGATCGCGGCGGGCCAGTCGGGCTCGGGCACGGCGTCGTCGTCCGTGTAGGCGACAATCGGGTGGGTGGCCGCCGCCAGCCCGCAGTTGCGGGCGTGGTCGAGGCCCTGGCGCGGCTCGACCAGGTAGCGGAAGGGAAAGCGGGCGGCCACTGCGGCGGTGCGGCCGGTGCGCGGCGCGTTGTCGACGACGATCACCTCGTGGCCGGCGGCCGCGGCCGGCGCGAGCGCCGCCAGGCAACGCTCCAGGTCGTCGGGGCGCTCATGGGTGCAGACGACGATTGAGATCGGGCCGGCCGGGATGGCCGGCTCGGGCCGGAGGCGGGCGGGGAGCGGGCCGAACTGCTGGCCGACGCCGTGTCGCAGCTCCTCGGCCGAGAAGCGCCCGCTCCCGCGCAGGCGCAGCATCCCGACCGGGCGCCCCGCGAACCGCAGCAGCGCCAGCAGGCCCTCGGCTGCCGGGGGCAGGTCGATCGGCCGGATCGGCTCGCTCAGCTCGATAGTTGTGACGTAGGTGGGCACGGGTTAGCGCGCGAGCGCGGCCTCCTCAAGAAATCCTCGGCCCCAGGATAGCATCCCGAGCAAACACAGCCATAGCAGGGCCGGCCGGCGCAGCGCGATCCCGTTCGCCACCCCGCGGCAGGCGTACAGAGTGCGGGCCAGCCGGTACGGCACCAGAGCGGGCATGAGCGCGGCCGAGAGTGCTTTGCTTCGGGCCAGCCGGCCCTCGGGCCGGTCGCTCGCGCGTAGCACCCGGGCGTTGGCCCGCCCGATCCGGCGCTGGTGGTCCAGAAACGCCGCCCGCTCGGCCCGGTGGTGGTGGGCCACCACGATCGCTGGGTCGAGCAGGATGCGCATCCCCGCGGCGCGCATCGCCCCGTGAAACACCTGGTCCTCCTGGGGGAAGTAGCCGGCCGGAAAGCCGCCGAGGGCGTCGAAGTCGGCCCGGCGGTAGGCGCTGTTGCCGATCGTCAAGTTTTCGGCGGGGCGGGCCGGGCCGCCGGGCAGGAACTCGCGGAACTCGCAGAAGTAGCCGGCCCAGCTTTCCAGCGTCTCCGGGTTGGCGTTGCCGATCGCCCCGCCCACCGCGCTGTGGCCCTCGCCGATCCGCGCCGCCAGCCGTGCCAGCCAGTCGGGGGCCGCCAGGCAGTCGGAGTCGATAAAGCACAGGATCTCGCCCTGGGCCGCCGCCGCGCCCAGGTTGCGCGCCGTGGCCGGGTCGGTCTGCTCGGCGCGCTGGATCAGCCGCACCTGCGGGAAGTCGCGCCGGACGATCGCGGCCGTCTCGTCGGGGGAGCTGTCGACCAGGATGATCTCAAAGGGCGGCGCGCCCTCCTGCGCGAGCAGCGCGCGCAGGCAGCCGGCGATCGTGTCGGCCGAGCGGTACGAGGGGATGATCACGCTGCACACGACCGCGCTCACGCCAGAAGCCCTTCCTGCCGGTACCAGGCCACCGTCCGGCGCAGCCCGTCGTCGAGGCCGACGCGCGGGCTGAAGCCCAGCTCGTGGCGAGCCCGGCAGCCGCAGTAGGCCCGGCGCGCGGTCATAAACGCTACCCGGCCGCGGGTGAGCGGCAGCCGGTCGGCGGGCAGCCCGGGGATGGCTTCGAGCAGCGCGCCGGCGACCCAAGCCAGGCCGGCCGGGATGTGGCCGCGCGGGAGCGGCCGGCCCAGGGCCCGGGCGATCGCGGCGGCCAGCCCGGCGATCGGCACGGGGGCCGGGTCGACCAGGTGGTAGATCCGGCCGGCGGGCGCGGCGGCGCAGCGCAGCACCCCCTCCACCAGCTCGTCGATATAGATCGGGTGCAGGGGGTTGTCGCCGCGGCCGACCACGCGATACAGGCCACGCTGGATCGCGCGGAACCAGCCGAGCAGGTGCAGGTCGCCCGGGCCGTAGACCAGGCCGGGGCGGGCGACCACCAGTCGCAGGCCGAGCTGGGCCGCCTGCCCGCGGGCCAGGCTTTCGCCGGCGGCCTTTGTCCGCTCGTAGACCGTGGTCGGGCGCAGGGGGGCGTCCTCGTCGAGCGGGGCGGCGCCGGTCGGGCCGAGCACGCCGGTGGTGCTGGCGTAGACGATCGGGGCGGCGGGGGCCGCCGCGGCGCAGGCCCGCAGCAGCGCCCGGGTGCCCTCGACGTGGGTGCGCGCGTACAGCTCGTCGGGCAGGCCGGCCACCTGGAGCTGGCCGACCATGTGGAAGACGGCGGCGCTGCCCGGCAGGGCCGCGGCAAGAGCTTTCTCGTCGGCCACATCGCCGAAGGCCACCTCGGCGCCGATCGCGCGCAACTCGGCCAGGGCGGGGTCGTCCGCGGGGCGCGGGCGCAGAAAGGCGCGCACCGGGCGGTTCTCGGCCCGCAGGCGCCGGGCCAGGGCCAGCCCGATAAAGCCGCTGGCGCCGGTGATCAGTACGCGACCGCGCATACAGCCCGCTCCTCCAGCTCCTCCAGCTGCGGGGCGTAGTCGCTGGCCTGCCAGACCGAGAACTCGATCAGCCGGTAGGCGACCATCAGGCGGCTGCGCGGGCCGAAGTAGTCAGCCAGGGCCGCCAGCTGCTGCTCGGTCGAGCAGCCCTCGACCGCGGGCAGGGCGAAGACCGCCTCGGTCAGCGGCGAGTCCCACCAGATCAGCGAGCCGAGCTCGCTCGGGATCTGCGCGGCGCAGCGCAGCAGGTCCCCCGTGCTGAGGGTGTTGCGGCAATTGATCACCGCCAGCCGCAGCTCCTGGCCCTCGCGCTGCACCTGCTTGGTGCTGCGCACCTGGCGCCAGGCCCGGTGGTCGTGGCCGGTCGCGTGGTCGTAGCTGCCGAGCAGGCGGGCGTAGGCCTCCAGCAGCATCGCGAAGCTCAGGCGCAGGCTCAGGAGCGGGTGGCGCAGCATCGTTTCGGCGCACAGCTTGACCAGCCAGCCGTTCTGCATCGAGACGGGGCGGTAGCCGAGCTCCTGCGCGATGTGCAGGTGGCCGGCGAAGATCCGCCGCCGCTGCGAAAGAAAGTCGCCCAGGTTCTCCGGGCCGTAGTTGTAGACGATCGCCTCGGGCACATACACCAGTCGGTAGCCGGCGTCGGTGATCGCGGCCTCCAGGGCCACCTCGTCGGTGGCGGTCTCGGGCGGAATGCGGTCGATCACATTGCGAAAGGCCACTAGCTCGCCCAGCTTGGGGCTCTGGGTCGCCAGGCGGTGGTGCAGATGCCAGAGCAGGTGGACCGTCCAGCCCAGAAAGCTGCGCGCGGAGTTGAGCGGCACAACCCGGGCACCCGTCATGCCGACCGTCGGGTCGGCGAAGGGGGCGACCAGCCGCTCGATCGCGTTGGGGTCGGGGAGGGTGTCCGCGCCGACCAGCACCACCACCTCGCCGCGGGCCAGGCTGATCAGCCGGTTCACCGCCGCCGCCTTGCCGCTGCGAATCGGCTCGACGTCCACGCTGATGGTCGGGTGGCGGCCGGCCAGCGCTTCGGCCCGCTCCGCCGTCCGGTCGGTGCAGCCGCTCGCCACGACGACGATCTCGACGATCTCGCAGCGGTCGGTGCGCTGGGCCAGCAGGGCCTGGAGCACCGGGACGATCGAGTCCTCTTCGTTGTAGGCCATTACACCAACGGTGCAGCTGGTCATCGATGGTCTCGCTTTCGCTGCGCCAGGCGGCGCATTTGGAGCCGGGTGAAGTTCAACCCCACCCGGGCGAGGCTGGCTGGGTCGTTGAGCATGGAGGTGTAGGCGGCGTTGGCGAGCGGGCAGTGGCAGTCGCCCCGCCTGATGCTGTCGCGCAGGGTGTCGGCGCGGGCGCTGCGCCAGATCGGGAGCAGGTCGTAGTTGCTTTCGCGCAGGCTGCCGATCGGCTCGGCGCGGATGCAGCAGGTCCACACATCGCCGTTCGGCGCGATGTGGCCCGAGGCGACGCCGGCGTAGCAGGGCAGGATCTGGCGCTGCTCGCTGAGCGTGCGGCGGGCGATCTGGTAGTAGTGGCGGCGGAAGGCCTGGGCGATCGCGGCGACCCCCTCGGCCGGCTCGGCGTCGATGTCGGCGCTGAGCTGGTCGACCACCGCGCCGTACTCGTCCAGGGGCGGGGTGATGTCGAGGCCGATCGTGTCCAGCTCGACCCGCTCCTCGGCCAGCTCGGTGATGAACGAGTCGGGCTGGATCTCGCCGCGCACGTGCTCGCGGATCGCGCCGAAGCGGGCGATGTTGTGCTGCGAGATCACGGTGTGGATGCCAACCGTCAGGTTCGGCGCGTCGAGCGCCCGCAGCCTGGCGTAGCTTTCGCGCAGCTTGGCGTAGTTCCCCGGCACTCCGCGGATGGCGTCGTGCTCCTCACCCACCCCGTCGAGCGACAGGTTGATCACAATCTTGCTCTTCGGGGCCTCGCGGGCCAGCCGCTCCACGCCCTGCGCCACCCGCTCGACCAGCAAACCGTTGGTGGGGATGTTGATGATGGCGGGCCGGCAGATCCGGTAGCAAGCCAGCACGATGTCGATCAGGTCGGGGCGCAGAAAGGGCTCGCCGCCGCTGAACGTCACCCAGCGCAGCGAGCGGCCGAGCTTGCGAAATGTGTGCTCGTACTCCTCCAGCGTAAAGTCGGCCACCCGCTTGCGCCACACGTTGCAGGTGACGCAGCGCGAGTTGCAGCGGTAGCTGACGCTGAAGGTCAGGTTGCTGGGGAGGGGGATCGTGCGCCCGGTGCGGCGAGCGACGTAGTACCTTGGCATCCGAGCGAGCTGGTCGAACATAGCCCTTGACCCTATTCCTGGACAGATGAGCAGCTTACTGGAAGGCTCCCGACCGACCCGCGCTACCCGTGAAGCTGGAGCGTGCCGTACGCCCGGCGCGTCCAGATCCGCTCGGCGATCTGCGTGCGCTCGTCGGCCGGCTTGTGCGCGTAGGCGTCGATGCCGATGGGGCGCAGCTCGGCAAAGACGATGGCCTTGTCGCCCGGGGCGACCGTCGCCCGGCCTTCGATGATCGGGATGCCGGCGCTGTTGTGGATCTGCAAGCGCACGACGAGCGAGCTGCGGGGCGCTTCGCTCAAGTCGCCCTGAAGTGTCGGAAGCCCGGCGGCGCCGCGCCGCTCCTCGATGTGGAGCGCCGTCGGGAGGGTGCCCCCGCGATCGCCGCTAGTTGAGCTCTTTCGAAGCGGTAACATAGCTACGAGGATAGCACAGGACCATAGCCACGAACTTTACAAAGCTATATAAATCATGTCCGCAATCTGAACTTTATGTAGCATTCCCGGGCCAAGATTGCGCAGCTGTTCCACTTCCGAAAGCCTTGTCCCGGCCATAAATAACCACGGTCCGCTGTTGGGCTGTACCCTTCCCAGGGTAAAAAACCGCACGTTCCCCCCAGTTTTACAAAAAGAGATCCGAACCCTGATCTCGCCCATAGATGACGTACTTGTTACCTTCGCGTAGCGTGCTGTCAATCGTTCTGTTACCTGCGCACGTTATACCTAATTGCGGAAGCGCGACACTCGCCGCCGCCCCGGTCAGGAGCGCTCAACCTCAATCATTCCTTAAGGAGCCGGCACGCCTCGTCGCGTGACGCAGCGCGAGTGCGGACGATCACCGTATGCACACCCGGATCAACGTCGTCGACATCGAGCTGAGCCAGCCGATCGCCCCGATCACCTGCTCGCCGCACTACAGCGCCGCAAAGGCCCTGCTGCGGCTGCACGGCACGCCCGTCGGCTATCTCGACCTGCCCTTGTCGCACGGCCGCTGCAGCGCCGAAGCGATCATTCGGGCGGCGCTGGATCAGCACGGCACCGTCCTGATCGCCCACCAGCTCGACCGCTGGCTGCAGAGCGGCCTCCCCAGCCAGGGCCTCGACGCCAGCCAGCTCGCCGCCGCCCCCATCCCCGCCCCCGCCGAGCTCCCCCTCCCCTTCGTGACCGTGGCGGTCTGCACGCGCAACCGGCCGGACGACCTGGCCCGCTGCCTGGAGGCGATCGCCGAGCTGGACTACCCGAGCTTCGAGGTGGTGGTGGTGGACAACGCGCCGAGCGATAACCGCACCGAGCGGCTGGTGCGGGCCCGCTTCCCCCAGATGCGCTACGTCCGCGAGCCTCGCCCCGGCCTCGACTGGGCCCGCAATCGGGCCATTACCGAGGCCCGCGGCGAGATCGTCGCCTACACCGACGACGACGTGATGGTCGACCGCGGCTGGGTTTCGGCCCTCGCCCGCGTCTTCGCCGAAGACGCCAGCGTGATGGCGGTCACCGGCCTGGTCGTGCCCTTCGAGCTGGAGAACGCGACCCAGATCCTGTTCGAGAAGAACGGCGGCTTCGGCCGCGGGTTTGTGCGCAAGCGCTACCAGGCCGACCCGGCCGATGGGCCGGTGGGCAAGAAGTTCGCCTGGAGCGGCATGTTCGGCACCGGGGCGAACATGGCCTACCGGCGCAGCCTGTTCGCCCAGATCGACGGCTTCGACCCGGCCCTCGACGTCGGCACCTGCACCAACGGCGGCGGCGACATCGAGATGTTTTTCCGCGTGATCAAGGAGGGCTTCCCGCTCGTCTACGAGCCGGCCGCCATGGTCCGCCACCGCCACCGCCGCGACTACGCCAGCTTCGCCCGCCAGATGGCCAACAACGGGGTCGGCTTCTCCGCCTACCTGGTGCGGACGGCCCTCGCCTACCCCGACGAGCGGCTCACCATCGCCCGCTTCTGGCTGGTCTGGCTGGCCCGCTGGCTGTGCGGCCGCCTGTGGGCCTCGCTGCGCGGCCGCGAGGATTTCCCGCGCCACCTGATCGTCGCCGAGATCTGGGGCTTTCTCGTGGGCGCCGGACGGTACCAGCGGGCCCGCCGCAGGGCCGCCGAGATCGCGCTCCACTCCAGCGCCCCCGCCGAGCAGCTCCAGGCAAAGATGGTGGTTTCATGAACACGCAGCCCGCCCCCTCCCACTACCGCCCGCTCAAAGTCGTCGACGTCGAGCTCAGCCAGCCGGTCGGCGACCTCGACGGGCTCGCCGGCTACGACGCGGTGCGCGGGCTGGTGCGCTTTCACGGCGAGCCGCTCGGCTACATCCAGGTCGGGGTCGTCAACAACCGCTGCGCCGGCTCCACCCTGGCCCGCGCGGCCCTGAGCACATACGGCCCGGCGATCATCTGCCACCTCGTCGCCGACGGCCTGGCCGCCCCCGCCGGCGAGCTGCGCATCGACGACCTGATCGGCCTGGCCCACCCGGACGATGCCGGGCCCGCCCCCTTCGTGACGGTGGCGGTCTGCACGCGCAACCGGCCGGACGACCTGGCCCGCTGCCTGGAGGCGATCGCCGAGCTGGACTACCCGAGCTTCGAGGTGGTGGTGGTGGACAACGCGCCGAGCGACGACCGCACCGAGCAGCTGGTGCGGGGCCGCTTCCCCCAGGTCCGCTATGTGCGCGAGCCCCGCCCCGGCCTGAGCAACGCGCGCAACCGGGCGATCGCCGAGGCCCGCGGCGAGATCGTCGCCTTTACCGACGACGACGTGGTGGTTGATCGCGGCTGGGTCGGGGCCATCGCCCGCGTCTTCGCCGAGAACCCCGGCGTCGTGGGGCTGACTGGCCTGGTCGTGCCGCTGGAGCTGGAAACCGAGGCGCAAATCCTGTTCGAGGTCCACGGCGGCTTCGGCCGCGGGTTCGCGCGCCAGCTGTACCGCTACCAGCCGGGCCACCCGGGCACGCAGGCCACCTACCAGGGCACGGGGCGGTTCGGCACGGGGGCGAACATGGCCTACCGGCGCAGCCTGTTCGCCCAGATCGGCGGCTTCGACCCAGCCCTCGGCGTCGGCACCTCGACCCAGGGGGGCGAGGATCTGGAAATGTTCTTCCGCCTCCTGCGCGCCGGCCACACCCTGGCCTACGAGCCGGCGGCCATGGTCCGCCACCGCCACCGCCGCGACTACGACGCGCTGCGGCGGCAGCTGGAAAACAATGGCCTGGCCCTGGCCGCCTACCACGGGCGCTGCGCCCTGATCTTCCCCGAGCAGCGCGCGGTCTTTGTGCGCCTCCACCTGTGGTGGCTCTGGGCCTGGCACATCAAGCGGCTGCTCCAGTCACTCACCCGGCCCCACCGCTTCCCCCGCGGGCTGATCCTGGCCGAGCTCCGCGGGTATCTGATCGGTCTGACCCGCTACCCGCAGGCCCGCCGCGCCGCCCGGGCGGCCGCGCCAACCCTCGAGCACACCGGAGCACCCATCCATGCGCAGGTTTAAGCAGCAGCTCCCGCCCACGGCCGTCCGCACCGTCGAGCTGGACGAGCCCTTGAGCCCAATCGAGGACGTCGCCGGCTACCGGCAGGTGCGGGTGTATGTCGCCCTTCAAGGCCGCGTGCTCGGCTTCTGCGATATCAAGAACCACGGCGCCCCCATCAGCGCGCCCGATCTGCGCGGCGCCATCGTCGCCAAGCTGTGGCCCAGGCTGCTCGATCACTCCGGCGGCTCGAGCCAGCGGGCCCTGCTGGACCAGGCCGCCCTCGCGCTCGCCGGCGTCACTCGCCCCGCCCCCACAGCCCAGGCCGCCGACGCGCCGGCCGCCACGGCCCTCCCGACAACGCCGCTCGCCCCGGCCGACACCCTGGTCGAGCTCAGCCAGCCGCTCCGCCCGCTCGAGGCGAACGGCAAGGAGCTCCTGCGGGTGATGGTCCTGTGGCAGGGCCGGCTGCTCGGCTATGTCACAGTCCAGGCCTTCGGTCAGGAGGTGAGCGTCAGCCGACTGCGCGAGGCGATCGTCAGCCGCTTCAGCCCCGCGCTGCTGGCCGGCCACGACGGGCAGGGCGCCGACGTCGCCTGGGCCGCCGCGCTCCAGGCGCTCCGGCAGCGCCACGGGCTGGGCGTGGCCCCGGCCGACCACGACGAGCAGCTCCCGGCCCACGTCCCGGTCTCGATCGTGGTCGCGACCTACGACCGCCCCGACGACCTGCGGGCCTGCCTGCGCTCTCTGGTGGCCCAGGTCACGCCGCGCCCCCTGGAGATCGTGGTAGTGGATAACCACCCCGACTCGGGGCTCACCGCGCCCGTGGTGGCCGAATTCCCGGGCGTGCTGCTGGTGGAGGAGCGCCGGCAGGGCCTGGCCTACGCGCGCAACACCGGCTTCACGGCCAGCAGCGGCGACATCGCCATCGCTACCGACGACGACGTGATCGCGCCCCCCGACTGGGTCGAGCGCCTGGTGGCGCCGTTCGCCCGTAACGACGTGATGATCGTCACCGGCAATGTGCTGCCGATCGAGCTCGAAAGCGAGGCCCAGCACTTCTTCGAGGCCTACGGCGGCCTCGGGCGCGGCTTCGAGCGGTTCGAGGTTGGCGGCGATTGGTTCGAGTCCTTCCGCTTGAAGGCCGTGCCGACCTGGACCCTGGGCGCGACGGCGAACGCCGCCTTCCGCGCCTCGATCTTCACCCACCCGCGGATCGGCCTGATGGACGAGGCCCTCGGCCCCGGCATGCCCTCCGGCGTCGGTGAGGACACCTACCTGTTCTACAAAGTGCTCAAGGCCGGCTACTCCGTGATCTACGAGCCCGGCGCCCACGTCTGGCACAAGCACCGCCGAACCATGGAGGCCCTGCGGCGCCAGCTCTACAACTACAGCAAGGGCGGCATCGGCTACCACCTGACCACCGCGCTCAACGATGGCGACATGCGCGGGCTGTTCCGGCTCTTGGTCGAGCTCCCGCTGGCCTACCGCTGGCGGCTCAACGAGTGGCTCCGCGGCCGCACCGACTACCCGCTCTCGCTGCTGCTACTGGAGCTCAAGGGCAACCTCGACGGCTTCCGCGGCATCTGGGAGTCGTGGCGCCGCGTCCGGCGCGAGGGCCGCAACGCCCCCTACATCCCCCCGGCGCGGCGCATCCCCCGCGGCGAGGACCCGTACCCCTTCGGGCGGAACCTGCTGGAGCCGGGCGAGGTGCTGGACGGGGGCGCGGCGCGGCAGATCAGGGAATACGCGGCGTAGCATTGGGTGAATAGCTGTGTCTCTGGCATCATCACAACCTCGCGCCTGCATCGTCGCCCCGCTCCGCAGGCTCCTGCTGCTCGGCTGGGCCGCCACCCTGATCCTTGTGTGCGCGCTGGCCCAGCCCGCGCCCGCGCTCGCGCAGGGCTCCCCCACCTCAGCGCAGACGCCCGTCCCCTACACCATCAGCTACGAGCTTTCCGGCGCGAGCGAGGTGTTCCTCGTCTGGGGAGTCGACGGCTGGACGATCGCGCCGCCCGCCCTGCGCCCCCCCGGGACCGAGCTCAAGAGCAATGTGATGTACACGCCGATGCGGCAAAGCGGGTCGACGTTCAGCGTCGACCTGCAGGTGCCGCCCGGCACAACGATCGACTACGTCTTCCAGATCACTCAGACCAGTGACGGCGCCACGGATGTCTGGGACAACGCGGGCGGTGAGGGGAAGGATTATCACGCCCGCGTCGATGCGGGCGGCACAACCACGGTGCAGGCCTCGGCCGCCGTCGCGTATCAGCTCGCGCCGGCGGAGCGGCCGCTCCCCCTGCTGCTCAGCTTCGCCGGGTTCGCCGGCCTTGGCGTGGTTGCGTCCGTGGTCGCCACCCGGGTGCGCAGGACGGGCAAGGGGATGGCCGAAGAAGAGTCGCTCGCTTCGTCCATCCGTAGCAACGCGCTCCCGATCATGCTGATCTGCATCGCCGCCCTCTACCTCAGCGCCATCAACAACGGGCTCTACCTCTGGGGCGACAACGTCCACTACATCGTCGTCGGCAAGGCGCTCGCCACGGGGCAGGGGTTCACCGACATCCACTACCCGGGCAATCCGCCGTTTACCTTTCCCATCCCGATCTTCCCGCTGCTGCTGGCGCCGGTGATCTTCTTCTTCGACTACGACCTGATGCCGCTCAAGCTGCTCGTCGCGCTGTTCGGCATCGGCGCCTGCTTCCTGTTCTACCGCTATGTTCGCGCTGTGTTGAGCGAGGGGCGGGCCCTCCTGCTCACCATGCTCGCGGCCGTCTCGCCGCAGCTCATCTCCTTCTCCCACCAGGTGATGAGCGAGATCCCGTACCTGGTCTTCTCGCTGGCGGCGCTGATCTGGCTGGAGCGCAGCGCCCGCGAGCGGCGCCGCCCGATCCAGGCGACCCTTGTCGCGGCCTGTATCATCGCCGTGGCGATGCTGACGCGCTCGCTCGGCGTCGCGCTGGTCGGCGCGGCCGTCCCCTACCTCGCGCTGCACGCGGAAGGGCCCTTGAGCGCACGGCTCAAGCGAATCGCCCTGGTGCTACCTACCGTCGGGGTTGTCTGGCTGCTCTTCAACGCCCCCATCCTGGACGACATCCCGTACATCCGCGAGTTTCTGCAAGGGACATCGCCCAGCGTCGAGGCGAGCGCCGGTTCGGGCGGCAACCTGGCCGAGCGGGTGCAAACCAACCTCAAAACCTACCTCAGCGTCGTGCCCGAGACGGTGCTCTACAGCGCGTACCGCTCCGGGAGCCTGCCCCTCGACCTGCTGCTATGGGCGCCGCTGGTCGTCGGGTTTGGCTACTGTCTCGTCGCTCGCCGGCGGGCGGCGGAGTTCTACGTGCTGTGCTATGTCGCCATCCTGCTGCTCTACGAGCCGTCCGACATCAACAACACCCGGCGCTACCTCGTTCCGCTCATCCCCTTCATCCTGTACTACGTCGCGCAGGGGCTTTGGTACGGGGCGGATCAGCTCAAGCGCCTGCTCAGGCTCCCCGACATGAAGGTGCCGCCGCTGGCCGCCGCAGCCAGCGCAGCGCTTGCCATCCTGATGCTGCTCAACCTGAGTTCGAGCGTCCAGGCCAGCGTGTTGAGCGACGAGCGCGGCGAAATGTTCGGCTATCGGTACTACGAGTGGGATAGCTATCAAAACGCCGCGGCCTGGGCGAAGGAGCATACGCCGGCGGAAAGCGTGATTATGACCAGAATGATCTACTACTTTCATTACTGGTCTCATCGAAAAGTTATCTGGTACCCGTATGAAGAGTTTGGGGGAGACACGGGCCAGATGCAGCGGGCGATCGAGGATTCGGGGGCGGACTACATCGCGATCGACGCGCTGAACATCAACCAGTCTCCCGCGGTCAAAAAGATGCTCGAGGCGACGATCGCCGACCACCCATCATCATACGAGCTGGTGTACGAGGAGGGCCCGAACAAGCTCTACCGGCTGCGCGACGACACCTAGCGATGCGACAATCCAACCACGACATTGACGGAGCGCGATGATGAACACGTCCTCAGACATCTGGGTGGTGGTGCCGGCATTCAACGAGGGCCCGGTGATCGGCGAGGTGCTCGAGCGCCTGGCGGCGACCTCCTACAACGTCGTCGTCGTCGACGACGGCTCCAGCGACGACACCGCCCAGCAGGCGGCCCGCTACCCGGTCGTGGTGCTGCGCCACGCCTGCAACCTCGGCCAGGGCGCGGCCTTACAGACGGGCATCAGGTACGCGCTGCAGCGCGGCAGGGCGCGCTACGTCGTCACCTTCGACTCCGACGGCCAGCACAACCCGGGCGAGATCGAGCGCCTCGTCGCGCCCCTGCGCACCGGCGCCTACGATGTCGTGCTCGGCTCACGCTTTCTCCACGCCGGCGGCGTGGTCAATATCAAGCCGCAGAAGCGGGCGCTACTCAAGCTGGCCGTGCTCTTCACCCGGGTCACCACCGGCCTGAAGGTGACCGACACCCACAACGGCCTGCGCGCCCTGACGGCCGAGGGCGCGGCGAAGATCCAGATCGTCCAGAACCGCATGGCCCACGCCTCCGAGATCCTTTCCCAGATCGCCGCCCGCAGGCTGCGCTACTGCGAGGTGCCGATCACCATCACCTACACCGAGTACTCCCTGGCCAAGGGCCAGGCCATTCTGAACAGCATCAATATCATGTGGGAGCTGATGACGGGGAGGATCCGATGATTGTGCTTCCCAGCCAGATCATCCTGATCGCGGCTATCCTGCTGTTCGTCCTGTACGCCTTCCAGATGCGCACGCTGCTGCGCGATCGGCTGATCTACCTGGCCCTTGTGTCGGCCGGCCTTATCTTCATCCTGTTCCCTGAGCTGTCGACGCGGGTGGCGAACCTGGTCGGGATCGGGCGCGGCGCGGACCTGGTGCTGTACACGTTTATCGTGGTGGCCCTGTTCAACCACGTCAGCCTCATCTCGCGGATGCGCGGGCTCGAGCGCCAGCTGACCCAGCTCGTCCGTACGATCGCCGTCGACGAGCCGCGCTCGGTGCCCGAGCAGCCGGCGGCCACCCCCACCGGCCAGGCCCCGGCCCAGCCGGCCGCCGAGCTGCACGGCAGAACGGCGTAGCGTCGGCCACAGGTCGCCATTACGCCCGGCAGCGCAGCCCGGCGATGCCGGCCCGAACCACACCCCGCGCCGGCCGCGCGGGCAGGAGCGTATACCATGGCGGAGTCCCAGGCGCCTCAGGCGCCGCTCAGCCCTGCCGGCCACACCTTTCTGGTCACTGGGGGGGCCGGCTTTATCGGCTCGCACATCGTCCGGCACCTCGCCGAGGCCGGCGCCCGTGTCCGCGTCCTCGACTCGCTACGCACCGGCGACCGCGCCAACCTCGCCGGGTTCGACGGCGACGTCGCGCTGATCGAGGGGGATATTCGCGACCAGGCGGCGCTGCATCGCGCGATGGCCGGCGTGGAGTATGTGCTCCACCTGGCCGCGCTGGTCTCGGTGCCCGAGTCGGTCGAGCGCCCCGAGGAGAACCTGGCGGTGAACATCGCCGGCACTCAGCAGGTGCTCATCGCCGCCCGCGCGGCCGGCGCGCGCCGGGTCGTCTTTTCTTCCTCCTGCGCCGTCTACGGCGACCAGCCCCCGTCCCACGACGAACAGCTCGCGCCCCGCTGCCTGTCGCCCTACGCGGCGGCGAAGCTCAGCGGCGAGCAGCTGTGCCGCTCGTTCTCGCACGTTTACGGGCTGGAAACGGTCTGCCTGCGCTACTTCAACGTCTACGGCCCGCGCCAGAACCCGTCCGGCGGGTATGCCGCGGCCATCCCCCGCTTTATCGCCGCCCTCCTGGGCGGCCACCAGCCGACGATCTACGGCGACGGCCGCCAGTCGCGCGACTTCGTCTATGTGGGCGATGTGGTCCAGGCGAACCTGCTCGCCTGTAGCGCGAGCGGCGCCGTCGGCGAGGTGTTCAACATCGGCGCCGGCGCCGAGACGAGCCTGCTCCAGCTGCTAGCGCTCCTCGGTCCGCTCACCGGCCGGCCGGTCGAGCCGGCCCACCTCCCCCCGCGCGCCGGCGACATCACCCGCTCCTTCGGCTCGATCGAGCGCGCCTCCCGCGTGCTCGGCTACCGCCCTCGCACCAGCATCGCCGACGGCCTGGCCGAGACAGTTGCCTGGTACCGCGGCGCCCGCTGACGCCTCGCCCCCAGACAGGCCAGCGCCCCGAGCTCTTCCGAGCCGGGGCGCTGGGTGTTTTAGATGCGCGTGCTGCGGGCGAGGGCCGAGGCCGGCGCTGTCGGTTGCCGTGCCGTGTGCGGCCCGGGTGCCGGCCTGTTGCCGCTTTGTGCAGCGGCGGCGCGGTGTGGGCTAAACCCGGGCGACCTCGGTGTCCTGGGCCGCCTTCACGCCGAGCTCCAGCAGCTCATCGCCGTCGGCGGCCGGCTGATCGCTGGCCCGGCTTTGTAGGCCCTGCTCGGCCACGTCGCGCAGATCCTCGAAGGTGAGGGCCTGCTGGGGGAACGAGGCGGTGCCGAACGCGGCGGTGATGCCGAGGCGCTCCTCGATCACCCTGGTGATGCGCCTGCCCATCTGGCGCGCCTCCTCGTCGTTCGTTTCGGGGGCGACCAGCAGCAGGCGGCCGGGCTTGCCCTCTTCGAGCATCAGATCGGTCCGGCGCAGCGAGCGCGACAGGATCCGCGACATGGTAGCCAGGACGTAGCGCTGCATCATCGAGCGCTGCATCTCTTTCACGAGCCGGTGCATCTCGGTGTTGATCGACGAGGCGTCGGCCTGCACCACCACCAGGCTGAGCGGTCGCTCGAAGCGCCGGCTACGCACGATCTCGGTGTCGACCAGGCTGCGCACCTCATTGAGGTGGCGCAGCCGGCTCCCCTCGTCGGCGAGCGTTACCGTCTCGATCACCTTCCGGAACTCGGCCACCGCCTCGGCCACCCGGTAGCTCAGGAACAACGTCAGCAGCAGCAGCAGCATGCCGCTGACGTTGCGATAAAGCGCGACGTCGTCGAACAGCGGGATCTGGGCGACCACTAGGGCCATGATCTGGAGCAGCACAATAAAGCTGCCCTGGAGCACAAGCGGGAGCCGCTGGCTGATGGGCAGCAGCGGCAGCAGCGCGGCCGCCGCGCCGAGCAGATAAAAGCCGATGCCGAGGGGCGTGAGGGCGTCGACCAGCACGCCCAGGCGCTCGATATTGAAGAGGAAGGTTAACCACCCGAGCAGCATCAGCACCCGCCAGTGTAGTGTTGTCATGATGTATGGTCTCCTCCCTCGGCGCACTGCTGCAGGCTATCCGGACAGTGGGTAGGTGGGCAGCGGCTGAGCCGTGGCGTAATCCTGTCTCGATACGATCGCAATGGCGCCGGTGCGGACGTGCTGGGGGGTGTGCCAAAGCACTTGTCGTGGCGCACGCAGTTTTTGCATCTACTTCGACTGTACGCTAATAGCCGGGTGATTTCAATTACAGTTTGTTTAGCTCTCGAAGCACTTTTACCCCGCCAGAAAGCCATAGATGACTCCGCGCTGGCGCGATAATTGCCATACCCCGCGCCCCGCAGCCGGTGCCCCGTCTACCTATACTATCGGGCTGTGTCCGTAGTTCGCCGGCGACCGCCCCCATATATTGCCTGCCGCTGGCATCGCAACGCGATCAGCCGCGCATCCCGGGCCTGTTTCGCCGGCCAGCTCGCTCGCCGTTTTGGGCGCCGGCGTTGCTGGGTGCGTCTACCATCCGGCACGGGCACAAACGCACGGGTGCGCGCGAACTGCTTGCTACTACACGCGAAAGTAACAGTTTGTTCATTTCTCGAAAGAGACGTATAGAGCGTTGTAACGAGGAACAGCTCCAGCATCGCTGCTCCGCAACAATGGGGCGATCGACCGTCAAGATTGTGAACGCTCTAACAAATATCTAACAAAACCCCCTAGGCAGCGGAGGGATGGAATGCTATACTATCGCGGTGTTCGATGGTCTCACTCCTCAGCGAGGCAGACCGGTACAACAGGGTTTTGGAGCGAACAATGCGAAACGTGCCGGCCTAGCCGGAGACGTCGCCAGGAGGAGGGAAAACCCGCCGCCTGGTTTTTTGTCGCCCGCCCCCGCACGGCTCGTGCGGCGGCCCTGAGAAGCGGTAGCGCGGCTCATTTGACAGGCTCAAGTGAACGTGCTATACTACTCAGGTGTCGACGGTCTCACTCCTTTGGAGGCAGATCAGACAAACGAGGCTCACCTAGAGCAACAATGCGAAACGCGCCGGTCGCTACCGGAGACGTCGCCAGGCCGGAGGGGGAACCCGCCGCCTGGTCTTTTGTTGCCCGGGCCTCGAGCGCACCTGAACAACTGAATCGTGATGATGTACGAGGGTCCACAAACGGTGTGATAGCTGGCTTCGGCCAGCGCTCCACACCATCAACGCAGAGTTTGATCCTGGCTCAGGACGAACGCTGGCGGCGTGCCTAATGCATGCAAGTCGTACGCAGGGAGCTTGCTCCGCTGCGTGGCGCACGGCTGAGGACCACGTGGGTAAC
>Ga0164290_1001452_pt1 | contig 34008 bp, 22 predicted proteins | sample Micstemetagenome_FD_108782 | JGI IMG/M metagenome (GOLD analysis project Ga0164290, IMG submission 108782) | Contaminated culture microbial community from soil near Moab, Utah, USA - Microcoleus steenstrupii SON62 (Illumina Assembly) | ecosystem: Environmental > Terrestrial > Soil > Soil crust...
CCGATGTCGGCCGGCCGGTGACGGCGACGCTCGCCGGCGCGCCGGCGATGCCGTTCACGACCTGGGGCGTCTCCCCGCAGCGCGACGGCATCGTGCTGGGCCTTTCGGCCAGCACCGCGATCGCCGACGCGACCTCGATCTATCTCCGCTACGAGGGCAACATCGCCGGCCAGGACAGCGCCCAGGCCATCACCGCCGGCGTGCGCATGATCTGGTAGTCACGTCGTCTGCCAAGCCACAGCAAGCGGCAGCGCCCCGCAGATCGAGGCGAGCGGCACGCGGCCCGGCCGAAGCGTAACGTCGCGGTCGTGCAGGCCGAGCGTCAGGCGACCGTCCGGCACCTCGTCCAGGACGACCGCCGTGTCTCGCCATCCATCGGCCACCAGCTCGATGCCGCCCGACACAAGCGGCAGGCGCTGCGCCAGACTCGGCGCCACCACCAGCATCCAGGACTCGGACGTGCAGCGAATGAAGGCGACCATCGCATCGGCCAGCGGCCCTTCCAGTGCCACCGGCCGGTACTCGCCGGTCTCGAACAAGGGCGAGAGACGCCGGCGCAGACCGAGCACACGCGAGATCAGGGCTTGCTTGATACGTCCGTCACCCCATGCGTCCGCAAGTTCGGTGAGAGGCTGCACAACAAGCCCTTGCTGGCGGGCTGCCCAATCGACGGGCCGGCGGTTGTCGGGATCGACCAGGCTCAGGTCCCACAGCTCGCATCCCTGATAGAGGTCGGGCACGCCGGGCACGGTCATGCGCAGGAGGCACTGCGCCAGGCCGCCCACCGCGCCCGCCGGCGCGATGCGCCGTACCAGGGCGTCGATCTCCTGCAGGAGCGCAGGCGCCGCCGCCTCGGCGACCAGCGCCAGGGTGAACTGCTGTGCCGAGGACTCGTAGGCCTCATCGACGGCCGCCCAGTCGCTTACGAGCTTGGCCTCGCGCAGCGCCTTCTGCTGCCAAGCGACGAGGCGTCCAGCAAAAGCTGCGCGGCCCGCTCGATCGCCAAGCGCCAGGTCGAACGGCCAGGCGCCGACGATGGTCTGCAGCAACGTCGCGACGTCGCCCGGCCGTGGGGCGCCATCGTGGCAGAGCGAACGGCTGACCTCGAGCCAGCGCGCCTGCAGGCCTGCCCACTCCGACGCCATGGCGCTCAACACGGCGAGGCGCGCACGCACATCCTCGCCGCGCTTGTGGTCGTGTGTAGCGGTGGCGAGGAGCGAGCGCGGCTCGCTCGTCAACCTCGTCTGCATGCGGTGATGGAAGTCGTCGGCCCCCAGCGCGAAGGTCGCGGCATCGAAGCCGACATCGTTGCGCGACAGGAGGCGGCCGTAGCGATAGAAGCCGGTGTCCTCGACCGCCTTGGCCGCGATGGGCGCGCTCAGCTGCTGGAAGCGCGTGACGGCATGGGCATGACGTCCATCGCCGATCCGCGTGAGCAGGGCCTCGAGCGCCCAGCGATCGGTCGCGAGGCAGGTGCGGCGCGCTCCGGCTGCGGCGCGATCGAGCATGGCACGGTCCGCGGCCGAGAGGCGACCCCCCGGTCCATTGGCGTGACCGTAGGTGCGATAGACCGGGAAGTGCGCGAGCAGCTCGCCCAGCACACGGCGCAGCGCAGGCGGCGCCAGCTCACCGCCCGCAAAGGCGTTTGCGCAGGCGTCGAGCTGGGCGCCGAAGCTGCGTGCGAGCACCTCGCGGCGCGCTTGCTCCTCCTCGACGGCGAAGTTCGCGGCCCGGCCGCTCAGCCTCGACCACGCCTCGGCGAGCACGCGTTCGCCGGCCGGATCGTGCAGCAGCGCATTCACCTCGTTCATGAAGTCGTAGCCCGTGGTGCCGTCGCAGCGCCAATCGGCCGGGAGGCGCTCGCCGGACAGCAGGATCTTCTCGACGATGAGATAGGCAGAGGGCTTCAGGCGCTCGCGCAGCCTGCGGCAGTAGGCGGCGGGATCGGCGAGGCCGTCGACATGGTCGATCCGCAAGCCGTCGACGATGCCCTCGCGATGCAACCTGAGCGGCAGGGCGTGGACGGCCTCGAAGGCATCGGGCTCCTGCATGCGCAGGCAGACGAGCTCGTTGACATCGAAGAAGCGCCGCCAGTTCAGGCGATCGCCGGCGCTTCGCCACCAGGCGAGACGCCAGTGCTGACGCTCCAGCAGGTCCGGCAGGCGCATGCCGAGGCTGGCGTTGGCGAGCGGCAGGCGGTTGTCGAAGTAGCGCAAGGTGTCGCCTTCGACCGTCAGCTCGCCCTTGGCCAGCACCGTCTCCAGCGGGTCGCCCAGGATGGGGAGCAGCACCCTGTCATCGGCCTGCCAGTCGATGTCGAACCAGCGCGCATGGCGGCTGGATCGGCCGTGGCGCAGGACGTCGGCCCACCAGCCGTTGGCGGCATCGGCCGCCATGTGATTGGGCACGATGTCGAGGATCAGGCCCATTCCGGACCTGCTCAGCGCGTCCGTCAGCGAACGCAGCCCATGCTCGCCGCCTAGTTCGGGATTGACGTGCGTGGCGTCGATCATGTCGTAGCCGTGCTGCGAGCCCGGCCGGGCCGTGGCGATGGGCGAGGCGTAGAGATGGCTGACGCCCAGCTGCGCAAAATAGGGCACCAGCGCCTCGGCGCTTGCGAAGGTGAAGCCGCGATGAAACTGCAGGCGCAGGGTGGCGCGCGGAGTCATCTCTGGCGGTTGCGGGCGATGGCGTCGGCGCGGGCGCGCGCGGCCGGCTCTTCGAACAGCTCGCGCGCCAGCGGACGCAGCCGACGGCGCCAGTTCGGATGCTCGTCGATCGTGCCCGGCAGGTTGGGCTGTTCCCGGAGACCCAGCAGGTCCTCGACGGGCGCCAGCATCAGCGGCGCCGGCGATTGCGCGACAAAGCCCAGCGCCGCGTCGACCGCCGGTTCGCTCTGCTCGGCGGGTGGTGGCTCGCCGTCAGCGACCCCGGCGCTGGTGAAGGCGCGCCAGAGGCGCGGCCGGTCACGCTCGCGCTCCTGCTCCTCGGTTGCGCCGGCGAGGCGCAGCGCGCGGCGGGTACGGATATCCTCACCGCTCCACCAGCCCGCCACCGTTGGCAGATCGTGGGTGGTGGTCATGGCGACGGCGTCGCCACGCCATCGCGAGGGATTGCGGAAAGAAAGTCGCGTGCGCTCGAACCACAGTACATCCATGCCGGCGATGCCGGCCCGGCGCAGGCGGTTGCGAAAGCCCGGCGGAACGGTGCCAAGGTCTTCGCCGATCACAACGGCGCCGTGGCGATGGGATTCCAGGGCCAGCAGCGCCAGCAGGTCCTCGAGAGGATAGGCGAGATAGGCGCCCTCGGTCGCGGGCTGGCCCTGCGGGATCAGCCAGAGCCGCATCAATCCCATGACGTGGTCGATGCGCACGCCGCCGGCATGCGCCAGCGCCGCGCGCAGGGTCGCGAGGAAGGGTTCGAAGCCGCGGGCGACCAGCGCGCGCGGCGAGAACGCCGTGAGGCCCCAGTCTTGGCCGTTGGGATTGAAGATATCGGGCGGTGCACCGACCGAGAGGTCCATCAGGAGATCGGAAGCGCGCGCCCAGGCGTGGCTGCCCGCGCGATCCATCCCGATCGCAATGTCGCTCACAAGGCCGATGCGCATGCCCGCGGCCTTCGCCGCCTGCTGGGCAGCGGCGAAGGAGCGTGCCGTCAGCCATTGCAGGAACATGTGGTAGCGCTCGGGCCCGCCGGCCTGGCGGGCCTCGAATGCAGCATGCTGCACCAACGCCTCGCCGCGCTGTTGGATGAAGGCCTTGAAATCTTGCGTCAGCGGCGTGTCGATCTCGGCAAAATTGTCGAACAGGCGGCGCAGGCGCGCGAACTTGGCGGCGCCCGCCGTCACCCAGTCGATCAGCGGCGCCTGCTCCAGCGCCTCTTCGGACGGGACGACCGTGGCGTCGAAGGTGGCGGTGGGGTCGGCGTAGAGCGGATTGAGGAAGAGCCGGCTCGACGGCGAGTAGGGGCCGGCGCGACCGGGCTCGTGGGCGAACAGGCTGTGCACCGGACTGAGCGCCACCGCGTCGGCGCCATGCTTGGCCGCCGCTTCCGCAAGATCACGCACAGCGCCAGCATCGCCGATGCCACCGTCACCTGTCCGCCGCAAGCTGTAGATCTGAGCGGCCACGCCCCACAGGCGCCGGTCCTGGCCAATCGCCCGCAGCGTGACGCAGCGTGGCGGAGCCACAGCCAGCGTCACCTCGCGGTCGGCAAAACGCAGGCGATGATAGCCCGGTAGGCTAATGGCCGGCAGCGCGCCGTCCCGAACGACGATTGATCTGGTCTTGCCATCCTCAAGCAAGAGCTCGGCCGGACCATCGACGTCCATCGGCAAAACAATCGGCTTTCCGGTCCGGGCCGTCACCAGCGGCGGCAGGCCGGGTGCGACCTCATCGGAGCCGACAGCGTCAATCAGCCGGCGCAGAGCCTCCGGCCGGACGCGTTGCGCGCGCCCCATGGCGTCGGTCCAGTCAACGGCGAAGCCGGCATTGCGTGCATGGGCAAGGAGCGCGTCCTCGTTCATGCCGCGGGCTCGAGGAAGGCGACGGTGCCCGCCCCATCAAGGCGGCCGGCGCGGGCCTCTTCGCTGGCGCCGGGCCGCGTCTCGAACAGGAGATCACCCGCTGCTGGCCGCAGGTTGCCGGTATCGCGGCCAAGATTGCAGACAAGCGTCAGGATCGCGCCGTTGCCCAGCCGCCAGCGAGCGGCGACGCAGGCTGGCCCCGCAGCTTCAGCCGAAAGGGACCGGGCACCAACGAGATGCGGGGTCACAGCGGCCGCGCGCAGACCCAAGAGCTTACGATACAAGGCGCGACGCGCGGCATTGGCGGCCGCGGGCCGGCTGCTTTCGAAGGTTTGCAACGCGTTGGGGTCAGGAATCTCTTCGGTAAAGCGTACGAAGCCCGCGAACTCGCGCTGGCGCCCCTCACGTACGGCGTCGGCCAGCGGGCCGTGATGATCGGTGAAATAGAGGAAGGGAGTGCGACAGCCATCCTCTTCGCCCATGAAGATCAGGGGGATCTGAGGGCATAGAAGCTGCAGCGCGATCGCTGCGTCGAGCGCTGTCTGCTCGACAAGGCCCGCCAGTCGGTCGCCGAACGGACGGTTACCGACTTGATCGTGGTTTTGCAGGAAAAGCACGAAAGCCGTGGGCGAGAGATCGGCACTTGGCTCACCGCGCCGTTTGCCCTTGCGCCAAGCGGACGGTTCGCCCTGATAGGCGAAGCCTTCGGCGAGGCAGCGCGCAAGGCGCTCGGCCGGCCGATCCGCATAGTCGGCATAGTAACCATCGCGTTCGCCGGTTAGCAGCACATGGAGCGCGTGATGCGCATCGTCGTTCCACTGGGCGTCGAAGCCGCGGCGCAAGTGATGGGCCGCGTTGCCGTCGTGCTCCAGCACCAGATGGACGTGACGCCCGGGCTCGACCGCGGCGCGCACCTCGGCTGCCATCTCGTCCAGCCAATCGGGGGCCGCGATGGCATGCACAGCGTCCAGACGCAGCCCGTCGAAGCGGTACTCCATCAGCCAGTAGAGGGCGTTCTCGATGAAGAAGCGGCGGACTTCGGCACGGCGGAAGTCGATCGCCGCCCCCCAAGGCGTGGCGATGTCGCTACGAAAGAAGTCCGAGGCATAAGCGCCGAGGTAGTTACCGTCCGGACCGAAGTGGTTGTAGACGACGTCGAGAAAGACCATCAGGCCAAGCCCATGGGCGGCGTCGACCAGGCTCTTGAGCTCGTCCGGTGTCCCGTAGGCGGCATCAGGCGCGAAGGGCAGCACGCCGTCGTAGCCCCAGTTGCGGTTGCCGGGAAAGTCGTTGACCGGCATCAGCTCGACAGCGGTCACGCCGAGCTCGGTCAGCTGCGGCAGCATGGCCTCCACACCGGGGAAACCGCCCAGAGCGCCTGTATGCAACTCGTAGAGTACCGCTTCCTGCCAGCTGCGCCCGCGCCATGCTGGATGACGCCACCGATAGCTGTTCGGATCGATGACGAGGCTGGGATCATGGACGTCACCAGCCTGCGCGCGCGACGCCGGGTCTGGCACGGCGAGCCCGTCATCGAGGCGATAGCGATAGCGCGTGCCCACGCCACACGATGCCTCGACCTCGAACCAGCCATCAGCGTCGCGGGCCATGGGTAGCCGGACGCTGTCGTCGATCTCCAGCTCGATCTCCTGTCGCCCCGGCGCCCATAACCGAAAGCGCGCACGATCCGCCGCCAACAGCGTCGCACCGAACGGCAGGTCGCGGGCGAATGCGGTCATGCGCGCTATTCCCTTCGGCTGCTCAGCGTCAACACGATGCTGCGTGCGCCGACAACGATCTCTTCGACCTCGAGGTCGCTCTCCTCGGCATCGGGGTTGGCGGTGTTCAGCAGCAGCCGCGTGGGCAAACCGGGCGGCGGCAGGCGAAAGCGGTGGTCTTCGGCCGTGGCATTGAAGAACGCAGTGAGGATCGAGATCGCGCCGTCGCCGTTGCGGCTCGCGCGGCGCAACGCCAGGCGCTGCTCGCCAGGATCGTTCCAGGAGTCGGTGGAGACCTGCTGGCCGCCGGCGTCGAACCAGGCGATGTCGCCGATGCCGTCGATCACCTTGTCCTGCCCGTGCAGAAAATGGGGCGCCCGCAGCACAGCGTGTCGGCGACGCAGGGCCACAATGCGGGCAGCGAACGTTGTCAGTGCCTGTCCATCGCGGCCCGCGGCCTGCTGCCAATCGAACCAAGAAATTTCATTGTCCTGGCAATAGGCGTTGTTGTTGCCTTTCTGTGTGCGGCCGAATTCGTCACCGCCCAGCAGCATGGGCGTGCCCTGCGCCAGCAGGACGGTGGCAATCATGGCACGCTGCAGCCGCTGCCGCGTATCGACGATTGCGGAATCGTCAGTCGGCCCCTCGACGCCCCAGTTGGCCGAGAAGTTGTCGGCGTGACCGTCATTGTTGTCCTCGCCATTGGCCTCGTTGTGCCGCTCGGTGTAGGTCACGACATCCGCCAACGTGAATCCGTCATGGGCAGCGACGTAGTTGACCGATGCCCATGGGCGCCGCGCCTGCTTGTCGAAGAAGTCAGCCGACCCGGCGAGCCGCGCGGCGAAGTCGGCCCGCTGGGCGGGGTCGCCGCGCCAGTAGCGGCGCACGCCGTCACGAAAGCGGTCGTTCCATTCGGCAAAGCTCGGCGGATGGTTGCCGAGCTGGTAGCCGCCCGGCCCGAGATCCCAGGGTTCCGAAATGAGCTTCACCCGGGACAGCACCGGGTCCTGGCGGATGGCGTCGAAGAAGCCCGAGCCGGGATCGAAGCCATGGGGCTCGCGGCCCAGCGTGACCCCGAGATCGAAGCGGAATCCGTCGACGTGAAAGGACGTCACCCAGTAGCGAAGCGAATCCATCACCATCTGCAACACGCGCGGCGTCGAAAGGTTCAACGTGTTGCCGGTACCGGTGTCGTTGACGACATGTCGTGGATTGTCCGCTACCAGACGGTAGTAGCTGGCATTGTCGAGCCCCCGGAACGACAGGGTGGGGCCCAATTCGCTGCCCTCGGCAGTGTGGTTGTAGACGACGTCGAGAATTACCTCGAGGCCCGCTGCGTGCAGGCGCCGTACCGCAATGCGCATCTCATCCGGCGTATTATCGGACAGATAGCGCGGCTCGGGCGCAAAGAAGCCAATGCTGTTGTATCCCCAGTAGTTGCGCAGCCCCTTCTGAAGAAGATTGCGGTCCTGCACGAAGGCCTGCACCGGCAGCAACTCGATGGTGGTGACGCCAAGCCGGCGGAAGTGGTCGATGATGGCGGGATCGGCGAGCGCGGCGAAGGTGCCCCGTTCGTTGGGCCTGAGGTCCTGCCGCAGCATGGAAAGGCCGCGCACATGCGCTTCATAGATCACGGTATCGGACCACGGGATGGCAGGCGGGCGATCGTCCGCCCAGTTGAAGCTGTCGTCAGTGACGATGCCCTTCAGCATGCCGGGCGCGCTGTCGCGGCGGTCGAAAGAAAGGTCGGCACGGGGCGAGTTCACGCGATAGCCATACAGCGCATCGGAGGAGCGCAATTCTCCGGCGATGCGCCTCGCATAGGGATCGAGCAGCAGCTTGTGATGGTTGAAACGATGGCCGCGCTGCGGTTCGTAAGGGCCATAGGCGCGGTAGCCATAGATCAGGCCGGCGCGGGCGCCGGGCATGTAGCCATGCCATACCTCGTCAGTGCATTCGGGCAGGGCAAAGCGCATGATCTCGCGCCGACCTGATGGATCGAAGACGCAGAGTTCGATCTTGTGCGCATGGGCGGAGAAGACCGCGAAATTGGTGCCAAGTCCGTCCCAGGTGGGCCCCAGGGGAAATGGCGAGCCGGCAAGCAGGCGGTCGGGCCACGCCATGTCAGCCCTCCGGGCGCAGCATCACCGTGGCAAGCGGCGGCAAGGTCAGGAGGAGGGAGTGCGCCTCTCCGTGCGAGGATTGGTCGAGGGCGACCGCACCGCCGTCGTTTCCGATGTCACTGCCGCCGTAGAAGCGCGAATCGGTGTTGGCGATCTCGGCCCACCGGCCAGCGCGCGGCACGCCGATGCGATAGAAATGCCGCGGCACCGGTGTCATGTTGCACACCACCAGGATGGGGGCGTCGCCTTCGGCGCCGCGGCGCAGGAATGCAAAGACCGAGTTCGCGCGATCGTCGCCAATCAACCAGCGAAAGCCTTCGGGCTCGGCGTCGCGCCGGTACAGCGAGGGTTCGTTGGCATAAAGGCGGTTGAGATCATGGACCAGGCGCTGGACGCCGCCGTGCGCGGGGTCACCCAGCAGATGCCACTCCACTTCGCCGTCGTGATTCCATTCCCGCGGCTGGGCGATCTCGCAGCCCATGAACAGCAGCTTCTTTCCGGGGTGGGCCCACATGAAGCCGAGGTAGGCGCGCAGGTTGGCAAAGCGCTGCCAATGATCGCCCGGCATCTTGCCCAGCAGCGAGCCTTTGCCGTGCACGACCTCGTCGTGGGAGATCGGCAGGATGAACTTCTCGGAGAAAGCGTAGAGCAGACCGAAGGTGATGTCGTCGTGATGAAAGGCGCGATGGATGGGCTCGTGCGCCATGTAGCGCAGCGTGTCGTGCATCCAGCCCATGTTCCACTTGTAGGAGAAGCCTAGCCCATCGGGCTGCGCCTGGGTGACGCCGGGCCAGGCCGTCGATTCTTCGGCAATGACAACGGCACCGGGACAGCGCTCGCCAATCACGGCGTTGAGATGGCGCAGGAAGCCTACGGCCTCGAGGTTCTCGCGGCCGCCGTATATGTTGGGTGTCCAACCGCCGGCCGGGCGGCTGTAGTCGCGATAGAGCATGGAGGCCACGGCATCGACCCTGAGGCCGTCGACGTGATAGCGCTCCAGCCAATGCAATGCCGAGGCGATCAGGAAGCCCTGCACCTCGCGGCGACCAAAATTGTAGATGTAGGTGTTCCAGTCGCGATGGAAGCCCTCGCGCGGATCGAGATGCTCGTAAAGCGCCGTTCCGTCGAAGCGCGCCAGACCATGCGGATCGGTCGGGAAGTGCGCCGGCACCCAGTCCAGGATCAGGCCGATATCGGCGGCGTGGAGGGCGTCGACGAAGCGCGCAAAGGCCTGCGGCGGACCAAACCGCGCCGAGGGCGCGAATAGCCCGAGCGGCTGATAGCCCCAGGAACCGCCGAACGGGTGCTCCGTGATGGGCAGCAGCTCGACATGGGAGAATCCGAGCTCCGCCACATAGGGGATCAGCCGCTCAATGGCGATATCCCACAGGGAACCATGATCGCCTTCGGATGGCCGGAGCCATGATCCGATATGGACCTCATAGATGGACATCGGCGCGCGCGGTGACTGGCGATCGGCGCGCGCCGCCATCCAACCGTCATCGGTCCAGCGAAACGGCTGGGGCGAAGCGACAATCGACGCCGTGCCGGGCGCCAGCTCGGCCTGTTGGGCCACCGGATCGGCCTTGTCCGGTTGGCGTGCGCCACCCGGACCCAGAACATGGAATTTGTAGCGCACCCCTTCGCCCACTCGTGGCACGAAGAGTTCCCAGATGCCCGAGGGATAACGCAGGCGCATGGGGTGACGGCGGGCGTCCCAGGTGTTGAAATCGCCGATCACCGCCACACGCTCGGCATTGGGCGCCCATACCGCAAAGCGCACGCCGCGTACGCCATCGATGGTGGCGACGTTGGCGCCCAGCGCATCGGCCAGATGGAAGTGGCGGCCCTCGTTGAACAGGTGCAGGTCAAGTTCGCCCAGGACCGGGCCGAAGGCGTAGGGGTCCTCGGTCTCCTGAACCGCGGCCGGCCACCCGATGCGCAGCAGATAAGGCGCAGCATCGCTCACCGCGCCTTCGAACAGCCCCGACTCGACCTCGGGCAACGAGCCAAGGGAGGCGCGATCGGCACGGCGCAGCACCTCAACCGACTGCGCTCCCGGGAGATACGCACGGACGGTGCGGCCCTGAGGGCCATCATGCGGCCCCAGCACACCAAAGGAATCGCGGTGACGCGCCGTCATCAGCGCCTCGACTTCTCCGCGGTCGAGTTGCGGACTGGCGATGTCGTTCACGACTGGCTCCGCGCAATCTTGAGGAGGCGCCTGGTGATGCGCGCCAGGCCGGTCATCGGGACGGCGAGCCAGCTTGGCCGGTTGGCCGCCTCGTAGCCCACTTCGTAAGCCGCCTTCTCGAGCAGGAAGAAATCGAGCAGCCCTTCGCCACCCAAATCCGGCAGTCCGGCGGCCGCCTCGCGATAAGCATCGACGAACGCCTTCTCGGATCCCTCGCGCAGCCGCGTCACCAGCCGCTGCCGTCGCCCTGGAGAAAGTCGACTGGCCACAACGTTCTTGGGATCGACCACCGTGGCAGCGGCGTAGTCGATCGACCGCAACAGACCGGCGACGTCGCGCAGCGGGCTGCTCTTGCGGCGGCGCTCCTCGAGGGGCCGGGCCGGCTCGCCCTCGAAGTCGATGATGTAGGCATCGGCGCTGGCGACGAGCACCTGACCGAGGTGGAAGTCGCCGTGGATGCGGGTCATCAGGGTGCCTTCGCCCTGCCGGCCAAGGCGCTGCATCACCTCGTGCAAGGCCTCACGATTGGCGAGCAATTGCCTGGCCTGGGCTTCGATCGCCTCGTTGTCCCAGTCCTTGCGATCGGCAATGGCGTTCAGGGCACGGCTGAGAAGCTCCGCTGCCCGCGCGATCCATTCCTCGACATCCTGCGCCGTAGCGCGACGCGGCGCGAAAGCCGGATCATGGGTCGGCTGCGCCAGCACGACATGCATGTTGCCGAGCTGCCGGCCGATCGTGGCGGCGAAGGCGTGATAGTCGCGGATGTCGTCGCCGCGCGCCTCCGCTGTGGCTTCCCGGCTCGTCGTGGCGTCGAAGGCGCGATTGGACTGGTTCAGCACCCAGGTCCATGCATCGCCCTGGTTGCGGACGAAGGCCTGGGCGACGGCGAGCGCATGGCGCTTTCCCTCGCTGTCGACACGCGTCACCTCGCCCAGCAACGCAGGCGCATTGGCGAATCCATGGGATGTGAGGTAACGGCCCATCTCCGCCTCGGGATGCTCACCGGTCGAGACCGAGCGGAAGATCTTCAGCATCACGGCGTCGTCGACGATCAACGAGCTGTTCGACTGCTCGGCAGTCAGCCACATGACCTGCGCATCGGCCGGCCGACGCAGAACGTCGACCTTGTCGGGCATGGGCTCGAAGACAATCTGACCCTCCGTTGTCTCGAGGCGCTCGCTATTCGCCAATGCCTCCAGCATGCGGCGGGCGAAAATCGGCAGCGCGAAGGCGTCGGTCAAGAGGCCGACTCGCCGGCCCCGCCGCACACGCGCCAGGGCAAGCTGCGAAGGAAGCGCTCCCGTGGGCTCGTCCTCCCAGCAAATAGACAAGGGCAGTTGCCAGCGGCTGACGCCGCTGCCCGTCTTGACCTCGATCTCCGCCAGCAGGACGTCACGATCCTCGGTCAAACGCGCCACATAGGCGACGTGGGCGGACTGCAACGCCTGATCCTTAGCGCCGAACCAACGGCGCTTCTGCAGGTAGGGCGGCAAGGTCTCGCGCTCCAGGATGGGAGCGGCGCCTTCCAACGCCTGGTCGAGCCGGTTGCGCAACACCACGGTGACATAGTCCGGCAACGGCTCCGGGGCCGGCGTATGCCACGACGGCGCCTCGGTCTCGGTCGTCAGGATGAACCAATAGAAGCCGTAAGGCGGCAGCGTGAGCAGATAGGTGAGTTGGCCGATCGGCGGAAACAGCGAGCCGCCGTTCAGCTCGACAGGCACGCGACCGTTGAACTCCGACAGGTCGAGCTCGACCGCCTCGGGCGCGTGCGAGACATTGGCGACGCAGAGGATAACCTCGCCATCGAGCTCACGCAGATAGGCCAGCACCTTGCGGTTCTTCGGGTAGAGGAAGCGCAGGGAGCCGCGCCCGAAGGCAGCGTGCATGCGGCGGATCACGAGCGTGCGGCGGGTCCAGTGCAACAGGGAGTGAGCGTCGCGCGTCTGGGCCTCGGCATTGATGATCTCGTAGCCGTAGAGCGGATCCATGATGACGGGCAGCGCCAATGCCGCCGGATCGGCCCGCGAGAAACCGCCGTTGCGGTCAGGCGACCATTGCATGGGCGTGCGCACGCCGTCGCGATCGCCCAGCCGGATGTTGTCGCCCATGCCCAGTTCGTCGCCATAGTAGATGACCGGCGTGCCGGGCATCGAGAACAGCAAGAAATTCATCAGCTCGATGCGGCGCCGATCGCGTTCGAGGAGTGGGGCGAGTCGGCGGCGGATGCCGAGATTGAGACGGGCGCGCCGGTCGGTCGCGTAGGTCTGCCACAGGTAGTCGCGCTCGGAGTCCGTCACCATCTCGAGCGTCAGTTCGTCATGGTTGCGCAGGAAGATCGCCCATTGACAGGTCTCGGGGATCTGCGGCGTCTGGCGCATGATGTCGGTGATGGGGAAGCGGTCCTCGCGGGCCAGCGCCATGTACATGCGTGGCATCAGGGGGAAGTGGAATGCCATGTGGCATTCGTCGCCGTTGCCGAAATACTCCTTGGTGTCCTCGGGCCACTGGTTGGCTTCGGCCAGCAGCATGCGGCCCGGATAGTGCGTATCGATCTCGGCCCGGATGCGACGCAGCACGGCATGGGTCTCGGGCAGATTCTCGTTGTTCGTGCCCTCGCGCTCGACCAGGTAGGGCACCGCATCGAGCCGCAGCCCGTCGACACCGAGATCCAGCCAGAAGCGCATGACGCCCAGCACCGCATCCATGACGGCGGGGTTGTCGAAGTTGAGGTCGGGCTGGTGGGCATAGAAGCGGTGCCAATAGTAGGCGTTTGCGGCGGGATCCCACGTCCAGTTCGAGCGCTGGGTGTCGACGAAGATGATGCGCGTGCCGGCATATTTCTGGTCATTGTCCGACCAGACGTAGAAGTCGCGCTCGGACGAGCCGGGTGGCGCCAGGCGAGCGCGCTGGAACCAGGCATGCTGGTCCGATGTGTGGTTGATGACGAGCTCGGTGATGACCCGTATGCCGCGACGATGGGCTTCGTCGACGAAACGCTTGACATCCTCAAGCGTGCCGTACTCGGGGTGGACGGCGGTGTATTCTGCGATGTCGTAGCCGTCATCCAGCCGCGGCGACGGGTAGAACGGCAGTAACCACAGCGCGTTGACGCCGAGCTCGGCGATGTAGTCGAGCTTGGAGATCAGGCCGGGGAAGTCGCCGATGCCGTCATTGTCGGAATCGAAGAACGACTTCACGTGCAATTGGTAGACGATCGCATCCTTGTACCAGAGCGCGTCTGTTGCCACGGGAAGCGGCGTGGTGCCGGCGATCGGCGCGTTCAAGAGAGGGCTCCAGCCGGCGCAAGTCGCCACACGGCGAAGGGCAAACTGGCGGGGTCAAGGCGTAGACGCTGGACCTTGCCCTGCCATGTGAAGCGGTCGCCGCGCATAAGGTCCTCGACGTCGACGGCGCCATCGTCGGGCAGCTTCCATTCCCACAACGGCACTTCGAAAGTGGCTTCCTGCGGCTGATGGGGATCGAGACTGACGGCAACCAGGATCATCTCGTCGCCGCCGCGCGAGGGCTTGCCATAGACCAGCACCTGGTCGTTGAAGGCGTTGTAGAAGCGAACGCCGCGATGGCTCTGCAGCGCGGGGTGCAGGCGCCGCAGGCGGTTGAGCGTCGTGATCTCGGCGACGATGTTGCCCGGGACGTTGAAGTCGCGATGCCGTATCTCGTACTTCTCCGAATCGAGATATTCCTCACGGCCCGGCAGAGCCGCCGCTTCGCAGAGCTCGAATCCGGAATAGACGCCCCACAGACCCGACAGCGTCGCAGCGAGTGCGGCGCGGATCAGGAACCCTGAGCGGCCCGAGCTCTGCAGGAAGAACGGATTGATGTCAGGCGTGTTGACGAAGAAATGGGGGCGGTAGTAGTCGACGACCTCGGTCGTCGTGAGTTCGCGCAGATAGTCGGCGATCTCACCTTTGCCGTTGCGCCAGGTGAAGTACGTGTAGGACTGCGAGAATCCGACCTTCGCCAAGCGATACATCATCGTCGGTCGCGTGAAGGCCTCGGCCAGGAAGATGATGTCGGCATGGCGGCGACGGACGTCGGCGATCATCCATTCCCAGAACGGCAGCGGCTTGGTGTGCGGATTATCGACCCGGAAGATGCGCACGCCCTCGCCGATCCAGTGCAGGACCACGTCGCGCAGAGCCAGCCACAGGGCGGGCACGGCCTTGTCTGCGTAGAAATCCACATTAACGATATCTTCGTACTTCTTCGGCGGGTTCTCCGCGAAGCGGATCGAGCCATCGGCGCGACGGCGGAACCATTCGGGATGGTCTCTCAGCCAGGGATGATCGGGCGAACATTGGATCGCGAAGTCGAGTGCGATCTCGAGGCCATGCTGGCGCGCCGCTGCGACCAGGCGTCGAAACGACGCCGGCGTTCCAAGTTCGGCATGGATCGCGTCATGGCCTCCATCGCCGGCACCGATTGCGTAGGGACTGCCCGGATCATCCGGTGCCGCCTTCAGCGCATTGTTGCGACCTTTCCGGTTGGTCGATCCAATGGGATGGATCGGCGGGAAATACAGCACATCGAAACCCATGTCGCGCACCCGCGGCAGGTGGGCGATGACGTCTTCGAAAGTGCCGAGCGACCGCGGAAAGAGCTCGTACCAGCTCGCGAACTCCGCCCGTGGCCGCTCGATCTCGATCGCGATCTCGGGATGCCGGCAGACAAGATGCCGCTCCGCGGTGGAGGCCACGAGCCGGCAGGTCTCATCCGCTGTCAACAAACGAACGCTGGCTTCCGTATCGGCACCGGCCAGCGCGGTGACAAGATGGCCGAGCCCAAGCCGCCGAAGATGGTCAGTGGCGTCGGCGATGTCGACGGCAAGGTCGATACCGGCTCGATGCTTCACCTCCAGCGCGTGCCGCAGACTGCCATACTCGTCGCGCCAGGCCTCGATCGTGAAAAAGTGACGACCGATGCGTCGCGGCATCATCGCGCCGCGCCAGCGGTCATTGCCCAACGGCACCATGGGTGCGCGCTGCCAATGCGCCTCGTCGGCGGCGCGCCACAGAAGTTCGGCTGCCAACACGTCGTGGCCGTCGGCGAAGACGTCCGCTTCGACGGCGATGGGCTGGCCGACGATCCGCCGGGCAGCAAAGCCCGGAACGTGCGGAGTGACACGATCGATCACCACCGGGGGGCGGCTGGCCGCGGCGCTCGCGGAGAGCGGCTCGTCATCCCGCACGGAATCGATGGCGCCGAGCTCGGCAATGAGGAGCTCGCCGGGCTGCAGCATATCGGGCACCGGCTCGCCGTTCAGAAGACGGGGCTTGCCCAGCACCGCACCCGCCGCCGGATCGAGCGGGTCGAGGCTGATGGTCAGGCGCTGGCCGTTTGACGTGTCGTTGTTGATCACGACGACTCGCGCCCGTCCGGCCTCGCGTGGATCGACCGCATCAAGCGACGCGAGCCCGCTGATTGCGGCGGACGCCCCTGTGAGCCGGCGGACCGATCGCGTCGGCCACGGGGCATTCGGCCTGCGTTCGCCGTGGACCCGGCGCAGCTCGACCTCAAGGCCGACCTCGAAGCCTTGCGGGATAAAGAGGCCATCGGTGGTCGCAGCGGCCAAGCGCAGGGACCGTTGGCGCGTTCCGGCATCGAGCGGCAGGTCGCGCGCCTCGCCGACAACGCCAATCACGGAAGCGATACGGTTGAGCCTGTCGAGCTCCTCGGCGTACCAAGCGGCCTTGCCGTCCCACCAGGCGGTGGATGCGAATACACCATCGAGGCCGGCGCCCGAAAGTTCGCCGTGGCGAGACCAAGCCAGGCCCGGTGTCCAGGCCCAGAAGGCGCAGGCCGCTTCACGCCGCGTCGCTGCGACGATCGTGCGAAGCGCACGATCCGGCAAATGGGTCAGCCCCAGCAGCCGGAAGGCGTCGGCACCCGCATGGGCCAGGCGCACAAGATGCGCGGACCACCAGGACGACAGGCCATCGACATCGGTGCCCACCAAAGCGGCATTCGTCTCCGCACGATCGAGCCGGGGGTCGACGACATCGCTTTGATGGCGGCGCTGGAACAAATGCCCGGCGCTCCGCGCCGAGGGACCATCGGCGGCGAGCCGGTCCAGGACGATGTCCAGGCAAAGACGCAAGCCCTTCTGCTTGCAGCTCTTCGCAAGCGCACCGACTGCTTCCTCGGCTGTCCCGGAAAGGCCGAGGTCAGGGCTGGGCATGCTGAGATCGCTGACCAACAAAGGCAGCCCACGCGGCGTCAGGAATGGATTGAGGCAGACGTAGTCGATGCCAAGCCCCGCAGCCTGACCGAGCCGCCGGTGCCATTCGGCGGGCGGACTTGCAGCGTGGACATGATAAATCGCGGGCTGCCGCACCTGCAGTTGCCCACGCGCCTCTCCCGCCCCGGCTGATGTGGCCGCGGACTCACAGCACCTGCCCATGGATTAACAACTGCAAAGTCGGCCGCAGGTTGCGGGACGCCGCGTCGTTTCAATGCTTTTTAGGCGATCTGCAGATGATTCTCGCGGGCCGGTCGCCACTCCGGCTGGCCATGTGTCGCTACCTACGCACCGTGAGGTCCATGGCCGCTGCGTCCGGATTTCCGCTCCTTGGGTCTCTCTCCCCTTCGGCTCCCGTGCGTTTAGCTGCGTGTCTGCATTCCACGCCGCCGCGAGTGGACAATTTGTTACACGTGCGTGATGAGCTTGCCTACGTGGAAATTCCCACAGGTCAGCACGGCGTCCCCGTTACAGAGCTACAGAAAGGTGACGCGCGCCTCGTGCCCCAGCAGCTGGGGAAACGTCACTCCCTCGTCGGCCTCGATCTCGACCTCGATCTGGCGCACGCTGGCAACGCCAAGGTCGGCCTCGCTGCGCTTCTCCCTCTTCACCATCATGGGAGCGAGCGCGATCTTGCCGCGAAAGACGACAGGATTGCCGCGGAATGTGACCTCGACCGGAGCGCCCGGCTTCAGCCGAGGCAGATGCACCTCGTCGACGGTTGCGAAAACCCGCAGCTGCTTCATGTCCACGAGTTTGGCGATACCGAGGTTGGAGGCCATCTCGCCCTGGCGCGAGTTAACCTGCGTCACGACCCCATCGATCGGCGACCGCACGAGCGCCTGCTCGCGAATGGCTATCGCCTGGTCCAGGGCGGCCTTCAGGCGGGTGATCTCAATCGCATTGGCCTCTAAGTCACTCGCTAACCGGCGCTTGCTGATTTCGAGGCTCGCCCGCTGGTTCTTGAGGCCCTGCGCAGCCAATGAGACCTGGAGTTCTTTCTCCTCGGGCGGCAGGCCCGCGCGGTTACGCAACATCGTGTTGAGCTTGTCCTGCTCGATCGCCGACTTGAGGGCGTCCTCCTCGAGCTTCAGATCGATGACCCGGGTGCCTTTCAGGATCTTCTCACGGGCCCATTCGGACTTGCGGAGGTTATTTTCGGCCATCTGCACCCCGACGTCAGCGGCAGGGTAGTTCGCCATCACGGCAATGATGTCGTCGCGCTTGACCGTCTGGCCTTCGCGAACCCGCATCTCCATCAACAGGGAGCCGCCGTTGGGGTCATTGGCGAGCATGACCGTACCTGCCGGCGCATCCGTATAGCCGCGCGCGATGAGGGGGCCCGACTGTGCCGGGGGCGCCGTGGTGCCGTTGGCGGTCTGCTGGCTGTTGGCAATCCAGGCAGCCGCACCCACGGCCGCCGCAACGACCGTCCCGACCATCATCCGCTTCAATGTACGCCTCGTCACCACAACCCGCTGCCCGTCCTCATCACCCGGCTCATCCCCCAGCCTGCCTGACCCGGCCCTCGGCTGCTACCATAGCTGCAGAATCGGCAAAAAATGCTTTTCTTTCAACGAGGTCAAGTCCCCCAAGCGGGGCAAATTATCGCTCCATTGTGGCCAAATTGGAGAGGTAACCGGGCCCGGCAGCACTTTGGGCAATCCTTTCCCTCACATCTTCAGCAGCCAGGCTTCGACACCTCCCTTGCCCTTGACCTCGATCTCGCCGCGCGGCTCAAAGGCAAACTGGTCCTTGAGCTGCTCGTAGACCGATCGGGTGACCTGGATCATGTCGGGTATACCCCCCGATTCCATCCGACTGGCGAGGTTCACGGTGTCGCCCCACAGGTCGTAGATGTATTTGCTCTTGCCGATGACGCCGGCGACGACCGGGCCGCTGTTGATGCCAACCCGTAGTTTCATCGACACCTTGTGATCGAGCGCATGCTCGCGGGTGATGTGGACCATGCGGATCGCCATGCGCGCCATCCGCGCGGCGTGATCCGGCACCGGGACCGGCAGTCCGCATACCGCCATGTAGGCGTCACCCACGGTCTTGATCTTCTCGATGCCGAGCTCGTGAGCGGCTTCGTCGAAGCGGCTGAACAGCCCATTTAGCAGCGTCACGACCTCGGCTGGCGGCATTTCGGACGACATGGCGGTGAAGCCCACCAAGTCGGCAAAGGCCACCGTGACTTCGGCGAAGCCATCGGCGATGCCCTTTTCGCCCCCGCGCAGCCGATTGGCGATCGGCGCCGGCAGCACGTTCAGCAAGAGCTCCTCATTCTCCCGGTTCTTATTCTCGATGACGATGTTTTTCTCGCTGATCTCGTCGACCATGCCGTTGAAGGCCTGGCAGAGCTGGCCGATCTCGTCTTGCGTTCGCACCGGTACGTGGACGTTGCCCTCACCGGCAGCGAAGCGGCGTACGCCGGCCGTAAGCTCCCGCAGCGGCCCCATCAGCGAGCTCGAGAGCCAGGCAGCGGTCGCCAGCACGATCAGCAGCGCCACGCCACCCACGATCATCAGCTCCCGCTCCAGCTTGTGCACCGGAGCGAAGGCCTCCGACGAATCGACTTTGGTGATCAGCGCCCATTTGACACCCGAGACGCGAACCGGCCCCCACGAGGCCAGGACTGGCCTGCCCTGATAACCCAGGATCTCGCCGGTGCCCTCGACGCCGCCGAGAGCGGCGTGGCTCGCCGCCGTGTCGACACGCTGCTGCATGATCGGCGTGCCGTAGCGGCGAATGTCGTCGATGTCGTGCTCGGGTGTCTGGCCGCCCTTCAGCTCCTCGAAGTAGCGATCGCGGTTCTCGAAGAACAGGCGAGGACTGGAGCGAACGAGGTAGTCTGGTCCAACCAGGTAGGCCTCGCCGGTGGCGCCGAAGCCCTCGTGCTGCCAGCGCTTGCCGCCGGTGACAATGTTGTCGAGCTCATCGATCGAAAGCTGCGCCACCAGGACGCCGATGACCGCGCCGTGGTCGATCACCGGCGCGGCCATGAAGGCCTGGGGGGCGCCGTCGGCCGGCGGGTATTCGACGAAGTCCTCCAGGCAGGTCATCGACGGATCGGGCTCCTGGCCGCAGCGCGCCGCCGCCGCCGCGAGATTGGACGTACGGTACGGCCCTGCCCTAAGCGACGTGCCGAAGTCGGCCTCCTTCTCCACGCCGTAGATGACGCGGCCGCTGCGAGGATCGACCAGCATCAGGTCGGAGAAGTTCAGCGTCGCCGCCGCGGTGCGTAACAGAGGATGATAGAGCGCGTGCAGTTTGTTGTAGGTACTGTCATCGCCCGCCACATCGACCAGCTTCCGCCGATCCTTGGGATAGGGATTTTCAACGATGTACCAGTCCTGCAGGAAATAAGGAGCCGATCCGACCGGCAAAAACTCCTGCATGGGCGTTTCGGGACCGAGCAGGCGGCGGACCATGGGCATGTAAGAGCTCTCGTACCAACCCACTACCTTCTGACGGACCTCCTCGGGCACCGGCTTGGCATCGAGCTCGTCGACGGCCTCGCGGAAGCCGCGCATGGCGTCGACCACCATCTTCGATCCGGCGAGCAGGCGCATGTCGGCGCGCATCGTACGAAAGTAGATGGTGACTTGATGCGCCTTGCTTTCACGGGTCGCGGTGAGCTGATTGAAGATCGTCTGCTCCAGCCCATCGCGTGCCCGGAAATAGCCAAGCGAGCCCGTGATCAGGATCGCGACCGCGCCCAGCAGGATCAGCACGGCGAACAGCTTCGCCGCCAGGCCCCAACGTGCGGGCTTCACGGCCGCGGTCTCGGTCATGGAGGGTGCGTCAGCCCTTCTTCTGCGTGTAGGCGCCGCCCGAGTTGGCCGCGCGCACTTCTGCCGCCGACTTTGCCTTGCGCAACAGCAACAGGCGGCGCGCTTCGTCGTCGAGCATGGCGCGGGCGTTCTTGACGACCGCCGAGGCATGCGCCGGCGGGAACTTCACCGCGCCGTTCTCGTCCATGTGAAGCAGGTCGCCCGGCGCCACATCCATGCCGCCGACAGAGACCGGCACATTGACGGCCTGCACCGCCATCTCGCCATGGCCAGCCGTGACGCCGCCTAACAGCAGCTGGAAGCGTAGCTTGCGAATGGCGTCGATGTCGCGCGAAGGGCCGTTGGAGATCATGCCGACGCAGCCCACGGCCATCATCGAGCTCACCATCATCTCACCCGCCAGGCCGGCCTTGGCGTGGATCTCCGGCGGCCATTTCTGCTGGATCACCAGGATGGTCGGCTTCTTCATGGCATCGAGGGCGTCGACCACGTCCATGAAGGACAACCGGCCGGCAAAATTGGGATCGGGCAGTCCGTAGACGCAGGTCACCGCGTAGCCGACGATCGGCCCCATCTCGGGATAGAGGCAGCGGATCGAGCTGTCAGTGTACCAATTTTCGGTCCACGGATTGTAGAGGCCGAGACACAGCGGATTCTTCGGGTAGGTGGCCACCACGTTGGTGATGGTGGGCGTGTCGATCTTGCGCAGCTCGGCGAAAATGTCGTCGGACAGCGTCACGGTCGTATCGGGCATTTGACGTCTTTCCCCTGTGGTCGATTGTCCGTTCTTGCGCGAATGGCAGCCGGCGGCAAGGCCCGCGGTCAGGGCACGAAGACCATGAAAACGAATACCGCAAACAGCACGAGATGCACGAAGCCCGGCAGGATGTTGGTCCGCCCACCGCCGAAGGTGACCAGGCTGATGGCGAAGGTCAGCACCAGCAGCACCGTGTCGGGCATGTCGACGCCAAGCTCGAGGGGCTGTCCGAGCGCGATTGCCAGCACCGAGACCGCCGGAATGGTGAGGCCGATGGTGGCGAGCGAAGAGCCCAGCGCCAGGTTGAGGCTCTTCTGCAGCTCATTGCGGCGCGCCGCACGCAACGCAGCCACTGTCTCGGGCAGCAGCACCAGCAGCGCGACCAGGAGGCCGACCGCCTCGTTGGGGGCATCGAACCGCTCGACGACCTCCTCGATCGAGGTTGACACCCCCTTGGCCAGCAGCACGACGGCGACCAGCCCGACGAGCAGCAGGATGATGCTTTCCCACAGCTGGCGCGGGCCGGGCAGGGTCGCGTGATCTTCGGCCGCGCCGCCGAGATCGGACAGGAAGTAGTCGCGGTGGCGCACGGTCTGGACATAGAGGAAGACGCCGTAGAGCACGATCGTCACCAGGCTCACGAAAGCGAGCTGCGACGAGCTGTAGAACGGCCCGGGCACGCTGGTCGTCCATGTCGGCAGGATCAGCGTCAAGGTGGCGAGCGGAATCAGCACCACCAGGTAGGCGCTGGCGCCAGGCAGCCGGAAGCCCTGCTCGCCATAGCGCAGGCCGCCCAGGATCAGGCAGAGCCCGACCACGCCGTTGCACACCACCATGATCACGGAGAACACCGTCTCGCGCGCCAGCGATGGATTGCCCTTGCCAGCCAGCATGATCGACAGGATGAGCGCGACCTCGATCACGGTGACGGCAACCGTCAGCACCAGCGTGCCGTAAGGCTCGCCGGTGCGGTGGGCAATGACGTCCGCGTGATAAACACAGGCGAACACCACGGCCATCAAGACGACCAGCTCGAACGCCGCGACTGCCAGCCCGAGCGTCGACACCGACGCGCTGAACCAGGAAGCCACGACGGCAACAACGAGACCAGCTAGCGGCAAGGCCCGCCAGGCAAATCCTCGAATTCCCGATGCCATCGTCCTGCCCCGCTGCACAGATGATGACACCCGTATAGCAAGCCACGCGGCGGAAGCGAGGCTGCCAAAGCAGAAAGTACTGGATCGCACACCAACGGAACTCGGCGCGAACGGAACTCAGCGCGAAAAGATGCGTCAAACTGGCGTCGCGTGTGCGCCGCGCCGTCGCCGGCGCACCGTCAACCAAGCCAAAGGCAAACTCGAGAACGACCAGCAGTCGATCACCATCGACACCAACGACCAGCTCTTCCAGGCGAAGTCCTATCGCCACATCATCGTCGCCTAGCGCAACGGCGCGCCGGTCAAGCTGCAGGACGTCGCCGCAGTGATCGACGCCACCGAGGCGCCGCGCTATGGCGCCTGGTACGACGGCAAGCGCGGCGAACTGTTGTTGATCTTCCGCCAACCGGGCGCCAACACCGTCGAGATCGTTCGACCGGACCAAGTCCATGATGCCGCGCCTGCTGGCCTCGGTGCCGCAGTCGGTGCATGTCGAGCTGGTGTCCGACCGCTCGCAGTCGATCCGCGATTCGATGTCCGACGTCGAGTTCACGCTGATCCTCACCGTTGGCCCAGTGGCGATCGTGATCTTCATCTTCCTGCGTCGCCTGGGATCACCATCATCCCGTCGATCACCGTGCCGCCCGCCCTGATCGGCGCGTTCGGCGTCATATACGTGGCGGGCTATAGCATCGACTCTGCGCTTCCGGCCGATCATGATGACGACCTTCGCCACCATCGGCGGCGGCCTGCCGCTTGCCATCGGCCAAGGGGCGGGCTCGGAGCTCCGTCGGCCGCTCGGCATCGCCATCGTCGTCGGATTGCTGGTCTCGCAGTGGCTCACGCTCTACACGACGCCGGTCATTTACCTCTATCTCGACCGTTTCGCCCATTGGCTGAGCGGCAAGCGCCGTCAGCCCGGGCGGGTTCCGGAGGTCGTGCCGGCGGCGGCCGGATCGCCGTCGCAGGCCGCACTCGCGCCGCGGACTGAGCGGACAGTGTCGAACCGCCACGAACAGGAAGAGTATCTGGAGCAGGAAGAGGGCGAGCGCGAGCGCGCCGGACGGCGCAACAGCCTGATCGCGCTGCTTGTTTTGGTGGTGCTGGTCGTTGCAGGTCTCATTCTGGCCGATCGGCTGCGCAGCGTGTCCGCTCTGCAGGATTGCCTGACGAGCCGCGCGACCAACTGCGCCGAGGCAGCGCCGGCGGCCACACATTGAGTGTGCTGATCTGCAAATATCGACGCGGTTGATGCATTTTTTGGCAGCGCAAGCATCGCGCGAAGTCGGTAGACTGGTCCCGCTTTCGCCGACGGGGGCCGGTCGGAATGAAGAGAGGGTTGCTTACCAAGGCAAGTGCGGTCGCTGCGCTGGCCGTTGTCATTGGCGGCGCCTACCTGTTTCTCCAACACAACGGGCGCGACCGGACGGCGGCGGCTGCGGCCGCCGGTCAAGTCGCCATCCCGGTAACCGTTGCGATCGCGCAAAAACAGAACGTGCCGATCTACGTGCGCGGCATCGGCACCGTGCAAGCCTTCAACATGGCCGTGATCAGGACCCGCGTCGACGGCGAGATCGTCAAGGTCTCCTTCCAGGAAGGACAGGACGTCAAGGCGGGCGACCCGTTGTTCCAGATCGATCCTCGCCCCTTCCAGGCGGCGTTCGATCAGGCCCAGTCCAATCGTGCGCAGAACGAAGCCAAGTTGGTCGGCGCGCAGCTCGACCTCGATCGCTACGTCAAGACCTCGGCCAAGGGCTACGAGCCGCTCCAGCTCCGCGATGACCAGCGTGCACGCGTCGACGCGTTGAAGGGGCTGATCGCCGCCGACGAAGCGGTGATGCAATCGGCGAGGCTCAACCTGATCTATGCCGACATCCGTGCCCCGTTCGATGGTCGCACCGGCACGCGCCAGGTCGACGTCGGCAATCTCGTGCAGGCCTCGCAGGCGACCAGCCTGGTCAGCATCACCCAGATCAAGCCGATCTACGTGAACTTCACCGTGCCCCAGGACGTAAACGACGCGGTGCGGCGCAAGCAGGCGGCCGGCCCCCTCACCGTCGTCGCCTCCACCAGCAAGGACGGCGAGCTCGGGCGCGGAACGCTGTCGGTGATCGACAACCGGATCGACCCCGCGACCGGCACGCTGCGCCTCAAGGCGACGTTCGAGAACACCGATGAGCAACTATGGCCCGGCCAGTTCGTCAATGTCCGCCTGCAGCTTTCCACTCAGATGGATGCCATCACTGTGCCGCGGCGGGCCGTGATGGAAGGATCGAGCGGCTATTTCTGCTACGTCGTTCGGCCCGACGGCACGGCTGAGCGGCGGTCGATCGAGCTCGGCCCGGTGCAGGACGGCATCGCCGTCATCGAACGCGGCGTCAAGGCGGACGAAAAGGTCGCGATCGAAGGCCAGTTCCGACTGAGCGACGGCGTGCGAACGCAGATCATCGAACCTGCGGTGAAAAACGAGCCGACCAAGGCCGACCCCAAGGGTTGAACGACAGGCAGGAGGCGGTCGTGAACAACTTCTCCGAACGCTTCATCCGCCGGCCCATCGCGACATCGCTCCTGATGCTGGGCCTGCTTGTTTTTGGCGCTTCGGCCTATACGCAATTGCCGGTCGCCTCCCTGCCCGACGTCGACTTTCCCACCATCACGGTCACGGCCAGTTTCCCCGGCGCCAGCCCTGAAACCATGGCGACCAGCGTGGCGGCACCTCTGGAGCAGCATTTCGCCAGCATTCCCGGCCTGGCGGCGATGACGTCGTGGAGCGGGCTCGGCTACACCTCAATCACGCTGCAGTTCGCCCTCTCGCGCAATATCGATGGTGCCGCGACCGACGTGCAGACTTCCATCAATGCCGCCGGCGGGCTGCTGCCCAAGGACCTGCCCAACCCGCCGACCTACCGTAAGGTGAACGCGGCGGATCAGCCGATCCTGATCTACGCCGTCACTTCCGACGACCTGCCGATGTACAAGGTCGACGATTTCGCCTTCAACGTGCTTGCACAGTCGATTTCCGCCATTTCGGGCGTGGCGCAGGTGAACGTCGCCGGCGAGCAGGACTTCGCTGTTCGCATCCGCGCCGATCCTGCCGCATTGGCGGCGCAGGGGATCGGCATGGAGGAGATCCGCAAGGCGATTGCGGACGCCACGATCAACCAGGCCAAGGGCACGTTCGAGGGACGCTTCCAGTCCTACGTCATCGATACCAACGACCAGCTGTTTCACGCCAACGACTACCGCGAGCTGATCGTGGCCTTCCGCAACGGCGCGCCGGTGCGCATCCGCGACATCGCCGAAGTCATCGACGGCGCGAGGCTTCCGCGCCAGGGCGCCTGGTACAACAACCGCCGGGCCGAGGTGCTGCTGATCTACCGCCAGCCCGGCGGCAACACGACCCAGATCGTCGATCGCGTGCGGGCCACGATGGCCCAGCTGATGACCTCGGCGCCACCGTCGGTGAAGGTCGAGCTGGTATCCGACCGCTCGGTGGCGATCGAGGATTCGCTCGCCGACGTGAAGTTCACACTGGTGCTGACCATCGGTCTGGTGGTCCTCGTGATCCTGCTCTTCCTGCGACATTTCTGGGCAACGGTGATACCCACCGTCGCCGTGCCGATGGCGTTGGTCGCCACGTTCGCGGTGATGTACGCGCTGGGCTACAGCGTCAACAATCTCACCTTGATGGCGCTCACCATCGCCGTCGGCTTCGTCGTCGACGATGCGATCGTCATGATCGAGAACATCATGCGCCACATCGAGGCTGGCGAACCACCGCTGCAGGCGGCGCTCAAGGGAGCGAGCGAGATCGGCTTCACCATCGTGTCGATCACCATCTCGCTGATCGCCGTGTTCATCCCAATGTTGCTGATGACGGGCATGGTCGGCGTGATGCTGCGCGAGTTCGCCGTCACCGTCACCGCGGCCATCGTCATGTCGGCGTTCGTGTCGCTGACCCTGACGCCGGTGATGTGCGCCCGCTTCCTGCACGTCGAGCCGAAGGCCGAACGCGGACGCATGGACCGGGCATTCGAGGCGGGCTTCGATGTCCTCCGCAATGGCTACGACCGCGGCCTGCGCTGGGTGCTCGACCATCAGCCCGTCGCCCTGGCCGCGACCCTGAGCCTCGCCGCCCTCACCGGTTGGCTTTACATAACCATCCCCAAGGGACTGTTCCCTCAGCAGGATACCGGCTTCCTCTTCGTCACCGTCGAGGGTCGTCAGGACATCTCCTTCGAGTTGATGGTCCAGCGCCAGGAAGAGGTGACGGCCGTATTCCTGCGCGACCCGGCGGTGCAGAACGTCATCGCCGTTGCGGGCACCAGCCCGCTCGTGCAGTCCGAGAATCTTGCCCGGCTGTTCGTGCAGCTGAAGGACTATTCCCAGCGCAACGTCACCGCCCAGCAATTCATTCAGCGGATCCGCCCGCAGGTGGGTACGGTGGAGGGCGTCAACGTCTATCTCCAGGCCTCCCAGGACCTCACCTTCGGCGGCCGGCTGAGCCGCACTCAGTACCAGTATACCCTGACATCGATCGACACCGCCGAGCTCAACCACTGGGCGCCGATCCTCGACCAGCGCATGCGCACCTTGCCGGTGCTGCAGGACAATGCCACGGACCAGCAGATCGCTTCGCGACACGTCGCCATCGAAGTCGACCGCGATGTCGCCTCGCGCCTTGGCATCTCGTTGGCGGCGATCGACCAGGCGCTTTACGACACGTTCGGGGAGCGCCAGGTGGCCACGATCTACAGCCCGCTCACTCAATACAAGGTGCTGCTGGAATCGACCGAGCGCTTCGAGAAAGGTCCGCAAGCGCTGTCGCGACTTTACGTGACGGGCGCCGACGGCGTGCAGGTGCCGTTGAGCACCGTCGCCCGCTTCATTGAGACGGTGGCGCCACTCACCATCAACCACCAGGGGCAGTTCCCCTCGGTGACGTTGTCCTTCAACTTGGCGCCCGGTAGCGCGCTCAGCGACGCGGTGGAGCAGGTCCATCGCCTGCGCCGCGAGCTCAACGTGCCCGTGACGGTCAGCGGATCCTTCGAGGGGATCGCCCAGATCTTCGAATCCTCGCTCAGGTCGACCCCGATCCTGATCCTCGCCGCGATCTTCAGTGTCTATGTCGTGCTCGGCATGCTGTACGAGAGCTACATCCACCCGATCACGATCCTGTCGGCCCTGCCATCCGCCGGGGTCGGCGCGCTGCTGGCTCTGATGCTGTTCGGCTACAACCTCAGCATCATCGCGCTGATCGGCATCATCCTGCTGATCGGCATCGTCAAGAAGAACGCCATCATGATGATCGACTTCGCGCTCAAGGCCGAGCGCGAGCATGGCATGAGCCCGCGCGAGGCGATCCACGAGGCCTGCCTGCTGCGCTTCCGGCCGATCATGATGACGACCTTCGCCGCCATCGGCGGCGGCATCCCGCTGGCGGTGAGCCAGGGCGTCGGCGCCGAGCTGCGCCATCCGCTCGGCGTGTCGATCGTGGGTGGCCTGCTGGTGTCGCAATGGCTCACCCTCTATACGACGCCGGTGGTCTATCTCTATCTCGCCCGCCTGTCGCACTGGCTGCAGGGGCGCGGCGAACCGCGCAGCGCGCCCGCCGAATAAAATCAGTCGGCGGCCTTCGGGACCTCGGGCGCGGAGCGCCGGCGCCACCACTCGGCGATCTCGCCGACCACGCCCTTGCGGAAGGCCATGACGATCACCACGAAGATCAGGCCCTGGATCACCAGCACGAACTCGCCGGCGGCGGCGAGATAGTTCTGCATGGTGACGATGATGAAGGCGCCGATCACCGGGCCAATAATGGTGCCGAGCCCGCCGACCAGCGCCATCAGCACGACCTCGCCTGACATGGCGGCGCTGACGTCGGTCAGGGTGGCGAACTGCAGCACCAGCGCCTTGGTGGCACCGGCCAGGCCCGCCAGCGCCGCCGACAGCACGAAGGCCAGCAGCTTGTAGCGGTCGGCTTCGTAGCCCAGCGACAGGGCACGCTGCTCGTTGTCGCGGATCGCCTTCAGCACCTGGCCGAACGGCGAATGGATGAAGCGGTAGATGGCGCCATAGCCGAACAGGAAGATCGCCAGCACCACGTAGTAGAGCACGCGGTCGTCCCGGGTGGGGATCAAGCCGCCCAGCAGTGGCTTGCGCACGATGCCCTGCAGGCCGTCCTCGCCATGGGTGAACGGCGCCTGCACGCAGAAGAAATAGATCATCTGCGCGAAGGCGAGCGTGATCATGGCGAAATAGATGCCCTGGCGACGGATCGCCAGCGCGCCGGTCACGGCGCCGAGTGCCGCGGCGCCGGCAACACCCGCCAGCAGGCCGAGCTCGGGCGGCATGTCCCACGCCTTGACGACATGGCCGTAGAAGTAGCCCGCCATGCCGAAGAACATGGCATGCCCGAAGCTCATCAGGCCGACATAGCCCAGCAGCAGATTGAAGGCGCAGGCGAACAGGGCGAAGCACAGCGCCGTCATCAGGAACACCGGATAGGCGACCCAGGGCGCCGCCAGCGCCAGCACGGCGACGACGATGGCGATCGTCAGACGCTGGTTGCCGTTCATTTCGTTTGTCCGAACAGGCCGGCCGGCTTGACCAGCAGCACCAGGGCCATGACGACGAAAATCACGGTGTTGGAGGCCGGCGGATAGAAGACCTTGGTCAAGCCCTCGATCAGCCCCAGGCCGAAGCCGGTGACGATGGAGCCCATGATCGAGCCCATGCCGCCGATCACGACGACGGCGAACACCACCAGCACCAGGTTGGTGCCCATCAGGGCCGAGACTTGCTGGATGGGCGCCGCCAGCACGCCCGCCAGCGCCGCCAGGGCAACGCCCAACCCGTAGGTCAGCGTGATGAGCCGCGGCACGTTGATGCCGAAGGCACGCACCAGGGTCGGATTCTCGGTCGCCGCGCGCAGGTAGGCGCCGAGCTTGGTGCGCTCGATGCCGTACCAGGTGGCGAGACAGATGACGAGGGCCGCCACCACGACGAAGGCGCGGTAGGTCGGCAGGAACATGAAGCCGAGATTGTAGCCGCCGGGAATCGGATTGGGATAGGGCGCTCCGGACGACCCCCATTTCCACTGGAACAGCCCCTCGATCACCAGGGCGAGGCCGAAGGTCAGCAGGAAGCCGTAGAGATGGTCGAGATGGTAGATTCGCTTCAGCAGCAGGCGCTCGAGCACGACGCCGAACAGGCCGACGATCAGCGGCGCCAGCACCAGCGAGGCCCAGAACGGTATGTCGAGGATGCCGAGCAGCAGCCAGGCGGCGAACGCGCCCATCATGTACTGCGCGCCATGCGTGAAGTTGATCACGTTCAGCATGCCGAAGATGACGGCGAGCCCCAGGCTCAGCATGGCGTAGAAGGCACCGTTGATCAGGCCCAGCAGCAGCTGGCCGAACAGGGCCTGGGGCGGGATTCCGATCAGCTCGAACATCACACCCCCAGATAGGCCTGCAGCTTGCCGATGTTCTGCTTCACGTCGGCCGCCGTCATGACGTCGACGACGTGGCCGTCTTCCATCACATAGTGCCGGTCGGCGACGGCGGCGGCGAAGTGGAAGTTCTGCTCGACCAGCAGGATGGTGAAGCCTCGGCCCTTGAGCTGGCGGATGATCTCGCCGATGCGCTGGACGATGACCGGCGCCAGGCCTTCGGTCGGCTCGTCGAGCAGCAGCAGGTTGGCGCCGGTGCGCAGGATGCGGCCGATCGCCAGCATCTGCTGCTCGCCGCCCGACAGCTTGGTGCCCTGGCTGCGGCGTCGCTCCTGCAGGTTGGGGAACAGCTGGTAGATCTCCGCGAGGCCCATGCCGCCCGGCCGCACCACCGGTGGCAGCAGCAGGTTCTCCTCGACATTGAGGCTCGAGAAGATGCCGCGCTCCTCGGGGCAGTAGGCGAGCCCAAGACGGGCGATGACGTCGGACGGCTGGCCGACGGTCTCCTTGCCCTCGAAGCTCACCGAGCCGCTGCGCTTCTCGACGATGCCCATGATCGACTTCAGGGTCGTGGTCTTCCCCGCGCCGTTGCGGCCCAGCAGCGTCACCAGCTCGCCGCGGCCGATCTCGAATCCCACGCCGTGCAGGATGTGCGATTCGCCGTACCAGGCTTGCAGGCTGTCTACCTTGAGTAATGTCTCAGCCATGGCCGGTTCCGACATAGGCTTCGATGACGGCCGGGTTCTGGGAGACCGTGGCGTACGGCCCCTCGGCCAGCACCTCGCCGCGCGCCAGCACGGTGATCGTGTCCGAGAGATCGGCGACCACGGACATGTTGTGCTCGACCATCAGCACGGTGCGATCGCGCGATACCGTACGGATCAGGGCGGCGATGCGCTTGATGTCCTCCTGGCCGAGCCCGGCCATCGGCTCGTCGAGCAGCATCATCTCGGGATCCAGCGCCAGCGTCGTTGCGATTTCCAGCGCCCGCTTGCGCCCATAGGGCAGCTCGACGGCCGGCAGCTCGGCAAAGGCCGTGAGACCCACCGCCTGCACCAGTTCCAGGGCGCGGGCATCGAGCGCGCCCAGCACTTTTTCCGAGCGCCAGAAGTGGAATGAGTTGCCGAGCCGGCGCTGCAGAGCGACACGGACATTCTCGCGCACCGAAAGATGAGGGAAGACCGCCGAGATCTGGAACGAGCGGGCGAGCCCCATGCGCGCGATCGCCGCAGGCGAGCTGCCGGTGATGTTGCGGCCCTTGAAGTGGATCTGGCCCGCCGTCGGCGTCAGGAAATGGGTCAAGAGGTTGAAGCACGTCGTCTTGCCCGCACCGTTCGGCCCGATCAGGGCATGAATGGTGTTACGCCGTACGCTCAGATTGACGTTCTTGACCGCGACGAAGCCCTTGAACTCCTTCGTCAGCCCTTCCGCCTTGAGAATTACTTCTTCTTCGGCCATCCCGCCTCCCCGCGGTGTCGCCGAATTAATCGAAGGTTTGCGTCGCTGTCCAGCACTGGCGCGTCGCCCATGTCGCCGCTAGATAGTCCGCGCGTTGCGGGGAGAAGAAACCGTATCCGGGAGGATTGGCGTATGAAGGTTGGTAAATCGGTTCGTTGTGTCGGCGCGGCTGTTGCCCTCGCCGGTTTCGCTGCCGTAAGCATGGTGGCGATCGCCCAGGCCCAAGCGCCGGCGCCGCTCAAGATCGGCGTCATGGAAGGCTTCTCGGGCGTCTATGGCGACCTGACGGCCGGCGAAGTCGAAGCCATGCAGCTGGCGGTCGAGGATGCCACCAAGGACACGGGCGGCAAGGTGCTCGGCCGCACGGTCGAGATCCTGTCGGCCGACCATCAGACCAAGCCCGACGTCGGCGCCCAGATCGCGCGGCGCTGGTACGACGTCGATGGCGTCAAGATGATCACCGGCCTCGGCACCTCCTCGGTGGCGCTGGCCGTGCGCAAGATCGCCCAGGAGAAGGGCCTTATAGACATCAACACCGGCGCCGCCTCTGCCGATCTCACAGGGCCGGCCTGCTCGGAGACCGGCGCCCATTGGGTCTACGACACCTATGCTCTCGCCCATGTGACGGGCGACGCCATGGTGAAGGCCGGTGGCGATACCTGGTACTTCCTCACCGCAGACTACGCCTTCGGCCATGCGCTCGAGCGCGACGTCACCGACGTCGTGAAGGCGGCCGGCGGCAAGGTGCTGGGCAGCGTCCGCCACCCGCTCAGCACGCAGGACTTCTCGTCCTTCCTGCTGCAGGCCCAGTCCTCCAAGGCCAAGGTCATCGGCCTCGCCAATGCTGGCCAGGACACGATCAACTCGATCAAGCAGGCGGGCGAGTTCGGCATCGTCAAGGGCGGCCAGAAGCTGCCGGCTTGCTGGTCTTCGCGACCGACGTGCAGTCTCTGACCCTGCCGGTGGCGCAGGGCCTGGTGCTGACCGAGGCCTTCTACTGGGACCAGAACGACGAGACGCGCGCCTGGACCAAGCGCTATCGCGCCAAGAAGGACAAGCTGCCCAGCATGCTGACGGCCGGCGTCTACAGCTCGACCCTGCACTACCTCAAGGCCGTGCAGGCGGCGGGCACCGACGACGCCAAGGCGGTGATGGCCAAGATGCGCGAGATCCCGGTCAACGACGTCATGACCAAGAACGGCAAGCTGCGCGAGGATGGCCGGCTGGTGCGCGATATGTATCTGTTCGAGGTGAAGTCGCCGTCGGAGTCCAAGAGCAAGGACGACATCTACAAGCTGATCGCCACGGTACCGGGCGACAAGGCTTACCGGCCGCTGAACGAAGGCAAGTGCCCGTTCGTGAAGTGACGGGCCGAAAGACGATGCGAAAGGGCGCCTTTGGGCGCCCTTTTCTTTTCTGCCTGGACCGGTAGATTTCCTGTCACGGGGGCATAAGCGTGGGAGGGTGATCGAATGGCATTTCACGGTTCGTTTCTTCGCGTCGGCGCGGTCGCGTCGGTCTTCGGATTGGCCGTCGCGGGCCTCGTCGTCGTTGCGCAGGCCCAGGCACCGGCGCCGCTCAAGATCGGCATCACCGAAGGCTTCTCCGGCGTCTACGCCGACCTGAATCTCGGCGAGGTCGAGGCGGCGCAGATGGCGATCGACGATTTCGGCGGCAAGGTGCTCGGCCGTCCGATCGAGCTCCTGTCGGCCGACCATCAGACCAAGCCCGACGTCGGCGCCCAGATCGCTCGGCGCTGGTACGACGTCGACGGCGTCAGCATGATCACCGGCATCGGCACCTCGTCGGTGGCGCTGGCCGTGCGCAAGATCGCCCAGGAGAAGGGCAAGATCGACATCAACACCGGTGCGGCCTCGGCCGACCTCACCGGTCCGGCTTGCTCGGAGACCGGCGCACACTGGGTCTACGACACCTACGCCCTCGCCAAGGTGACCGGCGGCGCCATCGTCAAGGGCGGCGGCGATTCCTGGTACTTCCTTACGGCCGACTACGCCTTCGGCCATGCGCTGGAGCGCGACGTGACCGCCGTGGTCCAGGCCGCGGGCGGCAAGGTGCTGGGCGGCGTCAAGCATCCGCTTAGCACCCAGGACTTCTCGTCCTTCCTGCTGCAGGCCCAGGCCTCGAAGGCCAAGATCATCGGCCTCGCCAATGCCGGCCAGGACACCATCAACTCGATCAAGCAGGCGGGCGAGTTCGGCATCGTCAAGGGCGGCCAGCGCCTGGCCGGCCTCCTGGTCTTCTCGACCGACGTGCAGTCGCTCACCCTGCCGGTGGCGCAGGGCCTGGTGCTGACCGAGGCGTTCTACTGGGACCAGAACGACGAGACCCGCGCCTGGACCAAGCGCTTCCGCGCCAAGCGCGACAAGATCCCGAGCATGCTGACAGCGGGCGCCTACAGCGCCGTCAATCACTACCTGAAGGCGGTGCAGGCAGCGGGCACCGACGAGCCCAAGGCGGTGATGGCCAAGATGCGCGAGATCCCGGTCAACGACGTCATGACCAAGAACGGCAAGCTGCGCGAGGACGGCCGCCTGGTCCGCGAC
>Ga0164290_1001454_pt1 | contig 34000 bp, 24 predicted proteins | sample Micstemetagenome_FD_108782 | JGI IMG/M metagenome (GOLD analysis project Ga0164290, IMG submission 108782) | Contaminated culture microbial community from soil near Moab, Utah, USA - Microcoleus steenstrupii SON62 (Illumina Assembly) | ecosystem: Environmental > Terrestrial > Soil > Soil crust...
ACCGGAGATCGGAGCATTGGTCGTATTCGTTGCCGTGAAGGAAGCGATATCGCCGGTGCCACTCGCGCCCAGGCCAATGGCCGGGTTGGAGTTCGTCCAGGCAAACGTGCTGCCCGCAACCGGACCCGCAAGGGTCACAGCCGTCGAAGCCGCGCCATTACAGAGCGTTTGGCTCGTGATGGTGTTTACCGTCGGCGTCGGGTTCACCGTGTAGGTGAAGGTCTGTGCCGTACCCGTACAATTGTTGGCCGAAGGCGTCACCGTAATGGTACCCGTGATCGGGGCATTGGTCGTGTTGGTGGCTGTGAAGCTCGGAATCGTACCGTTACCGCTCGCACCCAGACCGATAGCGGGGTTGGAGTTCGTCCAGGCAAACGTGGTGCCCGTAACCGCACCGCTAAAGGTTACAGCCGTAGTGGCAGCACCATTGCAAAGTGTCTGGCTCGTGATGGCGTCCACCGTCGGCGTCGGGTTCACCGTGATGGTGAAGGTCTGGGCCGTGCCGGTGCAGTTATTGGCACTCGGCGTCACCGTAATAGTGCCCGTGATCGGAGCGTTCGTTGTGTTGGTGGCCGTGAAGCTCGGGATGTTGCCCGTGCCGCTGGCGCCAAGTCCAATGGCCGGGTTGGAGTTCGTCCAGGCAAAGCTGCTGCCCGCAACCGGACCCGCAAGGGTCACAGCTGTAGTAGCTGCGCCATTACAGAGCGTTTGGCTGGTGATGGTGTTTACCGTCGGTGTCGGGTTCACCGTATAGGTGAAGGTCTGTGCCGTACCCGTACAATTGTTGGCCGAAGGCGTTACCGTAATGGTACCCGTGATCGGGGCATTGGTCGTGTTGGTGGCCGTGAAGCTCGGAATCGTACCGTTGCCGCTCGCACCGAGGCCAATCGCCGCGTTGCTGTTCGTCCAGGCAAACGTGGTGCCCGTAACCGCGCCGCTGAAGGTTACAGCGGTAGTGGCAGCACCGTTACACAGGGTCTGGCTCGTGATCGCATCCACCGTCGGCGTCGGGTTCACCGTGTAAGTGAAGGTCTGCGCCGTGCCCGTGCAATTGTTGGCGCTCGGGGTTACGGTGATGGTGCCAGAGATCGGGGCGTTGGTGCTGTTGGTGGCTGTGAAGCTCGGGATGTTGCCCGTGCCGCTCGCGCCAAGTCCAATGGCCGCGTTGGAGTTCGTCCAGGCAAAGCTGCTGCCGGCAACCGGACCCGCAAGGGTCACAGCTGCAGTAGCCGCGCCATTACAGAGCGTTTGGTTGGTGAATGCATTTACAGTCGGCGTGGGGTTCACCGTGTAGGTGAAAGTCTGTGCCGTACCCGTACAATTGTTGGCACTTGGGGTCACAGTGATCGTTCCGGAGATCGGAGCGTTCGTTGTGTTCGTAGCCGTAAACGAAGCGATATTACCACTGCCCGATGCAGCCAGACCGATAGCGGGGTTGGAGTTCGTCCAGGCATAGGTCGTGCCCGTAACCGCACCGCTAAAGGTTACAGCCGTAGTGGCAGCACCATTGCAAAGTGTCTGGCTCGTGATGGCGTCCACCGTCGGCGTCGGGTTCACCGTGATGGTGAAGGTCTGGGCCGTACCCGTACAGTTGTTGGCGCTCGGCGTCACCGTAATGATACCGGAGATCGGAGCGTTCGTTGTGTTGGTGGCTGTGAAGCTCGGGATGTTGCCAGTGCCTGATGCACCCAGGCCAATAGCCGCGTTGCTGTTCGTCCAGGCATAGGTGGTGCCCGTTACTGCACCGCTGAAGGTGACAGCCGTAGTGGCAGCGCCGTTGCACAGGGTCTGGCTGGTGACGGCGTTCACCGTCGGTGTGGGGTTCACCGTGATGGTGAACGTGGCAGCCGTGCCGGCACAGTTGTTCGCACTCGGCGTCACCGTGATGGTGCCGCTGATCGGCGCATTGGTGCTGTTCGTGGCGGTAAACGAAGCAATATCGCCGTTGCCGCTGGCAGCCAGGCCGATGGCCGGGTTGCTGTTGGTCCAGGCGTAGGACGTACCGGTTACCGCGCCGCTGAAGGTCACGGCGGTAGTAGCAGCTCCGTTGCAGCGTGTCTGATCGGCTACCGTGTTGACGGTCGGTGTGGGGTTCACCGTAATGGTGAAGGTCTGTGCCGTACCCGTACAGTTGTTGGCCGAGGGCGTTACGGTAACGGTACCGCTGATCGGAGCGTTCGTCGTGTTTGTTGCCGTGAAGGAAGCAATATCACCCGTGCCTGAAGCCGCCAGTCCTATGGCCGTATTGCTGTTGGTCCAGGCATAAGCTGTGCCGGTAACCGCACCGCTGAAGGTAACAGCCGATGTAGCAGCACCGTTACACAGGGTTTGGTCAGCCACGGTAGTTACCGTCGGTGTCGGGTTCACGGTAATGGTAAAGGTCTTGGCCGAACCGCTGCAACCATTCAGCACGGGGGTCACGCTGATCGTGGCCGTTACCGGGCTGGCGGTAGCATTGGTGGCGGTAAACGAAGCGATATCGCCGGTTCCACTGGCAGTAAGGCCAATCGAAGTCGTGTTGTTAGTCCAGTTATAGACCGTACCCGTGGCGCCGCCGGTGAAGGTCACGGCCGTAGTGGCAGCTCCATTGCACAGTGTTTCATTCGAAGGCTGATCGACCTGGGGCAGGGCATTGATCACCACCTGGGCGGTTGCCTGCACCTGGGCGCAGCCACCGCTGGCAGCGATGGTGTAGGCCACCGTGTAGGTGCCCGCCGTCGAAGCTGCCAGGTCGATCTCACCCGTAGTAGCGTCGATGACCAGGCCGGTGGTGGAACTGTAGGTGCCGCCCGTGGTGCCGGTAAGCGTCGGCGTGGCCGTACCCGTTGCGCAGTAGGGCGATCCGGCGTAGCTGATGGTGGCCGCAGGCTGCGGGTTGACGGTGATCGTGAAGGTCTTGGGAGCGCTGTTGCACGCGCTGGTGCTGACACAGTCGTTCAGACTCTGCACTTCAGCATCGGTCAAGGCACGGTTATAAAGGCGGAATTCATCCAGGGAACTTCCTGCAGGAAAGCTGCCCGCTGAGGAATAGCCTCCGACCTTAAACGGACCCGTTCCGGAAAAATTCACGGTCGTTTGACTGACCGAATTCACCAGGACGCCATTCAGGTAAGCGCGGATCACGTTTGCACCCGCATCATACACAAAGGTCGTAGTGCTGGCTGCCGTGCTGGCGCCGCCAGGAACGGTCACATCGGTGAGGGCGCCTCGCAGAATCCAGTTTCCAGCACCCGCTACACCACCGGTAAACACACGGAATGAGCCGCTGTTGACATCACCCAAAACATAGAAGGTCGTAGTCGTGGAAGGTACATTAGCCGTCTTGAAGGATATCGTCCAGCTGCCATTACCCAAATTGGGCGCCCAGTTGGTATTCACGTAGTGATTGGCCGAAGTCAATCCATTACCGACAAGCGCATTGGAGCAGAGGCCGCTGCCGATCGTCTGTGTACCTACCATCGTAGCCGTGCCTGTTCCCGAAGGAGCCGCGCTGGCGCGGTTCGGCACCGAGGTGCCGTTGACCCCTTCAAAATCGTAGTACAGCAGTTCGGGCACGGGAGCGGAAGAAGAAGTCCCTCCTTGTGCGGTTACCGTAATGGTCGCCACCAGCGGTGTGCTTCCGGTATTGGTAGCCGTAAAGCCTGCAATATCGCCCGTGCCGCTGGCACCCAGGCCAATAGCCGTATTGTTGTTTGTCCAGTTGTAGGTTACCCCGGCACTGCCGCCGGTGAAGACAACCGCCGTAGAAGCAGCGCCCGCGCAAATTGTTTGGTCTGCCGGCTGATCAACCACCGCCGACGGAGCGATCACTACCTGTGTCGTTGCCTGCACCTGGGCGCAGCCATTGGCGGCTGCAATCGTATAGGTAACCGTATAGGTGCCTGGTGTAGAAGCAGCCAGGTCAATCTCACCGGTGGTGGCGTTGATGCTCAGACCAGCGGTGGAACTATAGGTTCCACCCGTAGTGCCGGTGAGGGCCGGCGTAGCGGTGCCGGTTGCACAGAAAGGCGAGCCGGTATAAGCGATCGTGGCAGCAGGCGCAGGATTCACCGTGATGGTGAAGGTCTTTGCAGTACCCGTACAGCCATTGGCCTCCGGCGTTACCGTAATGGTGCCACTGATGGCCGAGGTGGTAGCATTGGTAGCGGCAAAGGCGGCAATATCGCCGGCGCCCGAAGCGCCGAGCCCGATCGCGGTGTTGCTGTTCGTCCAGTTGTAAACGGCGCCCGCACCGCCACCGGTGAAGGTCACCGCGGTGGTGTTGCTGCCGGCGCAAATGGTCTGGTCGGCCGGCTGGTCAACCTGGGGCGCGGCATTAATCACAACCTGGGCGGTTGCCTGCACCTGGGCGCAGCCACCGCTGGCGGCGATGGTGTAGGTCACCGTGTAGGTGCCCGCCGTCGAAGCTGCCAGGTCGATTTCACCCGTAGTAGCGTCGAGGACCAGGCCGGTGGTGGAACTGTAGGTGCCGCCCGTGGTGCCGGTAAGCGTCGCCGTGGCCGTACCCGTTGCGCAGTAGGGCGATCCGGCGTAGCTGATGGTGGCGGCAGGCTGCGGGGTGACGGTGATGGTAAAGGTCTTGGTACCGCCCGTGCAGCCCGGTGTGGCGTTTCCGGAGGTCAGGAACAAGCCCTGCGAGGACGGACGGGCAATACCGGTGATGGTAGCCGCGAGGGTATTCGTGGCTGCATCAATTACGGATACCGTATTCGCCTGATAGTTGGCCGTATAAATTCTGGAGCCGTCTGCGCTCACCGCAACTCCGATCGTCGTTGAAGAAGCGCCCGTCGGCAGGGTACTGACTATCGTATTCGTAGCCGTATTAATGGTCGTAATCCCCCCTGTACCCGTCTGGTTGGCCGTATACAGGCGGCTGCCATCGGGCGAAAGAGCCACCCAGGAAGGACGGTTGACAACACCGGTGATGGTAGTGAAGGTGTTGGTAGCCACATCGATGATGGCAATCCGATCCTGGCCGGAACCGGAAATTGCTATATATACTTTGGAGTTATCGGCGCTGGCCACGAGGCCCATAGGCTGCACACCCAGGCCGGTGATGGTTGCCTCCACCGTCATGGTGGCCAGGTTGATCACGGCTACCGATCCGGTGGTGTACAGCGATACATAGGCCTTGGTGCCATTCGGCAGCACTGCCACGCCCCAGGGGGCAGTAACCGGGATGGTATTGGTAACCGTGTGGGTGGCTGTGTTGATCACCGATACCGAGTTGCCGCTGTTGCTGGCAACCAGGGCACGCGTACCATCCGGTGTAAAGGCAATGCCGTAAGGACGGTTGCCAACCGGAACCGTGGCAATCACCGTATTACCGGCGGTTTCAATAACCGAAACGGAATTGCCAATATTGTTTGCCACATACACCAGCGAACCATCCGGGCTGGGGGTGGCATTGAACGGGCCGGACCCTACGGTGATGGTTTGACTGACCGTATTGGTGCTGGTATTGATGACATGCACCGTGTTGGTGGTGTTGCTGGCCATGTAAGCACGGCCGGCACCCGTACCCGAGCCTGCGATCTGGGGCGTTACCGTAATGGTGGCGGTCACGGGGGCGTTGCCGTTATTCACGGCCGTAAACCCTGCGATGTTTCCGGTGCCAGACGCGCCGAGTCCGATACTGTTGTTGTTGCTGGTCCAGCTGTAGTTGACCGTTCCGCCGGTGCCGGTAAAGTTCACGGCCGAAGTGGAGCCGGCGGCGCATACCGTCTGGTTGGCGGGCTGGTCCATCACCGGTGTGGGAGCTACCACCACACTGGCGGTTGTCTGCAGCTGAGGGCAGGCGCCGGCTGCGGCGAGCGTGTAGGTTACCGTGTAGGTACCTTCCGTGGAAGCGGCCAGGTCGATGACACCCGTGGCGGCATCGATGGAAAGTCCGGCCGTGGAGCTGAACGTACCGCCGGTGGTACCACTAAAGGTGGGCATGGCCGTTCCGGTAGCGCAATAGGGCGTTCCCGGATAGCTGAAGCTGGCCGTACGGGCCGGCTCAACCGTCAGCGTAAAGGACTTGGACGGACCCGTGCAGGTCGTGAGCGGATTGAGCACAAAGCTGCCCAGGCTGATCGGCGTTACCAGGCTGCTATTGGTAAAGGTGTTCAGCAGCACATCGGTGGTGCCATCGATGACACTCGTGGACCCATTGCCGCGGTTAACGGTGTACACCCGGTCGCCCGATGCGGAGAAAGAAATGGCGTTGGGGTTGGTGGAGCCCGGCAAGGCGATCGTGGCGGCCACCGTATTGGTAGCGGTGTTAATCACTGACACCGTATTGCTGGAGAAGTTGGCGACATACACCTTGGTGCCGGCCGGGTTGATGCCGATGGCGAAAGGCAGGCTACCGGTCAGAATGGTGGTGACGATGCTTTCGGTATTGGCGTCCAACACCGTTACCGTGCCGTTGCCCGAACAGGCGATGTACACACGGGAACCGTCGGGGCTGACGCATACACCATAAGGCGTGCCGGCGGGGATGGCGACGGTATTGGTGACCGTGTTGGTGGCGGTATTGATGATTGAGAGGCTGTTGCCGGTTGAATTGGTGACATACACGCGGGTGCCGGCGGGGTTCGACACCACGCCAAGCGGGCTGGAGCCTACGGCAATGGTGCTCACCACGGTATTGTCGGCCGTATTAATGACCGAAACAGTGTTGCTGTTCTGATTCGTAACATACACCCGGCTGCCATCGGGCAGGGCTGCGGCTCCAAACGGTGCGTTGCCGACATCTGCATATCCAACCAGGCTGTTGTTGGACGTGTTGATCACCGCCACGCGGTTATTATTGGTCTGTACTGCGTAAGCACGGTTCAACGAGGGAATAAGGGTCATGCCACGGGTGCCGCCGCCCACCGGGATGGTGGCCAGGGTCTGGCCATTCAGCATGTTCACCACGATCACATTGTTGTTGTTGCTGTTCCCGACATAACCGGCCACCGGCGCAATGGGCGTAACCGTAATCGTTGTAGTTACCGGCGCGCTGGTATTGTTGACCGGAGTAAAGGAAATATTGCCGTTGCCGCTGGCGGCCAGTCCGATGGCCGGATTGCTGTTGGTCCAGCTGAAATAAGAGGCCGACCCGCTGAAGTTGATTGTGGCGGCGACGGAGCCGCATACGGCCTGATCGGCCGGCTGGTTCACTTCCAGCAACGGATCGACGGTGATGCTGAAGTTGGCGGGGGTGCCCGTACAGTTCGTCGTCGTTGCCGACAGGAAGTTACCGAGGCCGTAAGGGTTGGTGCCAGCGGCCCAGGTGCCGAGTGAAGCACCCGTAACCGCGTCGAGCACCGACACGTTGTTGCTGTTGCGGTTGGCCGTATACACACGGCGGCCATCAGGGCTCACCGAAATGCCCACCGGGAAGGTTCCGGTAGCCGGGCTGCTGAGCACCGTGTTCGTGGCCGCATCGATAATGGATACGGTGTTTGATGTTGAATTCGTTACATACACGCGGCTGCCGTCGGGGCTGATCGCCACACCCAACGGGCCATTGCCCACGTTAATCGTGGCGGCGATGCTGTTGGTGGCCGTATTGACGACTGAAATGGTATTGCTGCCGTTGTTGGCTACATACACGCGGCTGCCGTCGGGGCTGATGGCCACCCCGTTCGGGAAGGCGCCTACACCCAACAGCAGGCGGCTGTTGTTGGCGGTATTGATGATGGCCAAATTACCGGAGGCCGTGGCGCTCGCTACATACAGGCGGCTGCCATCGGGCGAAATAGCCATTCCTTCCGGATTGGTCACGATGGACATAAAGTTGGAAACGTTGTTCGAGGTGTTGATCCACGAAACGCCGCCGCTGCCGCCCCAGCCATTTACATATACGCGGCTGCCATCGGGCGCGGCCACCAGGCCATGCGGCGCATCGTAGGGTACATGGGCCGGGATACTGTTGGTAGCGGTGTTGATGATTTCCACGCGGTTGCCCGTCACGCAGGACACATACACCCGGCTGCGGTCGGGCAGCACGGCGGTACCAAAGGGCGTTCCTGCGGTGGGTATGGTGGCTGCGGTAGCTCCCGTGGCCAGGTTGATCACCGATACGTTGTTCGAGTTGAGATTGGGTATGTACGCAAAACCCGTGGTACCCAGTGCCTGTGGCGTTACCGTCAGGTTGGCCGTGATTGCCGAGCTGCCGGTGTTGGCTGCGGTGAAGGAGGCAATATCACCCGTGCCGGAAGCCGCCAGACCGATACCGGGCTGATTGTTGGTCCACGCATAGGTTGTACCCGATACACCGCCGCTGAAATTGACAGCAGTAGTAGTACCACCGCCACAAACCGTTTGGCTGGCGGGCTGGGTTACCTGGTTGGTGGGGCATTGGGCAGACAGGGTGGCTGCCGGGAACAGGGCAAGACTGAGCGCACGCAGAAGTCGTCTCATAAACGTTGATTTGGTAGTCAGCTTCGTAGGGTGCGGGGTGTCACAAAAACCGATGACGGCTTGAGGCAGTTGTGAATCCCCCACAAAAATGAGTGCTAATCCTTTAAAAAAGAAATATCTCGGCCATAGCGGCTTTATTTTTTTTGATCAGGCACGGGCAGAGCCCTTTAACCGGGGGCAGGGGCATGACAATTGCAGGCCCAATCTGCATTGGTCATTCTAAATTATCCGCTATGAACCGTTTGGCAGGCAGGGTAGCGATCGTCACGGGCGGTGCTACCGGCATCGGGGAGGCCATCTCCCGCAAGTTTGCGCGCGAAGGCGCTGCTGTTATCGTCAATGGTTTTCCGGAAGATCCCGTTAACGATGTCGTACGCGATATTCTCCAGGAAAACGGTACGGCGGCGGCCTTTACCGGCGACGTAGCCCAGGAAGGCGTAGCCATGGAATGCGTGGCCTTTGCCGTCAGCACTTTCGGTAAGCTCGACATCCTCATCAACAATGCCGGCGTCTTCCCGGTGATGGAACTGATCGAGAATTACCCGCTCGAAGCCTTTGAATACCTGCTCAAGAACAATATCCGCTCGGCTTTCCTGATGACCCGTTATGCCATGCCCGAACTGAAAAAGACCCGCGGTTGCATCGTCAATGCCGGATCCGAATCCGGTTTCCTGGGACTGGGCGAAAATTCGGTCTATGGAGGCACGAAGGGGTTCCTGCACGCCTTTACCCGGGGCGTGGCCGTGGAGCAGGCCAAACACGGCGTGCGCGCCAACTGCGTCTGCCCGGGCGCCATCGACACGGCCTGGACCCACAAAGAACATGGTCCCATGAAGGCCAGACACGAGCAGATGATCCTCCAGGGCACCCCGATGGGCCGACGCGGCACCCCCGAAGAAGTAGCCAATATCTATGCGTTTCTGGCCTCCGACGAAGCCTCCTACGTAACCGGCGCCCTGTGGACGGTCGATGGCGGCATCACCATCGGTAAAGGCCCCGTCGGCCTGGAGGCAAAAGACGCAGCCACCGAAGCCCCTGCCGGACAGCTCGACCTGAAACACGGCATGGAGGGCGCGACAGATATGCTGCGGGGTCGCCGCAGCGGCGCCGGACATCCGGATCTATGATGCTTTTCATCCCAACCCGACCCATTATGCCTAAACCTCTGTTCACCTCGAAATCATCCACCATCCATAAAGTCGATTACAACGAGGCCGCCAAAACCATGGAAATAGAATTCCGCAGCGGCAACGTGTATCGTTATCATAAGGTGCCATCCCGCCTGTGGAAGGTGTTCCAGCTATATCTGGAATGCGAGGGATCCGCAGGCTCTTTCTTTAATGAGTATATCAAGAACCAGTTCCAAAGCGAACGGATTCAGAAAGGAACAGAGGAGGAAATGGGAGAATGGGGTGATGGGAAAATGGGGTAATGGGAAAATGTCACGCTGTCGCCTGGAGCTTTAGCATCGGGCGAGCGAAGCGAAGCGGAGTCGAAGGGTGCGGCCTTCGTATCTGCACATCCGTTATTCTTCTGATCCGTTTTTCGGCATATCAGCAAATCGGCACCACCTGTCCCGCCCAGGCGGGATCGCACATCAGCACATCGGCAAATCAGCACATCGGCACATCATGGAAGGTCCCAGTTTGGTCATATTAAAGGAAGCGGCAGCGAAATTCATCGGGAAGAAGGTGCTGACGGCGCAAGGCGCGGCGCGGATTGATCATGACCGCCTGTCGGGGCAAACCCTCAAGGGGCTGCGTACCTGGGGCAAGCATTTCCTGATGCTGTTTTCTGATTGCCATGTACGCATCCACTACCTGATGTTCGGCAACTACTACCTCGACAGCCGCCATCCGGAAAAGGAAGCCAAACTCACCCTGCAGTTCCGCAATGGCGCGTGGAACAACTATAACTGCGCCGTCAAGATCAACGACGATACCGAGCTTGATCACCTTTACGACTGGCGGCGCGACCTGATGGCGGACAGCTGGAACCCCGGCCTGGCCCTGGCCACCCTAAGGGCTCACCCGCAGTGGCTCGTGTCGGACGCCCTGCTCGACCAGCAGGTATTTTCAGGACTGGGCAATATCATGAAAAACGAAACCCTGTTCCGCACCCGCATTCATCCTGAAAGTACCGTGGGCGCCCTTCCTCCGGGGCGCCTCCGGCAACTGGTGGATGAAGCCCGCACTTATGCCTTCGACTTCCTGGCCTGGAAAAAAGAAGGCACCCTGCGCCAGCACTGGGAAGCACATACCCGGAAGACCTGCCCCCGCTGCGCGCTGCCGCTTGTAAAAAAGCACACGGGCATCACGCCGCGGCGCAGTTTCTTTTGTGAAAACTGCCAGGTGCTTTACCGGTGACAGCGGTTTCTGCTAATCCTTGACCTCTGCGGGCAACTGCCTTCGAAATCAAGTGCACCTGTAAGGATGCCCCTCAGCCCACCCGTTTCTTCCGCTTCAGCCGCTTGCCTTCCAGCTTCCGGTAAGCCCAGTCGGTGGCGCGCGCGGAAAGGTAGCCCAGGGCGGCGCCGGCAAGCACGTCGGAAGCCCAGTGCGCATTGTTGGTTACCCGCGATACGCCCACGAGGCCGGCAAGGCCATAAGCCACCGGAGGCACCCAGCGCTTTTCTCGGTACACGGTTGCGAAAGCGGTGGCCGTGGCGAAGGCCGTGGCCGTATGTGCCGAGGCAAAGGAGGTATGCGCCCGCGGACCTTTGGGTCCGTCGAAAGCATTATAGGCAGAACCGGTGGAGGGGCGATGCCGCTGAAACCCGTACTTCAGATGTCCGGTACTAAAATCTGCCAGCAGCAAGCCCCCGGCCCAGACCACCGACAGCCGCTTCAGGGGCTCGTTACGCGTAACCACAGCGGCCACCGCGCTGGCCCCGCAGGCCATCCAGCTATACCGGCTCTCACCCATCAGGCTTACCACACGCCCGGCTTCGCGCTGAAACCGCGAAGGGTCGGCCTGGGAAGCGCGCTGGATATCGGCATCCGCAAAGCGGTAGGTGAGCGTGCTAACGCCGGTATAAACCAGTGCCCTTGCAACCGGACGCAAAAGGGAAAAGGTCTTCTCCTCTTGCAAAACGGGGAGCGATGGCTTTGGAAGATGATCCTGCCCCTCTGCAGAAAGACGGAGCAAAACGCAGACGGCGGATAGAAAAATGGTTCTCACGAAACGAAGGGATTCAGGTGAACCTGAAACTACAGCGGTTTCGTAGAAATACGGGACATCTTTCGGCGGATGGGCCCGGAGCGGCGACGGGGCTTAGCGGAACAGGAAGGCGATGAGCATGGAAGCAATTCCGCAGAAGAGACCGGCATATACTTCAATGGTGTTGTGCTCGCCGCTGATCAGGCGGGCCGTGCAGCTCAGTCCGGCCATCAGAATAGCCACCGACAGGTAGAGGCCATAGGCAAACGGTGAACTGAAGGCCAGAATGTATAAAAAAGTGAGTGCCACGCCGGCAGCCAGCGCATGCATCGAAATCTTAAAGTAAGCGTTGAGAATAAGTCCGACGCTGGAAGCCAGGAATACACCCAGGGCGAACCAGGCCAGCGGGGCCGGAAAGGAACCCTGTTTACGGAGCACATACCACATCCAGAAATAATAGACGCCGCAGGCGACGTAGGGTATGATCCGGTCTTTGCGCGCGCGCAGACGGATACTTTCGATAAAACCCAGCCCCTTGCATAAGAGCACCGTTGCGAGCGGAAAGAGCACATACATCATGCCTGCCGAAATGCTGAGCCGGGTTTTCTGCACCGGGTCGAGCGCTGTCGTCATGGGGCTTTCGTACAGCGTGAACAGCAGCACATACACCGGGATGAACAGCGGATGCAGGAGCACAGAGATCACTTCCGCAAAAAAGCGGAGCACTGGAGAGAAAACAGGAATGTCGGAGGTTGCAGGGACCATGTGGAGGGCAAAGGTAGCGAGAACGGAAGGGAATGGGGAAATGGGAGAATGGGAAAATGGGAGAATGGGGGGATGGGGGGATGGGATAGTGCAGCCGTTTACGGCACGTACAAACCCAGGTCACCCTTTCACGAGTCTCGATGCTCACCGCTCATCATCCTACAGTTCCTTCCGCAGCCTCGCTACCGGAATATTCAGCTGTTCGCGGTATTTAGCCACCGTGCGGCGGGCGATGTTGTAGCCTTTCTCCTGCAGCAGCTCGGTCAGGCGCTCGTCGCTGAGCGGCTTTTTCTTGCTTTCGCCTTCGATCAGGTCGCTCAGGATCTTCTTTACCTCGCGGGTAGAAACCTCCTCCCCACTGTCTGTAGTGAGTGATTCGGAAAAGAAAAACTTGAGGCGGTAGGTGCCGAACTCGGTCTGCACGAACTTGGAGTTGGCCACACGGCTGACGGTTGAAATGTCCAGACCGGTGCGTTCGGCGATATCCTTGAGGATCATCGGCCGGAGCGTGGTTTCATCACCGGTCATGAAGAACTCCTGCTGGTGGTTCATAATGGCCGTCATGGTGCTGAGCAGGGTATGCTGGCGCTGCTTGATGGCGTCGATGAACCACTTGGCGGCGTCGATCTTTTGCTTGATGAAGAGAACGGCCTCCTTCTGGCGCTTGTCTTTCTTGGTGCCGCGGTCGTATTCTTTGAGCATGTCGCGGTAGCCTTCGGAGATGCGCAGTTCGGGCGCGTTCTTCGAATTGAGAGTCAGCTCCAGCTTTCCGCCGTTGTTGTAGATGAAGAAGTCGGGCACCACGTAGCTTTCGGCCTTGTTTACCTCGCCTACGTTGCCCCCCGGTTTGGGATTGAGCTTGGTGATCTGGTGCATCACGTCGCGCAGTCCTTCATCGGTGAGGTTGAGACCGCGCTGGATTTTTTCGTAGTGCTTCTTGGTGAATTCGTCGAAGTAGCGGGTCAGTGCCTGTATGGCCACCTCCACTTCCTTGCCTTCTACTTTATGGCGCTGCAGCTGCAGGATGAGACATTCCTGCAGGGTACGGGCCGCCACGCCGGGCGGGTCGAAATTCTGGATCCGCATGATCAGGGCTTCCACTTCTTCCTCAGACGTCATTACGTTCTGCCGGAAGGCAAGGTCGTCGACGATGGCCGAGGTTTCGCGGCGCAGGTAGCCGTCTTCGTCAATGGATCCGATGATCTGCTCGGCAATTTTATATTGGCGGTCGTCGAGGTTGAGCATGCCGAGCTGTGCCTCGAGCTGCTCGTAAAACGACGTTTCCACGCGGTAGGGCAAGGTGGTTTTCTCTTCCTGGTCGCCGTAGTTTTCGTCGCGCATCTTGTAGTCGGCGATATCGTCATCGCCCTCGCTGACATAATCCGAGATATCGATATTGTCGTAGGGGTCTTCGTTACTCTCTCCCTCTTCGGCATAGTCGTCGCTGCTGTTATCGGCAAATTCATCGGCCGGTTCATCGCCTTCGAAGCCTTCATCGGCCAGTTCAAGAGCGGGATTTTCCTCGAGTTCCTCCTTGATCCGGTCGTCGAGTATGGCCGTAGGAACCTGCAGCAGCTTCATGAGTTGAATCTGCTGGGGCGACAGCTTTTGTAACAGCTTTTGTTGTAGACTCTGGTTCAGGCTCATAATCCCTCCATTTCTGGCGGCGCAGGCCGCCGCTTGCCTTAGTTCAGGCCGTAAATTTACACCAAATCATGCCGGATGACGAAGCGGTTCTACGGTCTGGGTTGTTTGTGTATGTTGTCTTTGAAAGCGCCCGCGCAACGGGCTTTCCCGCGCGCCGACAGCAGTACCTACCTGTCTATAAAAACGGTGCCACCGGATTTTTATGTGTCGCGCCTGTCCTTTTTCTGCCGCACCGAACGAAGCCTTCAGCGCCTCACCCGCAAAAACCTGTTCATTCGCCTGGGCAGCAAGCAGTATGTGGATTTTCTGGAACAGAAGCGGAATTAGCCGTTGTGCTGATGTGCCGATAGTGTGCAGCGTCTTTGAGAAATCGGACCCTTGTTACCGGAGGGTCTCATCATCGGCACATCGGCATATCTCCACATCGGCACATCACTGCGGTCGCTCTGGCAGCCACGGCATCTTCGGCACCATCGCCGGCAGCCGGTAGTGGTTGAGCCGCAGGGTGTCGTTCCAACCGTTGGGATTGCGCTCAAAGCTCTTCGAACTGAAATACACCGAACCCTGGATGTTCGGGTAGCGGCGCAGCAGTTCGATCTGCCTCGGAATCTGGTCCTTGCGCTTCCAGGGCGGGTTGTTTTCGTAAAAACGGTAAATGCCGTGGCCGATGTACACATGCCGGCCGTAGCCATGGTTGGCCCACCACTCCACCAGCGTGGTATAGTCGGCGCGCGGATGCCCGATCTCCCAGTAAAGCTGCGGTGTTACGTAGTCGATCCAACCCTGGCGGAGCCAGAGCAGGATGTCGGCATAGAGGTCGTCGTAGTTGGTGACGCCCGCCTGCGTATTGGAGCCTTCCGGGTCCTGGCTCCTGTTGCGCCACACGCCAAAGGGTGAGATGCCGAACTTCACCCAGGGCTTCGTTTCGCGTATCGCCCTCCCGATCTTGACGATGATGGAATCCGTATTACTACGGCGCCAGGCGGCGAGGCTCATCCCGTTTCCATAAAGCCGGAAGGAAGCGGTGTCCGGAAAATCCTTTCCTGCAATGCGGTAAGGATAAAAATAGTCATCCATATGGATGGCATCCACATCATAGCGGCTTACGATATCACGTACGATGTTCACCACCCAGTCCTGCACCTCCGGGATGCCCGGATCGAAATAGCGGGTGCTGCCATAGGTCAGAAACCAGTCGGGACGCAGCCGGCTGATATGGGCGGGCGCCACCGAAGAGGAATTGACATTGAAAACGGCGCGGTAGGGATTGAGCCAGGCATGATACTCCATGCCGCGTTTGTGTGCCTCTTCGACGCCGAAGGCCAGCGGATCCCAGAAAGGCAGCGGCGGGCGTCCCTGCTGCCCCGTCAGCCATTGGCTCCAGGGCTCATAGGACGAAGGGTAAAAAGCATCGGCAGCAGGCCGCACCTGCACCACTACGGCATTCATGCCATTGGCTTTGTGGAGGTCGAGCTGACGGCGGAAGTCGATCTGCTGGCTGTCGGTATTGTATTGGCGGGAGGCCGGCCAGTCGATATTCGTGACAGAGGCCATCCACACGCCACGAAACTCGTAGGCAGGAGGCGGCAGCAGGGTGTCGGCCGGGGCGGCCGTACTGTCCTGCGCCCGGCTTGCGACGGAAGCAAACAGTGCGGCAGCAAGGAAAAGAAACAGTCTGTTCATCAGGTGTGCGAAGGGTTCGTTTTGAAAAGATTCGGGAGAAGGCAAACAGCTCCCTGGCCTCTTCCGTCACGAAGATGGCGGGTTTTGGATAAAAGAGGCGTTAAGGGAGAGAGAAATTGATGTGCTGATGTGCTGATGTACGATCGCGCCTGGTCGGGACAAGTGGTGCTGCTATGCCAATGAGTTGTTGGGCTGGGCGTCAACCACGTAGCTTGTCCAGGAGGTTGCTGAGCTGTTCTGCTTCTTCCTCGCTCAGGTTAGCCATGATTTGCTGGATATGGTCCGATTGAGCGTCGAGGCGCTCCAGAAGGTCGAGGCCTTTCTCCGTAATGGTTACATCCACCAGCCGCTTGTCTTTGGAGCAGGTACATTTTTCCACGAGGTCCTTCCCCACCAGCCGGTCAACGATGCGGCTGGTATCGCTCATCTTGTCGAGCATCCGCTCGCGGATCTGCAGGGTGGAAAGTGGCTGCGGCATCGCCCCCCTTAAAATGCGGAGAATATTAAACTGCTGGTGCGTAATATCTTCCGCCGCCAGGAAGGCCTTGATCTGCTCCATCACCCAGCCATAGGTAAACAACAGGTTGATCATGCCCTTCTGCCGGGCACTCCGGAATGTGTTCTGATGAATATCGCGCTCAATGCCCATAAATCAAGAATTAAAGGTAAGGCAGGGACGGGAAAGATGGTGAGCGGTCAGCGGTCATAGGTGGTGCAGAAACAACTTCCGCAAAACTCTGCCCATAACTGAAAAGAAGTCTGCTCACTGCTCACTTCTCCCACACCTTCACCCCCTCCGAACAATTACTGCAGATATCGATATTCTTACGGCTCTGCAATACCCGGGTACGGAAGTCCTGGTAGACGCCGCTGCGCCAGATCTCGCGAAACGACTGCTGCCGCAGGTGCCCCAGCTGGTGCTGCGCATCCTTATCGAAGCAGCAAGGCACCACCGCCCCATCCCAGGTAATAACAGGATCGTGCCAGAGCCGCCAGCAATGATTGGCATTATTGCCTTTGAATTCCATCCGCCCCTCCGCATTTCTACGGTAGCGGCTGTACTTCTGATTTTCGGGGATCAACTGGTTCGGATCGTTTTCGTAATCATATACCTGCGCTGTCTTCAGCCATACATCATCCACCCCGATCTCTTTGGCCAACTGCTTTACCTCTTCCACCTGGTGTTCGTTGTGCCGCACTACCAGAAACTGGAAAATGACAAAAGGCGTTTTGCTGTTGAGCTCCCTTTTCCACTTCACGATGTTGCGGGCGCCTTCGAGCACCTTTTCGAGGTTGCCGCCCACCCGGTATTGCCGGTAGGTTTCCTGTGTGGTGCCGTCGATGGAAATAATGAGCCGGTCGAGGCCGCTCTCCACCGTGCGGCGGGCCACTTCTTCTTTGAGGTAGTGTGCATTGGTGGAGGTGGCGGTGTAGATTTTCTTTGCCGCCGCGTATTTCACCATCTCCAAAAAGTCGGGATTGAGAAAGGGCTCGCCCTGAAAATAAAACACCAGGTAGCTCAGCTCGGGGGCCAGGCTGTCGATGGTATCACGAAAAAAGTCTTTTTGCAGCATGCCGGTAGGACGGGTGAAAGCCCTAAGCCCGGAAGGACACTCCGGGCAGCGCAGGTTGCAGCTCGTAGTGGGCTCGAAAGAAATCGAAATGGGCATACCCCAGTGGATGGCCCGGCAGGTCCACCGACTGAGATAATAGCTGCTGTATACCTGCACCATATTCCAAACCCGGCGGGGCGTGAGTTTGGAGAGAAAGTTCAGGCTATCGGTCCAGTTGAAGGGCATCGGGGCAAAGCTAGGGAGGAATGAGGTCTGGGGGTTCTGAAGGTTCTGAAAGGTTTTGGGGCATCTGTTGGCACGCACATCTCCCTTTCCTTTCGGAAAGCCTGTCCTGCCAAAGCCTTTCGTGTGGACAGGAACCCGGCGGTGGATTATTGGTTCGTGTAACAACAGGTTTGGGCTGAGCGGATCGGTGATTGCCTGTAGCCCGCTGTGTACGGGCCCCGCCGGCCGTAGCGCAGGCGTTGCGGCCGCTGCCCGGCAGGGCCCCTTAGGTCCCTTTTTGCGATGGTCATCCTGCGCCGCAGGTCAGGAAATGGCACCGGCGTCAGCAACGTGCACGACAGGCCAAGACGGGAAGGCCTTGATGGCTTTCCGGGCACGGGCTTTCCCGCCTCAATTCGCGGTACGGTGCACCGGTCGCCCCACGAGGCGGGTGTTGACCATGATCATCTGGTAGCTGTCTTTTTGCCCGGCATAGCGCCGGGCCGCCGCTTCGTGGGTGCTGCGCAACTGCAGGTCCACATCGCGGGTAAAGTAGGCCGAGCCGGCATGGCGCACCTGGGTGCTGCCGATGCGGTGCCACCAGAAGTCGGACGCCCGGTAGCGGGCCAGCTCTTCCGCTCCCGCCGGGCGGTAATCGATCCGCACGCGGTACTGGGTGCTGTCGCGAAAAGCGGCGAAATCCGCTTCGGCCGGCGGCCGGTGTGGATGCGGGGGCTCGGGCCGTACAAATACGATCCGCTGTGCCAGCTGCTGGCGGCGGCTCATCCGGGAGAAAAGCGCGCGGAGGCGGTCCTGTGTTTCGGCATTCATGCGGGCGGCATAGACGTAAAAAGGCTCATCGGAGCTTGTTTTGTGCTGGTCAATGAGCCGGATGTACTCCGCCATTTCGGTTTCGGAAAGCCCTTCGGCCGTACCGGGCGGGTAGTTGACCGCCCGCAGGGAATCCATGCGGGCCTGGATTTCGGGCGGAAAGGAGCGCGCCGATAGGGACTCCTGCGCCCGCAGGCGGGTTCCCAGGGCCAGCAGGATGCAGCTACTGAACAATCGTGCTTTCATGACAGTGGTTTCAGGAGAAAGGTAAGCCAATCCCACAGCTCCGGCTACTTTGTTCGGAGTACCTGGACACCGCTCCTAAACGCCGTTAACAGGTGTTTTATTACGCGGGCGGGCAAGCCGGGGGGCCGTGCGGCCCCACCCGATAATCGTGTCACCACCGGATGTAGCGCGGGCGAAGAGCATGCTGAGCGGGGCTACTCTTGACTCTCTTGTCAGGCTGAGCGCAACGAAGTGTAGTCGAAGCCTGTCAGGCGAGGGCAGGCGAACCCCGACGCACCGAATTGCGTTTCGGTTACCTTCGCCGCATGCCTGCCCCGCGCCGCCGCCGACCTGCCCCCGCCCCTGCCCGGGCCGAGACTTACTTCCGCCGTTTCATCGCGGTGATGGTAGTACTGGCGCTGGTCGGCATGGGCTGGCTGGGCTGGCTCTGGTGGCGCACCGAGGAAACTGATATGGTGCGTTATCCCGAGTTTGGCATCCCGATTCCCATCCAATACAGCATTCATGGCATCGACGTGAGCCGCTACCAGCAGCGCATCAGCTGGGAGGCGGTGCGGGGGATGGAGATCGATGGCATACGACCCGGATTTGCCTTCATCAAAGCTACCGAAGGTGTTCAGAGCGTGGACCCGCTTTTTGAGCGTAACTGGAAGCGCAGCCGGGAGGCCGGGGTGGTGCGGGGTGCCTACCACTTTTTTGTGCCCACCCGAAGCGGAAGGGCACAGGCCGAGCACTTCATCCGCACCGTAGATCTGCGGAGCGGCGACCTGCCGCCCGTGCTCGATATTGAAAGCACCGGCGGCCAGAAACCCGAAGCGCTGCGGCGCGAACTGAAGGCCTGGCTCAACATCGTTGAAGAGCACTACAACGTACGTCCCATCCTGTATACCTATGTGCACTTTTACGAAAAGCACCTCGCCGGCGACTTCGACGAATATCCATTGTGGGTAGCTCATTATCTGCAGCCGGCACAGCCCCGGATCGGAAGGCCCTGGAGCTTCTGGCAGCATTCCGAAGCCGGCCATGTCAACGGTATTGTTTCCAGGGTCGACTTCAACGTTTTCAACGGCGACTCGCTCGCCTTTCGTGGCCTGTTAGTACCTTGAGCCCATGGACGAATATGAGCACGGCATAGAGCCCCGCGTACGCACCTACCTGAAGAAGGTACTCAACTCCCTGTTTATGGGACTTTTCTGGATGCTGCTGATGATGTTCTTCGGTCTCTTCCTGGGTTGGGCCATTCCGTTTGGCGGCAAGGTCGACCAACTCAACATCATTTTCTACTGCCTTTTTGTGCTGACGCTTGGGTGGCTGTTGTGGTATTATTACCGGGTGTGGAGGAATGGGTGAGCGGTGAACGGTGAGCAGCTTCACCTGTCTTCTTCGACTCCGATCGACGGTTTTCTTCCCTCACCTCAGGCCCCTCTCTTTGTCGCATTTCTTCCGTCACCCCCGGCCCCTCTCTTTGTCGCATTTCTTCCCTCACCCCCGGCCCCTCTCCCAGGGGGAGAGGGGTTAGGGGTGAGGGAGAAAATCAGGCGGTGAGGGGCCGGGGGGGAGGGAGGAACTTTTTATGAAGAATGATCCGCTACAATCACCCACTGCCCTTTGATTTTCCGGAACAGCAGGTTGTAATGGCCCCCGACATCGCCGATGGAGCGCTTCAGGAACCATTTTCCGACCACGTAGTAGTATTCGGCAGAAAGCCGCTTTACCACCAGCAGGTCGAAGCGGAGCTTGCCCATGGCGGCCGTGTCGGGATAGCCTTTTCGGTATCCGTCGAGGGTGGTTTGCCAACCGCGTTTCAAGCCTTTGGAGCCGATGAACAGCAGGGAATCGCTTTTCCAGTAGCCTTGCATAAAACCTTCGAGGTCGCCCCGGTTCCAGGCTTCGGTCTGGCGATTCAGGAGGGAGCGGATGAGGATTTCATCCCGGCCACCAGGTGCATCACCAAAGCCTGCGGTTTGGGAATATGCAGATTGCACGATACAGATACAGAGCAGCAAGAGGATCTTTTTCATGAACCTAAGTTCAGAAAAATACCATTGCTGCTCTGACAGTGAAACTAGGCTTACAGGTTGCCCACAATCAGCGGCGTTTGTCCTTTTCGGTAGTCGCGCACGAATCCGAAGCGTTGGCCCTTCAGCTCAGCGCCCGCTGACCCTGAAAAACCATCCCCGAAATCAACCCGAAACTCCAGGTAATGAAGTCGTCCTTCTTTATTGAAAGAGGTTTTCAGATAACTTATCCGGCAGTTTTTGCGCTGAAAAACGCGTTTTACACTGTCCAGACTACGCTGGTTCATTGCCTGATGAAAGACAAGCTCCACTTTGTCCCTCTTGCCAGCTTTCTGAGCCTGTGCTGTATCCACGAATAGGACGAAAGCAATGCTCATGCAAAACATAGAATGTATGTCACGCATAGTATTTAAGGTTTACAACAATAGCATCTTGTAGTTTCAGTATCACAGCAGGCATAATAACCTGAGGCGCATTTTACAGTACAGCTTTGATTTATTCCCATATAATCCTCTGTGATCGAACATTCTTCAGACCCCGCACCGCTCGATGTGCACTTACCTTTCGCACAAAGGCCACCGGTACTTTCCAGCTCTTCATCGGTAATAAATCCGATCCTGTTCGTAATACCCCACTACTTAGATAATTGAAAGGCCCTTTGTAAGTACAATTTTTCAATTTTTCCCTCAGCCATGCACCTGTGAGGTAAGATAGCCCGACAGAACGAAAAGAAGCAGCGGAAAAATGATCTCTTATGGCCTGATTCTGCTTCATTTTTTCGAGCACCTCCGAGGTTCCCTCTTCATCCAAACCAAAAAGATAGACCATCTTAAGCTCATGATCAAGGATGATGAAAGAACGCTGATTCTCATGTATGAAAACGCTGCTATGATCGATGTATTTGTGCTCCACACGCTGTTGGCGTGGTGAAGTCAGTACGAACGCATGCTCATAAATAGATAGCCCAGAAGCACCAATGGTCACTACGAGGGCGTTGGGATTTGGCTGATGGATGCTGGCATTTCCTGTCAGCGTCTTGTAGCATGATCTTCCAAAGATGCTATTTATGGCATCTTCAAGTGCTGATTGTGCCTCAGCGGCACAGAGTATTCCTGCCTATAGGATTGGTAAAAGTGCTTTTTTCATGATTTGGTGTTTTTCCCTACTCGTAAATTCGGATTTCCGGGCTCCTCCATTTGCTGGCCAGCAAAAACTTACATCCAAACTTAAAATCCTGAACAAGCAGTTTCCAATAGAAAAAAACGTTTTTTTCTGTTTTTTTTCGCGGATGTCATCCCATCATTTTCCGTATTTTTTCATTTAACAAGCCCGGCGCTCTGCCCTGCCCTACCTTTGCGCCATGAGCCGCAAACGTCTTTTCTACCTGCTTTTCTTTGCCGTTCTCTTCCTGGGCTTTGTGGGTGCCCTGGCGGTAACTGTACCCGACTTTTTCAAATACCGCGTGCCGCCCATCAGCGTGGTACAGCCCTTTTCCTTTTTGAACCAGGACGGGCAGCGCGTGAACGAAAGCGTGCTGAAGGGCAATGTAGCAGCGGTCAATTTTTTCTTTACGACCTGCAAGAGCGTGTGCCCGAAGATGAACAACAACCTGAAGCCCGTTTATGAGGCTTTCAAGGGCAATCCCGACTTCGTGCTCCTCTCCCACACTTCCGACCCGGAGCGCGACAGCGTGCCGGTATTGAAACACTATGCCGACTCACTCGGCCTGGATACGCGCCAATGGCTTTTCCTGACCGGCCCCAAAGACAGCCTGTACCGTGCCGCACGCCACAGCTATAAGATCGACGATCCCAACAACCACATGCAAAGCGCGGCCGACGACTTCCTTCATACGCAGTTCGTAGCCCTGGTGAACCGCAAGGGCGAGGTGGTGCAGATTTATGATGCCCTGAAACCCGACGAGATGAAGGAACTGCAGGGAGAGGTGCGTAAATTGCTGGAGAAAAAGTAAAAGCTCCGCATGGGCGCCGCACACAAATCGAACGAAATCCGGATTGCCGAAATCCTCCGGCGCCGTAACCTGAGCGTGACCGACAGCCGCAAGAAAATCCTGTCGATCTTCCTCGCGCACCCCGATGCACTCACCCACGGCAGCATCGAAAAGCAGGCCGGCGAAAAATTCGACCGGGTAACGGTCTACCGCACCCTTCAGGCCTTCGAGGAAAAGGGCATCATCCACGCCATCCCCAGTTCCGACAACAATAAGCGCTACGCCCTGTGCAAAGACTGCGACGAAGGGCATCACCACGACGAGCATGTACACTTCCTCTGCAGCAGTTGCGGAAAAACCATCTGCCTGGATGATGTAGTGTCGCCCTCCATTCCGCTGCCGGAAGGCTACCGGGTGGAGAATGTGCAGGTGCTGATCAATGGGGTTTGCAGGGAGTGCAAGGGGTAGGGCGTTTAGTTGAATCTGGTTTTAGCGGGTTGGGGCGGATGGGTTTATTTATGACAAGACAGCGGGTTGGGGCAAATCAATCTGCAGACCGGACTTCGGGGATACGGCCTAGGCGTATGACCTTCCGGAAATCCGGATCTGCAAAATGGCTTCTTCGTGCACCCCTATTTGCATGTGCAGGTGGTTAGCGTCGGGGAGGAAGCGACTGTAGGAAGAGCTCCAACTGATCGTTGGTCATATTTACGTTCTTTATGATCCCATCTGGATCAATCAACACCCGTGTCGGCACCGACCGGATAAGGAAAAGCCGGGCCGCCTCGTTATCCCAATACCGGAAATCCGTCACATTGATCCAGGAAAGCTGGTCTTTACGGATTGCCTCCAGCCAGCGACGGCGGTCACCCGGACGTTCCAGTGCAACACCGACAATCTGGAAATCTGAACGACGGTGCTTTTTGTAAATCCTTACCAAGCCTGGATTTTCCTGCCTGCAGGGCCGGCACCAGCTGGCCCAGAAATCCACCAGGACCCATTTACCCCGAAAAGCCGACAAACGAATAGGCTTCCCCTGGTTGTTTTTCTGAACGAAGTCAGGTGCTTTAACACCCACAACCAGATTAAAACCGCGCTCCAGCATCGTTAATACGTCTTTTACCGATGGATAGGAACGGGCCTTTTCCGGCAATCGCAGGGACAGTTCCTTGTAATAGGTAAAATCTGATATGAAATCGGGAATACTCTTTACGAAGGCCAGAGCGGCCAGGCGATCCTGGGGCCCGCCCCGCAGATATTCCTCATAACGCATTGCCTGTTCACGTCTTTTCAAAGAGTCTGACTGTTTCGCCAATTGCGCTGCCAACAGGGTATCGTTCCTGTTCAAAGCTTCCGTCAGTTGCGACATTAAGGTGCGTCTTGCTGGTGATCTCTTGAATGCTTCCAGTTCCAGACGCTGAAAATCCAGGACGGCCGGATCTCCCCTGATGTCAAGGGGCGCAAACATACCCCGGAAGTTAATTTTCGTGTCTCCATCTGTCAGCAGAAATGATGCATTCATTTCCTTCTCATCCTTTTTTCCCCAGCGGAAAAAGATGGTCAGGTAAGCCTCCTGTGGCTCCACGATCGCTCCTGAGATCCGGTAGCCGCCTTTTTCAGTTGCTTGTAAACGCTCTTCCCGCCCGCCGGATGAATCTGTGTAACTAATCAGTACCTGCGACAGGAGAAATGGCGAATCAGCATTCACCTCCAGCCGGAAAGGCATCTGGGCAACTGCCTCCGCCACGATACAGTTCAGGATCAGGGTTAAGAAAAACAAACGGTTCATAGGCAAACAAGTACGCTGGCAAGTTTAAGACAGGGCACGCAGAATTTCAGGGGGAAAAACACCGTTAAAACGTGTTTTTTTCTGCTCCGGGAACGATGGGAAAAAAGCCCGGTTTTCGGAGCAATTTCCTCTTGACAACCGTCTTTTTGGATGTATACATTTACCTGGCCTGCCCGAATCGCAAGGCAGGGGCAGCCGAAAACCTTTTCAGAGTAGGCATAAAATGTTAACCATGAAAAAAAACATCCTCTTCGTATTGCTGGCCTGTATACTGTATCAGGCCCAAGCTACTGTTTACCCGGGCTTTACACGATTCCCGGATAGACGAACTGCTTTCCAGGGCTCCTTCGAAGAAGAGTGTAAGAAGTATCTGGAGTACACCGGTTCCTTTTATGATCAACTCCGGAGAATAACGGGAGAAGACATGAAAAAAGCACAGGCACTCGTTGAGAAAATGAACGGTTCTGGTATTGAGGCCGCGGCGCATGCTTTTGAACTGCCTTACGCGACAGTAGCAGCACTATACAAAACGGAATTTCAGCTTTTTGAGCAATTGAAAACCCTGGCGCAGATAGATTTTCCTAATCAGGATAGGATTACGGCTGATGAATTTAAAAAGCTGCTAAACCACATAAACGAAGTAGAGCTCAGGTTGAACGCCCATTTGGCTTACATGGTTCCCGATTGCTGGAAAGCATACGTCGAATGTAAACGAACTGCCCACCTGGAATACATTGAAAGTGTCGCTGAAAGTTCCATGGGAGCATTAGGCGTTTCCACAGTGGTCCCGCTGCTCGGACTAGGCCTGGGCATAGGGGCCATCATCGTCCACGGTATCAAGTATGAAAACAGCAAAAAAATGTGCCTTGCCGCGTATAAGTCGTGTATGAATAATTAATTTTCTGAAAAAGGTCAGGTAGCAACAAAAAACAAGCAAATGAACCAACCTGCTCCGAATATCCGAAGAGCCCGGGCCGTAGGGATAAGTATGGCGATTTTCTCCGGAGTTGCTGGTCCGGTGTTACGTTACGTTGGATGGTTAAAGCAACCCCTGGTTTTATATGGATACCTTTTTACCTGCGCTGCATCGATTGTGCTGCTGTTGTGGGTAGCCCAAAAACGTCCGGGCGAACGCTGAAGGATTTGCCGGTTTATCCAGAACCGAAAGCGCAGTTGGATCAGGACTGCCGCATAAAAAAGCGGATGCCGGGGCATCCGCTTTTCATTCATTGCGCTCAGCGCACTCACGACACTCAAAATGTCGCCGGCTTTGCCGCTCCCGGCACTTCCGATTTGTTCTTGACATATTTCTCCAGCCACTGGTGCTGCTCCCACAGCATATGCAGCAGGTTTTCGCGGCCGCGGTAGCTGTGCCCCTCGTAGGGCAGCGCCACATAGCGCACCATGCCGCCATGGCCTTTTATGGCATTATACAGGCGCTCACTGTTGATCGGGAAGGTGCCCGGATTTTCGTCCGTATCGCCATGGATCAGCAGCAGGGGCGTTTTGATCTGGTTGGCGTAGGTAAAGGGACTCATCTCGGTGTACATATCGCGGGCCTGCCAGGAGGTGCGCTCTTCGTTCTGGAAGCCAAAGGGCGTCAGGGTTCGGTTGTAGGCGCCGCTGCGGGCGATGCCGCCACGGAACAGCTTGGTATGCGCCAGCAGGTTGGCCGTCATGAAGGCGCCATAGCTATGACCACCCACGGCTACGCGGTCGCGGTCGCCCACACCCATCTGCGCCAGCTTGTTGATGGCCGCTTCCGCATTCTGGATCAGCTGCTCGCGGAAGGTGTCGTTGGGGCGCTTGCCATCCTTCGCAACGATGGGCATCTCGGCATTTTCAAGCACGGCATAGCCCTGTGTCACCCAAAAAATGGGCGTGGCCCAGCTGAGCGTGGTAAAGCGATGCTGCGATCCGCGCACCTGGGCCGCATCGGCGGCAGACTGGTACTCGCGGGGGTAGGCCCAGATGATAACAGGGAGCGGACCGTCTTTGTCTTTGTTGTAGCCGGCAGGCAGGTACAGGTCGCCCGTCAGGTCCACGCTGTCGGCGCGGCGGTAAGAAATCTTCTGCTTGCTCACGCCCTGCAGGCCCGGATACGGATTGGCAAAGGCGGTAAGGGGTTTTTCGGTGTTGGCGCGCAGGTCGCGGAGATAATAATTGGGCGGTTGCTGCTGGCTTTCGCGGCGCGTCAGCACCACCAGCTTTGCCGGATCCACCACATCGGCCACGTATTCATATTGTCCTTCCGCACAGCGCCAGAGCATTTTGCGGTCGCCGGTTTTAATGTCGTAGCTGGCCAGAAAGGGACGGTCGCCCTGGGGCGAGGAGCCTACCGGGTTGTTGAGCAGCAGGCGGGTACCGTTGTCGATGGTGAGCAGTACGCTGCGACCCCACTGGTTGCGGTGCAGCACCGGGCTGCCGGGATTATTGTAGGCATCGGTCTGGCTCAGGTCGAACAGTTTCACCATGCGTCCCGTGGAGGGGTCGTAGTGACTGACGCGGCTCAGCTGCCGGCTGCGGAGGCCTTCATCCACGAGGGCCAGCACCTGGCTACCCCAGGTAATGCCGCGGTAGCGCATCTCGGTCCGAAACAGTTCTTTAGGCTGGCCGGCGAAGGGTGCCGGCAGGGCGTAGACCACATCGTGGTGGGGCACCTGTTTGCGGATCAGGCCGCTGTCGAGCGGCATGGCCCAGGTAACGGTGGCGGCTTCATCATCGCGCCAGTCGAAGGCACGGGGCACATTCTGGGTATTGTCGTATCCGCTCGGAGTACCTTCCGAAGACGGCAGCTCGGCCAGCACCTTCACCACCTTGCCGCTGCGGTCGGCAATGCTCACCCGCGAGGGGAAGCCGCCGGCGGTAACGAGGTACGAGAAAGGACGCCGGATCGTCCGCGTCATCATATACTGGCGGTCGGGCGACAGGCTGAAGGAAAGATACATTGCCGGTGTGCCCACTTTGGCTTCGGTGCCGTTCTTCCATTGCATCAGCTGCGCGGTGGTATAGAACTGGAAGAGGTCTTCATCGTAAGGTGTTTTGATGAGGTCCTGGAAGGTGGCGCTGGGGGCCGCCTTACCGAGATTCTCCTGCACCGCCGGCCCCTTGGGGGTGATGGAACGCCTGGGTGCGGCCGATGCGGCAGCCAGGGTTGCCTTGTAGAGCAGGGTCTGGTCATCGGCCCAGGTATAAGCCGTTCCGAGGGTATTGTTGATCGGCTGCCGGTTGATTTTCGTGGCCTTGCGGGTAGCGATATCGATCATCCAGAGGTCCACGCGATCGGCCGATATGGCGAGGAAGGCAATGCGGTTCTGCGAAGGATTCCAGGAAACGCTGCCCGCACTCAGGTTGGCCGGAAGACCCGCGATGCTGTATTCCTGCCCGGTAGGAATATGCCGGAGCCGGAAGCCGTTGCTATAGGTCTGGCGGCTCGGACTGAAGTTATTGGGATTGAGCCGCAGACCGGCCAGTCGGAGTTCGGGCTGCCCCAGCTCCTCCACCGACGGATAGGAATTGCGCTCGGAAAGGAGCATCCACTGGGCTTTCTCATCGATCGAAACACCGGGAGTAGGCTTGGCAAGCAGCAGGTCGGCGATGGCTTTGGGTGGCTGCTGGTAGCCGGGACCATCCTGGGCGCTGGCCAGCAGACCGGCACCGAGCAAAAGGGTAAGGAGGTATCTCTTCATGTGTGTCAGGGTTTGGCTGTGTAATGTAAGACAATGCAGGGCTGATGCCAAGCAGAAAGGTTCCGGATGGCCGCGCCATTTTTTGAGCGGCAAGGCGCTGTCTGCAAAGAAAAAACGCCTTCCGGGCGGAAGGCGTTTTTTGATGATGCATGTAAAATGTAAGATGAGAAATGTAAAAGGGAGTGCGCTCATCACTTATCATCAGCTAATTCGCTAATCAGTACTTCACCAGTTGCTTCTGCACACTCTGTCCCGTTCTTGTGCTGGTGATGCGAAGCGTGTACACACCGGGTGTGAGGCCTGTCAGATCCACCGTATAAGTGCTGCTGTTCATCACGGCAGGCTTGCTGATGGCGCCACCATATTGCGAAACCAGCTGCACGGTGTAGGTTTCACGGCTCGTGTAGGAGTTCGTTGCCAGTTGCACCGTCACGCGGTCGCGGGCCGGCACCGGGCTCAGCGTCACGTCCTGCGTGCGGAGCGTGGAAGCGTCGCCACCCGCGCCATCAGCCTGGGTGATCGAACCGGAGTTGCAAGTGCCTACGGCCAGGTAGATTACTTCCGTAAGACTGTTACAGTTGTTCACGCCATCACCCATGGCCGTTACACGAATGATCGAGCGCAAAGCGCTGGTCGTGGGGTTTTCGGCAACGAAGGAAGGCAGGCTGCCTGTTCCTGAAGCAGCAAGACCATTGCTGGTGTCGGAGTTGGTCCACATGATGGAAGTGCCCGTGCCGGTAAATTGCTGCGCAGGCACCGTAGCGCCGCGGCAGGCGAAGATCCGGTTGGTGGGTACATCCACCGTAACGCGCGGCAGCACGCGCACCTGGGTAGATGCCGTGGAGGGACAGCCGCCCTGGGCGTTGCCGATGGTATAGCTGACCGTGTAGGTGCCGGGCTGTGACGTCCAGAAATTGATCAGGCCGGTATTGGGGTCGATATCCAGACCGCCGGGTGTTGCCGAATAGGAACCGCCACCGCTACCGCGCAGGATGGGGATCGCACCGGTATTCTGGCAATAGGTCGATCGCGGATAGGACAGTGCGGTGACGGCGCTGCGCACGGTGATGGTGAACTGCGTGGGCGTGCCGGTGCAGCCGCGGCGTACCGGAGTAACGGTAAAGATGGAAGTAACGGCTGTGTCTCCGGTCGGGTTACGGGCAATAAAGGCCGGAATACGCGAGGTGTTCTCAAGCGAAGCCACCGTACCGATACCAGGGTTACCGGCATTCCAGTTGGCCTGCACCGACCCCTGTGCGTTCGTGAAATTGATGGGAGCCGTCAATTGTCCGGCGCATACCACCTGATTCTGTACGGGATCGATCAGGGTTCTGGGAGCGACGATAATGCCAAATACCATCGGTGTGGGGAAGCAGCCCGTACCGCCAAGGGCGCGTACCGTAATCCGGGCCGTCATGTCGGTTGTACCATTATTCATAGCCATGAATGCAGGAATGTTTCCCCGGCCCGAATCGGTAAGACCGATGGCGCTATTGGAGTTCATCCAGGCATAGGTGATGCCCGGCACGGATCCCAAATTCATCACCGATGTCATCGAACCGGAACATACCAGCTGCGTCGACATCATGTTGAAAAACTGGGTCGGACGAATAGCCACCTGTGTAAATACGGTATCGGTGCCAACATTATAGCCAACCGTGTAGGTGCCGGATTGTGAAGTGGCCAGGTTGATGGCGCCCGTAGACGAGTTGAGAGAAAGACCGGAAGGCGAGGAAGAATAGCTGCCCCCGGCAGTTCCCGAATGTTGTACATATACGATACCTGCCGTATCGCAGAAGGGCGAGGCATAGTTGATGGTCGTTCCGTTATGCTGTGCGCCAGCAGTCAGAAAAACGAAACAAAAGGAGAGGAAAGCTAAAAATGATTTCATAAAAATGATTTGGGTTAAGGATGAAAAGGGAAACAGAAAATCATGCAAAAAGATCAGGCCAGGCAAGGGCTGCGCAGTTCGCAGATCAGTGCCTGCAGGTATCGGTAAAATGATGGCAGGGGCCGCGGATCAGGAGGCTGGTAACAGACATGCGTAGCGGTTTTGGGTGTATTGGTAATGCCTTCCTGCAGCCTGGTGTCTACCCCGATTTCCTTCCCGCACAAAGCGGCATCGGGAGCGCCCGACACCATTCAACATCACGATTCAGATAGACGCAATCCACACTGTGGTTCGTCCAAATTAGGAGGATATTTTCGTTCTGCATAGCTCAGCAGACAAGATTTTCATCGATGCTCAGCCTTATAAAAAACCGGACCAGCATCATAAAGAAAAACGCCTTCCGGCCGGAAGGCGTTTTAAGATTGAATGTAACCTGTAAAATGAGGAATGTAAAAGGGAGTGCACTCTTTCACGCATCCCCCATCACTCATCACTCATCTTATCGGCACATCTGCACATCAGCACAACCTGTCCCGCCTCAGCGGGATCATCACATCTTCACCACCTGCTTCTGCACACTCAAGCCCGTCCGCGTATCCGTGATCTGAACGATATAGATACCGGGCACCAGTCCGCTCAGATCAAAGGTCACCGTATTTCCACGGAGCGGCACCGGGCGCAGCACCGGCGTACCCGATCGGTTCAGCAGCGTTACCGTAATGGTACTGGCGGTCGCACCGAGGGTTACGGTTACCTGTCCGCGTGCCGGGTTCGGACTCAGGGTGATTGTCGCGTTCTGCAGCAGGCCCGCGCCGTCTTTGTCCTTCGGACAAGGATGAACGAGGAGATGCGCGTTCACCGTGGTGCCGGTGCAGGTAGTGCGCCCATCGCCCTGCGGCGTTACCCGGAGCAGGGCATGGCCCCTGCGTTGCGCCAGGAAAGACGGAATAGAGCCGCTGCCAGCGGCGGCGAGACCGATACCCGGATTACTGTTGGTCCAGCTATACGCAGCCGCTGTGCCGCTGAACGAGATGACCGGACTACGCGCTCCCTCACAAACTACCGTATGCGGCACCGGGCTGACCCTCGCTGGCGGCAATACCTGTACCTGCGTGCGGATACAGCCTCCCGCATAAGTGTAGGAGATGGTGTATTGTCCGGGCTGCGCCGAAGCCAGGTTAATAGCGCCCGTAGCCACATCTACCGTAAGACCAGCCGGCACCACCGAGAACCTGCCGCCCGATGCACCCTGGATGACCGGCAGCTGCACAACACCGCCACGACAATACGGCGATCCGTTATAATGGATACCGGCCGTTGGGTTGTTGCCACCGCCGCCGATCAGACGCAGCAGGTTTACCCGTACCGATGCATGGTAGCGCGAGAAGTTACCCGCCGCAACGATGCGGCCGTCGGTGCCGAGGGCAATAGACTGGACTGTAGCTGTAGGATAGATGCTTTCGATCGTTCCCTCCGCAAAACTGTTATCGGTGGCGCCGTTGCTGTTCAGCCGGAGGAAACGCAGGGGTGTACCGAAGAGGGCTCCCTGCCGGGCACCGATGAGAATGCGATTGTCGGGCTGCAGGGCAAAGGCATAAACCGCCCAGGGCTCCACCTGCCGGTTGAATGCCGTATCCTGCGCACCGTTGCTTTGCAGACGAATCATCCGGAACAGAGGCCCGGCCGTCAGGCCACGAAGCAGGGGCTTACCATCAGACTGGATTGCGAGTTGTGTCGGTGAGAAGCCTGCGGGTAAGGTTGCGGCAAAGGAAGCATCCGGATTACCATTGGCCTGAAGGCGACCCAGATAGCGCGCGCCCCCTGAGCCGTCGTTGGCCCCCGTGAAAATCAGCTTGCCGTCCGCCTGCGCTGCCATCAGGTCGGGCAACACGCCCGCAGGAAGCACGGCATTGAATGTTGCATCACGTGTGCCGTTGGGAAGCAGGCGCAGCAGAAAGGTTTCCGCCTCATAGCCCCCGAAAACAGCAATGCGGCCATCCGGATAAGCGGCCATCGAAAACACAAAAGATTCCGCCGGGAGAGCAGGCGTGTAAGAGGCGTCGAGCGTGCCATCGGCATTCAAGCGCAAAAGTCCGCGCTTTGTGTTGTTGATAAAAAAGGCTCCTGCAATCAGTAGCTTGCCATCTGCCAGCGGCCGCACAAAACGTACACCTTCGCGCACCTGCGCACGGAAGCTCGTATCAAAACTGCCATCGCTGTTGAACCGGTAGATCGCCTGATCGTATCCGCCCACCACGACTACCTTGCCATCGGGTTGAATAGCGGCAAGCTCGATGCGCAGCGATACGTAGCCGGGATTAAAAGCCAGGTCGCGCGAGCCGTCGGCGTTCAGACGGAGTAGGCGCGCATGTTCAAGGCCGTTGGATGTCGTAAAGCGCCCGCCCGCAAGAAGGCGCCCATCGGCCTGCAGGGCAATGGCATTGATCGAACCGTTATTGCCGACAGCAGGGTTAAAGCTTGCATCCAGGGAGCCGTTGCTGTTCAGCCGGGCGATACTGCGACGGGGTTGACCGGCATAAGACAGGAACATACCCTGGAGCACAATACGCCCATCAGGCTGGAGGATCAGGTTGATGATGCTATTGTCGGCGCCGGCACCGGGGTTGAAGGAGGGGTCCACGCCGCCATTGGTCAGGAGCCGCACGATGCGGTTGCGCGCCGCACCGTTGTACCCGGTAAAGTCGCCGCCTGCCAGAATACGCCCGTCGGGTTGCACCGCGAGCGTCCACACACGGGCATATTCATTCATTCCGGTGCCGAGGGTAAAGGTGGGGTCAAGCGTTCCGTTGGCCAGCAGCCGTGCTATACCCAGTGGGTTGGCGCCGTCGGGACCCGTAAGGTAGCCACCAACGAGCACACGGCCATCGTTCTGCAAGGCCAGGGTCATCACGTCGCCACTGATCGCATTCATCACGAAGCCGGGATCAACAGAACCATCACTGTTGAGGCGGATTAGCGCCCGGTAGCCGCCCGCCCCGTCAGGGAAGCGGCCACCAACCAGTATTTTTCCATCTGCCGTAACCGCAAGCGCAGCGAGGTAGGTATCGTAGTCGTCTGACTGAAATTGAAAAGAGGGATCCACGGTGCCATTGGTAAGAAGGCGCACCACTGCCGGAAGTCCATTGCGGCTGGCAAGCACCAGTATCTTTCCATCAGGTTGAAGGGCCAGTGCCGGCGACAAAGGGCCGTAGGCCGAAAGCAGGGGCGCACGGAAGAGGCTGTCGCGGGTACCGTTGCCGTGATACCGGAGCAGCACGGCATCATAGCCGCCTTCATCGGCCCCATACGCCAGTATTTTCCCATCGCTTTGAACGGTGGTTTTATAGATCAGCGACATTTCGGTGGTGGCAGGCACAAAGGAAGCATCGACACTTCCGGGCTGGGCAAGCAAAGCCGTGCCGAAACAAAAGCCCAGCAGTAAAGAGAGTAGACGTTTTTTCATGGTTAGCATTTTCAGAATTAAAAAGGGAGTTACGTATGCGTGAGCATCGTGCATCAGGGCGGCACATAACGGTGTAAAAGGTTAGCGTTCATGAGAAGCGGTTGTGTGGGAAAAGCCGTACCCTTTTGCACCACAAAAAGAGCGCCTCTTTCCAAAATAGAGGCAGTGGTCACCGGATGTGCGGCGCTTCCTGAAAGAATGAAAAAGGCGCGCTTCTTTCGAAGCGCGCCTTTGGTAATGATAAATGTAAGATCTAAGATGAGGAATGTAAAAGGGAGCGCACTCACTCATCATTCATCACTCATCACTCATCATCAGCTAATCTGCTAATCAGCTAATCAGTATTTCACCACCTGCTTCTGCACACCCTGCCCCGTTCTCGTGCTCGTGATGCGCAGCGTATAAACACCCGGCGTCAGTCCGCTCAGGTCTACCGTGTACACATTGCTGTTCATCACCGCCGGCTTGCCGATGGCGCCGCCATACTGCGATACCAGCTGCACCGTGTAGGTTTCGCGGCTCGTATACGCGTTCGTCGTGAGCTGTACCGTCACGCGGTCACGTGCCGGCACCGGGCTCAGGGTCACGTCCTGTGTGCGGAGTGTAGAAGCGTCGCCACCCGTGCCATCGGCCTGCGTAACCAAAGGTGCATTACAGTTGCCCACAGCCAGGTACACCGGTATCGGCAGGCTG
>Ga0164290_1001455_pt1 | contig 33981 bp, 15 predicted proteins | sample Micstemetagenome_FD_108782 | JGI IMG/M metagenome (GOLD analysis project Ga0164290, IMG submission 108782) | Contaminated culture microbial community from soil near Moab, Utah, USA - Microcoleus steenstrupii SON62 (Illumina Assembly) | ecosystem: Environmental > Terrestrial > Soil > Soil crust...
CGATGCAGCCAGGGACAGAAAGTGAGGTCACAGAACGGCACTCTCTAGGCGAAACGCAAAAGTGTAGTATAGCGCCTTTGCCCCAGCCACTAGGCTCTTTCACGCTACCTGGGCCAGAGTCCGCGATCTAGTCAAGCGGGAATGTGAGAGTCCTGGTGCGCCTGGACCGCTTCCCAGGCTGTCCTGAACGCCCCGAGGCGATACGGCAGCCACGCGACGACTTCCAGCTCGAAAGGTCGGCTGAGTGACTATTCCGAAAGCCGGGGAACGAAGGCGTGGGCCATTCGACAAGTAGCGCTACAAGTTGTGGGCGGGGTTAAGCAGGAGCGTGCTGCCCGGGCAAGGAGATGTGCGAACTATAGCATATAATGTTTGGAGTTCAAGCCCTCCGAGCGACAATCCCTCCTCCGCGTCCTCGAGCGCATTGGTTTCGGCGAGCGCCTGGATTGGTCTACCTGATCGAGGTGCGAAGCCCCTACGGTGACGCCGTAGGCGCCGGCGTCGGCTCGGCTGTACACAGTGGCTCCACCTTGTACCGCTGCCGCTCCTCGCAGCTCAGCTCGCGCACGTAGCGGTTCGCCCGTACCCACTCCACCAGAGCCGGGCCGCTGTCGTTGCGCCAAAGGACGATCGAGCTGTTGACCGAGCCATCTTCCTGGTAGCTATCCCTGCTGGCCACCACCAGGCGGCTGTCAGGGCTGAAGGCCACGTGCGAGGCAAAGTGGTTCCCCCCAGCAAAGCTGCGCAGCTGGACACCAGCCGACAAGTCCCACACCCGAATGATGCTGTCGTCGCCGCTTGAGCCACTTGAGAGGAGCAGCCGGTTATCTGAGCTGATCGCCAGAGCCCCGGCGTTGTCGAAATAGCCCGCGAGCTTGTACGCGATCTCGCCCGTCTCCAGCCGCCAGAGAACGATCGACGAGTCGCTTAAGACCCCCGCCAGCAGGCTGCCGTCGGGGCTGAAGGCAATGGTGGAGATTCCGAGCTCCCCTGCGGAGAGCTGGCCCGCCGACGTGCCACTCGCCACGTCCCAGAGCGTCACGTACGGGGAGTCGGCCATGGCCCCCGGTGGGCGCCCTGCCTGAGCTAGCCGCGAGCCGTCCGGGCTCAGGGCGAACTGACCGCCGTCCGTCGGGCCGAACTCGCGCAGCAGCGCGGCGGTGTACCCGTCGCGGATCTGCACGGTGGTGCCGACTTCGGGTGAATACAGCAGGAAGCTCTCGCCATCGGGGGCGAAAAACACCTCGCGGTACGAGGATAAGAGGTATGGGTCAAGGTCGGTAGACGCCATACCGCCCCTGCCCAGGTCCCATATCCCGATCGTGCTGTCATTGAGAACCACTGCGCGTTGCTCGTCGGGGCTCAGGCCTCTCACCTCACCGCTCACCCCAACGCGCGTGCTCATTGTGGACGAGGTGGGAGAGAGACGACCTAACTCGTCGCGGGTGGCGAACAGAACGTCGCCCGATGAGCTAAAACGCACGAACGACAGCGCAGAGGGCAAAAGGGCCGAAGCAACCTCGTAACCGTTGATATCCCAGAAACGCACGCCGTCATCGTCGCCGGACACGATCTGCCGGCCGTCGGGGCTGAAGGCGAGGCTGTTTATCGGGGACTGATGTCCAGCGAAGTGGCGGACCAGGGCGCCGTCCTCGCTCCACAGGGAGACACCCCCGCCAGATGTGCCAGTGACGAGGCTGCGCCCGTCCGGGCTAAAGGCTATGGCCGCCGCCCCGGTCTGCATTGTGTAGAGCTCGGCGCCACTCGCTGTATCGAGCACCGAAGTCGCGTCGTCTGCTAACCCTAAGGCGAGCCGGGTGCCGTCGGGGCTGAAAGCCATGCTACTAACCTGGGCGTCCTCGGCGAGGAGCAGGTGGTGGGCCGGCAAGTTACTGGTCAGATCCCAGAGTGCCACGCCGTTCGGATGGAAATTGTCATCCAGGTAGGTAGCGTAAGCGACGGCGAGACTGGCGCCGTCGGGGCTGAGGGCCATGTCGGTGATCAATGCGTCCTTCACTGGAGGTGTCAGCCGGCGCAGGATCGTGCGCTGGTCCAGGTCGAAGAGCACCGGGGCGCCTTGGCCGCCGGCCATGACGGCGGTGTGGCTGTTGGGCAGGAAGGCGACATACTGGGGCTCGATATCGCCGGTATCCTGGATCTGGCCGCCGGCCACCCCCCAGCTGACCAGCGAGTAGGTGAAGCGGGAGATGGAGGCGGTCGTGACGAGGAGGCTGCCGTCGGAGCTGAGGGCCGCCTGCTTGAGCCACCCGAACGTGTCCGTGGGGCGCTCCTGGCCCTCAGGCCAGTTGGCGATGTCCTGCGCGTCGAACTGGCGGCTCTTGGTGCCGCTGGCGAGGTTCCAGATCTGCACACTGCTGCCCGAGACCACAAACAGCTCGTCGCCGCGGGGGCTGAAGATGACGTTCTGCACCCCAGGGATATCGAGATTGCGCCGGGCGCTGTTCTCCGCCAGGGCGGTCAGGGTGTCGTACGTCTCGGGCAGGGGCGAGGCGCTGTCCGCGGCGATCAGGCTCAGGGCCAGCGCCAGGTCGGTCTGCCCCTGACCGGCGACCAGCCGGGCGTTCGCCACCAGGGCGCGCTGGTTCGCTTCGTCGGCCGCGGCCTCGGCGGCCCGCGCGCTGTCCTGGGCGGCCCGCTCGCTACGCTGGGCCTGGAGGCCCAGGAACCCGGCCGCGACCATGGCCAGCGCGGCCACGGCGGCCACCCCGGCCAGGAAGGCCGCCCGCCGGCGGAGCTGCTTTGCGGCGGCGGCCTGCTCATCGGCGCGGCGCTGCTGCTCGGCAGCCAGCTCCTGAGCGGCCCGCAGCTCGCGCTCGCGCACGGCCTCGCGCTCGGCGGCCTCCTGCTCGCGCAAGGCCATTGAGGCGTCGAGGAAGGCGCGCTCCAGCTCGTTGGGGGCGAAGCGCGCCAGCGCCGAGAGGGCCAGAGCTTCATCCAGGCGGCCGCCACGGAACAGCAGCGCCGGGTCACGCTCCTCGCGCTGCCACTCCTGCGCCGCCAGGCGGATGGTGTCGCGCAGCAGCAGCCCGGCGCGGTCCTCCTCCAGCCAGGCGCGCAGCCGCGGCCAGGAGCGGATCAGCGCCTCGTGGGCCACCTCAACCGTCTCCTCGCCGTCGGCGTTCACGCCCGTCACCACCAGCCGGGCGTCGGCCAGGCGGCGCAGCAGGTCGCGCAGGGGGGCTGGGTCGGCGGCGGCCGGCGTGAGCTCGCGCAGCGAAACACGCTGGCGGGTGTCGCGGCGCTCCTCGCCCGCCAGAGCCTCGCGGTCGAGGCGGGTCAGGCGCACGAAGATCGTCCGCAGCCGCTCGCGGTCGGCGGGCGAGCAGGCGTCATAGATCTCGTCGGCGGTGTGGGCGATCGCCTGGTGGATGCCGCCGATGGCGCGGTACTCCGCCGCGCGCAGCCAGCGCCCCCGTCGCCGCTCCCACAGCTCCTGCAGGGCGTGCTGGAGCAGCGGCATCGCCCCCGGCTCGCCGTGCACGTCGTCGAGGATCTGCCCGCCCAGGTCGGCCTCGAAGCGCAGCCCCACGGCCGCGGCCTGCAGCTCCATCGCTCGCCGCAGCTCCTCCGGCGTCATCGGCGCGACGATCTCCTGGTGGCTTTGTACCTGGTCGCGCAGGGCCGGGTAGGGCGCGACCTCGCCCAGAAAGTCCGCCCGCATCGTGATCACCACCGGCGAGGCGTCAGCCGCGGCCAGGAGGGCCTCGAAGAAGGCGGCGCGCTGCTCTCGGTCCTGGCAAATCGTAAACGCCTCCTCGAACTGGTCGACAAACACTACCCGCGAGCCGTCGCCCGCGGCGGCCAGAGCCGCCTCCAGCGCCTCCAGGGGCCGGTCGCCGGGGGTGAAGCTCACCGCGCGCAGCTGCGGGTCGCGGGCCTGGAGGGCCGGCAGCAGGCCGGCGTAGACCAGCGAGGATTTGCCGCTGCCGCTGGCGCCGAGGACGGCCAGGAAGGGGTGCCGGGCCAGGCGCTCGATCAGGCGCTCCTCCAGGGGCTCGCGGCCGAAGAAGAAGTCGCGGGCATCGGCCTTGAAGGAGTGCAGGCCGGGGAAGGGGCAGCGGCCGTCGTAGGGCGGCGGCTTCTGGCCGAGGGCCAGGGCGCGAAAACTCAACTCGGTGGCCTCGCCGCAGATCGCGTCCACGCCGGCGAGGGCAGCGTCGCGCTCCTGGCGGGCCTCGCGGGTGAGGCCGCCCGGGTCGGCCCGCAGGGTGCGCCGCACCACGGCGGCGACGGCGTCGAGCTCGCCCACCAGCACCGGCGCCCGCTCGCCCACTAGCGGGCCGAGCAGGCCCAGCCCGGCGCCGATGTCGTCGGGGCTGAGGGGGCGGTCGAGCGAGTCGCTGAAGAGCGGCTGGCCGCCCAGCCGGCTGAAGAGCACGGGCATCAGGATCGTGCCGCGCTCGGCCAGGCCGGAGCTGGCCTCGACCAGGGCCCGGTCCACCTCGCCGTGGTCGCGCAGGCGGGCGTAGAAGGCGGCCGACAGGGCGTTGGCCGTAGCGACCTCCACTTTGTCGGTCATGGCCACCACAGCGGGCATGCCCAGCTCGCGCACCAGGCGCTGGGCCAGGCCGCCAAAGGCGGCATCGGCGCCAGGGCTGGCGCTCTCGCAGGTCGAGAGGAAGGCGAGGCGCGGCAGGCCGCGGGCGCCCTGAAGCGTGCCCAGGCGCTCGATCAGCCGGGTGGCGGTGGCCGGGTCGACCTCGGCGGGGTCGTCGTCGCGGGCGAGGAAGATCACGCTTTCGCCGTCGGGCATGGCCCGGCCGTGGCAGACGAGATGCAGCAGGGTGAAGGGCGAGGCGCTGAGCTGGGCGCAGATCGCGTCCAGGCTGGGCGGGCCGGCCGAGCCGGGCAGGTCGCTGAGCAGGGCGGAGGGGATGCCCTCGAGGGAGCGCTGCACCCCGCCCACCGCCTCGGCCACGTCGAAGGGCTCGAGGCGGAAGCGGGCCACGTTGGCGGGGCTGGCGGCGACGATCAGGGCGCGCAGGTCCTGGCGACCGATCGGGGGGAAGCGCCGGTCGGTGAGCGAGGGCAGGTAGCGCGAGAAGGGGGCGCGCTGGCTGAGGGCGAGGAGCTGCCAGCGGTCATCGATCGGGGCGCAGAGGCGCTCCCAGCGCAAGGCGCGCAGCTCGGCGTCCTCGATAAAGAGCAGGACGCGCAGGCGCTCCTCGCTGCGCGAGAGGGCGCGGCGGAAGGCGTCGTGCACGGGGCCGGCGAACAGGGCCTCGCCCAGGGCGCGCCCGTAGAGCTCAGGGCTGGTCTCCAGGGCGTGCAAGGCCTCCCCGTCCAGCTCCAGCCGGCCCTCGCTGCGCTCGGGAGTCAGGTTGCCAGGGCTGCTCTGCTCCACAATGACCGGCCAGCCGGCACTATCACGCCGTTGAATCGTAATCTCGAAGGTATCCATGCGTCCCCAGTAGTACGGTGTCAGCGCGCGATAGTGTACAGGGCGTCCATGCGGGAGCCTGGCGGATCTAATATGAGGTGCTGCGCCCCACACCTTCTTCGCTGGTGTGAAGCAAAACTCCTATATGCACGCGCAACAGCTTACAGCCGTCAATGGGATAGCCCATGAGGACGCAGTGAAGGAACTCAGAAGCTCAACCACGCGTATGCTGGGGCGAGCGTCCAAATAACCAGAGAGGATTTGTGTGATGCCAGCATACCACAGCGACTCAGGTTATGCATCCTGTCTTGAGCGCTGCAACCCATACAGCGCCTCGCACTGCCAGCGTTATCCAATGTGAGCGAGCGTTCCTGGTGCTGAGGACCAGAACACCCACAAACGCCAATGCTGCTGCATCCGGTCAACGTGCTTGGCTACCGGCAGCAACCAGGCGCCGTTGCGCACGGCCCTGTACAGCGTATCCTCGGCCCTACGGCACGCCGGGTCAGGGCTTTTCCCTTCCGTCGAGGACCGCAAGCTAGCAGCCGAGGGTGATCAACCTAGCGGCCTCAGCCCGAGCAAGGTTGCGGTGGCCGGCGAGTCGGCGAGTTGCAGCGCGTGGGGCAAGACGTGTCGCAGCTCCTCGGCGGGAAGTGAAAGCCACGTGTGTGAGTGTCCCTAACGACCGGTAATGCGCGCTACTGGTCGTTAGCCAATGGCGAAATGCGGTTCTACTGGTTCTGATGCGAAAAAACGCATCCCCGACTAGGTAGTCAGCCGGGGATGCGTGTCTTGGCGTGAAGCAGCAGGTGTAAAGCGTTGCGTCGTAGCTATTCGGCGTCGAGCACCTCGTCCACGCTCACCGCAAACCCTTCGAGAAGCTTGGAAGCTGCCTGGTCGCCACGTCTGAAAATGCCATGTTCTCTGTACGTCTCGCCCTCGAGCATAAGCACTGTGATGGTCTTCTCAAGCGGGTTGACGATCCAATATTCCGTGATGCCAGCGCTCGCATAGTCTGCTCGCTTGACCTTCGTATCACGCTCGGGGTCGTCCTCGCTGACAACTTCGACGACCAGATCTGCGCCGAGCCAGAAGCGATTTTGGCGCCGTGGATCACGCGCATCCCGAACCAACAGGATATCGGGCTCGCGATACTTCCCCTCGCGAACCAACACCCGCAAGGGGGCAAAACGAACCTTGCCGCCGATCCGCTCAATGAAGGCTTTGAGCGCGAGAAAGAGCCACTCAAGCATTGCCTGATGGTTATCGGTCGGCATTGGTAGAACCTCAATGTAGCCGTCGGTGTACTCCAGCAAGCGGTTTGTCTGGTCGCTCAGCAGCAGATACTGCTCTTCCGTCCAGTGCCCCTGGAGTGGGTCGAGGCTCAGCACGAGGTCATCACCCTTTTCCCAGCTTAAGCGCAGATTTTCCTGGCGTGTGTCAATTGCCATCGCCCGTGCCCTTCCATGTGACCGCCGCTATGCACAGTATAGCCGGAGCACTACCCTGCACGCAACATCGCCGCCGCACGCGACCACACACCTATGGTAAACGGTTTACACCTTTAGGCCTAATGCTTTATAGCGCGCATTACAATAGGTTGGCTGAAAAACAGCTTTCACATTTTCTCATTCCAGATGGTATGGAAGATATATTTGTAGTATTGCTGTATGCAGTTTGGGCAGAAGTCATATTCAACTCATTTGGCCTCTGCCCATTACACTATGTAATTCACACTCCTTCGTGAACACCTGCGCTCACGCCAAAGTGCCACCTTCTTGCACAGCCGCTATTGACCCACCGGTTCTATTAAACCCAGCATCGCCAGCCGCTGGTCGACCAGTGCGCCAAGCCGCTGCCGAAGCGGCGCCGCACCTCCACTCACGCGCAGCAGCTCTGCCGGCAGCAGGAGCAAGCGGCTCGGCGCTTCGGCGACGATTGTCGCCGTGCGCTGCCGTCCGGTCAGCGCGACGATTTCCCCAATGATGTCGCCCACGCGATGCTCCCCCAGCACCTGTTCGCTCGCACCCAAATGCCGCAGCGCCACCGTGCGCCCTTCCAGCAGCACGAAGATGTTGTCGCCCGCCTCGCCCTGGCGTAGCACGACTGCTCCCTGCTCCACCTCAACCACCCAGGTTTTGGCGGCGAGCGCTCGCCGCGCGCGGCCCCAGACCGCCGATCTCGGGCAGGCTGCGCTCCAGTACCGCCAGGTCTGCGCCGGTCGCCGCATACCCCATCTGGCCACCGTGAAGAGCGGGAGCCGCCTGGCGCTGCCGGAGCACACGCCGCCACGCGCTCATCGGCTGGGCCAGCCCGGGCAGGACCAGCGCCAGCCCGCCGCCGACGAGCACCAGCCCGCACCCGGCCAGGTAGACCAGCCGAACGTCGAGCAGGTCGGCCAGGCCCGCCACCCCCATCCCGAGCATATACAGGACGTTGCGGGCCACCAGGAAGACACTCGTCACCCGCCCGCGCAGCTCGCGCGGCGTGTGGCGCTGGATGAGCGTGCTGCGGCCGACATAGTTTGGCGCGTTCACCGCCCCCGCGATGGTGTAGACTAGGACCGCCGCCGGCGCCGTTGTGGTCTGCGCCATCGCCACACCGCTGAGCCCGACCGCCAGATAGCTCAGTGCGATCCACTGGCCCTCGTGGAGCCGGTGCGACAGCCCGGCCATCAGCAGCGAGCCGACGATGAAGCCGGCCGAGGAGGGCGACTCGATCAGGCCGTAGCCCAGCTCGTCCGCCCCGAGCGCGCGCTGGGTCAGCGGCAGCAGCAGCGCGTTCAGCAGCCCGATCGCGAACAGCGCCGGCACGCAGACCGCCAGCAGCGAGCGCAGCGGCGCCGTGCCCCAAAGGAAGCGCAGCCCCTCGCCCAGCTCCCCGATGACGCTGGGCCTGCCTTCCTCCGCCGCGGCCGGCAGTGTCGGCAGGCGAACCGCCGCGATGCAGAACGCGGAAACGATGTATGTGGCCGCGTCGAGGAAGAAGACCCACTCGAGCGGGAGAAAGGCGGCGATCAGGCCGGCCGCTGCGAAGCCGACGGTGCTCGCGCCGACGGTGCTTATCTGCATCAGCGCGTTGGCCGCCGGCAGCTCCTCGTCGCGGACAAGCTCGGGCAGCACGCTCGCCAGCGCCGGGTCGAAGAACTGGCCGACCGCGCTGGAGAGCGCGACCAGTAGGTAGAGCCAACCGATGCCGGAGGGCAGCAGGGCGGGCACCAGTACGATCACCAGCGCACGCAGCAGGTCGGCGGCGATCAGGATGGCCTTGCGCTGCATCCGGTCGACGACCGCCCCGGCGACGAGGCCGACGAGCAGGCTGGGCAAAGCCGAGGCGATCAGCATCAGGCCGACGTTGAGCGCCGATCCGGTCAGGCGGTAGATCAGCAGGCTGGCTGCCAGCGTGGTCAGCGCGCTGCCTGCGCTGGAGATGAACTGGGCCAGCCAGAGCAGGGCGAAGGCGGGCCGGCGCATCAGGCCGATTGTGGCGGAGCGGCCGGCGGAGCGGGTGGTCGTCATCATCGTCCTCCGTCTAGTCGACTACACTCTACTGCCGTCTACCCAGCGCCACCCGCAGTTCGCCCACTCGCCCGCCGGTCGACAGCACCACCCACCCGGTCGCCTCCTCCAGCTCCGCTCGCCGCACCACGTCACCCTGCTCCAGCTCCACCGCGGCCCCCAGAGGCTGTGACTCGCTCGCCGCTGTAAGCCAGTGCGCCCAGACCTTCAGCTCGCGCGCCTGTGTTGCCGGCAGCGCCAGCACCAGCTGCTGCCCGTCCCACGTCGTCGCAACATCGACCGGCTGCCCCGCCACGACCAGGCGGGCCTCCGGGAGGGTGGCAGCGTCACCCCTGAGCTCCACCACTGCGAGTGGGGCGAAGTGCCCGCGCCGCCACGTGTCGACGGCGAGCAGCACCACCCCCGCCGCTACCAGGACGGCCGCCACACGCTCGACCGGGCGCTCCCAGATCACCAGCCCGTGCAGCAGCACGACACCGAGGAAGAAGGCGACCACCGCCACGAGAAGGGCGGGGTGGCCGAGGTGGCCGAGTGGCCGACCCGGCACGCACTCGCCGCGTTGCCGCGCGGCCAGCAGCAGCAGTGCCGGGAAGGCGCCTACAAACAGCGGCAGTGCCAGGGTGCCGAAGAGCGCCGCGATGCCCACGAACGATTCCCGGCCGGAGAGGAACAGGGCGGCAATCACGGCGAAGACCATCAGGCTGGGCACGACGCCGAGCCAGCCGCCGCCCACACCCCGCAGCCGTATGGGCAGCCACTCCACAAACTGGCGGCTGATCGCCAGCGTGGTATGGATCGAGCCCAACCCCATCGAAAGCAGCACGAAGATGACCCCCATGAGCTGAACCGCCGGGCCGGCGACGGCGGCCAGCGGGGCGAGCACCGTGCCGCTCTGCGCCGCCAGCACCTCGGGCTCGAGTGCCCCGCCGATTGCGACCACCCACAGGCTGTAGAGGCTGATAGCGACGCACATCGCAGCGACGTTGCCGGCTCGGAGCGCCCGCCCACTCGGGTCGCGCCGCAGCACCAGCCGGGCGCAGGTCGGCGTGGACAGGTGGCCCGAGCAGGCGAAGAGGATGACCCCGAAGACGGCCTGAAACAGCGACGGCTCCAGCGGCTGGCCGCCGGCGATGGGCAGGCGAACGGAGAGCAGGTTGGTGGGCTGGACGTGCGGGAGCGCAAGCAGGATGAGGGCGAGCAGCAGCGTGATGTTGACCGCGCCGATCACCAGCGCCGAGGCGAAGGTGCCCTGGAGACCGCCGCGGCGCAGGAAGAAGAGCTGCACCGCGAGGAGGGCCGCCGCCCAGACCAGCGGCGGCACGCCGCTCACAGACGCCAAGGTGGAGGCGATGCCGATGGCGTAGAGCAGCATCGACACAAAGCAGTCGAGGAACAGCACGACCGAGAAGACCAGGCCGGCGGTCTCGCCCAGGTAGCCGCGAACCATGCCGCCGAAGTAGGCGCCGCCGTAGCGCACGGGGCCGCTACGGATGCAGGCCTCGCTTAGGGCAGTGATGGTGAGCATGTTCACCAGGCCGAGCAGCGCGATGACGAGTACGCCGGGCAGCGGGCCAAGGTGGGCGGTGGCGATCGGCAGGGCCAGCACGCTCCCGCCGACCAGGCCGGTGAGGGTGAGGGCGAAGCTCGTCCAGGCAGGCGGGAGCCCGGTGAGGGCGGTGCTGATGTGGGTCCAGGCCACGCCGGCGCGGCGGGTGAGCGGCGTGCGCGACAGCGAGAGCGGGAGCTGCATCGTGGGGTCCTTTCCGTGCGTGGCTTCGGCTACGGCTGCGACACCTGGCCTTTCCCGGTGCCGCCGCGCTGCCGGTGTGGGCAGCGGTTGGTGTCCACGAGGATAGAGCTTGGGGATGCGAAAGGTTCAGGATGCTGATCGGAAGTTTCCGATCGCTATGCTGAACCTTCGGGACGGGCCGGCCCTATCCTGACCGCATCGAGACCGCCGTCACAGGAAAGGAGCCCGAAGATGGACTACCACTCGCGCTACAGGTCGGACTACGGCTACGCTCCGAGCTATCGCTCCGGCTACTACGGCAGCTGGATGTCCGAGCCGCTCGACCTGCCGCCGCTCGCCAAGGAGGACGATCAGCCGTCAGCTGAGCTTCTGTCGCGCCCATCCTGGTTCACTCGGCTCATCGACTGGCTGGTCGATGGGTGCCTCCTGGCGGCGCAGCACGCCTCTCCTGAACGCCGCTCATAGGGTACCCTGCCAGCAGCCAACAGCTGTCAGTCCAGAGCGCGGAACCACCACGGCTCGTCCTTACGTACAGCGAGCCGGAACTGTGGCCCAGCGCCAGGAACAACCGGGGAAACCGGGCCGATCGTGGTCTTGGCACACCCGTTTTTGCCCCTGCCGCTTCAATCCAACTCGTGCGATACTACGGGCCACACCCCGGCCCCAGGAAAGTGAGAGTGAGCATGAGCACGCGCAGCGAGAGCTTCGGCCGGCTGCTCAAGGGCGCGATCAACTCGATCGCCGCCTACGAGGGCAAGACCGCCCCCGCCATCGAGGAGGAGCTCGGCCAGCAGCTCGGGCTCGCCGGCTCGGCCATCCAGCGCTACAAGGCCGGCTACCTGCCCCCCGAGCCCCGAGCTATTGCGCTCTTCGCCGAGGCCGGCGTGCGGCGCGGCTTTCTCGCCCGGGCCTGGCTCTCGCGCTTCCTCCAGGCCGCCCGCTACCCCCACCCTGAGGCCCTCCTCGCGCAGCTCGCCGAGCCTGCCGGGCACGCTGGAGCTGTGTCAGACGCTCGGGCGCTCCCCAGCGGCACGTTAACCTTCCTGTTCACCGATATCCAGGGCAGCACCACCCGTTGGGAGCAGCAGCCGCGGGCGATGGAGCGCGCCCTGGAGCGTCATGACACCCTCCTGCGCCAGGCGATCGACGCCTACGGCGGCCTGGTGCTTAAGACGGTCGGAGACGCCTTCCAGGCCGTCTTTACCACGACCGCGGCCGCCCTCGAGGCGGTCCTTGCGGCTCAACACGCTCTTGCTGCCGAGGCCTGGGTGTCGGTCGCCCCGCTCCGCGTCCGCATGGCCCTCCACGTTGGGGTCGTCCAGCAGCGCGACGGTGACTACTTCGGACACACGCTGAACCGGGTCGCCCGGCTCTGCGCCGCCGGTCACGGCGGCCAGATCCTGCTTTCCAACGCCGCCCAGGAGCTCGTCTATGACTCGTTGCCCGCCGGCGCTGAGCTGCTCAACCTTGGCGAACACCAGCTCAAAGACCTGTCTCGCCGCGAGCGCATCTTCCAAGTGGTTGCGCCGGGCTTGCCGGTCGCCTTCCCGCCGCTGAATACCCTCGACCGCTACCGCCACAACCTGCCGCCGCAGGCCACGCCGCTGGTCGGCCGCGAGGCCGAGGCCGAGCAGGCGGGGGCGCTGCTCGACGAGGCGCGGGTGCGGCTGCTGACGCTAACTGGGCCGGGCGGGATCGGCAAGACCCGGCTGGCTCTGCAGGTGGCGGCCGAGCGGCTGGAGCGCTACCGCGACGGCGTGGTCTTCGTCCCACTGGCCGAGGTGAGCGACCCCGAGCAAGTGGTAGTCGTCATCGCTCAGGCGCTCGGCGTGCACGAGCAGGGCGGCCAGCCGCTGCTGGAGCAGCTTCAGACTACCCTGAAGCCGCGCGAGTTGCTGCTCGTGCTGGACAACTTCGAGCAGGTGGTCGCCGCCGCCCCGGCGGTGGGTGCCATCCTCGCAGCGGCGCCCGATGTGCAGGCGCTGGTGACGAGCCGGGAGACGCTGAAGCTGTACGGCGAGCAGGAGTTTCCCGTCCCGCCGCTGACGTTGCCCGAGGCGGGGCGAGTGCTGCCGCTGGAGCGGCTGGCCCAGTTCGAGGCAGTGCGGCTGTTCATTGAGCGGGCCCAGGCCGTGCGGCCGGACTTCGCGGTGACGGCGGAGAACGCGCCCTACATCGCCGAGATCTGCGCCCGGCTCGATGGGCTGCCGCTGGCGCTCGAGCTGGCCGCCGCGCGCTCGAAGCTGTTCCCGCCCAAAGCCTTGCTCGCCCGCCTCGACCAGCGGCTGCGGCTCTTGAGCGGTGGCCCGCGCGACCTGCCGGCGCGCCAGCAGACGCTGACCAACGCCATCGCCTGGAGCTACGACCTGCTCGATGCGGCCGAGCAGGTGGTGTTCACCCGGCTGGCGGTATTCGTGGGCGGCTGTACGCTGGAGGCCGCCGAGGCGGTGGTAGGCGACGAGGCGGGGGCGGGCGAGAGCGAGCTGGCGGCGTACGTGCCGCGGGAGGCGGTGCTCGACGGGCTGAGCGCCCTGGTCGATCGCTCGCTGGTGCGCCAGGTCGAGGGCAAGGACGGCGAGCCGCGCTTCGTGATGCTGGAGACCATCCGCGCCTTCGCGCTGGAGCGGTTAGCCGCCAGCGGCGAGGAGCAAGCCCTGCGCAATCGCCACGCACAGTATTTCCACGACAAAACCGAACACCACATGCTCTGGTTTTGTGGGCCGGACCTGCCCGCCTGGCTGAGTCGCTACCAGGCGGCGTGGCCAAACATCCGTGCCGCGATCGACTGGAGCCTTGCGGGCGGTGACCCGGGCGTCGCCGTGGCCATGCTCGGCGCATACAATTCCTACAGCTTCTGGAGCCAGGCGCCCCTATTCTCCGAAGCGTTGGCGCTGATCCAGCGAGCGCTGCATAGTGGCGCCGGAACGCCCTGGATGCGAGCCCGCGCGCGTCTGGTCGCAGCGGAATGGACGCCAACAAACGAGCTCGCCGCGCAGTTGTTGCAGGAGGAGGGCGGTGAGTGGGAGCCGTCAGGCGATCCCGTCCTCGAGATGGCACGGCGTGGAACGCTGATCATCCTCCGCTCTTACAATCGCGCCAAGCCCCACGACGAACACGCCCTTTACGAGCTTTGGTACACCCCGCTGGCCGACCGCGAGCCGCTGTTGCGCGCACTGGGACTGAACTTTCTGGCGGAGGCCCGCCTGCGCCGCGGCGACGCGGCGGGGGCTCAGGCCGTCTTCGCGGACACCCTTGCACTGTTTCGTCGCATAGGCTGTGTCAAAAGCAGTGCGCGGACACTTCGGATTATGGCGGCATCACTCGACGTTCCCCCCGAGCAGCGCGAAGCGTGGTTGGGAGAGGCAGAGCGGCTGCTGCAAGAGATTGGAGACAACCGCCAGCGTGCGGATGTTCTTCTCCTCCGGGCGACATTCGCGCGCATCGCAAATGATTACGAGCAAGCGCAGATATGGTTCAATGCAGCCGAGGCCCTGATCGGCGAAGAGCGACATTTGAACGACGATGTGCTCCTTGCGCTCAACTATGGCCCAATCGCCCTCGGCCAAGGCGATGTGGAGACGGCGGCCCGTACCTTTAAGCGCGCCCTGTCTCTGACTCCCCCGATCGAGGTGTTGCGCTACCACGTCTGGTACTGCCTCGCATGGCTGGTGCGTGTTGCGCACGCGGCGGGTGATAGCTTCTTAGCCGCGCGGCGTATCGGCATGACCGACGGTCTCTACGATCACTTCCCGCTGCATTATTCCTATCCTGATCTCGTCTTTCAGCAGCGCTTTGAAGAAACCATTGCCGCCACCCGCGCCGCCCTTGGCGACGAAGTGTTCGAGGCTGCCTTCGCCGCCGGCAAAGCCCTGCCGCTAGAGCAGGCCGTCGCCGAAGTGCTGGCCACCAGCCTGGCAGGATAGGGTCGGCTCAGCGCCACCAAGCGCGTCGCGCTCCGGGCCACTCGTAGACAGGCTCTGCCTCAACGGATACACGTAGCATTACGGATTGCCTTGGGGCTCGATCAGAAGTATGATTGTCCACACCCACTCTGTCTTTCCCTCCGCCGGGCTTCCCCCCTCCGTCCGCCTCGCCCGCATGCCGTCGGCGGTACGCGATATCCGCGATCCCCGGAAGCTGCTCTCGTCTCGGCCAGCCTAGGAGCTCGACCTACCCTTCCGCGGTGGCGTGTTGTTGAGAAAGCCTATGGATCTCGCCGACCTTGAGCTTGGCCTGCACCGCCGCGGCGACGAGCGCTACGCGGTTGAGCTGCGCTTCACGCAGCCCAAGAGCGACGCCGATGTGCGCCTCGCGGACCCCCAGATCACCGCCGCCTTCAACCCGGCGACCCTGCGCGCGCTGGAGGGCGACCCGGCCGTCTACGGTCGCGTCCTGACCGAGCAGCTCTTCGCGGCGCCGCCCCTACGAAGCGCCTTCGCCCAGGCTCGCGCCACAGCCGAGACTCTGGAGCTCCCGCTGCGCCTGCGCCTCTCCATCGGCCCCTCTGCCCCTGAGCTCCACGCCCTGCGCTGGGAGACCCTGCACGACCCCGAGGCGGACCGCCCCCTGCTCACCGACGAGCGCCTGCGCTTTTCGCGCTACCTCGGCGCCGCCGATTGGCGCCCGGTCGCGCTGCGCCCCAGGGGTGAGCTCCGGGCCGTCGTCGCCGCGGCTAATCCCGCCGATCTCCCCTCCTACGGCCTCGCCCCGATCGACGCGCCCGGCGAGGTGGCCCGCGCCCGCGACGGCCTCGGCACGATCGTCAGCACGAGCCTCGTCGCCCCTGGCCAGGTTACTCTCCCCGCCATCGTCAGCGCCCTGCGCGGCGGCGCCGACATCCTCTACCTTGTCTGCCACGGCGCCCTCGTCGAGGGCGAACCCTGGCTCTGGCTGGAGGACGAGGCGGGGGGCACGGCGCGGGTGGGCGGGGCGGAGCTCGCCCAGCGCATCAGGGAATTGGAGCGGCGCCCATGTCTGGTCGTGCTGGCCTCGTGCAAAAGCGCCGGCGATAGCGAGGGCGAGGCGCTGCGCGCGCTCGGGCCGCTGCTTGCCGAGGCCGGCGTGCCCGCGGTGCTCGCCATGCAGGGCCAGGTCAGCCAGGAGACGGTTGCCGCCTTCATCCCCGTCTTCTTCCGCGAGCTTGTCCGCGATGGACAGATCGACCGCGCACTCACGGTGGCGCGCGGGGCCGTGCGCGAGCGCGCGGACTGCTGGATGCCCTCCCTTTTCATGCGGCTGCGCAGCGGGCGGATCTGGTACGTGCCCGGCTTCGCCGACGAGCGCCAGGCCTTCGAGAAGTGGCCCGCCGTCGTGCGCTCGCTCAAACGCGGCCAGGCTACCCCGATCGTCGGGGCCACGCTCTCCGAACGCACTATCGGGCCGCCGAGCGCGCTGGCCGCCCGCTGGGCCGAGCGCTACGGCTACCCGCTTGCCCCCCACCATCGCGAGGAGCTCCACGACGTCGCCCAGTACCTCTCGGTGTACCAGGACGCCGCCTACCCCCGCGAGAAGCTCGCCGACGAGATCCGCGAGGCGCTGGTGCAGCGCTTCGGCGACGAGCTCGCCGAGGGCGCCGCCGAGGCCGATGTCGCCGACCTCCTGGCCGTGGTCGGCGAGATCCAGCGCGAGCGCAACCCGCTGGACCCCTACAAGCTCCTGGCCGAGCAGCCCCTACCGATCTACATCACCGCCGCCTACCACTCCCTGCTCGACGAGGCCCTGCGCGCGGCCGGTAAGGACCCGGTGGTGGAGTTCTGCCGCTGGCGGCCCGAGCTGGAGCGGCTCCCGGCGCGCTTTGACCAGGAGGCGCCCGAACTGCCCAGCGTGGAGCGACCGCTGGTCTTCCACCTCTTCGGCGTGCTGTCCGAGCCGGACTCGTTAGTGCTGACTGAGGACGACTACTTCGACTACATGCTGCGGGTAGCGCGGGTGCCCGACCTGGTGCCGCTGGCGGTGCGCGAGGCCCTGGCCGACACCGCGCTGCTCTTCCTGGGCTTCCGCATCGACAGCTGGGACTTCCGGGTGCTCTACCGCTCGCTGATGCAGCAGGAGGGCCGTGCCAGGCGCAGCAAGTACGCCCACATCGCCGGGCAGGTCGCCCCAGACGAGGACTACTTCCTCCAGCCGCAGCGGGCCCGGCGCTACTTCGAGCGCTACTTCGACACCAGCGACATCAGCATCTTCTGGGGCAGCGTCGAGGACTTCAGCGCCGAGCTCGTGCGCCAGCTCGCGGCGAACGATCTCCCGCCCGCCCGTACCGTGCCCGACCGCACCAGCCTGCGGCGGCGCTGAGTCCGCCCCATCCGGGTTCGTGTCCGTGGCCTGACCCCTGTTTCCGCCTCTCGTTTCAGGTAGCACGAGCGATGAGCGAGACCCCGCCCCGGCCCGGCCCCTTCCGCGGGCCACAGCCGTTCCAGACCGGCGACCGGCTCTACGGCCGCGACGCCGAGGCGCGCGCCCTCCTCAGCACGCTGATCGCCGAGCGCATCGTGCTGCTGCACTCGCCCTCCGGAGCGGGCAAGACCTCGCTGATCCAGGCGGCGCTGATCCCCCGGCTGGAGGCGCGCGACTTCACGGTGCTGCCGACGGTGCGGGTGGGGCAGGAGCCGCCCCCGGGCTGGGCAGGCAACCGCTACCTCCGCGCCGCGCTGCTCTCGTTGGAGGAGGGCCGCCCGCCCGAGGAGCAGCAGCCGCTGGGCGAGCTTGAGAGGCTCACCTTGGCCGGCTCCCTGGAGCGACGCTTTCCGGCCGACGGCGCCACGGACCTGGTGCTGATCGTCGACCAGTTCGAGGAGGTGCTGACGCGCGACCCGACCGACGGCCCCGCCAAGGCCGAGTTCTTCCGCGAGCTGGGCGAGGCGCTGCGCATCCCGCGGCTCTGGGCGCTCTTCGTCGTCCGCGAAGAGTACGTGGCAGCGCTGGAGCCGTATGCGCGCCTGCTGCCGACGCGCCTGGCGACGCACTTCCGCCTGGAGTTGCTCGGCGTGCGGGGCGCGCTAGAGGCGCTGCGCGGGCCGCCGGCCGAGCTGGGCGTCACCTTCCCGGAGGAGCAGGCCGCCCGGCTGGCGGACGACCTGCGGCGGGTGAACGTGCAGCAGAGCGACGGAGGCATCGCCGAGCAGCTGGGGCCGACAGTGGAGCCGGTGCAGCTCCAGGTGGTGGGCCTGCGTCTCTGGGAGCTGCTCCCGGCCGGCGCCACGGCGATCGCTGCGGCTGAGCTGACGGCCCTGGGCAACGTGGGCGACGCGCTCGGCGATTACTATGCGAGACAGGTCGCCGCGGTGGCGGGGTCCAGCGGGGTGAGCGAGCGTGAGCTGCGGACCTGGTTCGAGCGCCGGCTGATCACGCCCCAGGGGGTGCGCGGCGAGGTGCTGCAGGGCCAGGACGAGAGCGGGGGGCTGCCGAACGCGGCGGCTCGCCGGCTGGTGGACGCCTACCTGGTGCGGGCGGAGACGCGCCGCGGCGCCACCTGGTTTGAGTTGGCCCACGACCGGCTGATCGCCCCCGTGCGGGCGAGCAACGCGGCCTGGTTCGCGGCGAACCTGAGCACCTTGCAGCGCCAGGCCGAGCTCTGGGGCCAGCAGGGCCGCCCGCCGGGGCTGCTGTTACGCGGCGAGGCGCTGCGCGAGGCCGAGGGCTGGGTCGCGGCGAACGCCGCGGCGCTGACCGGCGACGAGCGCGACCTGCTGGAGCGCAGCCGCGAGGGCGAGCGCCAGGCCCGGCGGGTGCGCAACCTGGCGATCGGCGCGAGCCTGCTGGCCGTGGCTGCGAGCCTGGCCTTTGTGGCGGCCCTGCTGCTCTTTCAGACGGCGCAACGCAACGCCCGCCAGGCCGCGGCCCGCGCCCTGGCCGCGGCCGCCGTGAGCAACCTGGACGTGGACCCGCAGCGCAGCCTGATCCTGGCCCGCGCCGCCGTGGAGCGCGCCGCCCCGCCCGTGCGCGAGGCCCGCGACGCCCTCCAGCTGGCGCTCCAGGCCGCGCGGCTCCAGCGGATCTTCAGCGGGCATCACGCCGGGGTCACTGGGGTGGCGTACAGCCCCGACGGGGCCAGCATCGCCACCAGCAGCAACGACGGCACGGTGAGGATCTGGCCGGCCGAGGGCGGTGAGCCGCAAGCGCTGGAGCTAGGCGGCGATCTGCTCGACGTCGCCTTCGCCCCCGGCGGCGCCCTGGCCACCAGCGAGCTGCGGGAGGATGCGAGCGGCGCGATTCGCTTCTGGGGCGCGGACGGCGACCAGCTCTGGGAGCAGCCGCAGGTGTTCGCCGCCTCGCGGCTCGCGTTTAGTCCCGACGGGGCGACGCTCGCTCTCGCCAGCGGCGGGGGCGCCGTGGTTCTGCTCGCCGCGGCCGACGGCTCGGAGCTGGGCGGGCTGGCCCTGCCGACCCCCGCCGGCGAGGAGTCGCCCGTGATCGCCGACGTGGCCTACAGCCCCGACGGGGTGTACCTGCTGGCCGGCGACGAGGACGGCGGCGTCACGCGCTGGGACGCGGGCGGCACGCCCGAACGCCTGCCCTCGCCCCACACTGGCTCAGTTGGGGCGGTGGCCTACAGCCACGACGGGCGGCAGTTTGCCTCCGCCGACGACCTCGGCGTCGTGGTGCTCTGGGACGCTGGGAGCACTGAGCCGGTGGCGAGACTCCTCAACTACGCCACCACGGTCTATGCCGTGGCCTTCAGCCACGACGACCAGCTGCTCGCGGTGGGCCGCACCGACGGCGTCGTCCAGCTCTGGAACCTGACCGAGGGCACACCCCTGCTGAGCCTGCACGGCCACAGCAACTCCGTCACCGGCATGGCCTTCAGCCCCGACGGGCGGTTCTTGGCCAGCGGCAGCCTCGACAGAACCGCCCGGCTCTGGAGCCTGGCATTGCTCGCGCCCGACGGCGTGAGCTCGGCGGCGTGGAGCCCGGACGGCGCGACGCTCGCGACGGGTAACACCGGGGTGGTGCGCCTGTGGGACGCCGGGCGCGGCACCGTGACCCGCGAGCTCGCCCCGCCCGAGGAGGTCGGGCGCGTCGTGGCCCTGGCCTACAGCCCGGCCGGTGACCGCCTGGCGGTGGCGATCGGCGCGGAGGTGCACGTCTGGGACGCGGGCGGCGCGGGGGAGCCGCTGCGCCTGGTGGGCCACGAGGCGGAGACCGTGGCAGTCGCCTGGAGCCCTGACGGGGCGCGGCTGGCCTCGGCCGGCGACGACCAGGCGCTGATCGTCTGGGACGCGAGGGACGGCGCGGAGCTTTACCGGGCCGACGACTACGCCGACTGGGTGACGAGCGTGGCCTGGAGCGCGGACGGGGGCCGCATCGCCACCTGCGACCGGGCGGGCGCGGTGCTTGTGCGCGGTGCGGCCGACGGCGCGGAGCACGCGCGCTTCGCGCTGCCCGACCAGCTCGACTGCAACACGGTGGCGTGGAGCCCCGACGGCACACGGCTGCTCACCTCCGACCCTGCCGGCCGGGTGATCCTCTGGGACGCGGCGAGCGGCGCGGAGCTGTGGCGCCAGTCCATGCCGCTGGAGCAGACCGACGCCCGCTTCAGCCCCGACGGCGCCAGGGTCTACTCGGCTGGCCTCGACCGGGTGCTACGGGTGTGGGACGCCGCGACGGGGGAGTCAACTGAACAGATTGCCCTGCTGGCCGACGCCCTGGAGCTGCGGCCGCGCCCCAGCGGGCGCGACCTGGCTGTTGTGGGGGGCGACGGAAACGTCGTGCTCCTGCCCCTCGACCAGGCCGACCTGGAGGCAGCGGCGGCGCGGCGGGTGGTGCGCCGCCCGAGCGACGGGGAGTGTGAGGCCTACGGACTGGACGAGGGCTGTCCCCACGCACAGCCCTGAGGTAAGGACCAACACCATGAAGCGGATGACCCACCGGATAGCTCTGGCCATGCTCACGGTGTCCCTGGTACTCATTACGCTGCCGGAGGGCATGACGCCCTTTGCGCTGAAACCCCTGACTACCCAGTCCGTCATTGCCCAGACCCGCCAGAACCAGCTCTTTTCCCTGCCCACTGACCTGCCCGGCAGCGGGTATCCCTCCACTGCTGTGGCGACAGGCGACCTGGACGGTGACGGCGATCTGGATCTTATACTCGGCAACGAAGGCGATACAGCGAGCCAAATCTACTTCAATGATGGACGGGGCAGCTTCGCCCTGCCCAAAGAGTTGCCCCCTGGTGCTAGTGCGCGCACCACTGTGAGTGTGGCGCTCGGCGACCTCGACGGCGATAAGGATCTTGATCTCGTCCTCGGCAACCTTACAGGCTTAAGCCAGGTATCGCTCAACAATGGCCATGGCGAGTTCAGCGCGCTTATCGATCTGCCAGAAAGCGGGCACGTTACCTATAGTGTGGCACTCGGCGACCTTGACAATGATAACGACCTAGACATTGTCCTCGGCAAATCATACACTGGGAAGCCGAGCAAGGTGTACTACAACCGCGGCATTGGGAACGTTAGCGAACGATTTCCTACGTTTATCAACCTGCCTACAAACGAGACTCTTGCCAATATTTCGAATACTTGGGCTGTTGCCCCCGGCGATTTAGACAATGATGGTGACCTTGATCTTGTCTTCGGTAACGTTCTTAGCCCGGGCAACAGAGTTGCTCCAAGCCAGGTGTACTGGAACGCTTGGGGGAATAGCGGAAAACAAGAGTTTAGTGGCCCCCAAGCATTACCCGACGTCGGTCACACCGTGAGGGCAGTTGCTGTAGGCGATCTAGATGGAAAAAATGGCCTCGACATCGTACTCGGAGGGGCCGAAAGGAGCAGTGTTCTGCTCAGCGCAAACCCCGATCCGTCAGCTCCGACTGCAACGTTTATGAAACCGATCCCTCTAGGGAGTGGTAGCGGCACAACGAGCGTAAGCCTGGGCAATGTTGATGCCGATGGCCACCTTGATATCATTACAGCGGCCAGACTGTTTAAGAACAAAGGGGATGGAAAGTCTTGGGAAGCTTTGGAACTACCTGGCAGCGGCCGCGGCACGCGGGGTGTGGCGGTCGCTGATCTGAACGGTGATAGCCGCCTCGATGTTATCCTCGCAAACTTCTTCGAGCCAAGTCAGGTGTACTACAGTAATGCTGTGTTGAACTTTAGCAAGCCCACGGATCTGAGCAATGTCGAGCTAGCTACTGAACGCGTAGCACTCGGCGACCTCGACGGTGACGGCGACCTCGACCTCGTCCTCGGCAACAGCGGGAGCCCCAGCCAGCTGTACGAGAACAACGGCGGGGGGAGTTTCAGGCTGCGCGGCCCCTTGCCAAGTAGTGGGCGTTCAACCACGAGTGTAGCACTCGGCGACCTCGACGGCGATACCGACCTCGACCTCGTCCTCGGTACTAGGGATGGTGCGAGCCAGTACTACGCAAATACTCGCCCGTGGATCTTCGCTACGCCCAAAGACTTGCCTGCTAGCGGCCCTAGCACTACAAGCCTGGCGCTCGGCGACCTCGATGGCGACGCCGACCTTGACCTCATCCTTGGTAATACCGGTTATTCTATAGGTGGCAATTTATATGACCTTCCCGAGATATATTGGAATGATGGGAAGGGCGGCCTTTCGGCACCCGTCGAACTGCCTGCAAGCCGTCCGGGAACAAGCAGCGTGGCATTAGGCGACGTGAACGGCGATGGAACTACTGACATAGTCCTTAGTAACAACTTACCTAATAGCCGCAACAAAATATACCTACAGCAGCGCACGGCGTTCGAGGGCCAACCGACAGGCGCTCCCCCTACTATCCATGTGGAGCAGCCAGGTCGTACGAAGGCTGCGAACTTTTACGCTACAGCCGAGGTGCTCGGTGGCCCTACAATCCGCATTCCCTTCACGCTGTCCCACACGAAGAGCATCACTGTGGCTACGGTTCTCGCTCATTACTCGCTCGACGGCGGTGGTAGCTGGCTTAAGGCACTTGCCACGACGGGAACCATCACTCGAGAGCTGCGCACCGACCCGGATGGCGAGAAGTACGTCTTTGAGTGGAATATCACCCATCCAGATGGCCCTATTTTCGGGCAGTCTGACAACGTCATCTTCCGCATTACTGCGATCCCTGGTATCAATCTCAAGGAATACAAGGTTGCAGGCTCCTACCCCTATGCCGGAGTACGTGCAACAAGTCTGCCATTTCGGGTTCGTGGTACGCTCGCTCGGGTTGTAGACACTGCCGGACAACCTGCGCCAAGGGCGCTGGTGTATCGTCTGCCTAGGAACGCCACCCGGGATGCGCAGCTACTCACCCACCGCCTGACCGGCGAACCCCTATCGAGCGATCATCTGGGTTTCGTCAACAGCCGTGATCCGATTCGCCCGGGCGAGCGGCTGGCAGCCCTGCAAGTGATCAGCGATACCGCAACGCATACGTTCTATCGCACCAGCCCGATCGCGCTCACCTCGGGCCTACCCGAGCACGTTACCTCCACCGGTGTACAAACCATCACTGTCTCGCCTGCGCGCCCTCTGCTTGCCTTGAAGCTGAGCATCTCACTAGAGTGGGACGCCCGCGCCGACAGCTCGTATGTGGCCGAGCTGACGTCCCGCCTCCAGCGCACCTCCGAGCTGCTCTACGACTGGACCAACGGCCAGGTGGCGCTAGGCCAGCTCACCATCATCCACGGGCGCCAGGCCTGGGAGCACCAGCTCGACCAGCAGGGCAACGTGATCACTCGCGGGGCAGACATCCGCATCTACGCCTCGAACGAGGTGCGCCCCAACGCTACTCAGGGCGGGATCACCAACCGGGTCATCACCGAGACTTACACGATCTCGCCCACCCTCACGCGCCAGCTCACCTACGAGCCGGGCCACATCCGCATCGGCGCCAGCTGGAACAGCGACGGCGACCCCGACCGCGACGTGGGCGAGGACTGGTCCCGCGCCCTGGCCCACGAGATCGGCCACTTCGCCCTCTTCCTCGACGAGACGTACCTGGGCCGCGAGGGCACCCTGCTCGTCCCCGTGGAGGGCTGTACGAGCCCCATGGGCGACCCCTATATCGACAGCAACAGCGAGTTTCGCCCGGCGAGCGACTGGCCCGAGGCGTGTAGACGTACCCTTCAGCACCTCGCCACGGGCCTCGCCGAGTGGGAGCAGATCAGCCGCTTCTACACCCGCACCGAGGCCGCCGACGGCTTCGACTTCCACTTCAACATCCCGGCGAGCGCAACCTCCATCCCAGGGCCTGTGACCCTCCCCATGGCGATCACGACCTTCCGCGAGGAGGGTCCTGCCGGCGTCCCAGGCCCGGGCCTGGCCAGCTACGCCATCCTGCCGCCCGGCGGGGGGCGCTACGAGCCGCTGCCGGGGGCGCGGGCCATCATCTTCCCCGCGGGCACGCGCCCGCCGCTCGATCTGGGGGCGCCGGGCACCGGCCTGGTACAGACCCGCGCCCTCTCGCCCACCGACCAGCTCTGCGTCTTCGACCCCGAGGCGCGGCTGGCGGGGTGCGAGCTCACCCCTGCCGGCCTGCGCCTGAGCCAGCTCCCCGCCGGCTGGCGGCCCGAGGTCCGGCTCACCCCCGAGACCTTCCCCGACAGCGACACCATGCTCCTCACGGTTACGGTGCCGGCCTCCACTGTTGGCTCGCTCGCGCCCTCACAGCCTCTGCGGCTGCTCTTCTACCCGCGTGAGGGCGACCTGACCCCGGTGCCGGCGACCCTGGCCCTGGATGGCGCCGACTACCGCGCCGAGCTCCGGCTGAGCCAGGTGGTGGAGGACGGGCTGGTGCGGCTCTGGGTCGAGGAGCCGGGTGCGCGCCGCGAGGCGCTGGTGGACTACGCCGTGGGCGGCAATCCGGCCAAGAAGACCAGGCCGCCGCGCCGCACGCGTCGCAACGCCCCGGCGGTCTCGGCCGACGGGCAGGCCACGCTCTTCGCCGAGGAGCTCAGCTTCGATCCGGGCCAGTTCTTCGCCCTGCAGCGCGTGGCGAACCTGCCGAAGCTGCCAGCCTGGGCCACCGTGGTGGGGCAGGGCTACCGCCTCCTGGCCTCTGACACCAGGCTACTAGAGAAGTCCCTGGCCCTGAGCCTGAGCTACCCCGAGGGCGACGTGCCGCAGGGCCTGGAGCGCGATATTCGCATGCTGTTCAACGACGGGAAGGCGTGGCGCGAGCTGCCGACGCGGCTCGACCGCGCCCGAAACGAGGGGGTGGTCAGGGTCGAGGCCGCACCCGGCACGTACGTCCTCGTCACCAGCGTGCGCCTGCCGCTCAGCCGCGCGGGCTGGAACCTGATCTACTCCTTCCCGGGTGCCAGCGCAGGGGTGCCCGAGGCTCTGGTCGGGATCAAGGACGACTACAGCATGGTGTACGGCTACAACGACGACGACACAGCCGACCTGTGGAAGCTCTACGCGCCCAGGCTCGACCCAGCGTGGCAGCCGCTGGTCAACGACCTTGCGCAGCTGGAGAACGGCGCGAGCTACTGGGTCTACGCGACCCGCCCGGTGACGGTGCCGCTGCGCCCCGAGCTGAGTTCCGGCGAGAGCCTGACCCAGGCGGGCGGCGTCTTCGGCACGCCGCCGGCGACGTACTACGGACTGGCGCCCGCAGGAGCCGGCGCCGGAGCGCTCACCGTCGAGGCCTACGTAGGCGACCGCGCAGAGCCCTGCGGGACAGCCGCCACCCAGGCGTTCCTGTTCGGCGGGGCCCCGCGCCAGGCCTTCAGCCTGAATGTGCTGGCCAACGGTGGAGACGAGCTCGCCGGCTGCGGCACGCCGGGGGCTGCCGTGCAGCTGGTATTCCGCGACGAGGCGGCCGAGGTGGGCCGTATCCCCGCAGTGTGGGACAACGAGCGGCTCAACCCGGTGGGCTTCCCGCTCGACAAGCGGCTGTACCTGCCGCTGATCGGCAAGGCCCTCGCCCCCCAGCCCGATCTGACAATCGTAGCGGTGAGGATGGTGCCGGCCCCGGCAGGGTCGGGCGAGGCGTACGAGGTGCTGGTGACCGTCCGCAACGCCGGCGCCGCCGACATCACCGTGCCGTTCTGGGTCGATCTCTACGTCGACCCCGATGCCGAGCCTGAGCCCCGCGCGGGCTGGCCCGAGGTGGCGCATTTCGGAGCCTCGTGGCGGGTCTACGGGCTCCGGGCGGGGGAGACTACCACTCTTAGCTCGCTCACGCCGAACGACCCGCGCGACCCGGGGCGGAACTACAGCCGGCTCCCGGCCTTCCTCGCAGGGACGACCTATGTGCTCTGGGCCCAGGCGGATGTGTTCAGCTCAGCTGGGGAGGGCGGAGCGGTCGCCGAGAGCAACGAGGACAACAACATCGCCGGGCCGACCGAGGCTACGCCGTAGGGGTCGATTGAAGGTGGGGGGGAGCGATGAGCAGGGTCAGCCTGCTACCAAGTGGGCTGGAGCTGCGCCCGGGCAGTGCCGATATAGGCCCGGGAAAGTCCGACGTGGGGAATGAGCGGCATGCGCGACAGTGAGAGCTCCAGCGGGAGCTTCTTTCCGCGCGTGCGTTCGGCTACGGCTGCGACACCCGTACCCTCGCGGTGCCACCCCGCTGCCTCGGTGGGCAGCGGCTGGGGCCCATGAGGATAGAACCGGGGCGTACGAAAGGTTCAGGATTGCTGATCGGAAAGTTCCGATCGCCATCCTGAACCTTCGGGACGGGCAGGCTCTATCCTCAGCACATCGAGACCGCCGCTAGAGGAAAGGGGCCCCACGATGCAGTACCGCTCGCGCTACGGTTCGGACTACGGGTACGCTCCGATCTACCGCTCCGGCTATTACGTCGGCTGGATGTCCGAGCCGCTCGACCTGCCGCCGCTCGCCGACGAGGACGACGAGCCGCCCGCTGAGGGCTCGTCGCGCACCTCCTGGCTCACCCGGCTCATCGACCGGTTCGTGGCGGGATGGGTGCTGGCAGCGCAGCCCGGCGCTCCCGAGCGCCGCTCGTAAGGCATCATTTCGCGCTCAACGGGCGGCAGCCCCGTGCGCCTTTGCCCAACGGCTCCGCCAGAAAGTGAAGCGAGCGGGCGCCGCGCTTCAGAGCCAGAGCGATTGGGGAAACGACGACCGTCGTGCGTCCGGCGCTCCGTTTGAGTCCTGCCAATTCGGTTTCACGTTGTGTGATACTCCAGCCACACCTCCCGACCCCAGGAAAGCGAGACAAAGGATGAGCACGCGCAGCGAAAGCTTCGGCCGGCTGCTCAAGGGCGCGATCAACTCGATCGCCGCCTACGAGGGCAAGACCGCCCCCGCCATCGAGGACGAGCTCGGCCAGCAGCTCGGGCTCGCCGGCTCGGCCATCCAGCGCTACAAGGCCGGCTACCTGCCCCCCGAGCCCCGAGCTATTGCGCTCTTCGCCGAGGCCGGCGTGCGCCGCGGCTTCCTCGCCCGGGCCTGGCTCCAGCGCTTCCTCCAGGCCGCCCGCTACCCCCACCCTGAGGCCCTGTTCCTCCAGCTCGCCGACGCCCTTGGCACTACCGTTCCTGGGGTCGCCTCTGGCCTGCCTACCGGCACGGTCGCGCTGCTGCTGACCGACATCGCCGGCAGCAGCCAGCGCTGGGAGCAGCAGCCGCGGGCGATGGAGCGGGCGCTCGAGCGCCACGACGCCATCCTGCGCCAGGCGCTCGACGCCTTCGCCGGTCAGGTGGTCAAAACCGTCGGCGACGCCTTCATCGCCGTCTTCACCACCGTGCCCGCCGCGCTTGAGGCCGCCTTTGCCGCACAGCGCGCGCTCCAAGCCGAAGATTGGGGCCCGGCCGGCCCGCTGCTGGTGCGGATGGCCCTGCACGCCGGCGCCCCACAGCTGCGTGACGGCGACTACTTCGGCCCGGCGATGAACCGCGCCGCCCGCATCTTGAGCGCCGGCCACGGCGGCCAGGTGCTGCTGTCGTTCTCGGCTCAGGAGCTCGCCCGCGACCTGCTGCCGCCCGAGGCCGCGCTGCGCGACCTCGGCGAGCACCGGCTGAAGGACCTCGGCCGCCCCGAGCGGATCTTCCAGCTGGTTGCTCCCGGCCTGCCGGCCGCCTTCCCGCCGCTGAACGCCCTCGACCGCTTCCGCCACAACCTGCCGCCTCAAGCCACCCCGCTGGTCGGTCGGGAGGCCGAGGCCGAGCAGGCGGGCGCGCTGCTCGATGAGCCACGGGTGCGGCTGCTGACGCTGACCGGGCCGGGCGGGATCGGCAAGACGCGCTTAGCGTTGCAGGTAGCGGCCGAGCGGCTGGAGCGCTACCGCGACGGGGTGGTATTCGTGCCGCTGGCCGAGGTGAGCGACCCGGCGCAGGTGCCGGCCGCCATTAGCCAGGCGCTCGGCGTGCGCGAGCAGGCGGGCCAGCCGCTGCTGGAGCAGCTTCAAGCCACGCTGAAACCGCGGGGGCTGCTGCTGCTGCTCGACAACTTCGAGCAGGTGGTCGCCGCTGCCCCGGCGGTAGGTGCCATCCTCGCTGCTGCCCCGGAGGTGCAGGCGTTGGTGACCAGCCGGGAAACGCTGAAGCTATACGGCGAGCAGGAGTACGCCGTGCCGCCGCTCGCATTGCCCGAGGCGGGCCGAGTACTGCCGCTGGGGCGGCTGGCCCATGTCGAGGCGGTGCGGCTGTTCATCGAGCGAGCCCAGGCCATGCGGCCGGACTTCGCGGTGACGGCGGAGAACGCGCCCTTCATCGCGGAGATCTGCGCCCGGCTGGACGGGCTACCGCTGGCGATTGAGCTGGCCGCGGCGCGCTCGAAGCTATTCCCGCCCAGGGCGCTGCTCGCCCGGCTCGATCAGCGGCTGCGGCTCTTGAGCGGTGGCCCGCGCGACCTGCCGGCCCGTCAGCAGACACTGACCAACGCCATCGCCTGGAGCTACGACTTGCTCGATGCGGCCGAGCAGGTGGTGTTCGCCCGGCTGGCGGTGTTCGTGGGCGGCTGCACGCTGGAGGCGGCCGAGGCGGTGGCGGGCGATGACGCGGGGGCGGTCGAGGGCGAGCTGGCGGCGTACGTGCCGCGGGAGGCGGTGCTCGACGGGCTGAGCGCGCTGGTCGACCGCTCGCTGGTGCGCCAAGTCGAGAGCACGGACGGCGAGCCGCGCTTCGTGATGCTGGAGACGATCCGAGCGTTTGCGCTGGAGCGGCTGGCCGCCAGCGGCGAGGAGCGGGCTCTACGCAGCCGCCACGCCCGCTACTTCCACGACCTGACGGAGCATGGGATGGTGCTGCTCTGTGGGCCTGAGCTGCCCATCTGGCTGCGCCGCCAGCACGCCGACCGAGCGAACGTGCGGGCGGCCTTGAGCTGGAGCCTTGCTGGCGGCGACCCCGCGCTTGCCGTGTCTATTGTTGGGGCCGTTCAATCCTACTGGCGCTGGGGCTACGAAGCGATCATGCCCGAACGGCTCACCCTGCTCCGGAGTGCGCTCGCCAGCGGCGCGGGGACACCATGGATACAGGCGCGCGCGCGGCTAACCATGGCAAATTGGGAGCCCGACGAGGGCGCGGTGGAGCTGCTGCTAGGCGCGGCGAGCTGGCACTGGGAGCGGGTAGACGACATACGGATCGAGGCGGAGCGGCTACGGCTGCTGGCGTCAGCCAACGCTATGACCCGCGGCACGCGGCAGAGCGAACCACTGCTTGAGCAGGTTGTCGCTCTGCCGCGTGTTGCTGGTGACGAGGTGACCCGTGCCGCAGCGTTGCAGCTTCTCGCTGAGGAACAGCTGCGCCAAGGAAATCAGGACGCGGCACGAGCGCGATATAGCGAGGCGCTAGCCATCGTACGAGCGGCGGACTGTGTCAAACATACGGCGAGCGCCCTGATGATTATGGCGCTCTCGCTCCAAGTCATGCCTGTAGAGCGCGAGGAGTGGATGGCGGAGGCAGAGCTGCTGCTGCATGGCGCGGGAGATGCGCGGCGACTGGCGTTTGCTTACATTGAGCGCAGTATCCTTGCGCTCGCCGAAGGCCAGTATGAGCGCGCACAGGCCGCCCTCGATGCCGCTCGCGTGACTTTTCCGAACGAGTACGATCTGCACGACGACCTGTGGCTGGAGCAGCAGTACGCGCACTTAGCGCGGGCGCGAGGCGATCTGGACACGGCGCGCACTGGGTACCGCCGGATCCTGTCACGACTTCCAGTCGACGCCTTTACCCGGCCTGCTATCTGGTCCGCCCTGTCCGGGCTCGCCGAGGTTGCCATCGCGGCCGGCGAAGCCGACACAGCGGCTCGCTACTACGGTATGGCCGCCTCGATTTTCGATGCCCACCCGCAGCGCTACACCTACGTAGACGGTATCGCACATAGCCGCTCCGAGCAGGCGCTCGCCGTCACCCGCGCCGCCCTTGGCGATGAAGCGTTCGCGGCCGCCTTTGCCTCCGGCAAGGCGCTCACCCTGGAGCAGGCCGTCGCCGAGGTGCTGGCGAGCAGCGCCGTGGAATAAGGCTATTTCAACGCTACGGAGCGGCCATGGAGGCTTACTCTAGCAGGTGCGAGCCGCTAGGATCAGCTATCGCAGTCTTCGAGTGTTACGTAACACGATACGTAGTTCTCTCGATAGTCCCAATCTTCCTGTCGTCGTATAACCAGGCGGTAGCACCATCGCCAGATCATCGAGTAAGGAAACCAGACTATGGCAGCTCGTGAAGGCGTCGAGTTCGTGCCTGCAGCCGGTATGCCCGCTGCGTCCGCGCTGCCCCGTTCGGTAGCAGCGACACGGCGCGGTCTGGCCATGATCTTTCTCGCGGTTCTGCTCTGGGGCTCGGTAGCACCGACGATGCAGCTGCTCACCTTCTTCGGCCCCGCTGACGGGCGCTCTGTCGGCTTCTTCCGGATCGCGCTGTCGTTGCCCATCCTGCTGCTCGCCACGTGGCGCACGACCGGCCAGCTGCGCTTCGCAGTCTCCCGGACTGATCTGGGACTTCTGTTCGGCTTTGGCCTTTGTATGGCCCTCTTCCAGCCCACGTTTTTCGGGGCTATCGCCGGCATTGGCGGGACCGCCTCCACGCTGATTACGGTCTGCTTGCCGCCTCTGGTGGTGACACTGGTGGCAGCTCGCCTCCGCGGAGAGCGCCCCGCGGCGCTCGTGGTGGTCGCCCTCGTCACGGCAATCGTCGGTGCGGCGCTCACCGTGCTCGACAGCGCCCAGAAGGGCCTCGGTCCTGCGGTCATCATCGGCGGGCTCCTCGCCCTTGTGGCGGCACTCTGCACGGCGGGGGGCACCCTGATCGTCCGCTCCCTTGTCGAGCGCCATCACCCGCTGCGGGTGGTGACCGTCGCCTTCACGGTGGCCGCGCTCATGCTGCTCCTCGGCACGATCCCCGGCGGCCTCACCGTGAGCTTCGCGCCGGCGGGATGGCTCCTCCTCGCCTACCTGGCCCTTGTGCCGACGGCCCTCGCCTACGTGTTGTTTCTGAGGGGCATCGCCTCCACCACCGCGACGGTCGGGAGCATCGCACTGGTACTGGAGCCATTAACCACAGCCCTGCTTGTGTGGGCGCTTTTCGGCCACATGCCAGGTGCCCTGGGCCTCCTTGGGGCGCTGCTCCTCCTCGGCGCCAGCGTCGCCCTGACACGGGGCGCCTGACGCGCAAGCTGTGGTGCAGCTTACTTGAACAGGAACACGCGATGCCAACACTCTCCTGTGGCCACACCGTTCACGATGTCACGCAGACCCACTACTGCGCCTATCTGCGCCTTGATGAACTAACGTCCCTGCAACCATCGCCCGAGGCGCTCCGCCACCACGACGAGCTCCTGTTCATCGTCGAGCACCAGGCGACAGAACTCTGGTTCAAACTGATCCTGCACGAGCTCGCCCAGATCATCGCCCTGCTCGACGACAGTCGGCCTGGTTCGGCGACGCGGTTGCTCCAGCGTATCAGCGCGGTGCTCGAGATGCTCGCGGCCCAGCTCGCGATCTTCAACACCATGGCCCCGCAAGACTTCTTCGCCTTTCGAGGTGCGCTCTCGCCGGCAAGCGGTGCTCAGTCGCGGCAGTTTCACCAGATCGTCAAGCGCTCGGGCGGGAAGGAACGTCTGGGCAGGGAGGTCGACACGAGGGCGGCCGGGTGCCCGATGCACGGCCGCGAGGAGCTGGCGATGAGTGATGTCGGCGTGGCTACCCCATCGCTCCGTGCCGCTTTCCTTGCACTACTGCAGCGGCGAGGTGTGACTCTGGAGGAACTGTACACGCCGCTTGGGCAGGATGGACAACACGATGATCTGTATGCCCTCGCCGAAGCACTGATCGGGTACGACCAGCAGTTTCGGCTCTGGCGTCGATCACACCTGGCTGTGGCGGAGCGCACGCTCTCGGCGGGCCTTGGCGGAACCGGTGGGAGCAGCGGTGCAAACCATCTGGCTGAACGCATCGGGGAAGGCTACCTCTTTCCCGAGCTATGGGCAGTACGGGCATCGTTGTGGGAGGTCCAGCAGCGTCGTCAGACAGCTTGAGCAGTGTTCGGGAGCAGTGCGACGTCGACCTCGGGCGCGTGGCCTGGCGAAAGCTCACCCTTGTGCCAACTACAAATGTAAAGAGTTACGCCGTAACCGTTCAGGGGGGTGTGTCATCGCTTCACTGCATCAGGAAGCCAAACAGCTATTTGGCTAACGACCCGAACACTACTAGACCTTATACCGATTAGGCCAGGAAAAGGCATTAGGACGCCTTAAAGCGTCATGAGCGCTCAGGAGTTCTAAGCCACCTCTTGGCGTCAGGAAGCGCTCACTCAGAACGGCGAAACGAATCGGTATAAGGTCTACTGAAATGAGTGTTTTTGACCGAAAAGTGTAAAGACTTTGGATCACGGAAGGCTTTGCAAAGCCATGCGTATCCCCTGAACGGATACAGTTACGCCCAGCTTATGCACGCCGCCGGAGGCATAGAGGCGGTCAACCTGGCATAATGCGCGCTACCGGTCGTCAGGATACGGCAAGACGAATTTCTGCTCGTTCTAAAGCCAAAAACCTCGCCCTCACCCGCTGCAACGGATGAGGGCGCTTAGCGTGCCTCTTGCTCAAAATTGTAAAGCGTTATCTGGCCTACTTGGCGTCGAGCACCTCGTCCACACTGACACTGAAGCCGGTCAGTAGCTTCGAAGTGGCGTGTTCACCACGATGAAAGACGCCATACTCGACATAGCCATTACCCTCAAGTACCAGTACTGAAACCGTGTTCTTCAGGGGATTAACGATCCAGTACTCAGGGATACCGGTCGCAGCATAGTCGAGCGGTTTCTCCTCAGTGTCACGTTCCGGGTTGTCAGGACTGACAATCTCCACCACGAGGTCAGCACCGAGCCAAAACGTGTTCTGCCGACGTGGGTCGTTCTCATCCAGCAGAACCAGCAGATCAGGCTCGCGAAACTTTCCCGCGCGCACTTGCACCCGAAGCGGCGCATAGAAGACGGTGCCACCGAAGCGTTGCACGAAGGCGAAGAGTGCAAAAAAGAGCAGCCGTGAGATGACCTGATGCTTGTCGGTGGGCATCGGCAGGACCTCGATATAACCGTCAGTGTACTCCAGCAGGCGATTAGTCTGGTTGCTCAGCAGTAGGTACTGCTCTTCGGTCCAATGCCCCTGGAGGGGGTCGAGGCTCAGTACGAGCTCATCGCCCTCTTCCCAACTCATCCGCAGATTGGCCTGCCGAGCATCAATTGCCATAGCCCCTATCCTTCCCAGCGTGACTACTTCTACCTACAGTATAGCCCGTACACCCTCCACCTCGCAATGCTGTTACCAAGCCGTCGCCGTCTTCAGCCTCAAGAAACTATTGACACTACTTGGCCTGACGACCGGTATCGCGCATTATGCCAGGTTGGTTGCCTCTGTTTAACGTCGCCTTCAGCATAAGCGTCGAGTAACTCTTTACACTTGTAGTTGTCGTTGGTGCGATCTTTCGTGAGACCATGCGCTCGTCGGGCCAGACCAGAAATGGCTCGCGACCATCGGCTACCTGGAAAAGGTGGATGAATGTTTAGACTGCGCGCTCAAGGGCTGAGGCGACCGCAGGGCCGCCAGGGAGGGGGACCCGCGGCCCTGTTCCTTCAGGCACGGTACTCCACCTCGACGAACCCGTTCGCAAACTGCCGCGTCCCGACGAGACTCAGCTCGATATCCCCCGCGCCGTGGCCCCAGAGCGGGCGGCCCTGGCCCAGAAGGACGGGGATCAGCGTGACGATTATCCGCCGGACCAGGCCTTCAGCCAGGAAGGCGCGCACGACCTGGCCGCCGTCGATGTAGACCCGTCGAACGCCCTGACCGCCCAGATCGCGCAGAAGGTCCGCCGGCGCGGCGGAGGTGACGCGGACCGTCTCTCGCAACGCCTCGGGCACCTTCACCGCCTCGGGCGACCGGCTCAGGACGATGACCGGCACGGGATAGGGCCATTCGGGAGA
>Ga0164290_1001456_pt1 | contig 33961 bp, 33 predicted proteins | sample Micstemetagenome_FD_108782 | JGI IMG/M metagenome (GOLD analysis project Ga0164290, IMG submission 108782) | Contaminated culture microbial community from soil near Moab, Utah, USA - Microcoleus steenstrupii SON62 (Illumina Assembly) | ecosystem: Environmental > Terrestrial > Soil > Soil crust...
CCGCCGGCGTCGCCATCTGCGCCGGGATGACGAGGTCGCCTTCGTTCTCGCGGTCCTCGTCGTCGACGAGGATGAACATGCGTCCGTTCTTCGCCTCGTCGATGATCTCCTCGACCGAGGCCATAGGGGCGGTCTGACGCTGTCGAACAGGCGCAATCCTCAAGAGGCCGCTGGACATATTTCGGTCCACTTGGTAGAACACGGTTCCACACTGCGGGAATAAGGCGCGGACGTCAAGAGCGAGGGGCGGGAGAAGCGGATGCGGTTTGGCCTCTTTTGCAACCAGCAGCGCGCGCGTGCCGACGTCAGCGGTTCTTGGCGCGAAGACATGGACGAAGTCGTGCTCGGCGACCGTCTCGGCTTCGGCGAGGCGTGGATAAGCGAGCACACCGGGTCGCCTTGGCTCCCGGATGCCCTGCCTTCGCCCGATCACATGATCTGTGCCCTCTCGGGCCTCACGGAGCGGATCCGGCTGGGCCCTGCGATCCGGCGCCTCGCGCTCTACCACCCGCTCCAGGTCGCGATCGAGGCGGCGGTCTGCGACCAGCTCACCGGGGGGCGCTACATGTTCGGGTTCGGCCGGGGCGGTCCCGTCTCCGGCTGGGGGCAACGCGGCACCGAGTGGGAGCAAACCCACGACATGATGGTCGAGGGCATCGACCTGATCACGCGTTGCTTCGACGATCCGAAGCCCTTCGATTTCGAGGGGCGCTTCTACCGCGGCAAGGCGATCACCGTGTTCCCGCGGCCGGTCCAGAAACCGGGCCCGCCGATCTCCGTCGCGACCGGCAACCCGACCTTGCTCCGGATGGCGGCCGAGCGCGGTTTCAACGTGCTGACCTCCCAGTTCGCGACGCCCGGGGAGGTGGACCGCATCGGGCGGGCGTACGCCGACGCCGGCGCCCCGGGCGGCCGCCGCGGGCTGACGGCGGTGCGCGGCGTCTACGTGAGCGACAGCGACGAACGCGCGGTCGCGGACGTCGAGGGCGACTGGGCGCGCCACATCGCGTTCAACCAGCAGCATTTCCCCATGAACTTCAAGAACTGGACCGCGCCCGGCCAAGCGCCCACGGACGTGACCTTCCGAGAGCTGCTCGACCGCGGGCTGATGTTCATCGGCAGCCCCTCGACCGTCGCCGGACGGATCCGCGCGTTCTTCGAGGAATCCGGCGGATTCGGGACCTTCCTCCTCGTGACCGGGCGCGACTGGGGCCGTTTCGACCAACGCGCCCGCTCGCTGGAGCTCTTCGCCGAAGCCGTCGCCCCCAGGCTCGTCGAGCTGGAGCCCGCGGCACCTTCGACCGAGCGTCGGCATGCCGCGACCGCTTGACGGGAAGGTGGCCGTCGTGACGGGCGCCGGCCGAGGGATCGGCGCGGCCTGCGCGAGCGTGCTGGCCGAGAACGGGGCCGCGATCGCCGCGGTCGACGCCGACGCCGACGCGCTGGCCCGTACGGAGACGGCCCTGACCGGCCTGGGCGGTCGCGTCCGCGCGATCGCGGCCGACCCCGTGCGGCTCGAGGACGTGCGCGCCGTCGTTCCGGCCGCCGTCGCGGCGCTCGGTCGCGTCGACATCCTGGTCAACGCGAGCTCGACCCCGGGGACAGGGGGGACCCTGATCGACATGGAAGACGCGGAGTGGGACGCCGTCCACCTCGTCAACTTGACGGCCCCCCGCCTGCTGATGGCGGCCGCCGCCCGCCAGATGATCGCCCAGGGGCAGGGCGGCAAGATCGTGAGCATAAGCTCTAGCTCCGGCTCGCGCGCCGCCGGCGTCCGCCTGGCCTACGGTTGCTCCAAGGCGGGCCTCAACGCGCTCACTCGGATCGCCGCGGCGCAGCTCGCGCCGCACGACATCAACGTCAACGCGGTCGCCCCGGGCGTGACGGCCACACCACTTCAGCGGGGGCTGCGCACCGAGGCCGAGATGAAGGCCGCGGTGTCCGATGGGGAACTCGCGAACTTCTTCAAGCGCGTCTCGGAGCCCGAGGACGTCGCCGCCGCGGTCCTCTTCCTTTGCCTGCCGACGAGCCGCCAGGTCACGGCCCAGGTCATCCACACGAGCGCGGGAGTCGTCGTATGAGCGCCGACGCGATGCTTGGCGTCACCGTCGCGGACAGCATCACGACGCTGCCCCCCGACGCTCGGGGGACGGTCGTGGTGGCGGCCTCGCACGGCGGCCGGTACGCGGCCGTGCTGGCCGCGCGCTTCGGCGTGCGGGCCGTCGTTTTCTCGGACGCCGGCTTCGGCCTCGAGGAGGCCGGCGTCGCCGGCCTCGATCTGCTCGACGAGCTCGGGGTGCCGGCCGCCGCCATCTCGCACGAGACGGCCCTGATCGGCAGCGGGCGCGACCTCTGGCAGAACGGCGAGGTGTCGCGCGCCAACGGGGCGGCCCGCCGGCTCGGCGCCGCGGCGGGACAGAGCTGCCGGGCCTGCGCGGCCCGGCTCCTGGCCGCACCGCCCAGGGGACCTTCCGAAGTGGCGCCTCCGACCGAGGCGCGCTCGCTTCTCGACGATCGCGCGCCCCGGGTCTGGCTCCTCGATTCCGCCGCGCTGGTCGGGCCCGGCGACGCCGGCGACGTCGTCGTCACGGGCTCCCACGGCGCGCTCTTGGGGGAAAGGCCGGAAAGCGCCGTGAAGGCCGAGGTCGCCGCCGCGTTCTTCAACGACGCCGGCGGGCGGGCGACGACGAGACTCGGCGCGCTCGACGCCCGGGGCATAGCGGCGGCGACCGTCGCCGCCGCGACGGCGCGCATCGGCGACGGTCGCTCGACCTACGAAGACGGCATCATCTCCGCCTGCAACGCGGCGGCGCGGCGCGCCGGCGTCGTCGACGGAATTCGAGCAAAAGAAGCCATCGGCGCCTTGAGGCGCCACCTTGGGGAGGTGCGGGCAGCATGAAGATGACCGGCGGACGCGTTCTGGCCGAGATGGTCAAGGCCCACGGCGCGGACCTCGCGTTCGGAATGGGCGGGTTCCAGTTGCTCCCCTACTATGAAGGCCTGCGCGAACTCGGCGTGCGGCACTTCCTCATCAACGACGAGCGTACCGGCGCGTTCGCCGCCGACGCGGCCGCGAGGGTGACCGGGCGGCCCGCGCTCTGCGACGCGACGCTGGGGCCCGGCGCCACCAACCTCGTGACGGCGCTCGCCGAGGCCGTGAACGCCGGCGTCCCCATGATCGCGGTGACGGGCGACGCGCACCGGGGCTTCGCGCACCGCAACATGACCCAGGAGACCAAGCAGGTCGACACGCTGCGCACCGTCGCCAAGGAGGTGATCCGCGTCGAGGGCGTCGACCGCATCCCGGAGCTCGTGCGCCGCGCGTACGCCGTCGCGACCGGCGGTCGTCCCGGCCCGGTGGTGATCGACCTGCCCGAGGACGTCAGCCACGGCGAGGCGGAGTTCGAGGCCGATAGCCTTTACGCGGACCCTTCGGTGACCGCGATGCCGTCCCGCCGGTGCCGCCCGGACGCGCGCGACGTCGAGCGGGCGGCGGCGCTGCTCGAACGCGCGGAACGGCCCCTCATACTCGCTGGGGGCGGCGTCCACCTTTCGGACGCGACCGACGCCCTCCTCTCGCTCGCCGAAAAGCGCGGGATCCCGGTCGCCCACACGCTGAGCGGCAAGGGCGCCATCGCCTGCACCCACCCGCTGTCGGTCGGCCTGTTCGGCCGCTACAGCCGCATCGCCAACGACCTGGCCGAAACCTGCGACTGCCTCTTGGTCGTCGGCTGCAAGCTCGGCGAGATCGCCACGAAGCGCTACACGCTGCCGGCGGCCGGGACGCCGATCATCCACTTGGACAACGTCGTGGAGGAGATCGCCCGGTGGGCGCCGGTGGCGGTCGGGCTCTGGGGGGACGCCCGGCTCGGCCTCGAAGACCTCGCCGCCGCGGTCGGCCCCGACCCCGCGGCCGAGCGCCGCGCGGATGTCGCAGCCCGGCACCGCGTGTGGCGCGACGAGGCCGCGGGCCGCTACGGGAGCGCCGAGCAACCGATCAACGTCGGCCGGGTGATCGGCGAGCTGAACCGCGCGCTCCCCGCCGACGCCGTGCTCGTCGCCGACGGCGGCTTCGCTAGCCATTGGGCCGGCCTCCTTTACGACACGAAGGCGGCCGGTCGCGGCTTCGTCGCCGGTCGCGGGCTCGCCTCCATCGGGTACGGGTTGCCGGCGGCTCTCGGCGCGAAGCTTTCCGCCCCCGACCGACCGGTCGTGGCGCTCACCGGCGACGGCGGCTTCAACATGGTCGCCGGCGACCTCGAAACGGCCCGGCGCGCCGGCGCCGGCTTCGTCCTCATCGTCCTCAACAACGCCGCGTCCGGTTACGTGAAGGCGCTCCAGCACGCGGTCTACGGTCCCGGCCGCTACCAGTCGAGCGACCTGCTCGAGATCGACTACGCGGGCGTCGCCAAGGCCTACGGCTGCGACGGCATCCGGGTCGAGCGGCCGGACGACCTGGGGCCCGCCCTGGACGAAGCGCTGTCGGCTCGTGACACCCCGATCCTTCTCGACGTCGTCGTCACGCGCGACCCCGGCGCGATGCTCCCCGGCGTCGACAGCCGCACGCTCCGGGTGAAGCCCGGCGACCGCCCCGTCTGAACCTCAGACACCCACCATCCGAGGAGTAGCCCACATGACCGACACCCCTGGCATCCGTGTCACCCAAGCGCTCGCGCCGTTCGGCGCCGTCGTCGAGGGGCTGGACTTCGGCCGGCCGTCGCCGGCCGCCACCGCCGCCGTGAAGCGCGCGCTCGCGCAGCACCACATCCTGGTCAGCCGCGGGCACCCGGCGCCGGGCGACAACGACATCGCGAACTTCTTCGAAGATTTCGGCGAGCTCTCCTCCCGGACCCCCGAGGTCCGCGCGCACTTCAAGCGCTTGGCGGCGCTCGTGCCCGAGTACCTCGAGGACGGCGCCGAAGAGATCGGCGCCCGCTTCAACCTCTCGAACGTCGAGGAAGACGGGAAGAAGGTGGGCGGCCTCGGGAACCGCGAGCTCGAGTGGCACAACGACCAGGCGGACCTCCCGCGCCTCAAGACGATCAGCTGCCTCGAAGCGCTGGAGTTCGAGCCCGGGGCAGGCAACACCTTCTTCTGCGACATGTACGCGGCCCTCGAGACCCTGCCGCCCGCGCTGCGCAGGCAACTCACCGACCGCTTCGCGCTGCACGACTCCAGCCGATACCGCTCGAACGACGGCCGCAACATCGCGACGGCTCCGGCGGCGGTGCACCCGATCGTGCTCGCGCATCCGGACACGGGCCGGCGTTGCCTCTACGTCAACCGCTCGTTCACGGCGCGCGTCGTCGGGTTGGACGACGAGGCCAGCGCGAGCCTCCTCGAGAAGCTCTACGAACACGCCTACAGGCCCGAGTTCGTCTACGAGCACCGATGGCAGACCGGCGACATCGTGATCTGGGACAACGTCGGCCTCCAGCACATGCGCCCGCCTCTGGACGCCTCGAAGCGTCGCACCTTGCGCGTCTTCCAGGGCGTGTCGGAGGCCTGGCGCCTCGCGCCGCAGGCGCTCGAGGTGGCGTGACGACCAAGGCGCCAACCCCGGCGACCGCCGACGGCTCGCTCTTCGGAGCGGCCGTCGGCGCCGGGGAGGCCGTCGTCCTCCTCCACGGGGGCTTGCTCGACCACAGCATCTTCACGCCCCTGCAGCTCGAGCTCGCGAGAGACCACTGGACGCTGGCGCTCGACCTGCCGGGCTTCGGCCGCTCGGCACCGCCGAGCGCGGGCGTCCTCGACCTCGACGACCTCGCGGACACGGTGCTCGAGCACCTGTCGCGCCGTCACGTTTCGAATGCGCACCTGGTGGGCCTGAGCCTCGGCGGCGGCGTGGCGACCCGCATGACGATCCGTTCGCCCACGACGGTGGCCTCGCTCGCCCTGTTCGGCGTCGGCGGCGCGCGTCGGTCCGGCCGCGCGAGGCCCCCGGCCGCGAGCGGCGCGGATCGCAAAGGTCCCGACGACGACTTCGCCGACGCCATGCTGGGCCCCTCGGCGAGCGGGCGGATGCGGGCCCACGTCCGCAGCCTGGCGTCGGCGACGCCCGCGCCCACCGTCCGGGCGCTTCTGAATCTGCTCGCGGCCTATCCGCCGATCCTCGAGGAGCTCGCCCGCGTCGGCGCGCCCCTGTTGCTCGCGACCGGCGCGATGGACCGATCGGCCGACCCGGCCGCCCTCGAAGAAGCGGCCGGGCGATTGCCCGACGCGCAGGCCGTCACGATAGCGGACGCCGGCCATCTGGCGCCCTACGAGCGGCCTGTCGAGACGGCGGCCCTCCTGCGGCGGTTTTGGGGCCGATCGTGAGCGCCGGGTGGCCGAGCGCGGGCAAGCTCGACGCCGCGGCGTTCCGCGACTGGTTGCGCGCGAACAGCAACTGGGGCCGCTGGGGAGAGGACGATCAGGTCGGTGCCGTAAATCTCGTCACGGACGAAAAGCGGGTCGAGGCGGCGCGGTCGGTGCGGCTCGGGCGCTCCGTTTCGCTGGCCCGGCCGCTCGCCACCAAGCCGGGACCGGACAACCCGCAGCCCGTCCAGCACTTCCTGCGCTGGTTCCATCGCGGGCCCGGGGAGGGGGGAGGCGCCGGGGAGTACCTCGGGCTTCACGTGCACGGCTACCAGGGCACGCACGTCGACGCGCTGTGCCACGCGTGGGGCGATCGGGGCATGTGGAACGGCCGCGACCCCGCGGCCGAGCTGACGCCCCAGGGGGCCCGATGGGGCGGCATCGAGCAATGGCGTCACGGCATCGTGACCCGGGGCGTGCTGCTCGACATCACGCGGCACCGGCGCGAGGCCCACGTCGCCGCCGACCGGCCGGTGCGGGCCGAAGAGCTCGCCGACGTCGAGGCGGCGCAAGGGGTGCAGGTGACCGCGGGCGACGCGCTGGTCGTGTACGCGGGGCGCGAAGCCCTCGAAGCGCGCCCCGGGGGCTGGAACCCCCACACCGACGCGCACCCGGGACTGAGCGTCACCGCGCTCCGCTACCTGCGCGAGCGCGACGTCGCGGTCCTGCTCTGGGACCTGATGGACGCCCAGCCCTTCGAGATCGGTTGGCCGCTCGTCCCGCACGCCGCGCTCTACGAACTCGGGATCCCCCTCGTCGACAACTGCGCCTTGGCCGAGCTCGCCGACCTCGCGGCCGCGCACGGCAGGTACGACTTCCAGTTGACCCTCGCGCCGCTCGTGCTGCCGGGCGGCACAGGCTCGCCCGTCAACCCCATCGCCCTCCTCTAGCGAGCCAAAACCACGGAGACCGCCAATGTCCGTCGAGATCATCGGCATCCTGCCCCACCGCTACTACTCCGAGGTCTACTCACGTCCGCTGTCCGACTTCGACCTCGCGATGATCGAGAACGGCGCCCGGGCGCACGAGGCGGCGGGCTACGACCGAGTGCTGATCGCGAACTCGGCCACCTACCCCGACAGCATGCCGATCGCGACCTGGGTGGCCGCGCGCACGACGACGCTCAAGCTGATGATCGCGCACCGGCCGGGATTCGTCGCGCCGACCATGGCCGCCCGGATGCTGGCGACGATCGACCAGCTGACCGGCGGCCGATGCGGCGTGCACATCATAACGGGGACGAGCGACGAAGAGATGAAGGCCGACGGCGACTACCTGACCAAGGACGTCCGCTACGAGCGGAGCCGCGAGTACGTGGCCGTCATGAAGCAGATGTGGGCGGCGGCGACTCCCTTCGACCACGACGGGAAGTTCTATCGCTTCGAGCGCGCCTTCGCGGCCGTCAAGCCGGTTCAGCGGCCGGGCATCACCGTGTTTTGGGGCGGGGCCTCGCCGGCGGCCGTCGAAAACGGGGCGCAGGTGGCGGACGTGTACGCGCTGCCCGGCGGGCCGTTCGAGAAGGTCGCGGGTCTCTTGGAAGAGGTGCGCCGGCGCGCGCGCGCCCTCGGCCGGTCGCCCGAGTTCCTGCTTTCGACGCGCGTCGTCCTCGGGGCGAGCGAGGGCGACGCCTGGGAGCGCGCCAGGTCGCACCTGCGCGACCTCGTCGAGGAACTCGATGCCAAGGGGGGACTCGAGCGCCGCGACGGCGAGTCCCGCGAAGCGGCGATCGAGCGCGCCGTGGACGCGGCGGCCGAGGGCAGTCGCGACGGGCCGGTGTGGAGCGCGTTCGGCAAGGTCGGCATCGGGCGCCCGGTCGCGAACTGCCTCGTCGGGACCGTCGACCAGCTCGTCGGGGTGCTCGGTGACTTCTACGACGCGGGCGTGTCGCGCTTCATCCTCGCCGGCTACGATCCGGTCGGCTACCCGGCCGAGTTCGGGCGCGAATTGCTGCCGCGCCTGCGCGAAGCGGTGGACCGGAGGGCCCGCGCGTCGCTCGCGCAAGCGGCTTCGTGAGCGCGCGAGCCGTGGCCTCGGCGGATGACGCGGCGTCTGTCCTGGCGGAATTCCGCCTCTCGATGCGGCGGATCGCGTCCACCGTCCACGTCATCACGACGGCGCAGGGCGGCGAGCGTTACGGCATGACGGCGACCGCGGTCTGTTCGCTCAGCTTCGATCCGCTGACCCTGCTCATCTGCGTCAACCGCGACGCCACGCTGCACGGGCCGCTCCGCGCCGGCGGCCGCTTCTGCGTGAACGTGCTGGCCGAGGGTCAGGCCGAAATCGCGTCGCAGTTCGGCTCGCGGCGCCTCGAGGCGCTCCGCTTCACGAGCGGCGGATGGTTCGACCTGGGCGGCGCCCCCGCGCTCGCCGACGCCCAGTCGAACATACTCTGTTGCACGCGTTTCCTCGCCGACGTCGGGACCCACGCGCTCTTCGTCGGGGAGGTGCTGAGGGCCGAGACCCGCGACCTGCCCCCCCTTGTCTACCGCGACGGCGGGTACCGCGCGTGCTCTTGACGCCGCGTCCGTTGACCGCTGTCTCCGCGGCGGCGAGGGGTCGAATCGCCCCTCACGCCCGGCCCGAGCCCGTCCCCTCGATCGCGCCGACGATCTCGTCGCAGGCGTGGCGCGTGCCCAGGCGGGGAAGGATGTGCTCGCACGAGAACTCGTGCAGCGCCCGACTCGTGCTCGCCAGCGCGTCCACGGCGAATATCTGGGTGTAGCCGCGCTCCCACCCGGCGCGGGCCGTCGACTCCACGGCGAAGTTGGTCGCGACCCCGGCGAAGATCAGCGTGCCGATGCCGCGCCGCCGAAGCTGGAGGTCGAGTTCGGTCCCGTAGAACGCGTTCCACTGTCTCTTCGTGATCGCTCCCGTGCTGATCCACTCGAGTTCCGGAGCGAGGTCCGACCACCCGGCGGCCTGGCCGGTCGCGAAGATCGGCATGGGGATCTCGACGCGCTGGCGCGGCGCGTCGAGGAAATCGCCCGTCCACTCGCTGCGCGCGGAGAAGACGAGCCCGCCGCGCGACACGAGCGCGCGACCGATCCGGAGCGCGCCCGCCAGGACCGCCTGCGCGGAATTGGGTTCGAAGCTGCGCGCCATCACGCCGGCTTGGAGATCGAGCGCGATGAGCGCCGTTCGGCACGGGTCCAGCTCCATGCTATCGGGGCCCTGGGAGCGGGCCGAACGGACTCGCCGCGAGGAATCGCGGCGGCGCGTCGCGACGGCCCCGAGGCGGGAGCGCAAGCACATGTCGGGTGAAAAGTCGGTCGATGCCCTCCAGACCATCCGGCGCGCGAGCGAGATAATCGACTTCGTCTCGTCCCTCGACGGCCGCGGCGCGCGCCTGACGGACGTGTCGGCGCAGACCGGCCTCGGCAAGTCGACGGCCCACCGGCTCCTGACCGCCCTCACGCAGATCGGATTGCTGGATCAGGACCCGGAGAGCCGGGCTTACTACGTCGGGTACAAGGTGGTCGGCATGGGGGAGGTCGCGGCGAACCGGTTCAGACTGGCCGACCTCGCCGACCCGGCCATGCAGCGCCTGGCCGACGCCACCGAGGAGACCGTCTATCTCAGCGCGCGCAGCGGCAACAGCGCCGTTTGCCTCGCTCGCGTCACGGGCGTGTTCCCCATCAAGATCCTGACGCTGGCGGTCGGCGATAGCCGGCCCATGGGGATGGGTTCGGGGTCCATCGCCATACTGGCCCACCTCCCGCGCGAAGAAATGATGGCGGTGGTCCGGGACAACGCCCGCCTGGCGCCCGATGACCCGTTCCTCAAAGCCGACGCGCTGCTGCCGATCCTCGAACGGACGCGCGACCGAGGATACGCCCGCACCGACGGTCGCGTCGTCACGGGCATCAGCGCGCTGGCGGTGCCGGTGCTCGGTGGTTCCGGGGTCCCGATCGCCGCGATGAGCGTGGCGGCCATCGCGCCGAGGCTCGAGGGCGAGCGGGCCGAACGCACGCTCGAGCTCCTCCGCCGCGAGGCGACCGAGCTCGCGTCCAAGGTCGAGGCGACGCTGGGTCCGCTCCGGACACGCTCGGTTCGTCATCTGGCAAGCCCCCGCTGACGCGGCGGCCCGCCGGGGCCCCGCGAACGCGCTACCGGGCGCGGACAAAGAGCTGCCCCAGGTGGCCGTCGGGGTCCCGGAAGGTCGCGGTCTTCCCGTGGCCGCCCATGTCCCGCTCCTCGAGGACCGCGCCGCCCGCTGCCACGACCGCGGACTTGGCCGCCGACAGGTCGTCGACCTCGAACACCACCGTCGAGCCGACCGCGCCGCGCGCCGCTTCGCCCGGGGAGCTGAGCGCGAACCGCGCGCCCTCGAGCCGGAACTCCGCCCAGCGGTCCCCGTCGCGCAGGGCCGCCCGTTCTCCGAGCACTCGCTCGTAGAAGGCGACGGCCCGGGTCAGATCGCCCGTGACCACGTAGCTGGACCTGATCTTCGCCATTCCCGTCGTCCAGTCGATGGTTCGGCCGCTCGGCCCTAGGGTCTGTCGGACGCCGGTCGCGGCGCAACGGGTCCGTCGGCGAACGCCCGAAGGAGAGGGGTGCCCCGGTACCGTTTGCGCGTGGGGTCGCGTTCGATCCACCCCTCGGCGACGAGCGCCTGAACGATGCGATAGGCCGTCGCGTAGGGCATGCGGGACGCCCGCATGATCTCGGTGATCGACAGCGCGCCGGCGTGACTCACCGCCTGCAAAACCGCCAGACCCCGGCCGATCGAGCGTATCCGAGCCGCCTGCGCCATCCCGCCCGTCCGCCTTCAGAAGTCCTCGACGCCGACCGGGAGCGGCACGGCGGACGGGCCCCCGCGAGCGCGGACTTCGTCCTCGTAGATCGACCGCGCCTTCGGCCGGTTGGCGAGCCGCGCGCGCGCGTCGGGCTCCCAGCGGACGCCGAAGCCGCTCGGGAAACGGTCCACGTCCTCCCGCCGGCCGTCTTCCGACCAGATGAGCGGCACGAGAGGACCGCGCGGCCTCTCGCCGGGGATCATCTCGTCGAAACTCAACCCGGCGATGTTGACGCATTCGGGACGCGGATCCCAGCGCGTGTCGTCGCCGAGCGGCCGGATCGACACCGCGATGCGCCAATCGTCGGTGGGGTTGCCGCTCGAGTAATGCAGCGCCCAGGGATGGATGATGAGCGCGTCGCCGGGCTCCATCGACCAGCGCTTGATGACGTACCTGGTGTCCCCGCGTATCGCCTCGCCGTCGGGCACGTTCAGCCGGTCCGGAGGCATGATCATCTGCCGCGAGTTGGCCGTCATGTTCCAGTATGTCACGTCGTTCTTGTGCGATCCGGCGATCACCTCGAGCGAGTTTTCGGGGACGACGGGCGTCAGCGGGAGCCAGACCGACGGCACCATCTGGCCCGTGACGGCCCACCCCCCGCGGTCGCTGTGCCAAACCGTCTTCGCGTCGGACCGCGGGGGCTTCGCGAAGATCTGATCGAAGAAGAAGCGGACCTCGGTCGAGCCGATCGTCCGCCCGGCGGCCTCCCCGACGGGCGAGTTCAGCGCGAGTTCGCGGAATTCCGGGATGACCCGGCTCATGAAGTTGGCCGGCCGGTGCGGGAGGAGACCCATGTCTTCGCCGTCGACGACGAGGCGCTTCGCGACGGGGAGGAGCGCGTCGATCCACGCGCGGTCCAGAACGCCGCGCAAGACCACCGCTCCTTCGCGGGCGTAAGTTTCGGCATCGGCCGCGGTGACGGCGTTGAGCGGCGAGCGGTTCATGGAGCACTCCTCGATGGCCGCGGATAGATCACGGTCGGCGTGCCTTTTTCGTCGCGCGAGCATGCAGGGTGAAGGCCCGCCGAGGGCCTCGGCTATAGAATTAGCTTATAGGCCCGGCTTTGCCGCGCCGCCTCTCGCGCGGCATGCCGAAACGGCATAGCCGGGCGGGCGAGAAGCGAATGCACAATCCCGACGTCTGAGGCCAGCCTGGCGTCCGGAGGAGCTCGCCCCGCCGTGTCCAACGCCTTTCATCCCGCGCGCCGCGTCTGCCACGGAGCGACGTCCGGCGAGCTGCCCGACCCCTCGGCCCGGCAGCCGGGGTGGCTGCCCGAGCCGCGTCGCCGGGTCTCACCCGCTCCATCGCTGAAGCGCTGGGACGGGCGGTGAGCCGCGCGGCCTGGGATTACGTCATCGTCGGCGCAGGCGCCGCCGGCTGCGTCCTCGCCGCGCGGCTTTCCGAAGGAGGCGCGGCGCGGGTCCTGCTCGTCGAGGCGGGCGGCGACGATCGCTCGCCGCTGATTCACGTGCCGGCCGGGCTCATGTGGATCCTCGCGAGCGGGCGGCTGAATTGGCGATACGTCGCCGAACCGGACCCCAGCCGAGACGGGCGCAGCGACGTCTGGCCGGCCGGCAGGGTCTTGGGCGGCGGCACCTCTATTAACGGCATGCTGTACGTCCGGGGGCAGCTCGCGGACTTCGACGACTGGGAAGCGGCGGGCGCGACGGGCTGGGGGAGCGCCGGCACTCTGCCGTACTTCAAGCGCTTGGAGCGCTATCCCGGCGGCGACCCGGCCTACCGCGGGCTAGACGGCCCGGTCGACATCGGCCGCCCGTCGTCGACGCACGTCCTCGCCGAAGACTTCGTCGCCGCGGCCGCCGAGGCCGGCTTGCCCCCAAACGAGGACTACAACGCGGCCACCCAGCTCGGTGCCTCCGTGGCGCAGATCGTGCACCGTCGCGGGCGCCGGCGGAGCGCGGCTCGGACCCACCTCGCCGCCGCCCGCGGGCGCGCGGAGCTGCGGGTCCTGCTCGGTGCCAGAGCCCATCGGGTGACACTCGAAGGCGCACGCTGCACGGGCGTGGAGGTTTCGAGGCGCGGCCGCCTCGAACGGCTCGTTGCGACCCGCGGCGTGATCCTCTGCGCCGGTGCCATCGCCTCTCCGAAGCTGCTCAAGCTTTCGGGCATCGGACCCGCGGCCGAGCTTCGGCGGTACGGGATCGAGGTCGTCGTCGACGCCGCCGGCGTCGGTCGCAATTTGCGCGAGCACGTGTGCGCCGGAGTCGGCGTCCACACCAAGCGCTCGACGATGAACACGGAAGTGTCGTGGACCAACGCTTGGCGGCACGCCGTCGACTACGCGCTGAGCGGCCGCGGCGTCCTCGGGGCGCCCATGACGCACGCCCTTGCGTTCGCGGCGACCGACGGCGGCGCCCGCCCCGACGTCGAACTCGCGTTCAGCCCGCTGGCGGTCGTCAGCGACGGCGGTCGTTGGCGTCTCTATGATCGGCCCGCGATCAACGTCATCGTCGGCGTCGCGCACCCCCAGAGCGCCGGCGAGGTGCTACTCCGGTCCGATCGCCCCGACGACCCGCCGCTCATCAAGGCATCATTGCTCGCGGACGGGCGCGACAGGGACACGCTCATCGCCGGGTGCCGCCTCGCCCGCGAGATACTGCTCGGGACGTCTTTCGCCCGAAACGTCGTCGACGAACGGCTCCCAGGCGGTGGAGTCCAGACGGAGGACGACTGGCTCGAGCACATCCGGCAGCGGTCTTCGCCGATGTTCCATCCGATCGGCACCTGCCGCATCGGCGAAGATCGCGACGCCCCGGTCCAACCCGATCTCAAGGTGCGCGGGGTGGAGGGGCTCTACGTCGCCGATGCATCGGTGATGCCGACGCACATCAGCGGCCACACGCACGGCGCCGCCATGATGATCGCCGAAAAGGCGGCCGACCTCATCTTGGGCCGCGCCACCCCGTCGCGGCCGGGATGAAGCCGAGCCGGTCGCACTCGGGCGCCGCGGCGCCGCCGGCCGGCGCGCCAAATGCATGCGGTGGGGAGCGAAGCCCTCGTGTTGGTCCCGACCTCGCGCGCGATGACCTCAGACTGCGGAGCCGCCCCTCGCTGTCCGTGCGGTCTCTCGGCTAGCCCCGGCCGGGCGCGAGCCCGAGCGAGCGTCGGAGCCCATTCGTCCGGCCATGTCCGCGATGCGCAGACGCGCGGCCCGGCCTCAGCCTGTGCGGGGTAGGTTCATCGGCGCCCGCCCATCGCACGGGTCAAAATCGAAAGGTCCCCCGGACGCCGAAGCGCCGGCGCTCCGCCAGGCCGACGGGGACGGCAAGGCCGCCGCGCGCGAGGTCGGTGCTCTGTTGCGCGCTCACGTACGTGTCGTCCTGGAAGAGATTCGTGACGAAGCCTTCGAACCGGAACACGTCGTTCGACACGCCGAGGCGGAGGTTCGCGATGTTCTGGGGCGAGATCCAGTTGAGGTTCGACTCCTCGACGTATATCCGCCCGCGATGCGAGTAGTCGGCGCGCAGGAAGTAGCTCCAGTCGCCGACCAGCGCGTCTTCCCATTCGGCCGAGAAGTTGCCGGTGAACCGCGGCGTGCGGCCGAGCTTGTTGCCGGCGACGTCGCCCGTCCCGCCCGTGATCTGCGTGCGGCAGACGAGGCAGATGTATTCCTTCAGTTCGTTTTCGTTCAGGCTCAGGGCGCCCGAAAGCGTGAGTTGCGGGGAAAGGCGGTAGCTCGCCTCAGCCTCGAGGCCCCAGAGGCGCGTCCGGCCGATGTTGGTCGTGACGGTGACGCCGTTCGTGGCGCCCGTCGCCGGATTGGTGAAGAAAACCTGATTCGAAAGCTGCTGGTCCGTCCAGTCGGCGATGTAGGCGCCGAGCGAGAACGACAGGCGCCGGTCGGCGGTGATCCCCTTGAACCCGATCTCGTAGTTGTCGATCTTCTCTTCGCCGACCTCGAGCTCCGCGCCCGATTGCGCCCGGATCGTGTCCTGTATGCCGGCCGGCAGGGCGAACAGCGCGGCGTTCAGTCCCCCGGGATTCACGCCGCGGGCGTACGACGCGAAGAGAGTGGTGTCTTCGGTGGGCTTGAAACTCGCGATCACGCGAGGCGTGAAGCTCTCGAACTCCGCGCGCCGGGGGGCGGCTGTGCCGACGATCTGCGCGACGCGATCTACCTGGTATCGACCCTCCAAGCTCAGGTTGAAGCGATCGCCGAAGTCGTACGACGCCCCGCCGAACACGCCCTTTGTGTCGACCTCGGCGACTGTGCGCGGCGTGAACTGCGAGAAGCCGGTGTTGGCGAGCCCGAAGACCGAGCCCGCCCGCTCGCCGTCGAAGATGCTGCCGCCCATGAGCCACGTGAACGGGCCTTCGTCGGCCGACGTCAGCCGCACCTCGTTGTACGTGCCCCGCAGTTCGACGTCGGCGCGCAGCGCGAAATCGATGTACGGCTTGACGAACGGCGTCGCCGGGAAGCGCGCGTTGGGGGCGTCCCTCGAGTCCGTCGCGTCCGAGTCTGTGACCACGATGTAACCGTTCTTGTCGAGCGAGCCGACGTAGGAAAGGGAGACCGGCCCGAGGTCCCAATCGGCGACGAGGTTCACGTGGTGGGCTCGACGCCCGAGGCCGTAATCGTCCTTGAAGTTGCCGGGGACGGCGACGACGAAGCGGTTCGACGCGTTGCGCATGACTTCGTTGAAGAACGTCTGATCGAACTGGGTGTTCTGGCCGATGCGCGCCGCGGGGAGATCGGGCAGGGGCCCGCAGATGTAATTCAGCGCCGCCCCGTTGTTCGCGTTGCAGTTGAAGTCGACGCGCCGCAGGAGACCGCGCGCGTCCGGGCCGTCGTCGTCCCGCCAGTAGGTCCCGAAGAACTTGACGGTGAGATTGTCGGCCGGCGTGAGGTACAGCGTTCCCGAAACGGCCTTCGTCTCGCGGCTGCCGAGCTCCTCGCCCGGGTTCGCGGTGTTTTCGTACTGGCCGTCGGTCGAGTAGTAGCGGCCGCTGATCCGCGCCCCGAGCAGCCCCGGTACGATCGGCCCCTCCAGCACGACCTGGTTGTCGGTGTGATCGTACGATCCATAGGACGCCTCGACCCGGCCCCGGAATTCGTTGGCGGGCGCGCGGGTGCGGAGGTTGATCGCACCGGAGAAGGTCGCGCGCCCGAAGTAGGCGCTCTGGGGGCCGCGCAAGATCTCGACGCTCGCGACGTCGGTCAGGCCCTGCACGAAGCCGCCGAACACGGGCGCCCCGTCGATGAACACGCTCGCCCGCTCGCCGGTCGCGTTCTGGGTGGTGCCCGCCGGCATGCCGCGGACGACGACCGTGTTGATCGAGCGATCGTTGCGGCTGGCTCCTTGGCTCTCGAAGTAGAGGCTCGGTACCGATTGAGACAAACTCCGTAGATCGGTGACCTGACGTTCGCTCAAGCTCTCCCCCGTTAGGGCGCTTACCGCGAGCGGAACGTCGCTCAAGGCCTCTTCGCGTTTCCTCGCGGTCACCGTTATTTCGCCGGAGTCAACGTCCGACGCCTGGGCGCTGCCATCCCCCGCCGTCGATTGGCTCGTCGGACTGCTGGGAAGATTTTGGCCGAACGCCGGTGCGGCCAGCGTCGTTGCGGTGATCAGGAAGATCTTCGTCTTCTGTCGCATCTAACCCCTCCCAGCTTTTCGTTACTGGGTCAGCCTCGTACGGGCTCGGTCGAGCTTGAACGCCTATACATGACGAATGCTATGCTCTTTGGGCATGACCCGTTGGCCTGCGCTGTCGGCGGGACTAGGCTGCTGCCGATTTGGCGGGGAGCGTCCATGGACCTGAAGCAGCTGAGGCAACTCGTCGTTTCGATCGAAGCAGGGAGCATCGTCCGTGCGGCGGATCGCCTGCACATGACGCAGCCGGCGCTCACCCGTAGCATCCGAAATCTCGAATACGAACTCGGGGCTCAACTGCTCGAGCGAAGCGCGCGCGGCGTCGTGCCCACCGAGTTCGGCCGGCTGCTCTACGAACGAGGGCAAGCGCTCTTGGCCGAAAGCGACAAGCTGAAGGCCGACGTCGCTCGCCTCACGTCCGGGAAGGGGGGCGGGCTCGCGATCGGCGTCGGCGCCCTGTCCGAAGGGTGGGTGCTGCCGGTGTTGGCCGACTTCAGCCGGGCCAACCCATCGCTGGAGCTCAATACGCGCGTCGGCTTTTTCGACGAGCTGGCGGCCCGCCTCATAACATCAGAGATCGACCTCGTGATCTCGATCATGCCGACCTTCCTCCGCGGCACGGAGTTCACTATCGAACAGCTGGGCGAGCTCCGCTCGTCGTTCCTCGTCCGACGTGACCACCCACTGGCCGACGCGCCCGAGGTAACGGCCTCGGTGATGACCGAGTACGGGTGGGCGGTCTTCGACGTGCCGAACACCACCCGATTCTTCCAGGACAACTTCTTCAAGCGCGGGCTGGGGCTGCCCCGGGTTCAGATCAAGAGCAACTCGGTCGCTATGATCAGGAGCGTCCTCCTCGCGACGAACAGTATCGGGGTCCTGCCGGATTACTTGGCGGGCACGGACGGTGAGCTCGTCGCGTTGAAGTCGAGCTTCGGGGAGATCCGCAACCCCTTCTGTGCGGTCTACACGTCGGCGCTCCAGCGATCACAGCCGGCTCGCAAGTTTCTTGCCGCTCTCAAAGATGCCGCCTCCGACCGTTGCTGGGGCTGAACTAGGCTGCCTCGGCGACGGAGGCCGAGGACCACACCAAAGGGAAGAGTTCCTGGTCGTCGGGGCGGGCGCCCTTGATCATGTCCTCGAGCGCGAGCCCCGGCGTGTTCACGCATTCCGGCCGAGGCGACCAGCGTATGTCCTCGCCGATCCAGCGCGTGCTCAGTGCGATGCGCTGCTGGGTCGGGTGGTTGTTGCCGCCGGCGCCGTGATAGACCGCCGGATGGAAAAGGAGCACGTCGCCCGGCGCCATGTCGAAGATCCGGAACTCGACCGAAGGATCGCCGCGCCGCGTCTCGTAGTCGATGAAATCCGGGCGTCCTTCGGGCCGCTGGATCTTCCGCGCGTTGTAGGTCCGCGGCCAGTAGGGTGTCGTGTCGTGCTGGGTGCCAGCCACGCACTCGAGGCTGTTGGCGTGAGTCCCCGGGGTGAGGGCGAGCCACAGCGAGGGCAACATGCCGCCGGTCACTGGCCACGCCGCGGTATCGTTGTGCCAGTAGGTGGGCGTAGTGCACCCCACCCACTTGGCGAACATCTGGTCCCAATAGAAACGGACCTCGCGGCTTTGGGTCACGCGCCCCACGATCTCGGCGGCCGGTGATTCGAACACGAAGGCACGAAAGTCGGGATCCCAGAACCGCATCCACTTCGCGCCTCGGAAGCCGGCGCGTCGCTTGGCCGTTTCGGGCGTCCACTCTGCGTCGATCTCCTCTCGGAGGAGCGGATCGGCCAGGACGCGCTCGGGCAAGAGCTCGGAAAGCGGCTTCTCTTCGAACTGCTTCTCGACCCGCGACCACGCGGTCAACAGCCGCTCGATCCATTCCTGATCGAACATCCCGGGCACGTGCACCACGCCGTCGCGGGCGTAGGTGTCGATTTCGTCCTGCATAATGGGGCGAAGAGGTTCGCGGTTCATCGTCTTCTCTCCAGAAACATACTGGCTTCCTATGATTCTGGCGCACCGGATGGCAGAGCGGTTCGCAGCACCCGGGTATCAATTAATGGCATGGCAGCGGCTTTGGGCAGCGCTCATGCTCAAAAGGTTGCGCTTGCGGTACTTTTTGCATAGCCAGCTCTCCTCCAGCCTCGCCTAAACTAAAGGCTCGCGCGATGTTACGCGCGGCGCTCCGACAGGGCGGCTGGGCGCACCCTCCTGAGCCGTCGGGCCCTCGGTGGCCCGAAGCCCCGTCCCGCAAGGCCCTGTCCACCGACGTTCCTGGAGGCACAACCATGAAGCCGTCGCTTATCGGAGCCGGTGTCGCGCTGGCGGCACTCGCGGGCGCGTCGGCCTGGTGGCGCTACGACACCGCGCCACTCGCGCTAGAGGAGCTGAAGACACGTCAGTCGCTACCCCGGTCGCGCTTCGTCGAGGTGGCCGGCACCGTCGTGCACGTCGTCGACGAGGGGGCCGGTCCGGCGGTCGTCATGCTTCACGGCAACGTCAACAGTCTGAGGCTCTGGGACCCGTGGGCGGCGCGGCTCGCGGCCCGCGGCTACCGGGTCTTGCGGTTCGACATGCCGCCCTACGGCCTGTCCGGCCCCTCGCGCTCGGGCCGATACGGAAGCGATCTCACCTACCGGATCCTGAGAGCGCTTCTCGACGATCTCGGGATAGGCGAAGCCGTCCTGGTCGGGGCGGCGAACGGCGGACCGCCGGCGGCGTGGTACGCCGCGAACCATCCCCGCCGCGCCCGTGGGCTCGTGCTCGTCAACACGCCCTTCGTGCCGCCGGCTGCCGGTTTCGCGCCGGGCTTCGACAGTCAGCGTTGGCTTTCGGAGAACGTCTATAAGTTCGTCGGACGGCCCTCGCCCGCTACCGCCGCCTACGTTCGCAAGTTGACGGCCGGGGAGCCGGTGCCGGCGGCGTTCGTCCGGCACATCCACGAGCTCGGCAGGCGGGCCGACGTGCCAGATCCGCTGGCTGCCTACGGATCGAGCTTCGCGATGAAGTCGGCCGATGCCAACCCCCGCGGCATCGACAACCGGAAGATGCTTTCGGAGCTCAGGCTTCCGGTGCTCGTTATGTGGGGCGGCCGCGCCCTCCTGCCGCTGGAGGATGGCCAGGCTCTTTCCGCCATGCTATCAGGAGCTCCCCACGAGTACCGGGTCTACCCCGAGGGTGGGCATTGGTTTCCCGCGGCGGGGCAGGAGGCGCCAGCGGCCGATGTTGTTCGCTTCGTCGAACGGGCATTCGGTCGACGGGAAGACTGAAACCCGCAGGACCCTCGGCGCTCGACCGGCAGCGGTCCGGCTCGTCGTCTAGTCGAGCCTTACATTGACGATCTGGCGCTGCGTGAACTCGGTAACGCCCTCCTCACCGTAATCGATGCCGAGGCCCGACTCCTTCGCGAAGGGCATCGGTACAGCGGCCGTGAACGCGCCGTGCTGATTGACCCACACGCTGCCGGCCTCGAGACGCTCGGCGAGGCGGTAACCGCGTTCGAGGTCGCCTGTCCAAAGCGACGCGCCCAGTCCGTAGAGCGTCCCGTTGGCGCGCCCGATCACGTCTTCGAGATCGTCGAAGATCATTATCGGGAGCACCGGTCCGAACTGCTCTTCGTCGACGAGGCGAACGCCCTCCGCGACGCCGGTCACCAGCGTGGGCGAAAGGAAGTACCCCGGCGGTCGGCGATGCCCGCCGGTGACCACGCTGCCCCCTAGGGTCAGCGCTTCGTCGAGCAGGCCCGTGACGCGCTCGAACTGCGGGCGGTTCTGGATCGGCCCCATCGTCGACGCCGGATCGAAGCCGTTGCCGATGCGCACGGCCTGGACCTGCTCGGCCAAGGCACCCACGAGCTGGGCCGCCACGTCGCGATGCACGTAGAGCCGCTTCACTGCGCCGCAGAATTGTCCGACGCTGTTGAACGCGGTCGCGAATATACGCTGGGCCGTCTTCGCGACATCGGCATCGGCGAGCACGATCGCCGCGTCGTTCCCGCCGAGCTCGAGCGTCAGGCGCTTTAGCGTGTCGGCGCCCGTGCGCGCGATATCCTTGCCGGTCGCCGTCGAACCCGTGAACGAGATCTTCGCGATCTCGGGCCGCCGCACGATCGAACGGCCGAGTTCGGGCCCACCGGCGACGACGTTCACCACGCCGGGCGGCAAGATCCCGCGCGCGATCTGGCCGACGCGGAGCGCCGAGAGCGGCGTGAAGGGAGACGGCTTCACGACGACCGTGTTGCCGGTGACGAGCGCGGCCGCGATCTTAACGACCACGAGCCCGACGGGCACGTTCCACGGCGCGATCGCCCCGACGACGCCCAGCGGCCGGTGGTGCAGCTCGATGCGCCGGTCGGGGGGACCGCTAATTGTGCGCGGGGGCAGCCTGACCCCGGCGACCGTGCGGATCATGTATTCGGCACCGTCGATCTCGGCGTGGGCCAGCCTTAGTGGTTTGCCGTTCTCGAGGGTGAGTATGGCGGCCAGCGCGTCCCGATCTGCGACCAACGCTTCGGCGAACTCCCCGAGCTTCCGACTGCGGTCTTCCCAGGGAAGCGCGCTCCAACCTGGAAGGGCTCGCTGAGCGGCGGCCACCGCCGCCGACAAAAGATCGAGATCGGCCTCGGGGCAGGCGACCAAGGGTTCCCCGGTCGCCGGGTCCACGACCTGTGTCCCGGGGTGCCCCGCGACCCCCGCGCCGTCTATCGTCAGGTCGAACGGCAGGCCTCGCAGCCAGCTCACGGGATCGGCGGGCGCACGCGCGTAGACGTCGATGGTCACGAGGTCAGAACTCCTCAAACAGCCGACCGCGGTCGGGTCTAGCGTCGCGGAAACCGTTCGAGCGCAGGGCGTGCCAGTAGGTCGCGACGTTGATCGCGACGACCGGCAGGCCGAGCCATCGTTCGGCCTCGGCCGCCAGGCGCGCCATGCACAGGTTGGTGCCGACCTGAACGACGGCGTCGACGCCGGTCGCGGCGAGGCGGTTGATCGCCGAACGAAGCGCGCCTTGCTCGACGTGGGCGATGGCGATCGGACTTGCGCAGCGCAAGCCGATGATGTCGCCTACCTCGTAGCCGAGATCGGTGAAGAAGCGGCGCACCTGCCGGTCGCCGATCGGTTGGTAGGGCGTGATCACACCGAGACGCTTGATCGGCCCCGAGGTGGAATAGGCTTCGAGCGCGGCGGCGCAGGCGTGCGAGCCCAACGTCACCGGCTTCCCGCACCGCGCCTCGAGCCGCCGCTTCAGGGCCTCGGCGCCGTCCATCCCGTCCCAGAAGGTCTCCGCCGACATGCCCAGGATGACCGCGTCGGGTTCGCAGCTCATCACTTGGTCGAGCGCCGGCTCGAGCGACGACTTGATGAGGTCGATCAGCCGACCGAACTCGGCGTCGTCGCTGAGCGGTACGTTGTCGAGCACGATGCGCGAGTAGTGGTTGGTGATGCCGGGCAGACGTAGGTCATCGTACTCCGGCTGAACGATGGTATTCGTCGCCGGCGCAACAACTCCGAACTTGCAGCGCCATCCAAGCTGATCGGCCATTCGCGCGAAACCTCCGGCCTCGACGTTTAGCCGGCACGGGGCGGCCACGGCTTCTTCAAAACGTGCGCCGCCTATGCCAAAATGGCATTTCGAATGCGCGCCAGCTGGCGCCATGTTCCGGTTGTGACAGCCGGACCCACTCACGACGAATTGGCGGAAGCGCTCGTCGCAGCCTGCGCAGCGGCGCTCACGAAGTTTGGCGGTACAGGAGCGGTGGCCTTAGTAGACGACGGTGGTCACTTGCTGCGCTTCGTCCGGCCGCGGGACGTGGGGTTCGCCTACGTTGACCTGGCGCTTGCAAAGGCTTGGACTTCGGTCGCGCTCGGGCGCGGCCCATCCGAGACCGGGGAACGATTGGCGCAGTATCCGGGCGTAGCGTTGTCAACTTAACCGCCCGGAGCTCAGAACCGCCCCATGCCCGCCGCTTTCAGGCCGCGGCCGCTTCCTCCCAGGCGCGCAGCGCCTGGCCGCGGAAGCTCCTTAGGGTCCCGCGGCTGATCAGGTGGGGCTGGGTGTAGAAGTTGTTGTAGACCTGGGCGTGGGTGGCGAGGAACCTCTGGGCGGAGCTCTGTGACTTGAACCCCTGCATCTTCCGTTCTCGTCGTCGGACCGGCAGGTGGCTGTTCTCGGCCCGGTTGTTCTCTCGCAGGCGCCCGGGCCGGTGCACCCGCTCGATCTCGAGCTTCTTCAGGGCCGTGGCGTAGGAGGTCAGCCCGTCGGTGGTGATCCGCTCGGGGAACACCGGCGAGTCCAGGAGCAGCTGCGCGATGAACTTCGTGGCTGTCCACGAGTCCCGGTGGGGCGTCATCACCATGTCGAGGACCTCGCCCTCGTCGTCGACGGCCCGCCACAGGTACATCCTCTTGCCGCCCACCGTGCAGAACATCTCGTCCAGGTGCCAGCGGGGCGAGGGGGCGGGACGTCTCGCCTTCAGGTTCGCCGCGATCTGCGGCCCGAACTTCGCGCACCACTTGCGCACCGTCTCGTAGGAGACCTCGATGCCGCGCTGGGCCAGCAGCTCCTCGACGTCGCGGAACGAGAGGGTGAAGCGGAAGTAGAGGTAGACCGCGTAGCGGATGACGTCGGCCGGAAACCGATGCCGCTTGTAGCTGATCTTCTGCACGTCTCTGGCCCCCGATCGGGGGCACCCGAGGCCCCCACCGGGAGACCAGTTAGCATTAGACTGACAGCACCGAGCCCAGTCCTCGACGTTATGTTAAGGGCGGCGATCGTGGGTGTACGCCCGATGGACGTCGCTCGGGCCGCGTTAAACCGCTGCGGGATGATCGCGGTGTCACGTCCATGGCTTCTTCGGCGATGAACGGGCGGGACGGGTCGGTGCCGGGTGCCGCGACCGCCGACGACGGCCTGGGCAGGACCGCGGCGAGTATCGCCAAGCCCAGCGCCGCCGCCGCCAGCGAGCCCGAATAGACGCCGACGCGCACCGGCGCCTGGAGCGCGGGGTCGGCGAAGGCGAGCGTCCCGATGAAGAGGCTCATTGTGAAGCCGATGCCGGCGACGCAGCCGACCCCGAACAGCTCGACCGGCCGCCCGGGCAACCGAGCGCCCATCAGCCTGGCGACAAGAACGGCACAGGCCGCGATGCCGACGGGCTTGCCCACCGCGAGCCCGAAGGCGACGCCGAGCGCGATCGGGTGGGCGAGCGCCTGTCCGAAGCCGCCCGCGAAGGACACGCCGGCGTTTGCCAGCGCGAACACCGGCATCACCCCGAACAGCACCCACGCGCGCAGGCCGTGCTCGGCGTCGAGCAGCGGCGAGCCTCCGCGCCGGTCGCGCATCGGCACGAAGGCGGCGGCGACCACGCCGGCGAGCGTCGGGTTGACGCCCGAGTTCTGCGTCGCGACCCACAGGGGCAGCGCCGCCAGCGCGTAGGCGGCGATCGCGGCGACGCCCAGCCGGTTGAGGAGGGCGAGCGCCGCGACAAACACGCCCGCCCAGGCGAGCCAGACCCAATCGATCCCGGCGGTGTAGACGAAGGCGACGATGAGGATGGCGCCCAGGTCGTCGACCACCGCCACCGCGAGCAGGAACGCCTTGAGCGCCACCGGCACGCGCCTGCCCAGCAGCGACAGCGCGCCGAGCGCGAAGGCGATGTCGGTCGCCGCGGGTATCGCCCAGCCGCTCGGATGGTCGGCCCCCGCGAACATGAGGTAGAGGAGCGCCGGCAACGCCATGCCGCCGGCCGCGCCGGCGACCGGCAGGAGCGCGGCCGACGGGTTCGACAGCTCGCCCTCCAGCAACTCGCGCTTGAGCTCCAGGCCGACGAAGAAGAAGAACACGGCCATCAGCGCGTTCTTCACCCACCCCGACAGCGGCATGGCGATGACGGCGTCGCCGTAGCCGACGCTCGCCACCGCCTTCAGAACGGCGGCGTGGTCGTCGCCCAAGGGCGAGTTGACGACCGCGACGGCGACGAGGGCCGACGCCAGGAGCGCGATGCCGGGCCAGGCTTCCACGGGTACGCGGCGGATCATCGGGCCCTCCCTCAAGCGGCGATTAGATAGGCGACGTAGGCGGCGTACAGGGCCAGGAAGGCCCCTCCTTCCGCGCGGCTGAGCCGCCGGCCCGTCCACGCGAACACGAGCAGCAGCGCCGACACGCCGACCATCACCGGGATGTCGAAGGCGGCGATCGGCCCCGGCACCTCGGTGGGCGCGATGAGCGCCGTCAGGCCGCCGATGCCGAGGACGTTGTAGACGTTGGAGCCGAGCACGTTGCCGAGCGCCACGTCCGACTGGCGGCGCGCCGCCGCGACGACCGACGTGACGAGCTCCGGCACCGAGGTGCCGACGGCCACGATCGTGAGGCCGATCACCTCCTCCGACAGGCCCACCGTCCGCGAAAGCCCGACGGCGCCGTCGACGAGGAAGCGCCCGCCGGCGATGATCACGACGAGACCGGCGAGCGCCGTGGCGAGCGGCGCGAGCCAGCCGGGAGCGGGGCCGCCCGGCGCGGCGACCGGGCGCAACCCCGGATCGACGCCCTCTGCCGCCTCGGCTTTCTCGAAGGCCGCGGTGTGCCCCTCCGCGCCGACCGCCGTCCGCTCTTGCCGGTAGGCGTAGGCCATGTACCCGGCGAGGAGCAGCACGAAGACGACACCGACCGGCCGGCCGAGCCCGGTCGTCCAGCCGACGGCGGCGAGCAGCAGCGCGGTCGCGAGCACGAAGCCGCCGTCGCGCCGCAGGGCCCCGCCCCGCACCGCGAGCGGAAAGATCGACGCCGCCAGACCGAGGATCAGCAGGACGTTGGCGATGTTCGAGCCGACGAAGTTTCCGACCGCGATCCCCGGCGAGCCGACGAGCGCGGCCTGCACGCTGGTCACCAGCTCGGGCGTCGAGGTGCCGAAGCCGACGAGCGTCAGGCCGATGAGCAGCGGCGACACGCCCGCGCGCTCGGCCAGCCGCACCGAACCGCGCACGAGAAGTTCGCCGCCCAGGACGAGCAGGACCAGGCCGCCGGCGATGAGCAGGAAGATGGTCACCCGTGGGCCTTTCTGCGGTTGTCGAGGGGGGAGACCGGTCGAACCGGGAGCCCGTGTCGGTTCGCCGCTCGTGCCGAAGGGCGGGCCGGCGGCGGTCGCCGCCGGCCCGGGGGCGTCACGCCGCGGCCTCGCCGGCCGACGGGCGGCCGAACCGGGCGACGAGCCCGAGGACGACGGCGTAGGCGCCCACCGCGGTGAACGCCGCCGCGAGGCCCTCGTGCGCGGCCGTACCGGGCACGAGCTGTGCGGCGACCGCGCCGGCGCCCGCCAAAACCGTCCAGAGCGCTCCGTCGCGCGGACCACCGTCGAGCGATGCCAGCGCCGCGGCGGCGACGGCGCCGCCGGCCGCCCAGGCCGCCCACTGCGGGGCTATGTCCCCGTAGAACCCCATGATCCACGGCGTCGCGATCAGGCCGACGCCGAGGAGAAGCAACAGCCCGTGGGCCGCGCGACCGAACAAACCGGTCATCTTTCTTCCTCCTTCGCCGTTTCTTTCGGCCGGCATCCCCGGCCCGGGACCGCGGCGACCGCCGCGGATTCGATCCTTCGATGCCGCCGCCTCAGAGCGGCAACGACGCGCCGCGGCCGTGCAGCGCGCGGGCGAGCGCCTGCACCTCCTCGGCCAGCTGTCGCTCGCGGTCGCGCAGTTCGAAGACGCGCTCGATCTTCGGGTGCCGCTTCGAAAGTTCGACGCGGATCTGATCGTCGAGCCGCATGATCCCGCGCCTGAGCCGGGTGAGCCTGTCCTCGACGCGCTCTTCGAGTCCTTCCCGCCAAGCGGTGGCTTGTCCGCGGGCGCGGGGCGGCCGGATGAGGCCGCCCGAGACGATGTCGTGCATGGTGATCCTCCTTCCTTGCGACCCTCTCAAGGTCGGAACGCGGCGCCGATACAGCCAATCGAAAAGGGCTCGGCGACGCCATAGATGATGGCTATGATCGCTCCATGCCGACGCTTCGCCAGCTCGAGTACCTCGTCGCGGTGGCCGACCTGAAGCACTTCGGCCGGGCCGCCCAGGCGTGCCGCGTCTCGCAGCCGACGCTCAGCCAGCAGCTGCGCGCGCTCGAGGGGCGCCTGGGCGCCGTCCTCGTCGAGCGCCGGCTGTCGGGCGCGGAGCTCACGCCGGCGGGCCGGGAGATCGCGGACAGGGCGCGGCGCCTCCTCGTCGGGGTGAAGGACATCCGGGACCTCGCCAAGCGGGCCGGGGAAGGGGGCGCCGGCACGATCCGGTTCGGGGTGACGCCCACCCTCGGCCCCTACCTCATGCCCGGCATCGTCGCGGCGCTGCACCGCGACCGGCCCGACCTGAAGCTCTACATCCGCGAAGGGATCCCGGACGACCAGGCGCTGGAGCTGACGCGCGGCCGGCTCGACATGCTGCTGGGGCCGCTCCCCATCGCCGGCGACGACCTCCGCGTCGAGCCTTTGTTCCGCGAGCGGCTCCACCTCGTCGCCCCGCAGGACCATCCGCTCGCGCGCGCGGCCGGGCTCGCCGCGGCTGATCTGGAGGGCGCGGAGGTGCTGAGCCTCGACCCGCGCCACCACCTGCACCGGCAGGTGGCGGCGATCTGCGCCGACCGCGGCATGCGGCTGCTGCGCGACTACGAGGGGTCGAGCCTCGACAGCCTGCGGCAGATGGTCGGCTCCGGGCTCGGGCTGGCCGTCCTGCCGGAGTTCTACATCCGCTCCGAGGTCGGCGGGAACGCCGGCGTGCGGCTCCTCGACGTCGGGGGCTGGAAAGAAACGCGCAGCATCGCCGCCGCGTGGCGGGAAGGCGCGGCCTACGCCGCGATCTTCGCCGGCATCGCTCGCCGGATCCAGGCCGAGGCCGAGCGTCTGCTGCCGAAGCGATAGGCAGCGTCTATCGCCTCGCGCGGGTCCTTCCGCTTGGACGCGCTCCGCGGTCCCCGCGTATTTTCATCGAGCGGTCCGGGCCCCTCTGACGACCTCCGAGGACAGGTCGTGATGTCGGACCGCCCCGGGCGCCAAAGCAGCTCCGACGCCGCGAGCGCCCGGGTCCACCGGACCGGAGAGGAGAGCCGCCGTGCAGCATCGACCCCTTTTGCGACTTCGCAGTCTTCACCAGAAGCTCGATCGGGAACTCAGGTCCGAAAGGGCGCAGCGGCGTCCCGACGGGCTGAGGGTCGTCCGACTTAAGAAGCTGAAGCTCGCGCTGAAGGACCGCATCGCGGCGCTGAGCCGCTCGCGGACGACGCCGCAGACCGCGTGACGGACCCGCCGCGGTCGGGCGCCGCCAACGCCCGGCCGCGTGTGAAGGACGACGACGGGGTAGCGCGCTCCGGACGCCAAGGCCTGTCAGGTTAACTGTGCGAGGTCACAACTTCCCCGACCCTGCGCGCTTCAGGCCGCTTCGGCGGCCATGCTCCACGCGCGCTGTGCTTCGCCGCGAAAGCGGCGCATCGTGGCTCTCGAGGTGAGGTGTCGCTGCTGCGCGAAGGTGTTGTGGATCTGGGCGTGGGTGGCGAGGAAGCGTTGTGCGGAGCGGGCTGTCTTGAAGCCCTGCATCTTCCGCTCTCGTCGTCGGACGGGGAGGTGGCTGTTCTCCGCCGGTTGTTCTGGATCAGCACGCCTCCCCGGTGCTTTCCCTCGATCCCTAGTTCACGAGCGGCCGCCGCGTAGGAGCGCAGCCCGTCGGTGACGATGCTCTCCGGTGAGCCGTGCCGCTTCAGCAGCTTCCTCATGAGCCGCTTCGCAGCGTCAGCGCACCGCGTGCTCTGCATGAGCATGTCGAGCACCTCGCCTTCGGAGTCCACCGCCCGCCAGAGGTACATGCGCTTGCCGCCCACCGAGCACACCATCTCGTCCAGGTGCCAGGTGCGGGAAGGGCACGGGCGGAGCTTCTTCAGGTTCCTGGCGATCTGCGGCCCGAACTTCGCGCACCAGCAGCGGACGGTCTCGTACGACACGTCGATGCCGCGCTCGGCGAGCAGCTCCTCGACGTCGCGCAAGCTCAAGGTGAAGCGGTAGTAGAGCCACACCGCGTACCGGATGACCTCCGGCGGGAACCTGTGCCGCTTGTAGCTGATCTTCCGCACGTCTTTGGCCCCCGAAGGAGCCGACGCTCAGCCCCTCTCGGGGAGACCAGTTAGCATTAGACTGACAGCACCCCGCCAGCGCCACCACCGTGGCGACGTCGGCCGGGTCCGCCTGGGCGGGCAGGTCGGCGAAGTAGCGCACCGTCGGGTTCGCGGCGGCCGCGCCGACCGCCGCCTCGGCCGCCCCGACGATGGCCTTCCGGTTCGCGACGAGCGCGTAGCCGAGCAGCGCGCCGGCGACGGTCCCCGCGGTGCCGATCGCGGTCCCGATGCCGATGAATATCCGCATAAGCGACGACCGGGTGGTGCCCACGGTCCGGAGGATGGCGATGTCCCGCCGCTTGGCGCCCACCAGCATCACCAGCCCCGACAGTATGTTGAAGGCGGCGACCATCACGATCATGGCGACGATCCAGAAGGTCACCGCCCGGTCGATCATCACCGCCTCGTAGATCGTCGCGTTCAACTCGCGCCAGTCCGCGATGACCAACCGCCCTTCGAAACGCCGCGCCAGCGGCCGCAAGAGCTCGGCCGACGTCTCGGGGTCGTCGGTCACGACCTCGAGGCGGTCGACGCCGGCGCCGGCGCCGAACAGGGCCTGCGCGGTCTCGAGGGAAACCGCGATCTGGCCCCGGTCCGCCTCGTCGACGCCCGTCTCGAAGACGGCGGCGATCGGGATCGGCCGGACCGAGGGGATCAAGACGTCGCCGACGACCTCGAGCGACACGAGGCCGATCACGTCGCCGGGCCGCGCGCCCAGGCCCTCGGCGAGGCGCGAACCTATGGCCGCGCCCCCGTCGCGCACGCTCGCCAGGTCGCCGATCAGCCGCTCGGAGATCACCGGCGTCGCCAGGAGGCGCGCCGCGGGCTCGCCACGCACGAACGCCGGCGCGACGCGGCCGCGGAAGCTGACCATCGCGCGGCGCTCGACGACCGGGAGGACCGATCCGACCCCGGGCACGCGCCCGAACTCGCGCGCGACGGGACGCCAGCCGCCGGGGCCGAACTGCCCGGTGACGTGCGCGTGGCCCTTCAGCTCGTGCAGGCGGCCGAAGTAGTCGATGCGGAAGCCGTTCATGACGGCGAGCGTCGCGACGAGGGCCGCGACGCCGAGCGCGACGGCGACGAACGAAACCAGCGCCAGCAGGGCGACGAAGCGCTCGGCGTTCCGGGGCGAAAGGTAGCGGCCGATGATCATGCCTTCGACGCGGCGCACGGGCGGGCCTCCTGGACGCTGCGGGGACCGGGGACGCGGGACGGTCCGGGCTTCGCCTTCAGTCGTAACGACCGAAGGCCGAAGAGGCTAGGGTTCTGCCTCTCGCGTGGGCGCCGGGAGCCGAGAAGCACGGAAAGCCCCGGGGGCTGGCCCTCCCTTGCCCGGCCCGCGTTCATCGGCGACACAGTCGGGCGTGGCCGGGCAGACACCGCACGACGCGATAGCCGCCTACGACGCCCGGGCGGAGGCGCTCGCGCGCGAGTACGAGGCGCTCGACCCGACCGCCTACCGCTCGACCTACGCCGACCTCTTGCCGACCGGGCCCGACCGCCTCGCGCTCGACGTGGGCGCGGGCTCCGGGCGCGACGCCGCCTGGCTGCGCTCGCTCGGCCACGAGGTCGTCGCCGCCGAGCCGTCGGCCGGCATGCGCGCGGCCGGCCGCGAGCTGCACCGCGGCTCGGGTATCCGCTGGATCGACGACCGCCTGCCCGGGCTCGAGGCGGTGCACGCGCTCGGGCTGTCGTTCGACGTCGTGCTCCTGTCGGCCGTCTGGCAGCACGTCGCTCCGTCCGACCGCCCGCGGGCGTTCCGCAAGCTCGCCACGCTCCTGAAGCCGGGCGGCCTCCTCGTCGTCACGCTCCGCCACGGGCCGGCGCCGCCGGACCGCCCGATGCACGGGGTGAGCGTCGGCGAGGTCGAGGCGCTCGCCCGCGCGCACGGCCTGGCGGTGAGCCGCGTCGCCTCGCGCGAGCGCGACGCGCGGCTACGCCCGGGCGTGTCCTGGACGACCGTGTGCATGACGCTGCCCGACGACGGGGCGGGCGCGCTGCCGCTCATCCGCGGCATCGTCTTGAACGACGACAAGTCGGCGACCTACAAGCTCGGGCTCCTGCGCGCGGTCGCCAGGCTCGCCGACTCGTCGCCCAGCCTCGGCGCGCCGCACCCGACGGAAGACCGCGTCGAGGTGCCCTTGGGCGCGGTCGCGATGAACTGGCTGCGCATGTACCTGCCGCTCGTGCGGGCGGGCCTGCCGCAGACGCCGGGCAACGCCGGGCCCGACGGCCTGGGCTTCGCCAAGGAGGGCTTCCGCGCGCTGCTGGCGGGCGGGCTGTCGGGACAGGACCTCAGGATAGGCGCGGAGTTCGGCGGCGAGCGCGCGCTCGCGGTCGCCCGCGCGCTCGGCGAGGCGGCGCGCACGATCGCGGCCATGCCGGCGAACTTCACCCGCTACCCGAACTCAGACGCGCGGGTGTTCGGGGCGGAGGCGGCCCGCGCGCCGCGGACGCCGCGCCTCGCGCTCGACGCCGGGACGCTCCGCGCCTTCGGAACGCTGTCGGTGCCGGGGCACGTCTGGCGCGCGATGCAGCGGCTGGGCGCCTGGATCGAGCCGGTGCTCGTCGCCGAGTGGGCGCGGCTGACCCGGACCTACGCCGAGCGGCGGGGGCGCGCGCTGGCGTCCGGCGAGGCGGAGGCGGCGCTCGCCTGGGCCGAGCCGACGCGGGACGTCCGGGTGGCGCGCGAGGCCGCGCTCGGTAAGCTCGCGGCGGGCGAGCGGCTCTCCTGCGTGTGGTCGGGCCGGCCGCTCTCGCCCGACACGCTCGACGTCGACCACTGCCTGCCCTGGTCGGCCTGGCCGTGCGGCGACCTCTGGAACCTGCTGCCGGCGCACCGCTCGGTGAACCGGAAGCAGAAGCGCGACCTCTTGCCGAGCGGGGCAGCACTCGGCCGAGCGCGCGAAGCGATCGTGGGCTGGTGGGACGGGGCGTGGCGCGCGGACGCCGCGCTCGGGCCGCGGTTCGGCCGCGAGGTCGGGGCGGCGCTGCCGGTCGACGGGGACGCGCCGTCCGGTGAAGTGTTCGGCGCGCTCGAGTGGCGGCGCCTGCGCCTGCGCCAGGACCAGCAGGTCGCCGAGTGGGCGGGCGTCCGCAGCCCGCTCGGCCCGCGCCCGTGACAGGGGGCACCGTGACGCTCTCCAACATTCTCAGGGTGATAATCGGGTGTTATATGAAGGCGGGGAGGGCCGCCATCCACCCTTACATGATAAGACGCAGGTCGCTCGGCCGCATCGAGCCCTGCTGATGCGGGTCCCAACGAACTACAGGATCGGCAGTTCGGTCGTCGCCTTGATTTCCGAAAGGGCGACGGTCGAGTTCACCTCCTGGATGCCGGGCACGCGCGAGAGCTTCTCGAAGAAGAAGCGCTCGTAGGCCCCGATGTCCGCGGCGACGATCCGGAGCAGGAAGTCGACGGGTCCCATGAGCACGTAGCACTCCAAGACCTCGGGGAAGCCGCGGATGGCGGCGGTGAACTCCTCGAGGTGGGCCCGCCCGTGGGCGGAGAGCTTCACCTGCGCGAAGACGTGGGCGTTGAGCCCCAGCTTCTCGCGATCGAGGAGGGCGACGGTGCGGCGCACGTAGCCCGCCTCCTTCAGCCGCGCGATGCGCCGGGAGACCGGCGACTGCGAAAGGCCCACCCGATCGCCGATATCGGCCGCCGACATGTCCGCGTCGCCTTGGAGAAGGGCCAGAATCTTCCGGTCGAGGCCATCGAGATCTTCGACATGATTCATGTGAGACGAAACCCTAGGCCAGCTAATCTATGCAGCATCATGCGCTATGGTAAGCAATCTGCAAAGTCATTGCGCGCAATTTCCACTATCTTGAGCGCCTGAACGACATGCGGGTGCCGAAATGATGCAACGTGAGGGTCAGCTCCTGTTCGTGACCGAGACGACGGCGATCGACGCGACGCTGGAGCTGCTGCGCGCGCGGGGGGCCGCCTCCGCGACGCTCGAGCTGCGGCTGAAGCGCGGCACAGCGCTCGTCGAGGTGCTCGGTCCACCGACGATGGGCGCCCGCCGCGCGGTCGACGTCGGCCGCGAACTCGCGGCGCTGCCGGGCACGCTCGGCGTCGCCGTCGTGGCCCTCCGCCGTCGCGAGACGGCGGTCGAGGGCCGCGCCTTCGACCGCCACGAGGTGGCGAGCTGGTCGCGGCCCGTCGGGTCCCGTTCGCCCGTGCGCGAGGCGGCGTGAGCCCGACCGCGGTCGAGCCCTGGCCGCCCATGGCCCTGACCGCCGCCTACGCGGTGCGCGCGTCCGCCGACCCGCACGTCGTGCTGCGGCTGCTCAACTTTTTCGCACAACGCGATCTCGTGCCGGACGCCGTCAGGGTGCGCCGGCTCGGCGACGAGATCGGCGTCGTCATCGAGCAGCCGGGCGTCTCCGAACACACGGCGACGGTCATCGCCGAGAAGATGCGGAGCCTCGTCGCGGTGAGCTCCGTCGAACTCGAATGCCGGCTGATGCGCGCGGCCGCCTGACGGCCCTCGGCGCGCCTGCGGCGCCCGGAAACCGGACGTCGTCGATTGCGGGGGCGGGCCGCGCCGTCTACGCGCAACGTCGATGCGTCCGGCGCCACATCCACCCTCGTCTGGAGGGCTCGCGGCGCTCGTTCGTGTTCGAGCCCGTGAACTTGAAAGAGCCGCCCGCGGTGCGGGCCCGCGGGCGGCCAGGTGGGGGACTCGAGGCGAAGCGTGCGTGCAAGTACCTTTGTGTTCCCCAGAGAGCCCGTTGGCGCCCGCGGTGGGGGTGACTGCGCCGGGCTCCTCCCGATAGCGATCGACTAGAGCTGGGCTCGGAGGGCGCGCCTCTAAAGCTAATCGAGTCCCCAGAACCGCCGGCTGCGAACGTCCCGTCAGAGGGATCGCCGATCGGAAAGCCCGAACTCCCGTCGGGCGCGGCGCGGCGGACAAGCGCGGGATTCATTTTAGGCCTTCGCCCAGTAGCGGTCCTTTAGGAGGCGTTTGTAGAGCTTGCCAGTGTCGTGGCGCGGCAGCTCGCGCTCGAAGTCGACCGAGCGGGGGCATTTGACGTGCGACAGGCGCTCGCGGAC
>Ga0164290_1001457_pt1 | contig 33948 bp, 27 predicted proteins | sample Micstemetagenome_FD_108782 | JGI IMG/M metagenome (GOLD analysis project Ga0164290, IMG submission 108782) | Contaminated culture microbial community from soil near Moab, Utah, USA - Microcoleus steenstrupii SON62 (Illumina Assembly) | ecosystem: Environmental > Terrestrial > Soil > Soil crust...
CAGCAGCTCGGCGAAGGCGTCCGAGCGGACGAGGCGCACGGCGGCGCCGAGATTGTCGGCGTTCGCATGGGCGACTTCCAGGGCAAGCGGGGAGACGGCGACCGCCGAGACGTCCCAACTGGGTCGTTCCAGCTTCAGCGTGATCGCCAAGCACCCGGAGCCCGTGCCTACGTCGAGGACCGACCGGTGAGAGTGGGGAAGGGCCTCAAGGGCGGACTCGATCAGAGTCTCGGTTTCGTGCCGCGGGATGAGGACCGCAGGCGTCACGCGGAACGAGCGACCGTAGAACTCGCGCTGCCCCGTGATATAGGCGAGCGGCTCCCGTCTTTCGCGTCGCTGGAGCAACGTCTCGCCGGCAAGCTCGTTGAATTCGTGCTCCGGGTGGGTGAGCAGCCAGGTGCGGTCGACGCGCAGCACGTGCATCGCCAGCACCTGCGCCTCGAGGCGAGGTGATTCCAGGCCGATCGACGCTAGCCGAGCCTCGGCGTGACGCAGCCACTCATCGAGCCTCATTCGGGAGTCCGCGATTGCCGTTCCGCCTTCGCCTGGGGTGGTGCCGAGTCGACCACCCAGCGCGAACCCTCGTGCGAACTCCCGAGATTAGATGGCATACCGCTGGAGCTTCTCACGGAGCTCGACGACGACCTCGGCCTCGACGTAGATCCCTTCGTCGCGGTAGTCCACCTTCTGGACGCGCCCGAAGTCGTAGCACTCCTGTAGGAGGCCCTGATCGTCGTACGGGAGGAGAACGTGGATCGCCCCGAGGAGTTCCTTGACCTGCCGCACGATCGCGTTCATCAGGTCCGACAGTCCCTCGCCGGTGAACGCGGAGATCGCGACGGAGTTCGGCCACTCCGCAACGAGACGCCTCGCCATCGTAGGGTCGCCGACGGCGTCGATCTTGTTGAAGACCGTGATAGTGGGCTTGGACTCGGCGCCGAGCACCTTGAGCGTGTCCAGAACGGAGTCTCGCTGCATCTCCCAGCCGGGATGGCTCACGTCGACGACGTGGAGGATGAAGTCGGAGAACGTCGCCTCCTCGAGCGTCGACTGGAAAGCCGCCACGAGGTGCGTCGGGAGTTTCCGGATGAAGCCGACCGTGTCGGTGAGGAACAGGGAGTACCCCTCCGGCAGGTCGACCTTGCGAGTCGTCGGGTCGAGGGTTGCGAACGGCATCGCGTCCGCCAGCAACTCCGTCCCGGCCATTCGGTTCATGAGCGTCGACTTGCCTGCGGAGGTGTAGCCGACGATCGAAGCGAACGGGAACGGGTGCTTGCGGCGCGAGGCGCGCTGCTGCGATCGGACGCGCTTGACCTCTTCGATCTCGTCGCTGAGGCGGGCGATGCGGTCCTTGACGAGGCGCCGGTCCGATTCGAGCTTGGTCTCACCCGGACCGCGCATGCCGATGCCGCCTTTCTGCCGCTCGAACTTCGTGTACACCGACATGAGCTTCGGCATCATGTAGGTGAGCTGGGCGAGCTCCACCTGGAGCATGCCCTCGCGGGTCTTGGCGCGCCGCGCGAAGATGTCGAGGATGAGCTGGGTGCGGTCGACGACCTTCTTGCCGATCTGCTCCTCGAGGTTGCGTTGCTGCACGCCGCTGACTTCGCCATCGAGCAAGACGAGGTCGGCATTCACCTCGCTCGCCAGGGCGGCGATCTCACCGACCTTGCCGCTCCCGACGTAGGTGGGCTTCCAGGGCTTCTCCAGACGCTGCCGGATCGACGCGATCGGCTCCACCCGAGCGGCTTCGCAAAGCCCCTCGAGTTCGTCCTCCACGATCTTGTCCTCGGCCTCGTCTTCGTTGACGTAAACCAACACCGCCTTCTCGATCGGCGGTTCCAGCGATTCCATTGACTTCGCCATGCGCGCTATATCATGACGATGTCGGCGCTCGGTAGGAGCCGTTCCCGGGCGAAGTCGGGACAAGAGTCGGCCGGAAGACGCGAAAAGGGGCTGCGGATCACTCGTGATCCGCAGCCCCAACGGCGCTTTCCGACTCGGCTTAGAGGCGGAACAGGCTGTAGGTGGCGCTCAGAGAGAAGCCGCTGAAGTCGAAGCCGCTCGCCTTGGAGAAGACGTTGTAACGGGCCGCGAGCCGGAGGCGATCGTAGAGGACGATGCCGACCTCGCCGCCGAACGTGGTGCCGAACTTGCGGTCCGAGACTCGGCCGGCGCCGGTGTTGATGCCGAAGTCGATGTAGGAGAGGCCGCCAAAGGCTCGGGCGTACGGCACGCTGTTGCTGCCGGGCTCACCGAACTGCCGCTCGATGCCGAGGGTCAGCGTGCCGATGAAGAGGCGGTTGCCGTTCTTGCTGGCGGTGATGAAGTTCAGCTCCGGTCGAAGGCCGTTGCCGCCCTGACGTCGGGTGCTGACGGGGCTGAGGCCCACGTTGAGCACGCTGCTGCCGAAAGCGTCGCGGACCGCGCCGCTGGTGGGCAGGTAGACGCCGAGCTGGCCGCCGAAGTTGAGCGGGGCGCGGTCGTCGCCGTACTGTGCGGAGGCAGGGGCGGCAAGCGCCAGGGTGGCGAGGGCGGTGAGCGCGATCAGCGGCTTTCGGTTCATGGGGAACTCCGTGGCAAGGGCTAGAGCCCGCGCAGAACATACCCGGTCGCGATGTTCGCAAGTTCCTGGCCAACGCCTTCGACGGCCGCCTGGAAGATCCGTTCACCCTTCTCGGGAGTCGCGAGGGTGGCGAAGCCGAACGAGCCCTCCTCCGTCATTTCGTCGAAGTGGTGGACGACGCCTCGCACCGCCGGTTCCGGGATGAGGCCGTCGTCGCGCAGCTTCTCACGGCGAACGAGGTCGGGATAGAGGTGCATCATCAGGCTCGCCTCGGCTTCGCAGGCGTGACGCATCTGCTTCTGCGGCCCCTCGAGCGTCTGGGCGATCACGTCCTCGCAGAAGGCGAAGTAGCCCGACTGGCCGAAGGTGAGGGCCGGGTAGGTGGCCTTCAGGATCCGCACGGCCACGTCGTTGGGGGAGGTGTTTCCGCCGTGGCCGTTGAGAACGTAGAATCGCCGAAAGCCGTGCGGAATGAGCGACGTGACGACGCTCTCGATCGCGCCTTGATAAGTGGGGAAGCTGGCGCTGAGGGAGCCGGGGAAGCGCAGATGGTGCCCGCTCGCGCCGAGCCAAAGGGTCGGTGTCAGCAGCACCTGGTCGGGCATCCGCCGCTCCACCGCTTCGGCGACCGCGGTGACGATCAGAGAGTCCGTAAAGAGCGGCAGGTGGGGCCCGTGCTGCTCAAGGGACCCGGTCGGGATGACCACGACGGCGTCGCGCGACGCCGCTTCGACGTCCTGCCAGGTGAGTTCGGCCAGCTTCACCGCCTGATTCTGACCAATGCGTCAGGCTGAGGAAGCGTCGCGAGGGGAGTTTCGCCGCCGAGGCACGGCCGAAGGCCCTTCATCTAGCGAGAAGCCGAGAACCCTACCAAAAGGGCCCTCGGCTTACTCTCGAGTGCGGCGTCGCACTTTCGCTCTATGTCTCGGGATAGAGGTTTCGGATGAGCATCTTCACCTGGGCGCGAAGGTCCTTGTCGTGGTGCATCAGCTCCGAGATCTTTTGGTAGCCGTGCATCATCGACGTGTGGTCGCGGTCGCCGAAGAGCGATCCGATGTGCTTCCACGAGTCGCCGGTGATCTCGCGCGTGATGTAGACCGCCACGTGGCGGGCGTGCACGATGGGCGCCTTGCGGGACGTGCCCTTAATGTCGTCCGTCGGAATCTTGAAGTGTCGGCTCACCGCGTCGACGATCTGGCCGAAGCCGGGCTTCTCGAGCGTGCCGGAGCGATAGTAGTGCTCCACCATCTGGCACGCCAGGTCCAGCGAGAGCGGCTGGCCGTCGACGCTCGCCTGAGCGGCCAGCTTCGTCAGCGCTCCCTCGAGGACGCGGATATTGCCCGGCACGCTCTCGGCCAGGTACATCGCCACGCTCGTCGCGAGATCGACGCGCTCCTGAGCCGCCTTGCTCAGCAGGATCGCGCACCGGGTCTCGGTGTCCGGCATCTGCACGTCGGCGACGAGGCCCGCCTCGAAGCGCGACCGCAGCCGCTCGTCCATGAGATACAGGTCTCGCGGAGGACGATCGGAGGTGATGACGATCTGCTTGCCGAGCGAATGGAGGTAGTTGAACGTGTGGAAGATCTCTTCCTGCGTCTTGTCCTTGCCGGCTACGAACTGAATGTCGTCGACGAGCCAGACGCCGACGGAGCGCTGGGCGCGGCGGAACTGCTCGATCTTGTTGTTCTGCAGCGCCGTCACGAACTCCTCCGCGAAGTGCTGCGCCGAGACGTACACCAGCGGGTACCGCGGGTTCGTCTTCAGGATCTCGCGGGCAATCGAGTGGAGAAGGTGGGTCTTTCCAAGTCCCGACGACCCGTAGATGAACAGCGGGTTGTACTTCGTGCCGGGCTCGGCGGCCACGGCCTTGGCTCCGGCGACGGCGAGGCGGTTGCTCTGCCCGACGACGTAGGTGTCGAACGAGAACTTCTCAGCCGGACGGAAGGTGGGTTCCGCGGGAGCGACGGGAATCGGGGCAGAGGCAAGACCTGGGGACGGAACGGCGGACTTCTCTCGCGCTTCCGTCCGAAGCTCGACGATCACCGGCTGTCCCATCTCGTCGGAGAGGAGCGTCTGGATGGTGCCGAGGTAACGCTCGCGAACCCACTCCATGACGAAGCGGCCAGGGACCGCCAGGTGGCCGACTCCGTTCTGGAATCCGACCGGGCAAAGCGGACGAAGGAATCGCTCGAACCACGCCGAAGGCACCTCCGGCCCCAGTCGCTTCAGCACCCCTTCCCAAGCCGATTGGAATCGGATCAGATCGTCGGAGTCCTCGAAGGTGAACTGGTCTCTCATGGCGTTTGGCCCCTAGTGACCCGGGGCGGGATCGGGATTATACACAGCGACTTTTCCACCAGAGCCAACTGGCAGGTCCCCAAAAAGGCGCTCTCACGCAAGGAACGGCAACGCTGTCCCGCAGAAGCCTTTCTCAGCCTGACATTTCACGCCCAAGCGCTTGTTTTCGTGAATTCTCTCTTTCGTAGATTCGCCAAGCACACGCAGATTGCGATAGCGACAGGCTAGCCCAGACAAGGGTCTGGTATCACCCGGACAGACGATGCAGAAGGTGCTGGGAGTCCTCGCGGGCGGCGACATGCCGACGGATCAGTTGGCGGCGTGGGCTCGGTCGGCGGACCTGGTTCTGGCCGCGGACGGCGGTGCGGATCGATTGCTGGAGGCCGGGATCAAGCCTCGCACGACGATCGGCGATCTGGACTCACTCAGCTCGGTGGCGGCGGTCCCGCTGGTCATTCGCGACCCGGACCAGGAGACGAGCGACTGCGACAAGCTTCTCTCGCTGGCGGAGCGCCTGGGCCACGAGTCGATCACCCTCTGCTGCGTCGAGGGCGATCGACTCGAGCACGTGATCGGAACGCTGCGAAGTGCGGCCCGATCGGTGATCCGGGTGCGGCTTGCGCTTCGTCGCGGGGTGGCGTGGGTGCTCGTGGGCTCGGATGAAGTCGTGGTGGAGCTCGAGGAGGGCGAGCGGGTGTCGCTGATGCCTCTGGAAGCTTGCGCAAAGGCCGATATCCTCGGGGTCCGGTGGCCCTTGGTCGGGGTCGAGCTCAGCATCGATGGGCGGACGAGCCTCTCCAACGAGGCTGTGGGCGGGGCGGTGACCGCCCGGATCGGAAGCGGCGCGGCCGCCCTTATCGTGACGTCGCCGAGATTCGAGTCCCCCGCCTGGTAGGGTGCGTCGGGCCACCATAATGAGCCCATGCCCGCGCCGTTGACCCTATCGCTGCTCGACGGGGTCGTGCTGTTCCTCTTCGTCGGCGCGATCCTGGCGCTCGGGTTCTCGGCGAAGCTCCGCGACAGCTCCGTTCTGCAGTATCTCGCCGCTGGGCGGAGCCTTTCGCTCCCGGCGTTCGTAGCGACGCTCGTCAGCACTTGGTACGGCGGCATCCTCGGGGTGGGCGAGTCGGTCAGCTTCTTCGGAGCGGGGACCTGGCTGCTGATCGGGGTTCCGTACTACGCCTTCGGGATTCTGTACGCCGTTTGGCTCGCTCCCAGAGTTCGGGGAGCGGAGCAGATTTCGATTCCGGAGCGACTGGCCTCACGGTGGGGAAAGGGCGTCGCGATGGGAGGTGCCGGGCTCGTCTTTCTGCTCGCCGTTCCCGCGGCACACGTCCTGATGCTCGGCGTGCTCGTGCGGGAGTTCACCGGCTGGCCAATCGCGACGGCGATCCTAGTTGCGACCGCGGTGGGGACGGCTTTTCTGTACCGCGGCGGACTGCTGGCCGATGTCCGCGCCAGCCTGCTCGCGTTCACGATGATGTACGTCGGCTTTGGCGTGATCGTGGTTTGGTGCCTCTTGAACCACCCGCCGGCCCAGGCTTTCGCCGCCATCGAGAACCGATCGCTGATGACCTTTACCGGAGGGCAGTCGTGGCCAGCCATCCTGAGCTTCTTCATCCTCGGAGCCTGGACCCTCGTCGATCCCGGCTTTCACCAGCGGGTCGCGAGCTCGGCAAGCCCTGAAGTCGGGAAGAAGGGCGTCCTCGTCTCCGTCGGGTTTTGGCTGCTTTTCGATATCCTCACGATCGCGACCGGGCTGTATGCCCTCGCGCTCCTGCGCCCCCTGCCTCAAGACGCCTTGACTTACTTTCCGAGGCTCGGCGACCAGGTGCTGCCCCCGGGGCTCAAGGCGGTGTTCCTGTGCGGCATGGTCGGGACGATCACGTCGGCCCTCGTGGGCTACACCCTCGTCGCCGGAGCCACGCTGGGCAGGGAAGTCGTGGGCCGAGTCCGCGAGCTTTCGGACAGTGGGATCAAGCAATGGACGCGGGTCGGCTTCTTCGTCGCCACGCTCGTCGCGGTGCTCCTCGCGATGAACCTTCAGAGCGTGGTCACGCTCTGGTACGCCTGGAGCGGGTGCGTCGTAGGGGCGCTCCTCATCCCGGTCGCGATGGCGTACTCGCGGGGAGGAAAGGTCTCGTCGGCCGTGACCCTGATCGCGATGGGAGCCGCCTTCGCCGTGTCATTAGGCTGGCTCGTCTATTCGCATCGAACTAACAACCCGTTTCAAGAGGTCGCATGGATACGCACCGGCGAAGGTGGGCGGCTCACCCTGCCCCCGATTCCGGCGGAGCTCGAGTCCCAGGCGACGCGATTCAGTCTGGGGACGCTCTTGCCAGGATTGGTAATCTCCGCTTTGGTGATGGGCCTCGGCGAGGTCCTCGGCAGGAGGAAGGATAGAGAATGACGGACGACGTGCAAAACGACCTTACGACCGGCGCAACCGGCTTGGCCACGGATGACCACCCGCACAGCGGGATCGCGTCGGAGGGCTGGAGCACGCCTCAGGCCGACCTCGCGACGCCTCACACACAGTTCGCGAAGATCGTTCTCAAGCGGAACGGCGCCGAAACGGACGTTGAGTTCCCGGTGAACCCGCCGGCCATGGTCGGCCGCTTCGATCCAACCGTCGGCCCGATCGACATCGATCTCGGCACCCTGCCCGAGGGGAGCTTCGTTTCGCGAAAGCACGCGCGATTCAGCTACGAGGACGGCGTCTGGCGTGTGCACGACCTCGGGTCGAGCAACGGAACCTGGGTCCTCAACTCGGACTTCGAGCGAGTCGAGGAAGCCCCGCTGCACGACGGTCAGGAGATCGCGTTCGGCAACGCGCGTTTCATCTTCAAGATCACCGCGGCCGAGACGCCGCTCGCCGCCGACCCGCAGAGCTGAGAAGACACACGAGGGGCGAGTCACGAGGGACGAGCAGTCTCGTCCCTCGTGACTCGCCCCTCGTCAGCGGGTGGCTCGCAGCCGCTCGAGCGCTTGCTGCGTTTGCTCGAGTGAGAGGCACGCGTCGGTAATGCTGACGCCGTGATCGGCCGGGGTGCCTTCCTTCACGTCCTGGCGTCCCTCGCGTAGGTAGGACTCGATCATCACGGCGAACACGTTGCGGTTGCCCGCTTTGATGTAGTCCGCCACGAGCTCGGCGTTGTCCACTTGCCGGAGATGGTTCTTCTGGCTGTTGCCGTGACTCAGATCGATCATCACCCGATTCGGCAGCCCTTCCTTCTCGAGCTTCTGCGCCGCTTCGTTGACGCTCACCTCGTCCAAGTTCGGCTTCGCCCCACCCCGCATGACCAAGTGGCACGTTGGGTTACCGCTGGTGCGGATGAAGGCGGAAACGCCGTCCTTCGTCGCGCCGGGGAACCAGTGGGGGCTCGAAGCCGCCTTGATCGCATCGAGCGCAGGACGGATCCGGCCGTCGGTGGCGTTCTTGAAGCCGACCGGCATCGAGAGTCCGGAAGCCATCTCGCGGTGGAGCTGGCTCTCGGTCGTTCGAGCGCCCACGCACCCCCACGAGACGAGGTCGGCGTAGTGCTGGGGAAGCGAGGTGTCGAGGAACTCGCACGCGGCCGGAAGGCCGAGCTCCGCGACGTCGGCCAGCAACCGTCGCGCAAGCCGAAGCCCGTCGTTCGCCCGTCCGGAACCGTCCTGGTAAGGGTCGTAGGCCAATCCCTTCCAACCGATGGTGGTGCGCGGCTTCTCGAAGTAGCAGCGCATCACGATCAGGAGCTCGTCCTTGAGCCGTTCCGCGGTCTCCCGCAGCTGCTCGGCGTACTCGCGGGCGCCCTGCACGTCGTGGACGGAGCAGGGCCCGACAATCACTACAAGTCGAGGGTCGTCGCCCACCAGGGCCGCTTCGATCGCCGTGCGCGTTCGCGCCACGAGGTCCGCAGCCGCATCGGTGAGGGGGATCTCTTCGTGAAGAATCGCGGCCGGCAGAAGCGGCCTAACCTCCAGAACCCGGAGGTCGTCCGTTCTGTTCGCCATGTGGGGATAAGTCTGACGCACGAGCCCCCTCCCCGTCAGCCCCAAGGCCGAAAGGGAGAAATTGGGTAAGGAGGGTCTCCGCGCTCGGCGGGTCCGCTAACCTTCGTGAATCCAGCAATCGAGCAATCGCTGGCCGCTTTGGGCGCTTGGCTATGGAGACGGGGCATATCTCCGAGGTTGTCTGCCGGCTGAAGCCGGCGGTCCCAGGGGGAGAAGCAGAAGCGGCCCCGTGGCTTTCACCACGGAGCCGCTCTGCAATACTTGGTGGGCCCAGCTAGATTCGAACTAGCGACCTCACCCTTATCAGGGGTGCGCTCTAACCAACTGAGCTATGAGCCCACGAACGAGAAGAGATGATACCCCGCGTCTTTAGAGGAATCAAGGGGTCCATCGACGTCGCATGAGCGGACGCAGATGAGCCTTGTAGAGCAGCATCGGGAGGGCGTCGCTGTAAGCCACGACGACCCTTGGCAGCGCGACATGATCGTCCTGCCGGGTCGCCCGCTGCTTGCCGAGGGCCACGGCCACGCCGTACCCCGCTCGGCGCACCGCCGCCATCGCCGAGGCGTCGAGGCTGCCGTAGGGGTAGCAGAAGCTGCGGGGATTGAAACCCTCGGCGCGAAGTCGGGCGTCGGCGCGGGCAATCTGCTGAAACTGCTCCTCGTCGGTCAGCCCGGCCAGATGGGGATGGTCGAAGGTGTGATTCCCGATCTCGTGCCCTCGGGCGGCCGCCTCTCTCAAGGAGTCCCACGTCGCGAGCGGGCGCGCCGCCGGGCCATCCCAGTCGGAGGACGTGCCGACCCGGCCGGGCACGGCGTAGAAGGTCGCCCGGACTCCGTGACGCTCGAACACGTCGGGCGCGTGTCGCATCGTCGAGAGGTAGGCGTCGTCGAACGTGAAGACCACGGTGCCGCGCGGCCAACCTCCAACGAGATCGCGGGCGAGCAGGAACGGTTGACGCCGTCGGGCGAAGTAGCGGACGTGGGTCTCGAGTCGCCGCGGCTCGATGTTCAGCCGCCGGCCCTCCTCGGCGATCGGGCCGACCTTGTGATAGCAGAGGATCGTGGCGCGCATCGCGAGGAAATGCGTGACGCTGAGGTCGCGTCGCGCGTCCGAAGTATGGCTGATCGAGGTTAGGTAGACAATCCTCGGGCAGCGTGACTACAATGGCTTATCCTCAAGGTTGCCAAAAGGCTCCTTCGAGGGGCCGGAGAACCGAAGCGAAGATGCAGAAGATGCGCAAACTCACCGTCGGCCTCGCCGCACTCGCCCTCGCGACCGTCGCGGGTGCCCAGTTCGACGGGCCCGCGCCTCTGGCGTGGCGATGGATTCAGCCGACCCGGGTAGCGCCCGGCGGCTCCCCCCTTGTGGAGGGGAACACGATTTACCAGGCCGTTGGCGGCCGAGTCTTCTCGCTCGACAAGGAGAGCGGGAACCTCCGATGGCGCTTCCCGGCGGTCGAGCCGATCCAAGGCGTGTTCCGGTCGACGCCGGTCCTCGCGGCGGGCACGCTCGTTGCCGCGGGCGACAACAAGCTCGTCTACGGAATCGACCCCGCCACGGGCCAGTCGAAGTGGAGCTTCCCCACGCCGGCCAGCGTGATCGGTCAGCCGGTTGTCGCGGGCAACCTCGTGGTGTTCGCTCTCAGCGACAACCGCCTCATGGCCGTCAACCCGGAGAATGGGCAGGCCGGATGGGAGAACCCGCTCAACATCTTCGACGGCGTCTCGGGACAGCTGTCGGCGCACGGTGGCAACGTGATGGTCTTCACCAACCGCGGTGAGATGCTCGCGATCAACACCACGACGCGCAAGACGGAGTGGAAGCAGCGGTTCTCGCAAGTGCCTCCGAACCCCTCGGCGACCGTCTACGGAGACAACGTTTTCCTCGTGTCCGGTCCGTTCGTGATCGCGCTCAACGCGACCACGGGTACCGCCCGATACCAGATCGACACGCGGATGCAGCTCGCGCTGCCTCCGGCGGTCTCTTCCGAAGGCATCTTCGTCGTTTCGCAGGACGGCAAGGCGATGGCCTACGACCTCTCGCGACAGGCGATCACCAAGAAGGCGATCGATCTCGGATCGCTTGCGGCGACTCGCCCGACGGCGGTGGGCAACAAGTTCATCGTGCCGACCACCAACGGTGGGGTGGTGCTGGTCGATCCGACCAAGTCGGAGATCCAGTGGAACTTCGTGATCCGGCCACTGGCCGACGCGACGACTGCTGCGCCGACCACGGGTGGCCCGGGCGGGCCCGGCGGGCCTGGCGGTTTCGGCGGTCCTGGCGGCCCCGGTGGACGCCCCCAGAACAGCCAGACGGATCGCGTGGTCTCCATCGCGGCGTCCGCTCCGGCGGTGCTTTCGGGGCAGACCCTGCTCGTCCCGGCCCGAGATGGCAGCCTCCTCGCCTTCGACCGAAACCTCGGCGTCGACCTCACGGCTCCGAAGGTCAGCATGCTGTTCCCGAACGCCGGCGACCAGGTTTCCGGGCAGCCGCCGCTCGTCTTCCTGTTCCGACTCGAAGACGAAGCCGCAGGCGTCCGATCGGACTCCGTGAAGGTTGAGGTCGATGGCCAGGCGCTGGAGCACACGCTCAATCGCGACGGCACGTTGCTCGTCCGGTTCTCGCAGACCGGCAAGAACCGTCCGCTCCAGGACGGCCGACGCACGATCGTGGTCACCGCCGTCGACTGGATGGGCAACACGGTGAAGCAGAACTTCGCTCTGACGATCGACAATGCGCTGAAGCCGATCACGCTGCCGGGACAGAACAATAACCAGGGTGGACCTGGCGGCGGTCCCGGCGGATTCGGCGGCGCTGGTGGAGACGGCGGCCTCCGCTAAAGTGCCAACCGACCTCTTCTGGCAGCGATTGCTCGCTGCCGAGGTCTCCCCGGCGAAGGGCCGAGCTCTCATCGAAGAGCTCGGCCCTCTCGGTGTTGGGGCCGCCGACGCGCTCCTTCAGCATCCCGTGCTCACCGATGGCGAGCGACGGCGCGCCGTGTCCGCCTCGCGCGAGGCGCTGCACCGTGGCCTCGCGCATGGCGTGAGCGTCCTCACCGAATCGGATTACCCTGAGCTCTTGACAGAGAGCGTGGGCATGAGTCCCGCCCTTTACCTCCACGGCAACGCGAGTTGCCTCGCGGCACCGACCATCGCGATCGTCGGGACCCGATCCGCCTCGACCTACGGTAAAGCTTGCGCGCACAAGTTCGCCGAAGCGTTCGGGCGCGCCGGCGTTACCGTCGTAAGCGGCGGCGCCCTCGGGATCGATGCCGCCGCGCACAAGGGGGCTTTGGAAGGCGGCGGACGGACCGTGGCCGTCTTGGCGGCGGGTGTCGACAACGTCTACCCCGCGGTTCACGCCGGGCTCTTCAATCAAATTCAGCAGTCCGGCTGCCTGATGAGCCAGTTCGCTCTCGGCACGAAGCCAAGCGACTACAAGTTCCTCGTGCGAAACGCGCTGATTGCGGCGGTCAGCCTTGCGGTCGTTGTGATCGAGGCACCCACGAAGTCGGGCGCGATCCGCACCGCGCAACACGCGGCGGAACTCGGACGCGCGGTGTTCGTGGTGCCCGGAGACGTCGATCGGCTCACCTTTCGCGGCTCCTTCGGACTGATCCGAGACGGTGCGACGCTCGTCAGCCATCCGGACGAGGTGATGGAGGAACTCGGCATCGAGCCGGTGGCACCCGTGACGGAGGCTGCGCCACCGACGAGCGTTGGGGAGCGCATTCTGGCGGTGTTGACCACCAATCCGCTCGCAACGGAGCTCATCGTGGAGCGGTCTGGGCTCGACACCGCCGAAGTGCTCGCCGAGCTGACGATGTTGGAGCTCGACGGCCGCGTTCTGAGGGACTCCGGCGGGTATGCCTTAAGGCCGTGACCAAAACCGTCTCGTATCTCGGCCCTGCTGGATTCGGCACCTACGACTTCGACCCAGTGACGCGATCGCTCGCTCCGTCTTCCGGACGAGCCGAGACGCTGCTCGTGCCGGGATTCGTTGACATTCACATCCACGGTGCGTTCGGGATCGACTTCATGTCGGCGGGTGCCACGCAGATGGTCCGGCTCTGTCGGGAGCTGGAAGCGGTCGGCTACGAAGGGTTTCTGCCGACCACCGTCACCGCGAGTTTAGGCGACGTGGTGCGGGCGCTCTCGGTCGTGCCCGAGGATCCGATGGTGCTCGGCTTCCACCTCGAGGGGCCGTTCATCTCCGGCAAGTACCCGGGAGCTCAGCCGCCGTCGGCGATTCTAGACCCGCCCGCCGGTGCGTCCGAGTGGGACGTCGTGCTCAACGACCCGCGCCTGCGAGTGATCACTCTGGCTCCGGAGCTGCCGAATGCGGACGCACTGATCCGCCGACTGCACGCCCGCGGGGTCCGCGTGAGCATGGGGCACACCTCGGCGACGTTTGCTCAAGCCGATCAAGGATTTCAATCCGGCGTTCGTCATGCGACGCACACGTTCAACGCGATGCGACCGCTTCACCACCGGGAAGCGGGGACCGTAGGTTATGCCCTGACGCAAGACGGACTTTGCTGTGAGTTGATCTACGATCGCCTGCACGTCGTGCGCGACGCCGCGAACCTCCTCTTGCGAGCCAAGCCCAGCGACCGGGTGATCGCGATCTCGGACGCGACGATGGCCGCTGGTATGGAGGCAGGGCAGACGATCCAGATGTGGGGCCTTGAGTGCGTGGTCGGCAACAAGGAAGTTCGGCTCACGGACGGCACACTCGCGGGAAGTGGGATCACCCTCCTCGACGCCTTCCGTAACCTCCACGAAGATTTCGGACCAGAGACGGCGATTCGGGCGTGCTCGCTCAACCCGCGTGTTGCGCTGGGGATGGAAAAGGAGATCCCCCGGGTCTTCGTCGAGTTCGATCAATCCCTACAGATCGTCGATCGATACGTGGGCTAGGCGGAGTGTCCCGCCTGCTCGGGAAGCGCCGGCTTGTCCGGCCGCTCCGATTTGTCGGCAGCCGCCGTCTGGAACAGGGAGCGGGAGTAGAGGAGAACGCCTCGATTCGCGATCAGCGAGGCGACGAGGCCCATCACTACCAGAAGCAGCACCCGCACCAAGACGGCGGTCAGGTTGTTGCCCGTCGCGCCGAAGTCGATCGCTTGTCCGGCTTGGAACTTGATGGCCTCTTGAGGCGGACGCTGAAACATGTCGTAGGCGAGGCGGAAGGTCAGGAGGAGCAGCGCGACTCCACCGAGAAAGACCGCGATCCCCAGGATCGACCCTAAACCGTCGCGACGAGTGCGCCCTCCGCTAGCCACCCCGCACTTGTACCCGGTCACCGACCCGGAGTGTTCCGGAGGAGACCACGCGGCAGAGCATCCCCCGCCGAAACCGGGTTTTCTCCATGAATGCCTTCGGTTCCTCTCCGAGCCGGCGGGCCATCCCGCCGCACGGGGCGCAGTCCTGCTCGATCTCGAATTCGACCTCGCCGACCATGAAGCGGGTGCCGACCGGAAGGGCTTGAAGCCCCGGCACGTCCAGGGTGACGTTCTCCCGCAGCATGCCAGGTGCGTACCCGTGCGAGTCGAGGTCGAACGTGCTGATCATCGAGGCCTGCCGGCGGCGCTTTCCGAAGGAGTAATCCCTCGAGAATCCCTTGCCTCCGATCGCGGTGAGGGAGTCGACCGGCTCGATCATCCCACGCTGCGGTTTGAGAAAGAGGGCCACGACAGAACCCAGAACGGGGCCCATTTCGTGGGGGACGTCGAGCAGGCGAGGGCTGGCCACGAGACCATCCTACGGCCCGTCCAGGCCCGGCCGTGCATCGATGCCTTCAAGAGCGCAAGGCTAGGCGGGATCGGGAGTCATTTCGGGCTGAGACTCGGGAATTCGTACCCTCCAGGCCGCCAAAGCCGGGAAGAGGACGATCGCACCGCCGAGCAAGTACGGAAGGTAAGTCTTCTGCGCGAACAAGGGGCCGCTGATCAGAGGGCCGATCAGTCGGGCGAGTGCCCCGAGCGACTGCGTGACGCCAAAGATGCCGCCCTGGATCTCCGCGGGGGCATTGCGGGACACCAGGCTGTTTAGGCTTGGCTGCGAGAGGCCGCTTCCGGTGCCCATCACGATGAGCACGAGGATCATGGGGAGCCAGAGCGGCGCGAACGGCACGAACGCAAGCGAGGGAACGATCAGCAGGAACCCGATGCGAAGCATGTTGACCTCGCCGAGGAGAGGCGTGAGCCGCGGCACGATCACGCCTTGCATCAGGGCGCCGATCAGGCCGACCATGCCCATGATGTAGCTGCCGTACTTCTTTGCCTCCGCGTCCGAGAGGTGGAAGACGGAGCGCTCGTCCGAAAGCAAGAGGAAGAACGTGCTCTGAAGGTTGGCGAAGCCGAGGTTGAACGCGAAGAACATCGCGAGCAACAGCGCCAGTCCCGGCGTCGTAACCGCGACCTTCACCTCTTGCAGGAAGCTCTTGCGCTCCGCGGGAATCACCTCTGGCTCCGGCAGGAAGAGCACGATGTACAGGAGATTCACTAAGACCAACGCGGCCCCTACGTAGCCCAGAAGCAAAGGACTGTCCTTGCCGAGGCTGATGAGGATGCCGCCCGCGGGTGGCCCGAGGATGAAGCCCACTCCGAGCGCCGCCCCCACCATTCCGAACCCTTTCGATCGGTTCTCCGGCTCCGTCACGTCGGCGACGTAGGCGAACGCAACTCCGAGGTTTGCCGCCGCGAGTCCCGCGAGGAGCCGCGAAGCAACGACCACGGAGTAGTGCTCGGCGTGCGCATAAACCACGTACGAGACCAGCGATAGGAAGGTCGTGATGATGAGGATGCGCCGCCGGCCCACCCGGTCGCTCCAGCGGCCTAGCAGTGGGGAAGCGATCAACTGCGCGAGGCTGAAGACGCCCAACACGGCGCCAACGAGAAATCCGACTTGGGTCGGGTCCGCCGGGCGGCCGTCGCGGCCCAGGAGGTTCGTCGCCAAAACCTCGCCGCGAAGCTGAAGGTCGGGGATGAACAGCCCGAAGCTGAGGAGATCCAGGAAGACCGTCAGGAAGATGCCGAGCAGCGGAGAGAGGCGTGTCTTGAGGACGGGCGACTTCAGGCGCGGTGATTGGCTCATGGTGGCTCGTCCCGCGAGTAGACCCGCATCGGGAGACGATGGTTCTACGGAACGAGCCGTGAATGAACGGCGCGGGGCCGGACAAAACGTCCGGCCCCGCGCCTACATCGATCAGCTGAGGTACAGCGGTGGTCCCTCGCCCGCACCGACGCGCACGGTATCGACGGGCTCGCGCAGGGCGTCGTAGGCCGCGTCTCGCGCATCTTCGCGCATTCTCGCGGCATATCGAGCCATCCGGGTCAGGCTCGCCGCGGCCTTGCGGTCCATCGAGCGAGCGACTTGGCTGGAGGCGTTCTCCAGAGCCTCGGCCTGTCGCCGAAGCGAGCGGCCGAGACGCAACAGTAGCCGAGCCTTGCGCATTGGGGTCGTCCGAGTGGCGCGGATCGTGTCCATCCGCTGCCGTACCTCATACTCAGTTAGCATCCATTCAACCTCCGGCGGGCATACGCCCTTGTGCTTGAACGGAGCTTGGTTCTTGCATCGGGCCTACGAAGTTAGCTGTCGGGTTCGGGTCAAGAACAACCCGCCTCCTCCACTCGGAAGAGGTTCACCCCAGAAGGACTGGGTCCCCCGCTGCCACCTCACGGCGGCATTCGGCCTTGGTTTGCAGAGCGCCATTGCTCCTAACGGAGAGAAGGTACCACGGGTCGAAAAGTTCGCGTCCTTTTTCCCGCTCAGTTGGCGTAGTAAGTGGCCCGTACAGCGGCTGCCACATTGCTGTGGATACGTATGCTCGGTTCGTGGGGCCAGCTCTGGTGTACGATGGAAAACGAACGATGAGGAACCAAAAAAGGCCTCTCGCGCTCGGCTGGGCGCTCGCGATGCTCGGCCTCGTAGCGGCGAGCGCACAAGCCGACCCCCCGAAGCAGCGCGACCTAGTGATTTGGGGTGTCTCCGTAGGACCCGAGACGAAGGGACAGGAGGCGGTGATCCGGGAGTTCGCCCGGCGAAACCCCGACATCAACGTCCGAATTCTCAGCATGGGCGCAGGGCGCATGGACCCGCAGAAGCTCATGACGAGCATCGTCGGCAACGTCGCGCCCGACGTCATCAATCAGGACCGATTTACGATTTCCGACTGGGCCAGTCGAGGGGCGTTCCGCTCCCTCGACGACCTCATCGAGCGGGACAAGAACAAGGACCCGCTGACCCCTCGTAAGGAGCAGTACTACCCGGCTCCGTGGGCGGAGGCGGTGTACCTCGGCAAGGTCTACGGTATCCCCACGGGCGCGGACAACCGCGTCCTGTACTACAACCGCGGCATCTTCAAGGAGAAGGCGGCGGAGCTGCGCAAGGCAGGCCTCGACCCGAACCGCCCTCCGCGGACCTGGAGCGAACTGCTGAAGTACGGGGCGGTCCTCACCGAGAAGAACCCCGACGGCAGCCTCAAGCGGGCCGGCTTCCTACCGAACTACGGCAACTCGTGGCTGTACATGTACGCGTTCCAGAACAACGCGAACTTCATGTCGAAGGACAGCCGCCCGATCCCGGACGGCAGCGGAACGCGCGAAAAGGCCACGATGAACACGCCCGAGGCGCGCGAGGCGCTCGCGTTCATCGTCAAGGGTTACGACCAACTCGGCGGCTACGAGAAGGCCAAGGCGTTCGAGTCGGGCTTCATGGGCAAGGAGAACGATCCGTTCGTCACCGGCAAGGTGGTGATGAAGATCGACGGCGACTGGGTGCTGAACGACCCGCTCGCTAAGTACGCTCCGCAGCTCGACTTCGCCACCGCTCCTCCTCCCGTTCCCGACGACCGCTACTACAAGCGCGGCCGATTCGCGAACGAGCCGGCGCAGTTCGTAACCTGGATGGGCGGCTTCAGCCTCGCCATTCCCAAGGGCGCGCGAAACGTAGAGGACGGCTGGAAGTACGTCAAGTTCGCCACAAGTACCGAAGGGCGAATGATCGAGATGGAGGCTCAGCGCGACTGGGAGCGTCGGCGGGGACGCATGTTCATCCCGCGCCAGATCGCGAGCCGCGAGGCGAACGAAGAGGCCTTCCGTCGCTTCAAGCCGGGCGACCCTAAGTTCGCCGCCGCGGTGAAGACCCACCTCGACATGGCGGAGTTCGGCAAGATCCGTCCCGCCACGTTCGCCGGCCAGACCCTCTGGTCCGAGCACGTTCGCGCCATGGAGGCGGCCTGCTACCACAAGGCTTCGCCCGAGCAAGCGCTCGCCGCCGCCGAAGCCACCGTCCAGCGTGACCTCGACGCGTTCTACGAGAAGGGCAAGTACCCGGTCATCGATCTCGGCGTGCCGGTCAAGATCGCCTTTGGCATCGGCATCCTCGGCGTGGTCGGTTTCGGCGCCTGGTTTACGCGGTTGAAGCTCGGCCGCCTCGAGCGGCAAGAGGCGAAGTGGGCCTACCTGCTGATCTCTCCGTGGATCATCGGCTTCCTGCTTCTGCTGCTCGGCCCGATGGTCGCGTCGCTCTTCTTCAGCTTCACCCAGTACGACGTCCTCAACGAGGCGCGCTGGGTCGGCCTGAAGAATTACGAAGAGGTTGGAACGGTCGACAAGGCACTCGTGCTGAAGTCGCTCGGCAACGCGGCCTACCTCGCCGCCATCGGCGTGCCGCTCACACTCGCGATGGGTCTGCTCGTCGCGTTGCTGCTGAACTCCGCGTCGCGGGGCATGCGGTTTTACCGAACGCTCTTCTACATGCCGGCCATCGTGCCGGGAGTGGCGAGCGCCGTTCTGTGGACCTGGGTTCTCACGCCGGACGCGAACAAGGGCCTGATCAACTCGTTCTGGCAGCAGAGTCTCACGCCATGGATGAACATTCCGCCGCCCGCGTGGCTGCAGTCGGCCGATTGGTCGAAGAACGCCCTCGTGGTGATGGGAATCTGGGGCGCCGGCAGCGGCATGCTGCTGTGGCTCGCCGGGCTCAAGGGCGTGCCGACCTCCCTCTACGAGGCGGCGAGCCTCGACGGAGCGAACCCGCGCCAGCAGTTCTGGAGCGTCACGTTCCCGCAGCTCACTCCGATCATCTTCTTCAACTCCGTCATGGGCTTCATCGGCGGCATGCAGGAGTTCGACCGGATGTACATCATGAAGCCGTCCGGTGAGGGGCCGGTCGGTCCGGACGACACGATGTTGACGCCGGTGTACCACCTCTTCAAGAACGCGTTCGCCTTCTTCAAGATGGGCTACTCCTCGTCGTTGGCGTGGATGATCTTCGCGATCATCCTGCTGCTGACCCTGATCCAGTTCGTGCTCGCGCCGCGCTGGGTGCACTACGAGAACAACAAGTAAATGACCGCGAATCTGATCTATGCCGTTGGCACCCTGCTCACCTGGGTTGGGTGGGCGCTCGCCTTCCGCGCGGTCTACCTGCTGATCCAGCTCGCGACCCAGTCGCCGGGCATCGACCCTCGGCGAGTACAGAAGGGGCTGATGGTCACGGGAGTCGCTGCGGCCGCCGCGCTCGCTTCGGGCGCCGCCGTGCCGCCGTCGCCGGCGGCGCCGGGCGCGGCGGCCACCGCCGGATTCAAGCTGCCGCTGGTCTGGTTCGTCATGCCGTTCTGGATCTGGCTCACGGTCGCCAGCGCGATCATGGTCGTGATCCGACTGGTTCAAGCCTGGATGGGCCTGAACGACACCGAGCGATGGGGGCGGGCCAAGGCCGCGCTGGCGTGGGCGATCGCCGGAATCGCGGGCATCGTGCTGTACCGAATGGATCCGGAGAACAAGATCCAGATGCTTCGCGGCGCGATTCCGTTCAGCACGACCACGGCGGTCGTGATCGGCCTTCTCGCCGTGGGTGCGATGGCCGCGATGGCGCTCGCCTCTCGCGCGACCAAGACACGGGGATTGGCCAAGGGCGTAGCGACCCAAGCCGCGCTCATCACCGGCTCGATCATCTTCGGTCTCCCTTTCGCGTTCCTCGTGATCACCAGCTTCAAGGAAGACCGGGACATGTCCTCCCCTAACGGAATCGTCTGGATTCCGCGGGTGCAGGAGACGGTGCCGTACTTCGACAAGAAGGACCCGCTGTACGAGACCACCTACAACGGCCAGCGCATCGAGGGCGTGATCCTCGAGGCGAAGCCGGACGGCACCGTCCGCGTCGACATCAGCAAACCGCTCGCCATCCGCGGAACGACCTTCGAGACGAAGGTCGACTCCCTCAAGGAGATCCCGCGCGACGCCCCGCTGGTCACCGCCAAGCTCGAGGGCACCCCGATCAAGGGGATGGTCATCGAGCAGATGGAGGACGGCCGCAAGCGAGTCGAGGCGCTGGAGCCGCCGACCATGAAGGGGAAGGAGGCGGTGTTCACCGCCGGTGAGGTGGAGCCGATCCGTCACGTCGGGCTGCGAACGCAGAACTACTCCGAGGCGCTGTCGTTCCTCCCTCCGGAGACGAAGAATGGACTCGTCTACCTGAAGAACACCCTTCTCATCGTGATCATGTCGGTGCTCGGCACGATCCTGAGCTCGTCGCTCGTGGCGTACGCGTTCTCGCGGATGAAGTTCCCCGGCCGCAACGCTCTGTTCGCGTTGCTGCTCAGCACCATGATGCTCCCGGGGGCGGTGACCCTGCTCCCGCAGTTCCTCATCTTCCGGCAGCTCGGCTGGATCGACACGCTCTACCCGCTGTGGGTGCCGGCGTTCTTCGGCTCGGCGTTCAACATCTTTCTCCTCCGCCAGTTCTTCATGGGCATCCCCATGGAGCTGGAGGACGCGAGCAAGATCGACGGTGCCGGGTACCTGAAGACCTTCTGGGCGATCATGCTTCCCCAGATCAAGCCGGCCTTGGCGGTCATCGCGATCTGGACCTTTATGGGTGCCTGGAATAACTTCATGGGCCCGCTCATCTACATCAATTCGCCGGAGAACATGCCGCTCAGCTACGCCTTGCAGCTGTTCCAAGGGGATCGCGGTGGAGAGCCAGGGTTGCTGATGGCGTTCGCGACGCTCGCGATGTTGCCGGTGCTCCTGCTGTTCTTCTTCGCCCAGCGGTACTTCATCGAGGGCGTGCAGCTCAGCGGCCTCGGCGGTCGCTAAGCCGAGTGGGGAATCGGAGGGCGGCAAGTCTGCCCTCCGAACTCGCTCGATCCTCCCCGTCGGCCGCAGGCTGGGACGCGGCGCTCAGGCGGCACTAAACCTCGTTCTGGCGAGTTCCTTGCGATATTCCTTCGCTTTGCTTACAATCGCTCCATGAGGAGTGAGCAAACGGGAGGTGACGCGCGCATTGCGCACGTAGAACGACATCTCGGTCCGATTCTGCGCTGCATGGCCGATCCGGTCCAGACACCGATCGGCATCGATCTCCTCCACGTGCCTCCCACACCGTTACTGCCTTACCACACCGTGGTGACCCTTGGGATGGCGGATCATCCAATGTCCGCGCCGGCCGGCTCGGAGTACATGCGATTCGCGGAGCTCGCCGTCCACCTTCCGGCCGAGTGGGAGCTCGATCCGGAGGCACTGCGGGACGAGCGGCGGTACTGGCCGCTTCGGCTGCTGCGACGGCTGGCGAAACTGCCGGTTGAGCAAGCGACCTGGCTTTGGATCGGTCACACCATTCCAAATGGGGAGCTTCCGTCCCCTTACGCGCCGGACACGACGCTCGCGTCCGCGATGCTCCTGCCGCCACTTCTGCTGAGCCCGGAGTTTCAGGAGCTGGAGCTCAAGGACGGGCGCCTCGTCATGTTCCACAGCCTCGTCTTCCTCACCGCCGACGAGTTGCGTCTGCGGTGCAAGAGCGGGGCAGAGGCGTTGATCGACGCCTTCGAACGCGGTGGCACGGAGCCAGAAGCGTTCATGGTTCTGAACAAGAACCGTCCGGCTCTCCGCGAGCGACGCCGCTGGTTCCTCTGGTGAATGGGTTCGACTAGAAGCCTAGGCTGACCAGGAGCCTCGCGAACGTTTCGACGGACAGGCTGCCGCCCGTGGCCTTGTCGTGCCCGAGCCCGAACTCGGGCTCGTCGATCCCGAGCTCTGCCCCGTGCCGAGCGAGGAGATCGAGGATGCTGACGTCGAGGTTGGTCCGCATGGAGAAGTTCACCCGGCCCGGTAGGTAGCCGCCGTTCGCCGCCATAACAATGAACTTCGGCAGCCGTCCCTTCCAGCTCTGAGCCAACAGCGGGTGAACACGTGCTGGGCTGTCGAATCTCAGGAGCGCCACGGGCTCGGTCGCGCTGAACTTTGGCGCGACCCGTCTCGATTGCGCGAGCTCGGCCTTGACCTCTTCGTGGAAGCCGCGCAGTACTTTGGCGTCTTCATCCGTCGCCTCCGCCACTTCCTTGGCCGACTCGCTTCGCAGGAGAAGCGAGAGCGCGGCGGGCACGGCTGCCTCCGGATCGCTGGACCGCTTGGCCGAATTGAGCACGCTCTTGGCTTCGTTGAACCACTTGATCTTCTGACCACGGGCGGCGACTTCGAACGGGGCGAAGGGAGGGCCGAGGTCGCCCGCGTTTCCGATCGCCGCTTTCCAGGCGGTCGATTCCTCGCCGCACAGCAAGTAGGTGAGCAAGCTCGACGTCGGTACCGGCTCCCACTCGTAGCCTGTGATCGCCACGGCTCCGGCCGGGGCGGTGAGCGGACGGTGGTGGTCGATGATCAAGGTCGGGACTCCCGGCGCAATCTCATAGTCGCGCACACCCAAGTCAAGAACGAATAAGTGGGACGGCGCGATCGCCTGGACCCTATCTCGAGAGGCCGGCGTGAAGGCGTTTCCACCCTTCGGTACCTGAAGGTGGTGAAGGCGTCCTTCCTCGATTCCGCGGGAGACCAAGTGCCGGTGCAGCGTTACGGCGGCACCGAGACCGTCGACGTCGCCGTCCGCCAGGATCGCAATGGTTCCGTTCGGCGGAATGGCATCGACGAATCGGACAAAACTAGCCTGCGCCTCCACAAGTGCCGGGTACTCGAGCTCGTTGGCCGCCATTTCTGGCTCTACGACGATGCATGGGATGCCGTCGGATGGGGACGTTCTTTCGTCCTAACTCTTGATGGTGAGGAGGCTCTTGGCGTGAAGGGGTTGATCAACCCGCTGGGATTTGTGCTGCTAGCCGGATTTGGCGCTTGGTGGGGCCGAGGCTCGCGCAACTCGACGATCTTCTGCGCCTTCCTGGCGATCGGGTTGTGGCTTGCGCTGAACGTCGTTTACCTTCTCGGCGGCATGGCCAAGGATTGGCTCGACGCTCGACGGCAACGGCCTATAGCTTGATCCACTTCCGCATCTGCTCGAGCTTCTTCGGTCCAATCCCCTTGACGGTGAGCAACTCGTCCACCGAGCCGAAGCCGCCGTGACTCTTGCGAAACTCGATGATTCGGGCGGCGGTAGCGGGGCCGACACCTGGAAGCGTCTCAAGTGCCTCGACTGACGCCGTATTGAGGTTCACAACCTGAAGGTCGGACGACTTGGTCGATTTCGCCTCCACCTTTGGTGTGAGGTCGGATCGGGAGGCGTACCGGCGGGGAGCCCGCTCGCCACCTCGGTACTGAGGAATGACCTGCTCGGGCTCCGCCGGAAGCTGCTTCCGGGGAACGTAGAGCTGAGTGCCGTCTTCCAAGGTCGCCGCAAGGTTCACGCTGTCGAGGTCGGCCTCCTCGGTGCTGCCGCCCGCCAGGCGGACGGCGTCGTGAACTCGCGCGGTGACGGGGAGGCGAAGGACGCCAGGCTGGCGAACGGCGCCGGTCACGTGCACGAACAACTCCGTCCGCTCGGGAGCTCCTGGCGTTGCGACGGGCTTCGTCTTGGGCGATTCGACCGGCTGCAGGACGAGAGGTGCGGGTTCCCGCATCTTCTGCGCTCCAACGTAGCTGACGCCGAGGAACCCGAGGAGAACGACCAGCGCCAATCCGAAGCGCTCTCGCGGAGACATCTGGCCGATCATCTCCTGTATGTTACAAAAGGAGCGGCCTCGCGTGCCGCTACGGTTGAGGAAGCCCTTCTTCCAAAAGGGCGTGCCGCCATCCGCGAACGCTAACCGAGCACCCTTCGACCTTCAGGGCGTGCAGGAACCGCTCGAGTACGAGCGCGCCGATGTGGATCGTCTTTTCTCGGCCTGGCTCCATGCCGACGATCGCCGCCCGCTGGGCGTCGGTCAGCGGCATCATCCAGCCCACGGCTCGCCCAACCTCCTCGTAATCGAGGTACTGGCCGTGGACGCGGTGCGGATCCCACGTCGTCATTCGCTCTCGCACCGTGATGAGGTTGGTGCCCGTGGCGCCGAGAACCACAACCTGGCCCGCTTGCCCTGGCTGGTACTCCAATCCCAGGAGATCGTCGATGTGGTTGCTCGCGCCGAGGACGGCGATTGGGTCGCTCGCTTCCGAGGGCAGGAACTGACTTCGCAGGCCGAGGGTGCCCACCGAAAAGCTACGACGAAACTCGGCCGTCCAGTCGGTGCCGTTGCGAGTCGCCGTGACCAGCTCGGTGCTGTGTCCGCCCGGATCGACGATCGAGAGCCGATCGATTTCCGCAAAGGCCGGGTCGTTGGCAACGGCTCGGAATCCGAGCTCCGCCTCGTCCTCGCCCGAGAGGACGACCACCGGCGTGTCCTGCGCATCGGCTCGCGCCCTAAACTCGGCGGTGTTGTTGGCGATGCGCGCCGCCATCGTCGCCGCGGCCAGCGGGGCTTCGACGCCGTGCTCGCGGGCGATAGCGAAGAAGCGAGCCAGCGCGCTTAACGTGGCCGACATGCCGCGCTCGCCGAGGAGACCAGTTGCCTTGGTCCCCTCGCCGAGTGCCGTGACCTCGCTCGCTTCGTACAGCGGAGCCCACTTGCCGGATTGCTCCTCGGCCACTACCAAGAGCACGGAGTTGGAGCCGACGTCGATGACCGCCTTGCGCATGGCTCAGTAGGGTACCGGTGAGGCTCGGTCGCTCTGCTATGCTCGGCGCATGGCGAAGCTGCTGGGGATCGACGTCGGCACCTCGGGGTGCAAGGTTCTGCTCATCGACGAGACGGGAACGGTGCTGAAGGAGGCGTCTCGCGAGTACCCGCTGAGCGTTCCTCAGCCGATGTGGTCCGAGCAGAACCCAGAGGACTGGTGGAACGCGGTTCAGGAGTGCATGGCCGAGATCGGCGAGCGCCCCGACGCGATCGGAGTGGCGGGCCAGATGCACGGTGCCGTCTTCCTCGACGCGAACGACGAGGTGATCCGCCCGGCCATTCTCTGGAACGACCAACGCACGGTGGAAGAGTGCGCCGAGATCGACCGGACGATCGGACCGACGCGCGTCAAGGCGATCACGTGCAATCCGCCTCTGACCGGCTTTCAGGCCCCGAAGCTCTTGTGGCTTCGGAACCACGAACTCTCCAACTACCGGCGCGTCCGAAGCGTGCTGCTGCCGAAGGACTACATCCGCTTCAAGCTCACGGGCGAGAAGGTGACGGAGGTGAGCGACGCGAGTGGCACCGGCCTGTTCGACGTACCCGCGCGGCGCTGGGCGACCGACATGATGGCCGATCTCGAACTCGACCCCGGTCTCTTTCCTCGGGCGGTGGAATCGCACGAGGTCACTAGCCGAACGCGCGATGGCATTCCGGTCGTGGGCGGGGGAGGCGACCAAGCGGCGGCGGCCGTGGGCACCGGCGCCGTACGCCCCGGAATCATCAGCGTCAGCCTCGGCACCAGCGGCGTCGTCTTCACCGCCATCCCAGCCGCGAAGTACGACGAGCGCGGCGCGGCGCACACCTTCTGTCATGCGAACGGCGCGTGGCACGCGATGGGCGTGATGCTGTCATGTGGCGGTGCGCTGCGTTGGTACCGCGACACCTTCCTGCCTGGCATTGCTTACGACGCGATCTCGACCGAGGCCGCCATGGCGCCGCCTGGGTGCGATGGCCTCACGTTCCTTCCGTATCTCACGGGAGAGCGAAGTCCGCACAACGATCCGACGGCGCGCGCGGCATTCGCTGGCCTCACGTTGGGGCACCAGCGTCCGCATCTCTCCCGCGCCGTGTTCGAAGGTATTTCCTACGGGCTGCTCGACAGCATGGACCTGCTCTGCGAACTCGGCGCCGAGGTTGAGGAGATTCGCGTCACCAGCGGCGGGGCCAAGAGTCAGTTCTGGATCCAGATGCTCGCCGACATGTTCGGCCGACCCTGCACGACGCTGGAGCACGACGAAGGTCCGGCGTTCGGTGCCGCGATTCTCGCGGGAGTCGGCATCAATCTCTGGCCAGACGTGCAGACAGCCTGCGATAAGGTCGTCCGTTCCAGGACTCGCGTGGAGCCGAGCGGCGTCGAGTACGGCACTGGGCATCGACGATATCGGGCACTTTACGAGGCCACGAGGGTGTGGAATCGGCCGGAAGCGCCATAATACACAGCTTCGCGATTGAGAGGGCGCTCTAAAGCTTGACTGGAAGAGAATTCTGGTAGAGTAGAGCGCAACTCTTTGGAGCGCTGCCCATTATTTCCATGACGATCGACCAGAACCAGACGCCAGTGGGTGAGGAAGTAACCCAGCCGACGGCCGACACCGTCGCGCCGGCGTCCGACGCCACCCCGACGGCCGATACGGCCGCCACGACCGACGCGCCCACGCCCATCAGCGTGGACGAGGTCTCCCCTGCGCCCGCGCCCGCCACGGATGAGGCGACCGCGAGCACCGACGAGCCGAGCCTGCCCGGTAGTGAGCCGAGCGAGCCGACGCTGCCGCCGACTCCGGCCGACCCGGTCCCGGCGCCCAGCACGCCCGCCCCGGCCCCCGCTACTCCGGCGGAGCCCGTGACCCCGACCCCCGCACCTGCGGTTCCTCAGGCCGAAGCCGCCCCTCGCGATGCGAAGGCGGACGCCGACCTGTTCGAGTCGTACATGCGCGGCGACGTGGACCTCGGTGCCGACGCGGACGCTCCGGAGGGCGGCTTCAAGCGGCTCACCAAGGGCGAGCGCCTCGAAGCGACGATCATCCAGGTCGATCGGGACAAGGTCTTCGTTGACCTCGGCACGAAGGCCGAGGGCATCGTTCCGCTTGGCGAGCTCAGCGAGGAGAACCTCGAGACCGCCAAGGGCCACTTCAATGTCGGCGACAAGATCCAAGTCGTCGTTCTCCGTCCGGAGAACGCCGAGGGCAACCCGATCGTTTCGAAGAAGCGAGCGGAGTTCGAGGAAGCTTGGGACCGCATCGAAGAAGCCTTCCGGACGCAGGAGATGATCACCGCTCAGGTGGTCGATCGCGTCAAGGGCGGCCTCGTGGTCGACGTCGGCGTTCGCGGCTTCGTGCCGGCGACCCACGTCGGTTCGGGCAAGCTCCGCAACATCGAGAAGTTCGTCGGCAACCCGCTTCAGCTCAAGGTGATCGAGATCGATCGCGACCGCAAGAAGGTCGTGCTCTCGAACCGCCAGGCCGAAGAGGAGCGCCGAGCTGCCGCTAAGGAAGAGATCTTCACCGCGGTCAAGCCGGGCGATGCCCTCGAGGGCACGGTTCGCCGACTCACCGACTACGGTGCGTTCGTCGACCTCGGTGGCGTGGACGGTCTCCTTCACATCTCGGAGATGAGCTGGGCTCGCATCAGCCATCCGAAGGAGATGTTCAAGGAAGGCCAGAAGATTCAGGTCATGGTCCTTCGGCTCGACGCCGGAGCGGGCAAGATCTCTCTTGGTCACCGACAGGTCCTTCCGGACCCGTGGAACCTGATCAAGGAGAATTACAAGCAGGGCCAGAACCTCAAGGTCACGATCGGCCGCATCGTGCAGAGTGGTGCGTTCATCAAGCTCGCGGAGGGCGCCGAGGCGTTCATGCCGGTCAGCGAGATGAGCTTCCGCCGCATCAAGCGACCGCAGGACGTGGTTGAGGAAGGCCAGGAAGTCGACGCTCAGATCATCGACCTCCGACCGGACGAGCGCCGAATGGTCCTCAGCATGCGCGCCCTCGGTGGCGGCGGCGAGCTGCGGCCGGGCGCTCAGACGGGTGGTGCGTACGCTCCGCCGTCCTACGACGACGAGATGCGCCGCAAGGACCCGAAGAAGAAGGGCAAGAAGGGCGGTCGAGGCCGAGACGAGTTCGAGGACTTCGACGACTTCGGCGGCGGCCGACGCGGCTTCGCCACCGGCGGTGCCACGATCGGAGAGCGCCTCGGCATGCTCAAGGGTCTGCTTCGACCGGACGACGAGCCGGAAGCGGAGGGTGGCGAGGAAGCTACCACCGAAACGACCGACGAGGAATAGATCCTCCCGGGTCGCTAAGATCCCGAGCGCGGGCCACTGCCAGATGGCAGTGGCCCGCTTCTCTTTGCGGTAGCTTCAAGGCCATGGCGCGCATCGCGATCACTGGCGGCATCGGAGAAGGCAAGTCCACGGTGCTGGCCATGCTGGCGGAGATGGGCTTTGCTACCGCCTCCTCCGATGCCGTTGCTCGGGAGATCTTCGCCGAGCCGGCCACGCAGGCAAGCGTCGCGCGCATGACCGGGCTTCCGCAGCCGATCGACCCCAAGGCGCTTCGGGCTGCCCTGGCTGATTCGGAAGAGGTGCGGCGGTCCCTCAACCGCCTCATGCATCCACGCGTGGTGGAGCGAATGGCGTCGCACGAAGCCACCTTCTTCGAAGTCCCTCTCTTGATTGAGGTCGCGTCCCTGCGCCGCTACGATGCGACCTGGGTGGTGACATGCGGGCCGGAGGAGCAACGGCGGCGCCTGCTCGATCGGTATGCCGACCTTGCCCACGTCGAGCGCATTCTCTCGACTCAGTTGCCCACCCCTGCGAAAATCCCCTTCGCCGACCTCGTGATCCGAACTAACGAGCCGCTTGCGACCGTCCGGCGGGTGTTGGAAAGGGCCGCCTACCAACTCGCGACTGCTTGAATTGCGCGCCAAAGGGGATCGTGCTATACTCAGCCCGACCTGCCTACCCGGTTCCCGGGGGCATGCTTGCAAAGCGGTGCCGGGTGTGGCTGGGGGAAGGAATCAGGGTCGCCAGAGGTGACAACCGCGAAAGGAGCGGGGCGCGTTCGTGCGCGCCCCGTTTGCGTCCCCGGACGACGCGGCGGTCGTTGGCGATCAGGGGGCACATGGCCCAAACCGAAGAAGGATTGAGGAAGGAGGACGCGTCATAGTGAGGCGGTTCATCGCATCGTTATCCGGGAAGGCAATCAGCCACATGGTCGTTCTGACCCTGCTGCTGCCTTTCCTCACCCTGGCTCTTGTGAGCCGAGCCGTGGCGCAGGTTGCGGTCCTGCCTAGCTGGGCAGTCGTAGAATTCCGCAACGTCAAGTCGCCCGGAACGCCGTTCGGTCGCGTAGCCGCTGAGGCCATCGCGAGCGAGCTCGGCAAGACCGGTCAGTACGAGATCATCCCGCAAGAGACCATCGAGCGCACGGTCAAGAACCTCGGCGTCTCGACGCCGCCTGAGAGCACGATCAATCTCCTCCGCATCGCGCAGGACGCTCGTGCGAGCACCGTCGTCAACGGCGAGATCATCGACTACCGCATTTTGAGCGAGGCCGGCGGCAAGCAGGCTGTCGTGCAGATGCGCACCGTCGTCTACGACGTGGCCTCGGGCCTCGCCGTCAACGGCACCGTCACGACCAGCCGCTCCACCGTCCGCCCGGGCGACGTCACCGATGAGGCTCTCATCAATGACGCCATCCAGCAGGGTGCGGGTCAGGCGATTCGCGACATCCAGGGTCGTCAGCTTCCGACGGGCACGGTTTTGAACACCGGCACGACCTCGGCGCTGATCAACAAGGGCACCCGCTCCGGCTTCAACGTCGGTCAGCAGGTCGTGGTCCTCCGTGGCCGCGAGCAGGTCGCGACCGCCCGCGTCAGCGACGTCGAGCCGGACAGCGCCACCGTGCGCATCGAGCGCTCCACGAAGGGCATTCAGCCGGGCGACCGCGTCCGCGCCATCTTCGACGTTCCGGTCGTGACCTCGGGTGGCATCGCCGCTGACGGCACGCCCCGCGTCCAGACCCGAAAGCGATCCGGATCCAACGCCGGTCTCGTCACGGTTCTCCTTGTCCTCGGTCTCGTGGCCGCGCTTCTTGGCGGCGGCGGTGGCAGCGATCAGGACGTGGCGTCCGAAGTTCGCGCCGAGGCGCTCATGTATCCGGACGTCTCCGGTGCTCCGGCTGTCCGCGTTTCTTGGACGGGCAACGGCTTTGCGGGTGGCAATGCCAACCGCTTCGCGTGGCAGGTCTACCGAAACGATATTCAGACTTCGCCTGTTCTCGTGGTCAGCGGTTCCGACACCAGCGGAATCGACACCACCGAGAATCGCAACGTCACCTACACGACTCGCGCACAGATCGGCGGCATCACTTGTGACGCTAGCAACAACAACGCTGGCGCCACGGGCGTGATTGGCGTTCGACCTGGTCGTGCCTACGTCTACTCCGTCGAGCTCGTCTACAGCCTGAGCTCTCTGGACCTTCCGGATGGCGGAAGCACCGGCACCACCGCCAATGGCGGCGGCACCGGCACCACGGCGACCGGCACCGGCACCACGGCGACCGGCACCGGCACCGGCACGACCGCTACCGGTACCGGTACGACGGCCACCGGCACGGGCACGACGGCGACCGGCACCGGCACGACGGCCACCGGCACCGGCACGACGGCCACCGGCGGTGGAACGGGTGGAGCGGAGCAGCGCTGCTACTTCGTCAGCCGCCGAACCTCGGCCCGCGGCGTCGCAACCCCGCTCAATCCTCCGGTCCTCCGCGGCCCGGATCAGGGCGGCTCGGCAGGTCCCTCGGTGACCGTGAGCTTCCAGTCGGTCGTGACTACGTTCCCGATCGCTGTCGAGTATCTGGTCCAGTTCTCGCCGTCGAACTCGTTCCCGCGTAACCAGACGTGGAACGCTTCTCGGTTCACCCGAACCGAGACGGGCACGATCGTCGCTCCGACGGTCGACACGTTCAACGCGCCGAACTTCATTCGAAACATCCCGGAGGGCGCGCCGATCTACTGGCGCGTCGGCGCTCGCAACGTCAACGACCGACCCGGTCCGGTTCCGGACGCGACCACTCGAGAGCGGTACATCTTCTCGCAGTGGAGAAACTTCTCGCGACCGCTTCCGCCTCCTCCGCCTCCCGCGAACTAAAGGCGAGAGGAACGAATGAAAACGCCGCCTGCTCCCGTCCGTCTAATGTCGGATTGGGAGCAGGCGCTCCGCAATCATAAGGAATCACTCATGAATCGCAATTTTCTTCGAGGCGCGGCGCTTGCATGGCTGGGTCTCGGTCTTATTGGGGTCAGCTCGGCGCAGAGCTGGGTTGATCTCTGTGACAACCCGACCACCACGACCCCGAAGTTCAGTCCCAACACCTACGCGGCTACTGGCGACGCGACCGAGTTGTTCGGGTTCTTCCTTGGTCTGTCTGGTACGGCTGAGTTCGAGACCTGCTTTGCCAACACGCTGAATCAGCCAGTCGCTGGCGGCATCGGCTTCCACATCGGGTCGATCGGATCGATTCAGGACGACCTCAGCGAGACCGGCCCCATCGACAACTTCATGGCGCTCACGTACGGTATGTACGGCGGCACCGGCGGAAACTGGGGTTACGCTCGCACGATCCGGCAGGACGACAACGCGACCGATGGCGGTACTCGCACCGCGTTCACCAACATCGACACGTCGTACTACGGTGCCAGCGATCGCTACGTGATCGCGCAGACGACTCAGAACAACATCCGGGTGAATCTGCGCGTGGACGTGGTCGGCGACGCCTGCCGTTTCCAGTGGGATCTGCGAAATCTCGGCAATGCGACGAATCTCGGCCTCGAGTTCGGCCAGTACGTGACCGCGCTTGGTCCGAGCGACACGCTCTACGCCGGCTACGTGCAGGTTCCCGGCCTTCGTCCGCTGTCCACCGACACGCGATTCAGCCTCCAGCCGAACAGCGGCGCGGTGGTTCCTGAACTGGCGATGCCTCCGTTCGTGAACTTCGGTGCGACGCAGGCGAAGGCGTACGGATTACAGGTCCTCACCCGTCCGACGGAGGGGCAGAACAGTCCGTTTGCGGAGCAGACGCCCGTCGACACGCTGGACATCGGTAGCGCCGTGTTCCTGCTCGGCAACATCACGGCAAACGATCGCTCGATGCCGGACCAGATGCAGCCCGATCGGCCGTTCATCAACCAAACGCCGTTTGGTCCCGTGTCCGACGCCGCTTACATCCAGCGCTGGAACCCGACCCCCGTGGGTGCGGCGGCTGAGTTCAACAACACGCGAACGATTGTCGCCTACTACAAGAGCGTCACGGGCAACTCGGATTACGCTCGCCCGTACAGCGCGGTCGTAGACGCTCCCAAGGTCATCGCCGTTAAGGACGAGAACCCGAACGAGTTCAACTACAATGACGGTCAAGGAGTCGACCCCGGCTTCGCGACGATTCGCGTCTACATCGACAACGCTCGTGGATTCGCCACGGTCAACCAGGCGGTTCCGCTCAACAACGTGCGAATCCAACTCGACCTTCCGGAAGGAATGAGCGAGTTCAATGGCACGGACGCGACGCCTCGACGGATCGTCAAGATCATCGATCGCGTCGAGCCGAACGATCCTACGGCCATTCCCTCCACGCCGATCCGCTTCGTGGACTTCCAGGTTCAGGTTGATCCGACGGTAGTCGGCCCGGCCCAGTACACGGTCACGATCGAGCCGCAGCCGGGTAGCCGCAAGGTGATCACGGGCAGCATCAACGTAGCCTCGCAGCCTCGACTGAACATCCGCGCGCAGGCGAACCTCGTCTCCGCTCCGTGGGCGTTCAGCAACAACTCGTGGGCGGCCATTCTCGGCGGCGGTGAGGATCCGCTCGTCCAGGACGTCGACTTCCAGGCGTTCGAGTGGGACGCTGAGCTTCAGGCGTACGTCATCCAGACGGCTCCGAAGCGCGGCTACGGCACTTGGATCGTCTCGACGAAGGACGTCGGCTCGAAGCAACTCGGAGGCAACCCGCAGACGCCGCCCGATTTCCGAACGGGCGCTCCGCAGGTCGACCTGCAGTTCGGCTGGAACCTCGTCGCGAACCCGTACAACTACACGATTCCGGTCGGACAGTTGGTTGGAGTCTCGGGCTCCAACGACGATGAGTCGCTGACGTTCGCTCAGATGGCGCAGCAGGGCATCATCAGCCCGTCGCTCGCGTTCTGGGATCCGACGACTCAGAGCTACAAGTTCACCAATGGCCTCGCCGACGTCCTGGTGCCCAACCGCGGCTACTGGATCTACGTCAACACGCCGGGTGCGAACCTGACTCTTGTCTGGCCGCCGATGCTCGAGCCGTTCGTGCCAGCCGGTACGGGTGGCATCCAGGTCAAGAACGGCGGCTGGAAGCTGCAGCTCTCGGCCCGAGGCGGGAAGTCCGTCGACGATCAGAACTTCGTCGGCACGGCGACCAACTCGCAGGTCGCGAAGAGCCTCCGCACGCACAAGCCGCCGGTCGCTCCGGTCGCCGGTGCGATTTCGTCCGCCTTCAAGGTGGTCGAGGGCGGTCGCACGCTGAATCTCGCTCAGGCGTTCCAGCCGAAGGCGAGCCGACTCGAGTGGGAGTGGCAGGTCTACTCTCAGAGCGGAGGCGCGGTGACCCTCACGTGGCCGACGATCGCCGACGTTCCTGCGAACGTGCGCATCAAGATGGTCGACACCCAGACGGGTGCCACCACCGACCTGCGCCGCAGCCGCAACGTGACGTTCCAGGCGGGCGCCCGCACCACGCGGACGTTCAAGGTCGTCGCTGAGACCGGAGGCGTCGCCTCCTCGGTCCTCGGCACGGTCTCGGCTGACCGAACGGGTCGCGGGTTCAACCTGCCGGTCACGATTCGCTACCAGCTTGCTGAGAGCGCGAACGTGTCCGTCCGTATCCTGCAGGCCGGCCGCGAGATCCGAACGATCACGCGAGACCGGGCTGACGCTGCCGGGGCGAAGACGCTCTCCTGGAACCTGACCGACGCTGCCAACCGCGGTGTTCGAAACGGCATCTACCAGGTCGAGGTCACGGCCACGCCGGAAGGCGGCCAGCCGGAGACGAAGGTCGTCTCCGTCGCCGTCTACCGCTAAGAGCACCACGCGGGGGCCTCACTCGGGGCCC
>Ga0164290_1001458_pt1 | contig 33914 bp, 31 predicted proteins | sample Micstemetagenome_FD_108782 | JGI IMG/M metagenome (GOLD analysis project Ga0164290, IMG submission 108782) | Contaminated culture microbial community from soil near Moab, Utah, USA - Microcoleus steenstrupii SON62 (Illumina Assembly) | ecosystem: Environmental > Terrestrial > Soil > Soil crust...
GACGATAACGACGAGGATTTCGTGAAATCCTCCGCTGCCGTGCTCGTCTCCGGCACGCATTTCTCCAAGCCCAATACCGAGGCCGCGCAGCGCAAGGCGATCCGCCTCGCCAAGGAGAGCGGCGGCAAGGTGATCTTCGACATCGATTACCGGCCGAACCTGTGGGGCCTTGCCGGCCATGCCGAGGGCTTCGAGCGCTACGTGAAGTCCGACCGCGTCTCGGCACTGATGAAATCGGTGCTGCCGGATTGCGACCTGGTTGTCGGCACCGAAGAAGAGATCATGATCGCCTCCGGTGCCGACAACGTGTTGGCTTCGCTGAAAGCCATTCGCGCCGTCACGCCGGCGACGATCGTGCTCAAGCGCGGCGCCATGGGCTGCATCGTCTATGACGGCCCGATCAGCGACGATCTCGAAGACGGCATTATCGGCCAAGGCTTTCCGATCGAGGTCTATAATGTGCTGGGTGCGGGCGACGCGTTCATGTCTGGCTTCCTGCGCGGCTGGCTGAAGGGCGAGCCGCATGCGACATCGGCAACGTGGGCCAATGCCTGTGGCGCGTTCGCCGTCTCCCGCCTGCTCTGCGCGCCGGAATATCCGAGCTGGGAAGAGTTGCAGTATTTCCTACGCAACGGTTCCAAGTTCAAAGCTCTACGCAAGGACGAGGCGATCAACCATATCCATTGGGCGACCAACCGGCGCCGCGAAATCCCGCTCCTGATGGCGCTTGCCATCGACCATCGGTCGCAGCTGACCGACATTGCCGACGAGCTGAAGGTTCCGCATTCCAAGATCAACGCCTTCAAGCGGCTCGCGGTCGCGGCTTGCGCCCGGGTCAGCCAGGGCCGCGAGGGCTATGGCATGCTGATCGACGAGCGTTTCGGCCGGGAAGCCTTTTTCGATGCGGCCAAGAAGAATCTCAGCTGGATCGGCCGCCCGGTCGAACTGCCCGGCTCGCGCCCACTGCGCTTTGAATTCAGCCAGGATATCGGCTCGCAGCTGGTGGAATGGCCCGTCGATCATTGCATCAAGTGCCTGTGCTTCTACCATCCCGACGATCCCGAGCACCTGAAGAAGGAGCAGCAGCAGAAACTGCGGACGCTGTTCGAAGCGGCCCGCAAGGTCGGCCGCGAATTGTTGGTCGAGATCATAGCCGGCAAGCACGGCAAGCTCGACGACGACACGATCGCGCATGCCCTTCAGGAGCTCTACGATCTCGGCATCAAGCCGGACTGGTGGAAGCTGGAACCGCAGCATTCCGCCAATGCCTGGAAGAACATCGAGAAGGTGATCGCCGAGAACGACGAATACTGCCGCGGCATCGTGCTGCTCGGGCTGGAAGCGCCGGCGGCTGAACTGGAGAAAGCCTTCGCGGCAACTGCCGTGGCGCCGTCTGTGAAGGGTTTTGCGGTTGGGCGGACGATTTTCGCTCATGCCGCGCAGCAGTGGCTGTCGGGGCAGATGAACGACGAGGCAGCGATATCAGACATGGCGGGTCGGTTCGAGGAATTGACGAAGGCGTGGTTGAGGACGCGGGGCCGCTAAGCAAGGCTATTTCCGGGAGGAATACGATGACAAAAACGATCCGGTTGACGATGGCGCAGGCTGTCGCGCACTACCTCAAGAAGCAGATGACCGTGGTGGACGGCCAAAAGGTGCCGATCTTCGGCGGCGTCTGGGCGATTTTCGGCCATGGCAATGTCGCTGGCATGGGCGAAGCGCTGTACCAGGTGCGCGATGAATTGAAGACCTACCGCGCGCATAACGAACAGAGCATGGCGCATGCCGCCGTCGCCTATGCCAAGGCGAGCTTCCGCCAGCGTTTCATGGCTGTGACGACCTCGATCGGCCCGGGCGCACTCAACATGGTGACGGCGGCCGGTGTGGCGCATGTCAACCGCCTGCCCGTGCTGTTCCTGCCCGGCGATGTCTTCGCCAATCGCGCGCCCGATCCGGTGCTGCAACAGATCGAGAGCTTCCAGGACGGCACGCTTTCGGCCAACGATGCCTTCCGTCCGGTGGTCCGCTATTTCGACCGCATCACGCGTCCGGAGCAGATCATATCGGCATTGCGCCGCGCCATGCAGGTGATGACCGATCCGGTCGAGTGCGGCCCCGTCTGCCTGTCGCTCTGCCAGGACGTGCAGGCCGAGGCCTTCGATTATCCGGAGAGCTTTTTCGAGGAAAAGGTCTGGTCCTTCCGCCGTCCCCTGCCCGACGAGAACGAGCTTGCGGCAGCCGTTGCGGCGCTCAAGGCCTCGACCAAGCCCGTCATCATCGCAGGGGGCGGCGTGCTCTATTCGCTGGCGACCCGGGAGCTTACCGCCTTTGCCGAAAAGCACGGCATTCCAGTCGTGGTCACCCAGGCCGGCAAATCCTCGATCGACGAGCGCCATCCACTGGCCATGGGCTCAGTCGGCGTGACCGGCACCTCGGCGGCCAATGTGCTGACCGAGGAATCCGATCTCATCCTGGCCGTCGGCAGCCGACTGCAGGATTTCACCACCGGTTCCTGGGCGATCTTCAAGGGCGACGGCGTCAAATTCGTCGGCATCAACACCGCTGGCTTCGATGCCGCCAAGCATGATGCGCTGCCCGTCGTCGGCGACGCCAGGGTGACGCTCGACGCCCTGTCGAAGGCGCTCGGCGGCTGGGCCGCGCCAGCTGTTCTCAAGGAAAAGGCCGCCAGGGTGAAGGCCGAGTGGATGCAGGCGGCCGACAAGGCCATGGCGGCGACCAATGTGGCGCTGCCTTCCGACGCCCATGTGATCGGCGGCACGGCGCGCAACCATTCCGGCGAAAACACCGTGCTGGTCTGCGCCTCGGGTGGCCTGCCGGGCGAACTCCACAAGCTCTGGCCGGCGACGTCGCCGGGCAGCTACCACATGGAATACGGCTTCTCCTGCATGGGCTACGAGATCGCCGGTGGCCTCGGCGTCAAGATGGCCCGGCCGGATGCGGATGTCGTCGTCATGCTGGGCGACGGCTCCTACATGATGATGAATTCGGAGCTTTCGACCTCCGTCATGCTCGGCCAGAAGATCACCGTCGTGCTGCTTGATAATCGCGGCTTCGGCTGCATCAACCGGCTGCAGATGGCGACCGGCGGCGCGAACTTCAACAACCTGCTGAAGGACGCCTATCACGAGGTGATGCCCGATATCGATTTCCGCAAGCATGCGGAAAGCATGGGCGCGGTGGCCATGAAGGTCGCCTCGATCACTGAGCTGGAACAGGCGCTGAAGGACACAAGGGACAACGGCAAGACGACGGTGATCGTGATCGACACCGATCCCCTGATCACCACCGAGGCCGGCGGTCATTGGTGGGATGTCGCGGTGCCCGAAGTCAGCAGCCGTCCCGAAGTCAACAAGGCGCGCGCGGACTATGTCAAGGCGCTTGCCGCCCAACGTATCAACTAGGCAAACAGGAATGACCATCGCCGGAGATCGCCTCTCCGCCACTTTGGCGATGCACGAAGGAGAATATGATGAAAGCCAAACTCGGCATGTCGCCCATCGCCTGGTGGAACGACGACCTTCCGGAACTCAGCGACGACGTCTCGCTCGAGGAATGCCTGCGCCAATCGCGCAGCGCTGGTTTTACCGGCATGGAACAAGGCCGCCGTTTCCCCAACAATCCCGCCGAGATGCTGCCGATCCTGCGCGCCGCCGATGTGACGCTTTGCGGCGGATGGTTCTCGGGCACGCTGGTCGATGAGGAGCTTGCCGCCAACAAGGACCGCATCCTGCCGATGATCGAACTGTTCAGGGCGGTCGATGCACCCTGCATCGTCTATGGTGAAGTGGGCCGCTCGATTCAAGGCGACCGCTCCAAGCCGCTTGCGACCAAGCCGCGCCTCGGCGACGACGAGATGAAGGCCTATGGGCGCAAGCTCACCCAGTTCGGCGAATGGTGTGCCGAGCAGGGCATGCCCCTCTCCTACCACCACCACATGGCAGCCGTCGTCGAGACCGAGCCGGAACTCGATGCCTTCATGAAGAACTCGGGCGAAGGCATTCCGCTCCTGCTCGATGCTGGCCATCTGGCCTTTGCCGGCGGCGACGTGCTGCGCGCCATCGACAATCATCACGCCCGCATCAACCATGTCCATGTGAAGGATATCCGCAAATCCGTGGTCGATCGGCTCGACCGCAGCCGACAGTCGTTCCTCGACGCCGTGGCGCTCGGCGCCTTCACCGTGCCGGGCGATGGTTCGCTGGATTTCGGCGCGATCGTTCAGCGGCTGGCCGATCACGGCTACGAGGGCTGGTTCGTCGTCGAAGCCGAACAGGATCCGAAGAAGGCACCGCCCGCAAGGATGGCCGAGATCGGCTATGCCGAACTGATGCGCGTGATGACGTCCGCGGGCTACACAGTTGCGACCGAAGGGTTTCCGAAGGAGTAGCACCGGCCCATGCGAAACCAGTTTACCGGATAGATAGGAAACAAGCTCATGCCTGATCTCCTCGTAAAACCCCAAGGCACCCAAGGCCGCGTCACCCACGTAACCCCGGAAAACGCAGGCTGGACCTATGTCGGCTTCGACCTGCACCGGGTGAAAGCCGGCGACCGGATCAGCGCGCTGACCGGCGACCGCGAGGTCTGCCTTGTCTGGATCAGCGGCAGGAGCGAGACCACCGTCGACGGGCAGCCGATGGGCGTGATCGGCGAGCGGATGAGCCCTTTCGAGGGCGCGCCGCATGCGCTTTACGTGCCCGCCGGCTCCGAATGGCAGGTAAAGGCCTTGACCGAACTCGAACTCGCCGTCTGCTCGGCACCCGGTGGCGGCGACTTCAAGGCAAGGCGCATACCGCCGGGCACCCATCCACAGTTCATCCGCGGCAAGGGCGCCAATGTCCGCCATGTCACCAACATCATGCCGGAAGACGACAATTCCGCCCATTCGCTGCTGGTGGTGGAAGTGATCACGCCATCGGGCAACACCTCGTCCTATCCCTCGCACAAGCACGACCAGGACGACCTGCCGAACGAGAGCCTGCTCGAAGAGACCTACTACCACCGCCTGAACCCGCCCCAGGGCTTTGCCTTCCAGCGCGTCTATACCGACGACCGCTCGCTCGACGAGGCGATGGCGGTGGAGAATGGTGACGTGACGCTGGTGCCCAAGGGCTATCACCCTTGCGCGACGATCCACGGCTATGACCTCTATTACCTCAACGTCATGGCCGGGCCGAAGCGGGTGTGGAAGTTCCACAATCAGCCCGAGCACGAGTGGCTGCTGAAGGCGTGATCTTGACTTTTTCGCTCTGTTAGCTAACTTAGCTAATAATCGGAGAAAAGAGATGCAGGTTACGGTCCATCAGGCGAAAACCCAGCTTTCGAAACTTCTGGAGGCTGTGGAGAACGGTGAAGAGGTTATCATCGCCCGCGGTCAGACTCCGGTTGCGGAGATCATTCCCATACGAAAAAAGCAGTTCAAGCTGGGCATTTTGAAGGATCAGCTCAAAGGGCCGGCGCCTGATTTTCTCGAGCCTATGAGTGAAGAAGAACTCCGTCTTTGGGAAGGCGACGAGTGACGTCTTACCTGCTTGATACACATGTTTGGGTCTGGGCCATAAAGTTGGACGATCAACTTCCCGAACACATAGCAAAGTTATTGCTTGAGGCGCGCGCTATCCATGTGAGCCCGATAACCTTCTATGAAATTGCGCAAAAAGTTCGTTTGGGGAAATGGCCGGAAATGGAGCCTTTCGCCAATAGGCTGCTTTCCGTGCTACAGGATCAGGACGGGAATCTTGCCCATTTCACAGGTGAGATCGGCCAGCTCGCCGGGCTTCTGGAATGGAACCATCGCGACCCATTCGATCGCATGATCGCAGCGACGAGCATCGCGCTCAACCTGCCATTGATTTCCGCGGACTCCGCTTTTGACACGATTTTCGATCGCAAGGACTGGCCGGGCCGCGTCTGGTAACGCGACCCTCGCCTCGCCAATTCACACCGGCTGCAAAACCCCGAACCGCCAGCCTCGCCTCATGGCATTCAAGCCCAGCACCACCGCGACCAAGCCGACCATGGCGATGTCCGCGGCCGGCGCCGCCATCCATATGCCCGTCTTGCCGAACAGATGAGGCAGAATCAGCAGCAGTGGCAGCGAGAACAGGTAGTTCCTCGCCAAGCCCAGGATACCGGCATTGGCGGCATCGCCGATCGACTGGAAATAGCCGGATAGGATGATCGGCAGGCCGCAAAACACGTAGACGGCGGCGATCCACGGCAGGATTCGCGCTGTCTCGCTGATGATCAGCGGGTCGCTTGAGAACATGGCTCCGATCTGTGGCGCCATGAGCCAGGCGACAAGCTGGACGGTGCCGCAATGCAGCGTGACGGCCAGAAGCGCGATCTTGAGGCTGCCATTGGTGCGATCCATCAATCCAGCGCCGTAATTGTTGCCTGATATGGTCTGGAAAGCGATCGAAATGCCCAGCATCGGCAGATAGGCGATGGTCAACAGGCGCGTGACGATGCCGTAGGCGGCGATAGTCGCCACGTAATGCTCCGGCTCCCAGAGACGGATATTCGTGATCATTGCAGCGGATATCAGGGAGGTGCCGAGAAATCCGAGGCTCGATGGCGCGCCGAGCGCGAGCATCTGTTTCCATTCTGGCACCGATCCAGGTCGCGCGAGCTTGAGCACGCCGGGCGTGCGGAAGCGGAAAGCCAGTACGATCGACAGGCAGATCGCCTGCGCCAGCACCGAACCGGAGGCCGAGCCCGCGACGCCCCAACCGAAAATGCCCATGAACAGCCAGTTGAAGGCGATATTCATCAGCGTCGCCGAGATCGTCACCATCGTCATGAAACCGAGGCGGCCTTCGCAGCGAAGCCCGTCGATATTGAGCGATAGGAAGAAGGTTACGGGCGCAAAGGAGACCATGATGGTCATGAAGAGTTCGGCATTGGCCGCGACGGCTGGCGCACCGGCAGCGCCCTCGGCGATTGCGACGCGTCCGAGCGTGAAGAACAGCACATAGACGAAGCCAATCACGCCCATCACCAGCAGGTGTGCGCCGGTGAAGGTTTGACGCGCCTCCTCGCGGCGTCCGGCGCCGAGATGGCGGGCGAGAATGCTCGACATGCCATTGGAGACCAGCGTCTGCAACGCGACCATCATCATCGTCATGGGAAAGATGAGGGACACGGCAGAGAGTGCATCGGGCCCGGCATAAAGGCCGATGAAATAGGCGTCGGCCACGACATAGAGGCCGTTGAAGGTCATGATCAGGATGATTGGTGCGGCGGTCCTGGCAAAGAGCGCAGGCAGACTGCCATGCAGAAACATGTTGTTCGCATCGGTGGAGCTCATGGAAACCCTCTTCAATCCAGTCCGCGAAGCCAGTACGTCAGCCATACCTAGGGTCAGGAGCTCGCATTGCCGTCAGCCCGCGCGCGGCGATGTGACAGGTTTCGATCGGAAGAGGAATTCACCATGAGCAATTGCTCGCGAGCGGCAGGCACCTCGGCCCTCGGTGGATATACGAGACACGCATGAAAGCGTCAACGTGCCCATCCATGACAATGTCTTATCGCATCCATCTCGACTGGTGAAGCGTAACGCATTGGCGCGGCAGCGGATTCAGACTTGTTAAACGATCCGATGGTATAATCATGATCAACGCAACACATCGGAGGGCGCCATGCCCTTTCATCACTTCAAGGACTTTCACGAGCGGCTGCAACTCCAGAACCCGAAGCGCAGCTTCCGGCTTCACACGATCGACCGCGCCGGGCTCATCATTCCCGTTGGCCACCACCTGACGATCGCCACCCAATACCACTGCGTCATCCAGCGCATCTCCTGTGCCGCGGCAATGATCAACATCAACCCGCGCATCGAATTGCCGAAGAACTTCTTCCTCGTCATCCTCGGTTCAAGCGAGGAGATCGGCGCTACCGAAGTGACCCGTGAAGGGGACATGATGCTTGTCAAGTTCAACATGTTTCTCGATGCCGGCTTCCTGCAGAGCATCGTCGGCACCGCCTCGCTCGAAATCGAGCCGCTCGCATAGCGCTTGCGAGCAGACCTGTCTTCGCAATCCAGAGATGCGTATCAAAGCCGCACACCGATAGTTGCTTTTCCTCAATAAATACGAGGATCAGTAAAAGTCTAATTTCCGAATTGAAGCGAGTGAAACATTCGTGTGCGAAGTTTCTTCCGTAACCCCGGGAGCAGCCAATGGCCGAGAACGCACTAGCCACCCTCCACAGCGACGCCTCTCAGCACGGCCGCGGCGCCGAACGATTTGTCCTTAACCGTGCTGCGCGGCTCATGGCGGTCAATCCCGCCCTTGCCGGCATGTCGATCCGCAGTTGCCACCTCATCGATATTTCCAAGGTCGGCGCAACCATCAATCTGATGACCACGATCGGTCTGCCGGATCATTATTACCTCAACATCGTCGGCACCGCCAACCGCATCGGTTGCGCGGAGATTTACCGCAATGGCAGCCGCGTCGGCGTGAAGTTCATCAAGCCGATCGAAGACGAACTCTTGCATGTGATCGTTCGCGGCGACTTCTTCACAGAAGTCAAATGATAACCTTGCAGGCGTGAGCGAAAACCTTATTCTCCTCCGCCAGAGTGAATCAAGGTTTTCCAGAATGTCCAATTTCTCGCGCTTCACGCGCATCGCCCGCGATCTGCCGGCCACGGTTCCGTTCGTCGGGCCCGAGGCCATCGAGCGCAACCGTAATCTCCGGGTCAAGGCGCGCATCGGCGCCAATGAAAGCGGCTTCGGGCCGGCGCCCTCGGTGATCGAGGCGATGCGGCAGGCCGCGTCCGAGACCTGGAAATACACCGATCCCGAGAGCTTCGAACTCAGGCACGCGATCGCTGCCCATCTCGGCCTCGACCCCAAATTCATCAATATCGGTGAAGGCATCGATGGCATTCTCGGCCAGATCGTCCGGTTGGTGATCGAGCCCGGCATGCCGGTCGTCACCTCGCTTGGCGGTTATCCGACGTTCAATTATCACGTCGTCGGTTTCGGCGGCCGGCTCGTCACGGTCCCCTACAGGGACGACAAGGAAGATCTTGACGGCCTGCTCGAAGCGATCAGACGCGAGGATGCGCCGCTCGCCTATTTCGCCAATCCGGATAATCCGATGGGGAGCTGGTACAGTGCCGAGCGCGTGCTGGAATTCGCGCGCGCAGTGCCTGAGACGACGATGCTGATCCTCGATGAAGCCTATGGCGAGACCGCGCCCGCAGGCACGATCCCGGCCCCCGATGCGCTGCTCGACCGGCCGAACGTCATCCGCACCCGCACCTTCTCCAAAGCCTATGGACTGGCCGGATCGCGCATCGGCTTCGTGATTGCGGCGGAAAACACCGCGACTGCTTTCGACAAGATCCGCAACCATTTCGGGCTGAACAGGATCGGCGTCGCAGCGGCGATAGCGGCGCTCGGGGATCAGGACTACCTTGCAGAGGTTCTCGCGAAGATCCGCGCGGGGCGCGACCGGATTTCATCGATTGCGCAGGCGAACGGGCTGACTGCGCTGCCCTCTGCGACCAACTTCGTGACCGTGGACTGCGGCCACGACGGGGTCCATTCGCGCGCCATTGTCGATGGCCTGATGGAGGAAGGTGTGTTCATCCGCATGCCGGGCGTCGCGCCGCTCAACCGCTGCATCCGTATCAGCGTCGGGCCGGACAAGGATCTCGATCTCCTCGAGGAAGCACTGCCTGTCGTGCTGAAGCGGTTGGGAAATCAGTAGACCGGAAACGCCAGTCAGCTGCGAGGTGGACGATGGCAAAGAGCGAAACAAACCCCAAGGTCGACGCATTTCTCGCCCGGACCACCGAATGGCGCGAAGAAATCGGCGCGCTCAGAAAGATCATGCTCGCGTGCGAGCTGACCGAGGACTTCAAGTGGGGCTGGCCGTGCTATACCACCGACAAGAAGAACGTGGTCCTGATCCACGGCTTCAAGGAATATTGCGCGCTTCTGCTGTTCAAGGGCGCGCTGATGAAGGACCCCGAGAAAATCCTGGTGCAGCAGACTGAGAATGTCCAGGCCGCGCGCCAGATCCGGTTCGCCGCTCTCGATGAAATCATGCGAATGGACAATATCTTGAAGGCCTATATCCACCAGGCGATCGATGTGGAGAAGGCCGGATTGAGGGTGGATTTCAAGAAGACAACTGAATTTTCGATGCCGGATGAATTCCGGATAAAGCTGGATGCGATGCCGGAATTGAGGGCCGCCTTCCACGCACTGACGCCGGGGCGGCAACGCGGATATTTGCTTCACTTTTCATCGGCCAAGCAGGCCAAGACCCGCGAGGCGCGGATTGAGAAATGCATGCCTCACATTCTCGATGGAAAGGGATTGGACGACTAGTGGCAGTTGGTAGTCGGCAGTCAATAGAAGAATCCGGCGGGCCTGCTGGAGGACAAGCGCCAGATAACTCCCGCTGACCAAGGTCCCCTGGTTACTTTGATCAATGCATCGTCATCCATTCGCGGGCGGCGCGGAGTGCCGCCGCGAGGTCGCTTTTGCTCATCGAGCGGGCGAGTTCGGCGCGGAGCGAAGCGGCGCGCTCGGAACCCTTGATGGCGGCAATGTTCAGCCACTTGTGGGCGGAGACCAGGTCGATCTCGCAGCCGCGGCCGGTCGCATACATCAGGCCCATCGTGCAGAAAGTGTCGGCGCGGGTCTCGCCGCCCATCGAAGCTTCCATCGTGTTCATGTCAAAGCGTGCCATTTCAGTCGTCCCTTTGTTTGCCGGTAACCGTTGTTCTTTTTCTCTCTGTTTTGCCTTGGCAGGCTCCGGAGAAGACCGGCCCGCTTGTCGCGGTTTTCTCGGTCTTCTCAGTGATTGGCGGTGTTTTCGTCCCCGCTCGTCTTATGGCTTTACTATGCCGGACGGCCTTCAACGTCAGCTTAAAATGCATGATTAATTTGAGGCAAACAAAGTACAAACGCTTGGTAAACTTGGGTTTTCGTTAAGCATCGGACTCGCTGGCACATGCGGATTCTACGAAAAATTTTACCGAAATTTCAGCTTGTGGTTTCAACTCTTTGTTCACCACGAAAAAGGTTGGAAATCGGGGGCTCCTAAATAGATACCCTCCTGGCGACGCCCAAACGCCGCCGGAAATTCAGAAATGAGGTCCTGGGAAGCTTTAGAAATTCTCGCTCAGGCCTGCGGCGCGAGCATGGTGTCGAGTTCCGGCCGGTGCAGGCGTTCGTCCTTGGTCAGTATCACGCCGAGATCGGCAGCAACAGCGAGTTCCAGGCTCTCGGCGATACGGATCGCGCGTTCGAGGAAAAGGCGCGCGGCATCCGGCGGGCAGATTTCCATCGCCGTCTCGGCAAACAGCCTGAGCCACCGGTCGAAATGCCGGCCATCGACAGGCAGGCCGACATGCTTCTGCATCGGCGTGCCGGCATAGGCACCGCTGCCGAGCGTCACCGACGACCAGAATGCGCCGAGTTGGCGGAAGTGGTGCTCCCAATCTTCGACCCGTTCATTGAAAATCGGCCCAAGCATTGGATCAACACGGACCTTGCCATAGAATGCGCGCACGAGCCTGTCGATCAGCGCCTCGTCAATACCCGTCTCGCGCTTCTTCTGTTCGACAATTCGCGCCCGGCGTTCCTGAGCATCTTCCATGATGGATCATTCCTTTGCAGCGAGAACATAGACCGGCGGGCCGCTCCTGCCGATGCCGCATTCCGTCGCGCACCCTGTCAGTCACGTAGTCTTTCGTTAGCAAGTCGGCAACCATTCTGAACATGAAATGAATGCCGAGATCAGCGTGAGTTCAGCCTCGGCGAACTACAAGGTGTTCAACATTCGAACACATCGGGCCTGACATGACTGTTATCGCGCGTCGCTTCACCATCATCTGCCTCATCATGTCGCTCTTTGCCGTGGGCCTCACCATGGCAGTGGAGAATGGCGCGAGGCGCAATCACATCGGCGCGATGGGACTGAACGCGCCCTGTCCGCAACCCACCGGCACCCATTGCAAGGCCTCGCTTTAAGAGATGCCGCCAACGGATTCCGGCAAATTCTGCGTGAAATCCGGTTGCCACCCGATTGATTGTCATCAGGCGCCTACTATAATGGCACATGGCAAAGCGAATCCTCTCCACATCCCTCCTCGATACCGTCACCCCCGAGAATTTTCCGTCCACCGTATTCCACGATGCAGCTGAAGCCGTGGACGCGCTCGAAGCGCTCTACGAGCGGAATACGCGCTTCCTGCGCGACAGTTTCGAGGCTGTGACCAAAGGCGACCAGCCGCACAAGCGCTACCGCGCCTATTATCCCGAAATCCGCATGGAGACGATGCGCTACGACCGCATCGATTCCCGCATGCCCTATGGCTTCCTGAGCGAGCCCGGACTTTACTCGACGACGATCACCCAGCCGAGGCTCTTCCGGCACTATCTCAAGACGCAGATCGGGCAACTGATCGCCAACCATGGCCTGCCGGTAACGATCTCGGAATCGGCCACGCCCATTCCGCTGCATTTTGCCTTTGGCGAGGGTGCGCATGTCGAGGCGAGCGCGACCAAGGGCATCGACGTTCCGCTGCGCGACCTGTTCGACACGCCCGATCTCTCGACCACCGACGACGAGATTGCCAATGGCGAATACGAGCCGCCGCCGGGCGGACCGCGGCCGCTCGCGCCATTCACCGCACAGCGCATCGATTATTCCCTGGCGCGGCTGAGCCATTACACGGCAACGCGCGCCAAGCATTTCCAGAACTTCGTGCTGTTCACCAATTATCAGTTCTATGTCGATGAGTTCTGCATCTGGGCGCGCCGGATGATGGCCGAGGGCGGCAACGGCTATACCGAATTCGTCGAGCCCGGAAATGCGATCACGCCAGCGGGTTTCAGCGAGCCGCAGTCCGGCGTCCCGGTTGCCCGCCTGCCGCAGATGCCTGCCTATCACGTCAAGAAGAAGGGCCATGCCGGTATAACGCTGGTCAATATCGGCGTCGGCCCGTCGAACGCCAAGACGATCACCGACCATGTGGCAGTTCTCAGACCGCATGCATGGCTGATGCTCGGCCATTGCGCCGGCCTGCGCAACAGCCAGACATTGGGCGACTACGTGCTGGCGCATGCCTATATGCGCGAGGACCATGTGCTGGACGACGACCTGCCGGTCTGGGTGCCGATCCCGGCGCTTGCGGAGGTCCAGCAGGCGCTACAGGATGCGGTGGCGGATGTGACCGGCTATGACGGCTACGAGCTCAAGCGCATCATGCGCACCGGCACCGTGGCGACGATTGACAACCGCAACTGGGAACTGCGCGACCAGCGCGGACCGGTCAAGCGGCTCAGCCAGGCGCGCGCCATCGCGCTCGACATGGAATCGGCGACCATCGCCGCCAACGGATTTCGCTTCCGGGTACCCTATGGCACGCTTCTCTGCGTGTCGGACAAGCCGCTGCATGGCGAGCTGAAGCTGCCGGGTATGGCCACCGCCTTCTACAAGAACCAGGTCAACCAGCATCTGAGGATCGGCATTCTGGCGCTCGAGAAGCTCTCCGCCATGCCCGCCGCGCAGCTTCACTCGCGCAAGCTCAGGAGCTTCTTCGAGACCGCTTTCCAGTAATGATAAACCGACTTAAGGCAGATCGGGCGCATCTTCCGGCACCATGACCTTCAGTGCGCCGGCATGCAGCCGGAGCGACACATCGCGTCCCAGCGGCATGAGCTCGCCGTCGAGCACGCAGTTGGCCTTGCGGTAGAGTTTGGGGAAATGAAGATCGACCGAACGCGCACGCATCTCGGTGACGGCAACGTTCTGCCGCATCTTGCCACGCAAGATGTCGATGGCGAGCTTGGCCGCACCTGCTGGACGCAAGGCGTCGGTGAGATAGAAACCGAGATGGCCACTGTTGAGTTCTTCGGAGAACATCAAGCTATTGTTGCCGAACGGATTGTTCGAGACGTTGATCGCCGAGACGACGCGTCGTTCCTTGTGACCGTCGATATCGAACTCCACCTCGAATTGCGGTGGGTCGAGAACGACGCCTACCGACGCCCGCACATTGGCGGCGATCTTGCCGACGCGCGAAGCGTAGGTCATCGCGTCCCTTAACCGCACCATGCGGGCATGCATGCCGGCAGAGAACTGATGCACGAACGGCCGGCCATCGGCGCTCCCGATATCGGCGTTTACCACATGACCCTTCGCGAGCACGTCGAGTACGGCGAAGATATCCAGCGGTAGCTTCAGCGACCTCGCGAAAAGATTCATCGTGCCGGCGGGAACGACGCCGAGCGGCAGACCCGACTTCCAGGCGATGCCCGCCGCCGCGGAAATCGTACCGTCACCGCCGCCAGCGATCAGGCCCTCGGTACCCTTCTCGGAGGCCCCTTTCTCGATGGCTTTGACCATTTCCTTGCCAGCCACGACATGGCATTCGATTTCATGCCCCGCATCGCGGAATACCTGCTCTGCCTTCTGCGCATAGGCCGCCATGTCGGTGGTCCGGAAAGTGCCCCCGTCCCGGTTGAAAAAGGCCTTGAAGCGCATGAATTCGCCCTGAAAAACAGAATTTCCTGATCAATCCCACAGAAACGCGACGCTAGGAAGACCGGTTCCGAAACGCAGATGGCATTGTGCGCCGCAACAAGCGCTTTACGCTCGGTCAAGCTTCTTGTTATATCGTGTGACCAATCGCGGATTCACAGGCCAAAGCCCTGGCGACACCCGATTTTCTTCGGCCAGACCGGAGACGCTCCATCACAGAAAGTGCCCGCCCGTGACCGACATGGCCTACTCCGATTCGCTCGATCGGGCCGAACCGACAGCAAGCTATTCCAGGCTGCAGGTGGCTTTGGTCCTGTTTGCGCTCGCAGTCGGTGGCTTTGCGATCGGAACGGGCGAATTCGCCGTCATGGGCCTGCTGCCCAATGTCGCCGCCACATTTTCCGTCTCGACGCCCGTCGCGGGCTACGTGATCAGCGCCTATGCGCTGGGCGTGGTCGTCGGCGCGCCGCTGATCGCCATCATGGCAGCGAAGTTGGCACGGCGCCCGCTGCTGCTGTTGCTGATGGGCTTTTTCGCGGTCACCAATATCCTGAGCGCGGTCGCACCCGATTTCACATCCTTCACCATCCTGCGCTTCCTGTCCGGCCTGCCACATGGCGCCTATTTTGGCGTCAGCGCGCTGGTCGCTGCGTCGATGGTGCCGCTGCATTACCGGGTGCGCGCCGTGGGCAAAGTGATGCTGGGCCTGACGGTCGCGACGCTGGCCGGCACGCCCGTCATGGCCTTCTTCGGCCAGGCGCTGTCATGGGAAGTGATGTTCTGGGCCGTCGGCCTGATCGCGGCGCTGACAGTGACGTTGATCTGGATCTACCTGCCGCGCGACCGCGTCGTCGAAGGCGCCAGCATCGCCCGCGAACTCGGTGCGTTCACGCGCCCGCAGGTTTGGCTGACGCTTGCCATCGCAGCCACCGGCTTCGGCGGCATGTTCGCCATCTTCAGCTATATCGCGCTGACGGTGACCGAGGTCACTCTGCTCTCCGCCGGCATGGTACCGGTGGTGCTGGTGATCTTCGGCATCGGCATGAATATCGGCAATCTCGTCGGCTCCAAGCTCGCCGACACGTTCCTGATGGGCACGATCGGCAGCATGCTGGTGATGAACATGCTGGTTATGACGATGTTCGCGCTCGGCGCCGGCAATGTTTGGCTTCTCTGCCTGTCGGTGTTCCTGATCGGTTGCGGCTTTGCCGCTGGTCCAGCAGTGCAGACAAGGCTGATGGACGTCGCCGCCGATGGCCAGACCATGGCGGCGGCCTCGATGCATTCGGCCTTCAACGTCGCCAATGCCATCGGTGCCTGGCTCGGCGGCTTGGTAATCGCCATGGGTTTCGGCTATGCCGCGACGGGCTGGGTGGGCGTGGTCCTGTCGATCATCGGCCTCGGCATCTTCGGCCTTTCGCTCTGGCTCGAGGCCAAGAGCCCGACGCGTTCCATGCGGTCTCGGCACGCCCAAGCGGCGGAATAACGAACGATTCGGCTCCTTGCGATCTCGACGCAAAATGCGCATCTACTGTCTCGACAATATTTGAAGGAGACCGACATGCGCGCAGTCGCTTACGAAAAGCCTCAGGACATCACCTCCGAGACCTCGCTTGTCGATGTCGAGCGCCCGATGCCGGAGGCCAAGGGGCACGACCTGCTGGTCGAGATCAAGGCGATCTCGGTGAATCCCGTCGATACCAAGGTGCGCAAGAGCCGCGAGGCGGCGCCGGGCGGGCTGGTGCAGCTTGGCTGGGATGCAGCAGGCGTCGTGAAGTCGGTCGGCAGCAATGTGACGCTCTTCAAGCCAGGCGACGAAGTGTTCTATGCCGGTGTCATCAATCGCGACGGGACGAATGCCGAATATCATCTGGTCGACGAGCGCATTGTCGGCGCCAAGCCCAGGTCACTGAACTTCACGCAGGCCGCCGCGCTCCCCCTCACATCGATCACAGCCTATGAGATGCTGTTCGAAAGGTTGCAGGTCAAGGATCCGATTCCCGGCGACTTCCGGTCGATCCTTGTTATCGGCGGCGCCGGTGGCGTGAGTTCGATCGCCATCCAGCTTGCCCGCCAGCTAACCGACCTGACCGTGATCGCCACGTCCTCGCGTCCGGTGACGGCGGAATGGGTGAAATCGCTCGGCGCGCATCACGTGGTGAGCCACAGTCAGCCCCTGCCCGAACAGTTCAAGGCGCTCGGTATCACGCCCGGCTTCGTGTTTTCGACGACGCATACCGACCAGCATGTCGCCGGCATTGCCGAGATCATCGCGCCGCAGGGCCGCTTCGGTCTGATCGATGACCCCTCCGAGCTGAACGTCAAGCCGTTCAAGGGAAAATCGGTTTCCATACACTGGGAGTCGATGTTCACCCGCGCGGTGTTCGGCACGTCAGACATGATCGAACAGCACAAGCTGCTCAACCAGGTTGCCGATTTGGTCGATGCCGGCAAGATCAAGACCACGGCTGCGGAAAGCTACGGCAAGATCAATGCCGCCAATCTCCGGCGCGCCCACCGGCAGATCGAAAGCCACACCACGATCGGCAAGATCGTGCTCGAGGGGTTCCAAGGAGGTTAGCCCGCCCTTGGCAGCTTGAGCGGCCCGGCCGTCTTGACCGTGCGGATTGCGAAGTTGGAGCGGATATCGACAACGAACGGCAGCGTCAGAAGCTTGTCGGTCAGCACGCGCTCATAGGCCGGCAGGTCCTCGACGACGACCTCGGCAAGGAAATCTGCGCTGCCTGATATCATGAAACAGGAGATAACCTCCGGCACCTCGGCCAGCACTTCCTGAAAGCGGTTGGCGCTCTCCTTGTTATGGCCACCAACCTTCATTTCGACAAAGACGGTCAAGCCGAGTCCCACCTTGGTCCGGTCGATATCGGCGCGGTAGCCACGAACCACTCCTTCCTCCTCGAGATTGCGGATGCGGCGCAGGCAGGGCGAGGGGGACAGGTGCACCGCCTCGGCGATATCGACATTTGTGGCGCGGCCATTTCGCTGAAGTTCTGAAAGAATCGCGAGATCGAAATCGTCGAGTTTTGGCATAACTGCTCTCCCACATACACACTATTGGCATATTATTGCGATTGCCTAGCTTCTCAAGGCCGAATACGCAAGGACACGCTTTGACGATCGGTCGTATGTTGCTTCTGGAGTCAGCAGGAGACGACGATGACGGACGCCACGATTTCCCAGCCCAGATCGGCTTCCCTGGTGCTTGGCGCGGCGGCGTCCCTCAGCGTGGTTCTCATCTGGGCGGCATGGCTGGTCTCGACGCGCCACAGCGTCGGCACGACCGGTCATATGCTCACCACGCTTGATCTCAGCCTTCTGCGCTACGGCGTTCCGGCGATCGTACTGGCGCCGGTCTGGCTGCGCACCGGGCTCTGGCCCAAGAACACGCCGAAGCTGCCGCTGGTCCTGATGGTTCTCGGCTCCGGCGCGCTGTTTTTCCAGATCGTCGCGTTCGGCATGCGCCACACCCCGGCTTCGGCCGCCGGTGTGCTGTTGCCCGGCACGATGCCGTTCTTCACAGCCATGATCGGTATCCTGATGCTCGGCGAGCGGCCGGATTTCTTCCGCAAGATGGGCCTGGCCGCCATTCTCGGCGGCGGGCTGATGCTGCTCGCGGGCAATCTTTCGGGCCATGCACTGTCCTGGATCAGCTATGTGATCCTGCCGATCGGTGCGACTTGCTGGGCGATCTACACCCATGCCTTCCGCCATTCCGGCCTGACAGCATTCGAGGGTGCGGCGCTGATCGCGGTCTGGTCGACGATTATCAATCTCGTGCTGCTGCCATTCCTAGGCACGGGACTGTTCGATGCGCCGATGGGCGAAGTCGGGCTACAGGTGCTGACACAGGGCGTGCTGTCCGGCCTTGCCTCGACTATCCTCTATGGCATCGGCGTCCGTATCCTCGGCGGCACGCAGGCGGCAGCCTATACGGCGATCACACCCGTCGCCGCAGCACTCGCCGGAGCATGGCTGCTTGGCGAGCCCGTGGGGCTGCTGATCATCGCCGCTGCCTTCGTCACCGGCGCAGGTGTGCTGCTGTCGACGGGCATCCTGTCGCGAAAGCGGGCTTAAGCCTGAATCACCAGAACCTTGGTGCCGACACTGACGCGGCTGTAGAGATCGATCACATCGTGATTGAGCATACGGATGCATCCCGACGACATGGCGTAGCCGATCGAATTCGGCTGGTTGGTACCGTGGATACGAAAATGGGTATCGCCGCCGCCCCGGTAGAGATACATCGCGCGTGCACCCAGCGGGTTGTTCGGGCCACCGGGCACACCGCCGGCAAACTTCCGGTTCTTCTCCGGGTCGCGGCGGATCATGTTGGCCGTCGGCGTCCAGCTCGGCCATTCCGCCTTGCGGCCGACATAGGCACTGCCGCGCAACTCGCGGCCTTCGCGGCCGACGCTGATCGCGTAGCGGACCGCCTTGCCGTCGCCGAGCACGTAATAGAGCCGGCGGGCCGGCGTATCGATGACGACCGTGCCCGGCTTCTGGCTGGTCTCGTAGGCGACCTCGGTGCGGCGCAGCTCCGGCTTGATCTTGTCGAGCGGCATCGCTGGCAGTGGATGGGCTTCGTCTGGCCGGGCCGCATAGTTGGCCCTGTTATTGGCGCCGTTGCTGGAACAACCGGCCAGAAGAGCCAATGAGCCAAGCAACAATCCGCGACGCGAAATCGACATTACCAATCCCCTTACTTCCCCTAAGTGCTAACGAGGAGTAAGGAATTATGGTTAATACGGGGTTAAGCCGCCGCCATTCGTTGAGGTTCCGGGCACAATTGGTTGACTGTACAGCCCATACGCCTAGACTGGATGTGCTTCGCGCGCTCCGGTTTCCGAACACCGATCCCACATCAAGGACATATCATGTCAGCCAAAGGCTCGAACAGAGCGCTTGTCATTGTTGCGGTCATGGCAAGCATGGCAATGATCGCCATCGAGGCGACGATCGTCGCGACCGCGATGCCGCAGATTGCCGCACAGCTCGGCGACATAAATCTTTACAGCTGGACGTTTTCGTCGTTCCTGCTGGCCCAGACGGCAACCACAATCATCTTCGGCCGGCTTGCGGATATCTATGGCAGGAAACCGATTCTGCTCATCGGCATCGCGATCTTCCTCGTCGGTACCGTGTTTGCAGGATTTGCCCAGAGCATGCATATGCTGATCGCTTTCCGCCTCCTCCAGGGCCTCGGCGCCGGTGCGATCCAGCCCGTCGCCATGACGGTGGTGGCCGATCTTTATCCCCTCGAGGAACGCGGCAAGGTCCAGGGCTATCTCGCCAGCGTATGGGCGGTGTCGGCCGTTGTCGGACCCCTGGCAGGCAGCATCATTGTCGAGGCGGTTTCCTGGTCCTGGATATTCTGGGTCAATATTCCGGTCGGCATTCTGGCTGCCGCCGGGTTCATCGTCTTCCTGCGCGGGGACTTCGAAAGCCGCGACGAGAAGGTCGACGTGATGGGCGCCGTCCTGTTTTCGATTGCGATCGGCGCCCTGATGATCGGGCTCACGGACATAGAGCTGGCATCCTCGACCTACATCATCACCGCACTTGCCATGTTCGTCGTTGCACTGGGATTGTTCATCTGGCAGGAAATCCGCACGACGCATCCAATGCTGTCGCTCGATCTGTGGCTCAGGCGGCCGATCGCCAGTTCCAACATCGTTACGTTTATTGCCGGCATGGCGATGATTGGCCTGACGACCTTTCTGCCGATCTACATCCAGACGGTCCTCAACCGCTCCGCCCTGGTGGCCGGGCTTGCACTGTCGGCCATGCTCCTTGGCTGGCCGGCCGCCGCCACCTTTGCCGCGAGAAGTTTTCACAGGATCGGCATCAGGCCGTTGATGATAACGGGCAGCGTGTGCGTGCCGCTCGGATGCAGCCTGCTTTTGACGCTGACGCCCACAAGCAGTCCATTTGTCGCGGCCGCCGGATCGCTGATCGTCGGCGTGGGCATGGGCCTGACCAGCATTTCCGCGCTGATGCTGATCCAGGCATCCGCCGGCCCGACCGAGCGCGGAAGCGCGACCGCGTCCAATATTTTTTCGCGCAATCTCGGCAGCACGCTCGGCGCTTCGCTCTTCGGTGCCGTGCTGAATTACGGCCTTCTTCACTCCACGGGCGGCGGTTCGGTCACAGCGGGCCAGTTGCGGGATCTGCTGAACAGGACGACCGAGATCGCCAGCGCCGTCGCGCCGATCAGGGCGGCGCTGCAGGATTCGCTTCACATTACATTCTGCGCCATGGTGCTGATCGCCTGCCTCACCATCATTGCCGCGCTGTTCGTGCCGTCGCTGGCGGCGGTGTCTGAGGGGAGCGTCAGCCAGGAAGCGGGCCAATAGGGCAAGGACAGACGCATTGAATACTGCATCAAATGATGCGATTTTTGATGCATAAGGAGATTGCGATGAGGACGACGGTAACAATCGATGATGAGCTCGTTGAGCAAGCGCAGGAAATCACAGGCATCAAGGAAAAATCAGCGCTGGTGAACGAAGCTCTCACTCGGATGATCCGGCAGGACGCCGCACGCCGCCTTATTCTTCTTGGTGGCTCGGATCCCAATGCCAAAGCGGCGCCAAGGAGACGTTGGAAACTCGATGGCAGTGGTTTTGAAGAGACGTGATCCTGCCCGATACCGCGATATGGATCGACCATATTCATCGAAAAGATGAACAGCTGTCGGCGCTTCTGCGCGTCGATCAGGTTCTCATACATCCGTTCGTCATGGGTGAAATCGCGCTTGGGTCCATGGAACGCTACGAGCCCATTCTTGACGGGCTGCAGACATTAAGATCGGCACCCATCGTTGCAGACGACGACGTGCGATACATGATCCGGCAACATAAGATCATGGGCAGCGGCATAGGCTATGTCGATGCACACATTCTGGCGTCCGTAACCATTGTCGACGGCGCATTCCTCTGGACGCGCGACAAAGGTTTGAACGCTGTTGCCCTTCGTATGGGCGTGGCCCGGACGAACTAACTCGACGGTGACCATTGCCCTCGATAATCCTGCTCACATATTCGGATAGACCGGCCCCTCGCCGCCTTGCGGCGGCACCCAGTTGATGTTCTGGTTGGGGTCCTTGATGTCGCAGGTCTTGCAGTGCACGCAGTTCTGGGCGTTGATCACGAAGACCTCGTTGCCGTCCTTTTCCACCCATTCGTAGACGCCGGCCGGACAGTAGCGGGTCGAGGGACCAGCAAACACACCGAGTTCCGACTTCACCTGGAGATCGGCATCCTTGACCTGAAGATGGATCGGCTGGTCTTCCTCGTGATTGGTGTTGGAGAGATAGACGGAGGAGAGCCGGTCGAAGGTCAGCACGCCGTCGGGCTTGGGATAGTCGATCTTCGTGTATTTCGACGCTGGCTCCAGCGAGGCCGCATCGGTCTTGCCATGCTTGAGCGTGAAGGGCGACGAGCCGAAAATCTGATTGATCCACATGTCGAGACCGCCGAGGCCGATGCCGAGGATGGTGCCGAACTTCGACCATAGCGGCTTGACGTTGCGGACGCGCTTGAGATCCTTGCCGATCGGGCTGGCGCGCCATTCGTTCTCGATCTCGATGACCTCGTCGTTGGCGCGGCCGGCCTCGATCGCGGCGGCGATCTTCTCGGCCGCCAGCATGCCGGACAGCACGGCATTGTGCGAGCACTTGATGCGCGGCACGTTGACGAAGCCCGCCGAACAGCCGATCAGCGAGCCGCCCGGGAATGTCAGCTTCGGCACCGACTGGTATCCGCCCTCGGTGATCGCACGCGCGCCATAGGAAAGTCGCTTGCCGCCCTCGAAGGTGCCGCGGATCGCCGGATGCGTCTTGAAGCGCTGGAATTCCTCGAACGGATAGATCCAGGGATTCTTGTAGTTGAGATGCAGCACGAATCCGACGGCAACCTGGTTGTCCTCGAGGTGATAGAGGAACGAACCACCGCCCGTGCGCATGTCGAGCGGCCAGCCGAAAGAGTGCTGCACCAGGCCGGGTCTGTGGTGCTCGGGCTTGACCTGCCAGAGTTCCTTGATGCCGATGCCGAACTTTTGCGGCTCACGGCCCTCGTCGAGCTTGAATTTCGCGATCAGCTGCTTGGCGAGCGAGCCGCGCACACCCTCGCCTATCAGGGTATATTTGCCCAGGAGTTCCATGCCGCGGGCATAGGCACCGCTCGGTTCGCCATCACGGCCGATACCCATGTCGCCGGTCGCCACGCCGCGCACGGCGCCGTTTTCGTCATAGAGGATCTCGGTGGCGGCGAAGCCCGGATAGATCTCGACACCGAGTTCTTCCGCCTTGGTCGCCAGCCAGCGACAGACATTGCCCAGCGAGACAATGTAGTTGCCGTGATTGTTCATCAGCGGCGGCATCATGAAATTGGGCAGGCGCACCGAACCTGCGGGGCCGAGCAGCAGGAAATGGTCGGCGGTGACCTCGGTCTTGAACGGGTGTTCGCCATCCGCGCGCCAGCCGGGCAGCAGCTTGTCGATGCCGATGGGATCGACCACAGCGCCCGACAGGATATGGGCGCCGACTTCGGCACCCTTTTCGAGCACGACGACGGTAAGGTCGGGATTGACCTGCTTGAGCCGGATCGCCGCCGAGAGGCCAGCAGGCCCTGCGCCCACGATCACCACGTCGAATTCCATGCTCTCCCGCTCCGGAAGTTCCATCTCGCTCATATTCTCAACCCCGTCCGGACCTGGCTACATTTGGCAGGGTTCGACTATTGGCAAAACAAATCCGGCTTGTCGAGCCAATCAGCGGCAAATTCAATTGCGTCTGAGCCTCAAACAAACGCGAATTGCCGCAGTGTGGTGGCCAAGCGATTGGCTTGCCGCCTGCCGTGGGATAGGCTCGATTCCATCAAGTGTTGCGCAAGTCGAGGAAAGACCATGGGTGGAATGAAAACTTTGCTGTTTCTCGTCGGCATCATCGCCGTCCTCATGGGCGTGCTTTGGGCGGGCCAGGGCAGCGGACTGGCGCCCTACCCCGCAACCAGCCCGATGATCAACAACAGCCAGTGGATCTATTACGGCGGATTGCTCGTGGCGGTCGGACTCGTGGTGATGTGGTGGGCGCGGAGAAGGTGACCAATACGACGCCTTGAGATCCTTCGAATATCGAACATCAAAAGCTGACAGGAATAGAGGGCAAATAAAGTCCGTTTGCCTTGCAAACTGTCATGAACTTCTGCTTTGGGCCGATAGCAATCGGATTCGATTTTTATCCAATATCTGTGCTTTCACAATATCGCCCGCACAGAAGTGCCTTTGAAACCACCTCGCAATTTCCTGATTTCGGCCCACAACCCGCACGGCGCCCGACGCATTAGCTGTGCGGTTGATTACGGAGACAATGGAAGGACTTCCATCATCGAATTCGATAATAATCCGTTCTGCATCCCGGCCCAACCAACTGCTTGCAGCCATACCCGGATTGATCAGCCCTTTCTCATAATATGTTGGGCCCAACACAATTTCAAATGCTGTTTTCGGTAGCTGGGGCTGCGTCTGACCTGCTGGGTTCTCTCTCGTCATTTCCACTATAGTCGATCTAGCCTCCTCCTTCTCACGCTCCGCCTCTTCAGAAATCGGTTGGTCCCGCTCGCGACCGTTCCAAGGAGGATCTATTGACTTAATCAACGAGTCTTCAAGGCCAGCCGCCAAGTTGATTTCGAAGTCGCCATATCGAAAATGGGTGATTGGAGTGAAGATCAGAATTCGAACGTCCCCACCTGCCGCCAATGCGTCTCTTATGAGCTTATTGCATCGGATATTTGTACTTTGGGTTGCTCCGGGACGGCAGTATCCAACGCACCGTGTCCTAATCGATCGGGCGGTCTTTCCGATATACGAGACTGAACCGTCCAGAACAAATGCATAAAGTGCATTTGCATCGTCGAGCCGCGCATCGAATGATGCCGCGTCGATACGATCTATTTCATACGCTAGATTGTCACCGTTTGCTCTCCAGCGACCAATGTCCTGAAAGCCTATATTGAGCAGTATCTCACCGTTTCGATCCATCATGCTGCGACCTTCAATTCCGAGAAGGACGGATATCATAGCGTCACTGCAAGAGCGAGAGAGTGATGGACTGATCAAACTTGCATATTGTAATCCCGACAGGTTTCTGCCATTAGGCCCGCTCGCCAGCGCGGCCCATGTTGCACCGCACAGTCATTCGCCACATCAACCACATTTCAACCGGAGCGTCCCATGGCCTCGGCAATCGGCCTCGATTTCGGCACGACAAACACCGTGCTCGCCGTCAGGGACGGCGAGGCAACCCGCTCGATGGGGTTTGAAAGCTCCGCCGGCCATTCGGATTCCATGCGGACCTGCCTATCCTTCACTAGGGATGGCAAGCTCGGCGCGCAGGCCCTGAAGGTCGAGGCGGGGGCCGCAGCGATCCGCGCCTTCATCGACAATCCGGGCGAGGCGCGATTCCTGCAGTCGATCAAGACCTTCGCCGCGAGCGCTCTTTTTCAGGGCACGCTCATCCACGCCCGGCGCCATCAGTTCGAGGATCTCATGGAGATCTTCCTCAAACGGCTGGAAAAGTATGCCGGTGCGGATTTCGGCGCCAGCTACAGCCGCGTCGTCGCCGGTCGACCGGTGAAGTTCGCCGGCGCCAACCCGGACGAAAGCCTTGCGCTGGATCGCTATAACAGCGCGCTAACCCGCCTCGGAATTCCCGAGATCCACTTCGTCTACGAGCCGGTGGCAGCGGCCTTCTACTTCGCGCAGAACCTGAAGCAGGATGCGACCGTGCTGGTCGCCGATTTCGGCGGCGGCACCACCGACTATTCGCTGATCCGCTTCGAAAGCCATGCCGGCAAGCTCGCCGCCGTGCCGCTCGGCCATTCCGGCGTCGGCATCGCGGGGGATCATTTCGACTTTCGGATCATCGACAACGTCGTCTCGCCGCAAATCGGCAAGGGCAGCTTTTACAAGAGCTTCGACAAGGTTCTTGAGATTCCGTCGAACTACTACGCCAATTTCGGCCGTTGGAACCAGCTGTCGATCTTCAAGACGCTGAAGGATTACCAGGACCTCAAGCAGTTGGTGCGCGCGAGCCTCGATCCGGAACGGCTGGAGATCTTCATCGACCTGATCGAGCATGACGAGGGCTATCCGCTCTACCAAGCGGTGTCGGCTGCGAAAATGAAGCTATCGGAAGCGGAAGAGGTCGAATTCTATTTCCCCCCGCTCGGCGCGCACTCGAAGCGCGTGATCAAGCGTCCGGCGTTCGAAAACTGGATTGCAGGCGATCTCGCCCAGATCGAAGGCGCACTGGACGAGGTCCTCGTCAAGACCCGCACCCTGCCCGGCGCGATCGACAAGGTGTTCCTGACTGGCGGTACCAGCTTCGTGCCCGCCGTGCGCCGCATCTTCGAGAACCGCTTCGACCGCGACCGGATCGAGAGCGGCGGCGAATTGCTCTCCATTGCCCACGGACTGGCGCTGATCGGCGAACGCGACGACATCGCCGACTGGACGACACCGGCCGCGACGCACCGGCGCGTTGCCGGATAACCTGAGCTGCGGCGCCTGATATGCCGGCGCCGGCAACCGATAAGGAGAGGCCTTACATGTAGGGCGATAGGCAGCGGTGATAGAGGCCATCGAAGCCCAGATAGGTGTCCGTCCGCGCATCGTAGGACTGATAGCGATTGTAACACCAGTTCACATGCATGTTGCCGGCCCGGCGAATGACCGTACGCGGCCTGACGATGACACGCGGCTGCACATAAATGCGCGGACGCACGATAACCCGGCGGCGATCGACCCATACGCGGCGGCATCCACGCTGATTGCAAACCCGACGCCATGCGGCGTTCGATATTTCGGATGACTGCTTCACCACGATCTCGGACGGAAACAGGGGCATCGCGGACAACGCCCCGATCGGGACCAGGGTGGAGACGGCCAGCAAGATTGCCGAAAGCGTTCGCAAGACTATTTTCATTGGGATCTCCCTGCGCTCTCAGGCACGATCGCCTCGGCGCAGGGAAGACACTAAGCGCGGTGCTCGGCGGGGTCTTTGACCAGGATCAAGGAGAATTGCGCTGAATTTCGGCGCTGTCAGATCAGGCTCGAAAATCTAAACAACGATATGATCCGACTCCTCGCGCCGGATGACAGGAGAGAAAGTTGATCGAAAGTATACGCGCGGTATCGAGCCTCATTCTCTCGGTCTTCATCCTGATGTCAGGCTTCGGACTTGCCAATTACGTCGTACCGCTGCGCGCGCTCGGCGAAGGCTGGACGGCAACCGATATCGCGCTGATCGGCATGGTCTATTCGGCGGGTTATACGCTGGCCTCGTTCATCACGCCCAAATTCATCCGGCGCACCGGACATATCCGAGTCTTCGCCGCCAATATCGCGCTGATGGTGGTGTCGATCCTGCTCTGCGCGCTTGCTCCCGATCTCTGGGCCTGGATGGCTTTTCGCGGAATGTTCGGTTTTGCCATCGCCTCGAGCTACCTGATCATGGAAAGCTGGATCAACGAGAAGGCCGAGAACGAATATCGCGGCTTCATGTTCTCGGTCTATATGGTGACCGCGATGGGCGGGACCATCGCGGGACCCTATATCGCCTCTCTCGGCGACGTGATGAACACGGCGCTGTTCATCGTTGCGGCGATCATTCTCGCCGCCGCCGTCTTCCCAGTTGCGCTGTCGGCGTCATCGACGCCCACGCCGCCGACTGAAGTCGGCTTCGATCTCAAAAGCCTGTGGCGGCGCTCGCCGGTCGCCTTTGTCGGCACATTCCTGTCTGGCGTCATCGCGGGAGCATGGCTGAATTTCGCAGCCGTGTTCGCCAAGATGTCTGGGCTGACCGAAACCGGTGGCGCCAACCTGATCGCCTCGATCACGATCGGCGCCATCGTCGCCCAGTTTCCGATCGGCCGCGTCTCGGATTACATCGACCGGCGCACGGTGATGGTGTTCTGCTGCGTTCTCGGGGTGATCGCCGGGCTCTGGATGTTCACGCTCGATGCGCGCCACGAATACCAACTCTATATGGCCGCCTGTCTGTCGGGAATGGTGATGTTTCCGATCTATTCGCTGAATGTCGCGCATGCCAATGACATGGCGTTGCCGGGTGAATTCGTGCGCATTTCGTCGGGCATCACCGTGCTCTATGGCGTCGGCATCATCCTGGGTCCGCTGGTCGGCGGCCAGGCCATCGCCTATGCCGGGCCGAGCGGCCTGCCCATGGTGCTGGCCTTCTTCTTCGCGATCTATGGCGTCTATGCGACCTGGCGCATACTCAGGCGTCCGGCTAAGGCGTGAGCGTCTGGTCCTCGCGGTGGGTGGGCACCTTGCGTCGCGTCTCGCGATAGAGAATGAAGACGCCCGCGCCGATGACGATCGCCGCGCCGAACAGCAGCGTGCCGCCCGGCAGGTCGTCGAACAGGTAATAGCCGAAGAACGTTGCCCAGATGATCGAGGTATATTCGAACGGCGCGATGGTGGAGACGTCGGCGAAACGATAGCTTTGGGTCAGAAGAATCTGCCCCAGCCCGCCGACGAAGCCGGCGCCTATCAAAAGGGCAGCGGACGACCAGGGCAATGCGTTCCAGCCGAAGGGCAGCGTCATCAGCGAGAAGATGGCAGAGGACAGCGAGAAATAGAGCACGATGGTCGGCGTGTTCTCGGTGCGGACGAGCTGGCGCACATGCACCATGGCAACTGCGGCAAGCGCCGCTGAAAACAGCACGGCCGCGACGCCGGCAATTTCATTGGAGCTCAGCCCACCGTGTTGAAAAAGGGTGAATTTCGGCCAGACGATGATGACAACGCCGACAAAGCCCGCGAAGACCGCGCACCAGCGATATCGCCGCACGTCCTCGCCCAGCAGCATAGCACCGGCGACAACGGCGAATAGCGGCATGGCGTAGCCGATTGCGACAGCCTCGGGCAGCGGCAGGTGTACAATGCCATAAAAGCCAAGCGCCATCGACGAGACGCCGATGAAACCCCGATAGAAGTGCCCCATCGGATTGGCCGTCCTGAACGAGTTCAGAAGCTCGCCGCGGAAAAACAGCCAGAGCATGATGGGAATCAGCGCGAAGAACGAGCGGAAGAAGGTGATCTCGCCGGTTGCGATGCCAGGCCCCGCCAACTTCACCATCGACTGCATCGAGATGAACAGCAGGATCGACATCACCTTCATAGCGATGCCGCGTGCAGGGTTGGCGATGGTCTTGTCCATGAAAGCAATCCGAGTGGAGCGGTTGCCGCTCACTTACGGCGGTCGGGATATGGGGAAGGTTGATCAGGCCGCCTTGGCGGCCTCGATCGCTTGCCAGACCTTGCCCGGGGTCGCCGGCATGTCCAGAGACTTGATTCCGTAGCCGCGATGAAGTGCGTCGATCACGGCATTCATCACCGCCGGCGTGGAACCGATCGTTGCTGCCTCGCCCGCGCCTTTGATGCCGAGCGCATTGGCAACCGAGGGCACATTGCGGGTGTCGAACTTGAGGAACGGCAGGCTATCGGCGCGCGGCACGGCGTAGTCCATGAAGGTTGCCGTCAGCAGCTGGCCCTCTTCGGAATATTGCACGCCTTCGACCAGCGCCTGGCCCGCGCCCTGCGCGACGCCGCCATGGATCTGGCCCATGAGCATGATCGGGTTCACAACGACGCCGAAGTCATCGACGATCTGGTAATTGACGATCTCGGTCATGCCGGTTTCGGGATCGATCTCGACTTCCACGATATGGGTGCCGTTCGGGAACGTCGCCTCGTCCTGTTTTACATCTGCAATTGCGATGACGTCCGCCGGGTCTTTGGCGGCACGGGCAATTTCGGCGAAGCTCAGCATGCGATCGGTGCCGGCGATGCGCGCCATGCCGCCGACCAGCTCGATATCGTCGGCCGCACTTTCGAGTTCGTCGCCGGCGATGCGCTTGATCTTTTCCGCCAGATCCTCGCCGGCACGGACGACCGACACGCCGCCGATCGGGATGGAGCGCGAGCCGCCTGTGCCGCCACCGCGCTTGAGTTCGGCTGTATCGCCCTGCCGGACGATGATCTTGTCGAAATCAATCCCGATCTTCTCGGCGATGAGCTGACTATAGGCGGTGGCATGGCCCTGGCCATTGGTCTGCGTGCCGATAAAGAGCGTAATCGTGCCATCTGCATTCAGATGCAGATGCGCCGGCTCGGAGCCGGGAAAAGCGCAGATCTCGACATAAGTCGATAGCCCAATGCCACGCACTTTTCCACGCGCGGCCGCTTCTTCATAACGCGCCTGGAAGCTGGCATATCCCGACATCTCCAGCGCCTGCTGCAGATGCCCATCGAACTCGCCGACATCGTAGAGACAATCCGATTGGGTGCGGTAGGGAAACTGCTCCGGCTTGATGAAATTGATCCGCCGCAGCTCGATAGGGCTGATACCGAGGTCGCGCGCCGAGGAATCCATCAGACGCTCGATGAGATAGGCCGCTTCCGGCCGACCGGCGCCGCGATAGGCATCCACCGGCGTTGTGTTGGTATAGGCACCCTTGATCTCGTAGTCGAGACTGGGGATGTCGTAGACGCCGGTCGCCATCAGCGCCGCCATAGTCGGGATCATCGGCCCGTATTGCGAGAGATAGGCGCCCATATTGGCAACCATCTCCACCCGCATGCCAGTGATCCGGTATTCGGCATCGAAGGCGAGCGCGGCATTCATGATGCTGTCGCGGCCATGAGTATCGGCCAGTGCGTGCTCAGTGCGGCTGGAAACCCACCGGACCGGCCGGCCGAGGCGGCGCGATGCCTCCAGCACCAGCGCATATTCGCGATAGGTGAACATCTTGGTGCCGAAGCCGCCACCGACGTCGCCGGTGATCACCCGGATCTTCTCCGGATCGATGCGGAAAACGTCTTTGGCCAGAATGTCGCGCATGGAGTGGACGCCCTGCGACCCGGTGCGCAGCGTGAAGCTGTCGGTTGCCGCGTCGTATTGGCCGATCGCCGCGCGCGGCTCAAGATAGTGCGATATGACGCGGTTATTGACGACCCGGAGATGTGTCGTGTGCGCCGCCGCCGCGAAGGCCTGCTCCGTGGCCTGCCTGTCGCCGATCCGGTAGAGAAAGGCCTGGTTGCTGCCAAGCTCTTCCCAGACCAGCGGTGCGCCTTTGTCGAGCGCGGTCACGAGATCGACCTGCGATTCGCGCCCGTCGCTCTCGATCTCGATCAACTCGGCGGCATCCTCGGCCTGCTCGCGCGTGTCGGCGACGATGAAGGCCAGTGCGTCACCGACATGCCTGGCGATATTCTTGCAGAGCACCGCTGCCTCGCGTTTTAAGTTGCTGGTGCCGTCCGGCTGCGTGACCTGCTCCTTGCTCGGCATCGTCCCGAGATGACCGATATCGGCGCCTGTCAGGACCAGGTGCACGCCTGGCGCAGCAAGTGCTGCCTCTGTCGACATGATCTTGAATCGTGAATGCGCATGCGACGAGCGCCAGACGAAACCGTGAAGCGCGTTGGCCCCTGCCAAGTCGTCGGTATAGTTTCCTTCGCCGCGGACAAGTTTGTAGTCTTCCTTGCGGAGCGCCGAGGCTCCGATACCAAATTTCGGCACGTTCATCTATGCAGTCCTGCTGTCGGATGGTCGGGGCGAAGCTGCGGCAGAGGGGATCGGCGATGCCGCTTCGAGGATTCCTCCATCTTATTGTCTTTCGACATATATTGAACCCCGTTGATCATGCAATTTTGAAAAGTCCTATCCGAATTGTGTCATTCCGGGATTGCGCTTAACGATGTTTCAGGGTTTGACTGGGATGCTGCCGCCGGGACTCGCCCGTCGCTCGCGTTCAGCGATGCCCGGCGCAGATGAATTGAACGCAGACATGGCGCACGCCATTCGGGACATCACATGGAAGCTACCGCCGGCCAGGTCATCCATCTGGCAGACTACCGTCCGACCGATTTCGTACTGGAACGTGTGGATCTGACCTTCGAACTCGACCCGCGCGAAACCCTCGTCATCCAGCGCTCCCTCATGCAGCGCCGCGAAGGAGTCGATGAGAATGCGCCGCTGGTCCTGGACGGCGACGAGCTCAATCTCAAGGCGGTGGCGATCGACGGCAATCCGATCGACGAGAGTCAGTACACGGTCGGTCCCAACACGCTTGTTATCAGAGGCCTGCCCGCGGCCACGACCTTCGAGGTGACCGTCGAGACAATCGTCAACCCGGAGGCCAACACCAAGCTGATGGGGCTTTACCGCACAAACGGCACCTATTGCACCCAGTGCGAGGCTGAAGGCTTCCGTCGCATCACCTATTTCATGGACCGGCCGGATGTGCTGGGCGTCTATACGATCACCATCATCGGCGACGGCACCGCCAACCCGCTGATGCTGTCGAACGGCAACTTCCTCGGCGCCGGCGATTACGGCGACGGTCGGCGCTTTGCCGCCTGGTACGATCCGCATCCCAAGCCGAGTTATCTCTTTGCGCTCGTTGCCGGCGATCTGGGTGTCGTGGAAGACACCTTCACCACCATGACCGAGCGCGAAGTAGCGCTGAAAATCTATGTCGAACAAGGCAAGGAAGATCGCGCTGCCTACGCCATGGACGCCCTCAAGCGCTCGATGAAGTGGGACGAGGAAGCCTTCGGCCGCGAATACGATCTCGATATTTTCATGATCGTCGCCGTATCCGATTTCAACATGGGCGCCATGGAGAACAAGGGCCTCAACGTCTTTAACGACAAATACGTCCTGGCCGACCCGGAGACCGCCACCGACCAGGACTACGCCAATATCGAGGCGATCGTCGCGCACGAATATTTCCACAACTGGACCGGCAACCGCATCACCTGCCGCGACTGGTTCCAGCTCTGCCTCAAGGAAGGCCTGACCGTCTTCCGCGACCACGAATTCTCCGCCGACCAGCGCAGCCGCGCTGTCAAGCGCATCGCGGAAGTGCGGCACCTCAAGGCCGAGCAGTTCGCCGAGGACGCAGGCCCGCTGGCCCATCCGGTGCGCCCGGATATCTATCGCGAAATCAACAACTTCTATACGACGACGGTCTATGAGAAGGGCTCGGAAGTCACCCGAATGATCGCGACGCTGCTCGGCCGCGATACCTTCCGCGCAGGCATGGATCTCTATTTCGAGCGCCATGACGGCCAAGCCGTCACGATCGAGGATTTCGTCAAGTGTTTCGAGGATGCGAGCGGCCGGGATCTCACGCAGTTCTCGCTGTGGTACCATCAGGCCGGCACACCCGCGGTCACCGTCTCCGCCGCCTATGACGCCGCCGCGCACAATCTCAAACTGTCGCTTGAGCAGATGATCCCGCCGACGCCCGGCCAGCAGGCCAAGGAGCCAATGCATATTCCGCTCGCGATGGGGCTTATCCTTGACAATGGTTCGGAAGCGACGCCCGGTGCGGTCAGGGGCGGCGAATATTCTGGCGGTGTGCTACACCTGACGGAGCGCGCCCAGGAGATTACCTTCGAGGGCATTTCATCGCGCCCGGTCGTGTCGCTCAACCGCAGCTTTTCGGCACCTGTCAATCTGCATTTCGACCAGCCCGCCGACGACATCATCCACATCGCGCGCCACGACGCCGATCTTTTCTCGCGCTGGCAGGCGATCAATCACCTTGCCATGCAGGACCTCACCAAGGGCGTGAGAGGCGAAGGCCAAGCGGCTGCCTCCGAGGCGCTGATTTCTGTCATCAAGACCACGATCGTCGATGAGACGCTGGAGCCCGCCTTCCGCGCCCAGGTACTTGCGCTGCCCTCCGAGGCGGATATCGCGCGCGAGATCGGCAGCAACATCGATCCGGACCTTATTCACGACGTGCGCGACAGCGTGATCCGTTCGATCGCGGTCAAGGCGATCGATGAATTCGCGGCGCTATATGCCGAAATGAAGGTCGATGGTGCCTTCAGTCCGGATGCGGCGAGCGCGGGGCGGCGCGCGCTCGGCAATTCGGCGTTGACATGGCTCTCCTATGGCGAAGAGGATCCCGCCCGCGCCGCCGGTGCGTTCGGCAACGCCAACAACATGACGGAACTGTCGCATGCGCTAATGGTGCTGGCGCATCGCTTCCCCCAGACGGACGCTGCGTCCGACGCCATCGCGGCCTTCGAACAGCGCTTCTGCGGCAATCCGCTGGTGATCGACAAGTGGTTCACGATCCAGGCAACGATCCCCGGGGCTGATACGCTCGATCGGATCAAAGGCCTGATGGAGAGCCCGCATTTTGCGCCGAACAATCCCAACCGGCTGCGCGCGCTGCTCGGCTCCTATGCCATGGCCAATCCGACTGGCTTCAACCGTGCAGATGGCGCCGCCTATCGGTTCCTCGCCGAGCAGATCATCGA
>Ga0164290_1001459_pt1 | contig 33862 bp, 28 predicted proteins | sample Micstemetagenome_FD_108782 | JGI IMG/M metagenome (GOLD analysis project Ga0164290, IMG submission 108782) | Contaminated culture microbial community from soil near Moab, Utah, USA - Microcoleus steenstrupii SON62 (Illumina Assembly) | ecosystem: Environmental > Terrestrial > Soil > Soil crust...
AATCGGGCCGCCAGCCGGAGGGGTGTGTGGAAAACGGCCGCGCGGGGCAGCCTGTCTCGTCGAAACGGTAAACACATTCAGCACCGGGCGAGCCCGGCTGTCCCGCTCTCTCCCCAACCGCTTCGGACGAAGCGGCGATCAGCCATGCCTTCTCCCCCAAGGGGAGAAGGGCCTCTGTCGCCCCTCCCCAACCGCATCCCCAGCGTCTATCTAGCCCCCATGCGCCAGTCCTTCGACGAAACCACCGATCCCTCCTTCGGGGCGAAGCATCTGCCCCTCGTGCGGTCCGCCATGGCGGAACAGGGCCTCGACGGCCTGCTGGTCCCGCATGAGGACGAGCACCAGAACGAATACCTCCCGGCCGCCAACGACCGGCTGGCCTGGCTGACCGGCTTCACCGGCTCGGCCGGCGCCGGGGCCGTGCTGACCGACCGCGCCGCCGTCTTCGCCGACGGCCGCTACACCGTGCAGGTCCGCGCCCAGGTCGATGCGGCCCGGTTCGAGATCCTGTCGCTGGAGAACAACGGCCTCGCCGCCTGGCTGGAGAAGGCTCCGAAGGGCGCGGTGATCGGCTATGACCCGCGTCTTCACAGCCCCGACGCCCTCGCCTCGCTCGAGCGGGCCGCCCGAAAGGCCGGCGCCGCGCTCAGGCCGGTCGAGTCGAACCCCATCGACGAGGCCTGGGGCGCCGACCGCCCCGACCAGCCGGCGGCGCCCGTCGTGCCCCACGAGGACCGACACGCCGGCGAGACCAGCGCCTCCAAGCGCGCCCGCATCGGCAAGGCGATCCGCGAAGCCGGCGCCGACGCCGCCGTGCTGACCGCGCCCTCCTCGATCGCCTGGCTGTTCAACATCCGCGGCGGCGACGTCATCCGCACCCCCCTGCCGCTGGCCCAGGCCGTCATCCGCGGCGACGGGTCGGCCCGCCTGTTCCTCGATCCCCGCAAGGTCACCAACGAACTGCCCGGCTGGCTCGGCGACGCCGTCGCCCTGGAGGCGCCCGGGGCGCTCCCGGCCGCGCTCGACGCGCTGGAAGGGCAGGCGGTGCTCATCGATCCGGCGCAGTCCTCCGCCTGGTATTTCGACCGGCTCGAGGCCGCCGGCGCCACGGTCGTGCGCGGCGCCGATCCCTGCGCCCTGCCGCGCGCCTGCAAGAATCCGGTCGAGATCGAGGGCAGCCGACAGGCCCATATCCGCGACGGCGCCGCCCTCAGCCGCTTCCTGCACTGGGTCGACACGGTCGCGCAGGAGACCCTGCCCGACGAACGCGAGATCGCCCTGACCCTCGAACGCTTCCGCGAGGAGACCGGCGCGCTCAAGGACCTGTCCTTCGACACCATCGCCGGGGCCGGCCCCAACGGCGCCCTGCCGCACTACAAGCCCGTCAGCCGCACCATCCGCCGCATCGAGAAGGGCAGCCTGCTGCTCGTCGACGGCGGCGGCCAGTATCTGGACGGCACCACCGACGTGACCCGCACCATGGCCATCGGCGAGCCGACGGCGGACCAGCGGCGCATGTTCACCCTGGTCCTCAAGGGCCATGTCGCCATGGCGACGGTGCGCTTCCCGGCCGGAACCACCGGCCACCAGCTCGACGCCCTCGCGCGGCTGCCGATGTGGATGGCGGGCCTCGACTACGACCACGGCACCGGCCACGGCGTCGGCTCCTACCTCGGCGTCCACGAAGGCCCGCAGCGCATCGCCAAGGCGCCGAACAGCCAGCCGCTGCTGACCGGCATGATCCTGTCCAACGAGCCCGGCTACTACCGCGAAGGCCACTGGGGCATCCGCATCGAGACCCTGCAGGTGGTCACCCCGCCCGAACCCATCCCCGGCGGCGAGCGGCCGATGCACGGCTTCGAACAGCTGACCTTCGCTCCGCTGGACCGCCGGCTGATCGACGTCGCCCTGCTGACGCTCGACGAGCGCGCCTATGTCGACGCCTATCACGCCGGGACCCTCGCCAAGGTCGGGCCGCTGCTGGACGGGGAGGCGAAGGCGTGGCTGGAGCAGGCGTGCGCGCCGCTCTAGCCTTCATCCTGGCGCTCGCCGCCGCCACGCCGGCCGCGGCCCAGTCCGCGCGCCTGCCGCGCGACGTCCTTGACGTCATCCCGCCGTCGGCCCGGGTCGCCGGCGAGCGCGGCCGGATGCGGGTGGTCCAGTCGCAGTGCCGGGTCGGCCCGACCCACTGGGCCCGCCGCCGCATCGTCGACATCGCGGTGCAGGAATGGGCCGTCTTCGGCCACCAGACGATCGACGCCCGCCCGGCCGAGACCCGCCGCCTGCCCGACGACGTCGTCGCCGAGGCGGCCAATCCCTTGCGGCCGTCGCCGCGCAACGCCCGCCACATCCTCCGCCTCGGAACCTGGGAGAGCGCCCGCGCCGCCGACGCGACCATCGCCGGCTACTGGAGCGCCACGCCGGACGGCCCGTCGCTGCTCGCTCGCCAGAACCGCCAGTGGCGCGGCGCCGGCGACGGCCCGGTCGACTGGGTCCAGCCCTGGTCCGCCGCCTTCGTCAGCTGGGTGATGTGCGAGGCCGGCCTCGGCGATCCCGACCAGTTCGAACGCGACATTTCCCACCGCGTCTACATCGACCAGGCCATCCGCGCCCGCGACGGCGCCGCGCCCGACGCCGCCTATGTCGCATACGACGCCGGCGAACAGCCGATCGAGCCGGGCGACCTGCTGTGCAACAGCCGCGGCGGCGTCGACTACCGCACCGTCGCCGACCGTCGGACCGAGATGGGCGACTACGCCCCGGCCCATTGCGACATCGTCGTCCGCGTCGACGCCGACCGCATCAACGTCATCGGCGGCAATGTGGTGCAGGGCGTCAGCCTGACCCTGCTGCCGCTGACCTCTGAAGGCTCCACCCATCCGCGTCCGGTCGCCGGACAGGACCTCGCCGGCGCCCGCACCATCTTCGCCCATCTGAAGCTGCGGGCCGACCCGGTCGAGCCCGACGTCATGGACCGTTCGCCGACGATCCGCGCCCTGGCCGGCTCTTGAAATAAGGCCGAACGGCGCCCATCTGCGGAAGGTCGGCGGATGCGTCGCCGGCTTCCCACATTTCAGGAGACGCGCTGATGAAGATGCGCAAGCTGGGCCGTTCAGGCCCTGAGGTTTCGGCCATCGGCCTCGGCTGCATGGGCATGGCGGCCTTCTACGGACAGGCCTCGGACGAAGCGCAGGCGACGGCGGTCATCCACCGCGCCCTCGATCTGGGCGTCACCCTGTTCGACACCGCCGAGATGTACGGCCCGCACACCAATGAGATCCAGGTCGGCAAGGCGCTGGCGGACCGTCGCGACCAGGCCTTCGTCGCCACGAAATTCGGCATCGGCTACAACGCCGACCGCACCGCCCTGACCGTCGACGGCTCTCCCGCCAACGTCCGCCGCGCCATCGAGGGCAGCCTCAAGCGGCTCGGCATGGATCACGTCGACCTCTACTACCTGCATCGCGTCGATCCCGACACGCCGATCGAGGAGACGGTCGGGGCGATGGGCGAACTGGTCACCGAGGGCAAGGTCCGCTTCCTCGGCCTGTCCGAGGCGGCCCCGGAGACCCTGCGCCGGGCCCACGCGACCCATCCGGTCACCGCCTTGCAGACCGAATATTCCCTGTGGAGCCGCGAGCCCGAGGACGGACTGCTGGCCCTCTGCGAGGAACTGGGCATCGGCTTCGTGCCCTACAGCCCGCTGGGCCGGGGTTTCCTGTCGGGCGAGATCCGGTCGCTCGACGACCTCGCCCCCGACGATTTCCGCCGCAGCAATCCGCGCTTCACCGGCGAGAATTTCCAGAAGAACCTCGACCTGGTGGAAGCCGTAAAGGGCGTCGCCGCCGACCGGGGCGTCACAGCCGCGCAACTGGCCCTCGCCTGGGTGCTGGCGCAGGGCGAGCATCTGGTCCCCATCCCCGGCACCCGCCGCATCGCCACCCTCGAGGAGAACGCCGCGGCGGCGGAGCTGACGCTCTCGGCCGAAGACCTCGCCCGCATCGAGGCCGTCTTCCCGAAGGGCGCGGCCTCCGGCCATCGCTACGCCGAGGCGGCGAGGGCGGCGCTGAACCGATAAACCGCCTTACGGCGATTTAACTGGCCGGACAGCGCCCGGCGTCGATAGTATTTGCAAATGCAAATAACATCGAACCAGAACGATGCGGAACAGGCCCTGGCCGCCCTCGGCTTCACCGAGCTGGAGGCCCGGGTCTATTGCGCCCTGCTGGCCAGCGGACCGGCCACCGGCTACCGCCTCGCCAAACTGGTCGGCAAGGCCCCGCCGAACGTCTACCAGGCCCTCGCCGCGCTGGGCCGCAAGGCCGCGGTGCTCGTCGACGAGACCGAGCCCCGCACCTGGCGGGCCGCCCGCCCGGCGGAACTGCTGGCCGTGCTGGGCGGGACCTTCGCCAGCCGGCAGGCGGACGCCGAACGCAAGCTGGCCAGCCTCGCCGCCGCTCCCGCCGATGACCGCCTGTACCAGATCAGCGATCCGGACCAGGTGCTGGAGCGGGCCCGGGCCATGCTGGCGGGCGCCCGCGACATCGTGCTGTTCGACCTGTTCGAGGCTCCGCTGGCGGCCCTGCGCGAGCCGCTCGAGGCCACCGCGGCGCGGGGCGTGACGGTGGCCGGACTGGTCTATGGACCCACGGCCCCCATGGCCGGCGTCACGGCGCGGCCCGCGGCCGGCGCCTCCGTGGCCCGCGATCGCTGGCCGGGCGCCCAGCTCAGCCTGGTGGTGGATGCGGCCGAGCATCTGGTGGCCCTGATGACCCCGGCCATGGACGGCGTCAGGCGCGCCATCTGGAGCGACAGCGCCTATCTCAGCTGCCTCCAGCACAGCGGCCTCTCGGCCGAGATCCGTCTCACCGGCCTCGACGCGGCCGTCGCGGAGCCCTTGGCCGGCCTCTCCCTGCTCGGCGCCGCGCCACGCGGCCTGCGCGCCCTGATCGGTCCCGAACCGCCTTCTCTCCCCCTCGAAACACAGGACATCGTCGCATGAGACGCGCTCCGCTCGCCGCCTTCGCGGTTCTCATCCTGCTGGGCCTGCCGGCCGGGGCCGTCGCCGGCGATCCGTCGGAGGTGCTGGAGCGCTACCGCCAATGGCGCGGCGGCGAGGCCTTCGAGGCGCTGAGCTCGGTGCGCTCCAGCGGAACGATGACCGCTTCCGGCCTGGAGGGCGTGATCCAACAGATCGCCACCGCGCGGGGCGATCTCCGCCGCGACATCGATCTGGGCATTATCCGCACCGCCAGCGCCCGGAAGGGCGGCGAAGGCTGGACCCTGACCCCCTCCGGCCAGATCGAGGCCATCGCGGACACCGCCGCCGAGGACCTGCGTCGCGACGCCCTGCTGTTGTTCGAGGCCGTTCTCGATGATCCAGCCCGCCTGGATCGCAAGGATGACGCCGTCCGCGACGGGCGGACCTTCGCCGTCGTCGCCGTCGATTTCGGCGATGACGACGTCCATGAACTCTACCTCGATCCGGACAGCGGCGCTCTCCATGGCCTCCGTCGTGTCCGCAACCGCCGCGAGGCGTTCGTGCGGTTCGACGACTGGCGCATGGTCGAGGGCGTCCGCATGCCGTTCGCCGAACGCTCCTCGGACGCCATGGGCGAGGAGGCGGCCGTGCGCTGGACCTCCGTCGAGGCCAATCCGGAACTGGCGGCCGAAGCCTTCGCCCGGCCCTCGCTGGCGGCCGCTCACGCCATCGCCGGCGGTGCGCCCTCGACGGGCTTCATGCCTTTCGATCTGTTCGCCGGCTCCCGCATCTACATCCCGGCCACCGTCAACGGCGTCGAGACCGAGGTTCTGCTCGACAGCGGCGCGGAGATGACGGTGCTGGACAAGGGGTTCGCCGAACGTCTGGGCCTGACGGCCAGCGGGGAGGTCGCGGCGGTGGGCGTCGGCGGCGTCGGCTCCGCCCAGTTCGCCTCCGGCGTCAATATCGAGCTGGACGGGATCACCTTCGCGGACCGGACCGTGGCCGTGATCGATCTCGCCGCCATCGGTCAGGCCATCGGCCGCCCCCTGCCGGTGATCCTGGGCAAGGACGCGTTCAACGGCCTGATCCTCGATATCGATTTTCCTGGCCGCCGGATCGCCTTCCACGAACGGGAGGGGTTCACGACGCCCGACGGCCTGACCGAGGTTCCGCTGGTCTCGACCGGACCGCTCCGGGCCATCCCCCTGTCGATCGAGGGGCGGCCGCCGGTCCTGTTTGATTTCGACACCGGCAACGGCGGCGCCCTGATCATCTATCCGGCCTATGCGGAAGCGGAGGGTCTGCTGGAGGGGCGGCCGCGCTCGACAGTGATGGCCGGGGCGGTCGGCGGCATTCGCGAGAGCGGCTTGGCCACCATCCGTTCGCTCGACCTGGCGGGCTTTGAGGTCCACGACGTGCCGACCGTCTTCCCTCCCGCCGGGCCCTCGGCGGTCGACAGCGACCGGACCGCAGGCAATGTCGGCCTGGGCGTGCTCGGGCGCTTCCGTCTGGTCACGGACTTCGCCGGCGACCGGCTGTGGCTGGGCGCGGACCCCGCGACCCTGGCCCAGCCGTTCCCGCGGGACCGCCTCGGACTGAGCCTTCGCAAGGAGGGCGACGCCATAGTGGTGCAGCGGGTGTCCCCGAACTCGCCGGCCGCCGAGGCGGGCTGGACCGCCGGCGAGCGGATCGCCGCCATCGACGGCGCGCCGGCGGCGGAACTGGACGCCGCCGCGCTCCGCTCGGTGCTTTCAGATCCGGCCGGCCGCACGGTGCTTCTGACGCTCGACACCGGCGAGATCCGCGTCCTCGAAAGCCGGGACTTCTACTGATCAGCCGCCGATCAGGGCCAGCCACTCGTCCTCGGTCAGCACCGCGACGCCATGCTTCTGGGCCTCGGCCAGCTTGGCGCCCGCGCCCGGTCCTGCGACGAGGTAGTCGGTCTTCTTCGAAACCGACCCGGACACCTTGGCGCCCAGACTTTCGGCCCGCGCCTTGGCCTCGTCGCGGGTGAAGCGTTCGAGGGCGCCGGTGAAGACCACCGTCTTGCCGGCCACGGCGGTGTCGGACCTCGGCTTTTCGGCGTCCTCGATCCGGGTCATCTCGGCCACGAGGGCGTCGACCATGGCGCGGTTGTGGGTCTCGCGGAAGAACAGGGCCAGGGCGCGGGCGGCCACAGGGCCGACGCCCGAGACTCCGGCGATCTGGCCGAGTCCCTCGGAGGGACCCTCGGTCCGCGCGATGTCCGCCAGCCGGACCAGACCGGCCCAGTCGTCCGCCAGGGTCGCCAGCCCGCGCCGGGCAGGGGCGGCCAGGCCGGGGAAGGCGAGGGCGATCTTCTGGTCCAGCGGCGCCTCGGGCCAGGGATCGTCGGTCGGGGGCGTGGCCTCGGCGAGCAGGGCGACCACGCGCGGCGACACGGCGTGGGTCTCGTTCAGCCGGACCCAGTCCTCGCTGGGGATGCCGTCCGCCGCCGCGAGACAGGCCGCCTCGAACGCCGCCCAGGTCTCGAAGGCCCGGGCCAGGACGATCGAGGTCTGCTCGCCGATGTCGCGGACGCCCAAGCCATAGATGAAACGGTCAAGCGCGATGACGCGCCGGGCGTCGATCCCGGCCACCAGATTGCGCACGCTGGTCTCGCCGTAGCCGTCCTCGGCGCGCAGGGCGTCCAGCTTCTCCGCATCGCGGGCCAGACGGAAGATGTCGGCCGGCTGGCTGATCCAGCCCCGCTCGTGGAAGGCGATCAGCTGCTTCTCGCCGAGGCCCTCGATGTCGAAGGCGCGGCGGCTGCAGAAATGCTTGAGGTGTTCGATGCGCTGGAACGGGCAGGCCAGTTCGCCGGTGCAGCGGCGCACGACGCTCTCGACGCCCGACACGTTGGTCTCCTTCACCAGCGCGGTCTTCAGCGGACAGATGCATTCGTGCGGGAATTCCCAGGCCGGTCCACGGCCCTTTCGTTCCGGATCGACCACGCCGAGGATTTGCGGAATCACGTCGCCGGCCCGCTGCAGGGTCACTGTGTCGCCGAGGCGCACGTCCAGCCGGGCGATCTCGTCGGCGTTGTGCAGCGTCGCATTGCGGACCACCACGCCGCCCACGGTCACCGGATGGAGGCGGGCGACCGGCGTATGCGAGCCGGTGCGTCCGACCTGGATGTCGATGCCCTCCAGCACCGTCTGGGCCTGCTGGGCCGGAAATTTGTGCGCGATGGCCCAGCGCGGCGTGCGGGCGACGAAGCCCAGCCGGTCCTGCCAGTCCAGCCGGTCGACCTTGTAGACCACCCCGTCGATGTCATAGCCGAGCGTGGCGCGGTCGGTCTGCAATCCGTCATACAGCGCCATCAGCCCGGCCGCATCCTCGATCCGGCGCGACCGGTCGTTGACCGGAAAGCCCCACGCCCTCAACGCTTGCAGAGCGTCCCACTGGCTGTCCGCAAACGGGGCCGAGACCTCGCCCCAGGCATAGGCGAAGAAGCGCAGCGGCCGGGCGGCGGTGATCGTCGGATCCTTCTGGCGCAGCGAGCCGGCGGCGAAATTACGCGGATTGGCGTAGGTCCGGGTCCCGGCCGTCTCGGCCGCGGCGTTGAAGGCGTCGAAGGCGTCATTGGGCGCATAGACCTCGCCCCGCACCTCGATCACCTCCGGCCAGCCGGAGCCCGACAGACGTTCGGGAATGTCGTCCAGTGTGCGAAGATTGGCCGTCACGTCCTCGCCGGTCCGCCCGTCGCCGCGCGTCGCTCCACGGACCAGGGCGCCGTTCTCGTAGCGCAGGCTGGCCGACAGCCCGTCGATCTTGGGTTCGGCGACGAAGGCCAGGTGTTCGCTGGCCGGCAGCTTCAGGAAGCGGCGGATGCGGGCCTCGAAATCGGCCACCTCGCCGGGGTCGAACGCATTGTCCAGCGACAGCATCGGCACGCCGTGGCGCACCGGGGCGAACTGGGCCGAGACGGCCGCCCCGACCACCTGCGACGGCGAATCGGCCATGGTCAGTTCGGGGAAGCGGCTCTCGATCTCGAGCGCCCGTCGCTTCAGCGCGTCATACTCCGCGTCCGAGATCTCCGGCGCGTCGTGGCTGTGATACAGGGCGTCGTGACGCGCCAGCTCGGCGGTCAGGTGGGTGAATTCCTCCCGGGCCAGGACTTCTGTCAGCTGATCGACGGCGGTGTCGGCCATGGGAATCGCGTTCGCTCCGGTTCTTCGACCGACTTCTAGCATCCGGGGCGAACGCCGCGAGGCCGCTGTCCGTTTCGCGTGCGCCGAACCCGCTGTCATGACAGGACGTTAATCTGACGTCGCCGTCGTCGCCTGCTAGCGTCGGGCCGTCTTCAGGGAGCCCCCATGCGCCATCTCCGACTCGCCGCCCTTTCGCCGCTGGCCGCGGTCCTGTTGCTGAGCGCCTGCGAGACCGCCGCGCCCCCGCAGGCCCCGTTCGCGCCGCAGCCTTCGGCCATGCACACCCAGCTGCTCGAGGATGTCCGCATTCTCGCCGCCGACGACATGCAGGGCCGCGATACCGGCGCGCCGGGCGGAGCCATGGCCCGGGCCTATATCATCGACCGGCTCGAGACGCTGGGCGTCGCCGCTCCGCCGATGGGCCGCGAGCAGCCGTGGGAACTGCAGGGCCGCAGCCCCGGGGGGCCGAAGACCTACAACGGCGTCAATGTCCTCGGCCTGATTCCGGGCCGACGGGTCTCCGACCGTTATATCGTCGTGACGGCCCACTACGATCACGTCGGCGTCTCGGACGGGCAGATTTACAACGGGGCCGACGACAACGCCTCGGGCGTCGCCACCATGCTGGCCCTCGCCGCCGATCTGAAGCGCGAGGCGCCGGATCACAGCGTGCTGATCGTGGCGCTGGACGGCGAGGAGCGCGGTCTGCTGGGGGCGCGGCATTTCGTCGAGGCCCCGCCGGTGCCGCTGTCCTCGATCGCCATGAACCTGAATTTCGACATGACCGCCCGCGCCGAGACCGACGGCAAGCTGTGGGTCACAGGGACGTACCAGCACCCGACCTTCCGCCCGCTGCTGGAAACCATTCCGGTCAATGGCGCGGTCGCCCTGGCCTTCGGCAAGGACACGCCCCAGGACACCGGCGAGGACAACTGGGTCAACGCTTCCGACCATGCGGTCTTCCACCGGGCGCAGGTGCCGTTCCTCTATTTCGGGGTGAACTACCATCCCGACTATCACCGCCCGTCGGACGACTTCGCGACCATCACGCCCTCGGTTTTCATCAGCGCCACCGAGCTGTCGATCGCCGGTTTCCGCGCCCTCGACCGGGGCCTGAACCGCTAGGGTCGATACGAACCGCGCAGGGACGGAGGGTCGCATGCACGTCGGACGTCTCGTCGCCGCCGCCATCCTCGGGGCGCTCGCCGTCGCGTCCTGCGAGCGGGCGACCCGTCCTGCCGAGCCGCCGTCCCCCGCCGCCTTCAACCACGCTGTGACCGCCGACATCTCCCGCTACTACATGCCCGGGCGGCCGGTGCGCATCGGTCGGTGGAGCCTCGATCATGTCTTCGTCGCCCAGGCGTCGGAGTTCGGGAGCTGGGAAGGCGGGACGCGCAGCGCCACCTTCGCCCCGGTGATGCTCCAGTTCGATGACGCCACCAGCATCACCGCCCGCGTCCTGCCGACGCGCTATCAGGTCACCGACACGACCGTGACGTTCGAAGGCATCTCGCCGGAACTGGGCCGGGTGACCTTCGAGGGCCGCCTGGACCCGGAGGCCCTGGCGACGGCGAAGCGCAATCTGGGCAGCGACGCCGTGGTGATGACCGGAACCCTGACGGCTGGCGGCCGGACCGTGCGCGACGTCCGCCTGCGGTGGGGGATGGGCGACTGACGGGTTTCAGGCCCCGTTGCGGATATCCAGCTTCAGCCCGAGGGCCTCAGCCAGCGCCTTGCCCCGCCGGCGCGTCTGCTCGCCCAGCAGGACGTCCGCATAGCCTTCGGAGGCTGACAGGACCAGCACGCCGTCGGTGACCGCGATGTGGGCGTTGACCAGCAGCTGCGGCGACCGGCCCGACAGATCGCAGGCCAGCCGGATGGCGAGACCCAGCGCCCTCGCGGAGGTTCTCTGTTCCTCGGTCAGCAGCCGGGCCATGGTGTCCGGCTCGGGCGTGGAGGCGCCGCCGCCGTAGCGGGCGTTGACGGCGGTCGCGAGGAAGGCGCGCTCGGCGTGGGTCTGGCCCGGTATCGGGGCGCGGAGAACCTGGTCGAAGGCCAGCTCGATGCGGTGGTCGGGGTGCAGGCGCGCGCCCAGGTCGGCCAGCCGGCAGGCGGCGTCGGCCAACAGACGATCGCGGTCCTCGCCGAAGGTCCGGGGCAGGGCGGCGACGATCGGCTCGATCCACCCGAGAAGCGCGCCGGGCAGGCCAGGCGAGATGCCCTGCCGCGCGCCCAGCGCGGTGCACCCGGCCAGCAGCGGATCGGCCGCCGCCGTCCCCTCGTCGAGGGCCTCGAACAGCAGGCCTTCGCGCACGCCCCAGGCCGACAGCACGATCCGCTTGAGGCCCAGGCGGTCGATCAGGCCTTCGAGTACGAGCGCGGCATGCGGCAGGGTCTCCGCCCGCTTCTTCGACAGCCCCTTCCAGCGCTCCAGCGACGATTTGGACGAGCGGGCGACCAGGCGGGCGATGTCGCGCGCCTCGTCAGCCTCCATGACGTATTGGTGCACGATGTGCAGCGGATAGCGGACGTGCCCCATGTGGACCTGCGCCAGGGTCCGCCAGGCGCCGCCGACGGCGTACAGGGTCTCGGTCCTGTAGGCCTCCGCCGGCTTCAGCCGGGCGGCGATGGTTTCGCGCAGTCCGCCGGCGTCGAACGGGGCGTCGCCGGCCAGTGAGAAGGGGCCGAGCGGCAGGGTGACCCCGCGTCCGGGCCGCCCGTCCTCGATCCCGACCAGCTCGAGGCTGGAGCCCCCCAGATCCGCCGCGACTCCGTTCGCCGTCGGCATCCCCGCAATGACGCCGAGGGCGGCGTAGCGCGCCTCTTCCTCGCCGGACAGGACGCGGATGATCAGGCCGGTCTCGGCCGCCACCCGTTCGCAGAAGGCCTGGCCGTCCGCAGCCTCGCGCACGGCGGCGGTGGCCGCGACGAAGGTCTGCGCCGGCTTGACCCCGTCGATCACCGCGGCGAACCGCTTCAACGCGGTCAACGCCAGCGCGGCCCCGTCTTCGGACAGCCGGCCGGTCGAGGCCATGTCCCGACCGAGGCCGGCCAGCACCTTCTCGTTGAACACTGTCCAGATGGCGCGGCCTTCCAGACGGTACAGCACGAGGCGAATGGAGTTCGAGCCGATATCGATCGCCGCGAACTCGCGGGGCGCGGCGAACGCCGGAACGGCGGGGTCTGGCATCAACGCTTCTTCCGCGACGGCTCGTAGCTGAGTTGGCCGGGCAGGGTCTTCACCTTGCGGCCGCGTCCGGACAGGCTGGGGTTGGTCATGAAGTATCTGTGGGCCGAGAAGGGCCGGTCGGGATCGGCGGGCGCGACCCGGCGATAATCGCCCTCGGCGTCCAGCACCCAGCTCTGGGCGTCGTCCTTGAGGTTGGCCACCATGATCTGATCCAGCACCTGGTCGTGGACGGTGGCGTTCAGCACCGGTGTCATCAACTCGACGCGGCGGTCCAGGTTGCGCGTCATCCAGTCGGCCGAGGAGATGAACAGCTTGGCCTTGTCGTGCGGCAGATCGCGGCCGTTGGCGAAGGCGACGATACGGCTGTGCTCGAGGAAGCGCCCGACGATCGACTTGACCCGGATGTTCTCGGACAGGCCCGGCACGCCGGGTCGCAGGCAGCAGATGCCCCGCACCACCAGTTCGATCCGCACCCCCCACTGGCTGGCCCGATACAGGGCGTCGATGACGCCCGGGTCGACCAGCGAGTTCATCTTGGCCCAGATGGCGGCGGGCTTGCCCTTGGCGGCCGCGGCCATCTCATGGCCGATCAGGTCGATCAGGGTGGCCTTCATGTTCAGCGGCGAGACCACCAGCGCCTCCAGCTTGTCGGGGGTCGCGTAGCCGGTGATGTAGTTGAATACACGCGAGGCGTCCCGCCCGAGGATCGGCTCGCAGGTGAACAGGCTGAGGTCGGTGTAGATGCGGGCGGTGACCGGATGATAGTTGCCGGTGCCGAAGTGGCAGTAGGTGCGCAGACCCTCGCCCTCGCGCCGAACCACCACGCTGAGCTTGCAGTGCGTCTTGTACTCGACGAAGCCGAAGACGACATGGACGCCCGCCCGCTCCATGGCGCGGGCCCATTTCAGATTGGCCTCCTCGTCGAAGCGCGCCTTGATCTCGACCAGGGCGGTGACGTTCTTGCCGTTCTCGGCCGCCTCGATCAGGGCGGCGACGATCGGGCTGTCGCGCGAGGTGCGGTACAGGGTCTGCTTGATGGCGATGACGTGCGGATCGCGGGCCGCCTGGCGCAGGAACTGGACCACCACGTCGAAGCTCTCGAACGGATGGTGGATCAGCATGTCCTTCTCGCGCACGGCCGCGAAGATGTCGCCGCCGTTGTCGCGGACCCGCTCGGGGTAGCGCGGCTCGTAGCCCGGGAATTTCAGGTCCGGGTGCCCGCTCGGGATGATGTCGGAGACCTGGGCCAGCCCCAGCATGCCGTCGACGATGACGATGTCCTGCGGCGCGGCGTCCAGTTCGTTGGTGATGAAGGTGCGCAGGTCGTCGGGCATCAAGGCCTCGATCTTGATGCGCACGACCGAACCGAGGCGTCGCTGCTTCAGCGCCTCCTCGAACTCCATCACCAGATCCTCGGCCTCCTCCTCGATCTCGATGTCCGAGTCGCGGATCAGGCGGAAGACGCCGCGCTCCAGCACGTCGCAGCCCGGGAACAGGTGGTCGATGAAGAGCATCAGCAGGCCCTCCAGCGCCACATAGCGCTTGCGGCCGGGCGTGGAGCGGCCGTCGGTGGCCAGCGGCCAGAACCGCTTCACCTGGGTCGGCACCGGGACCAGGGCGTAGAGCGTCCGGTTGTCCGAGCGCCGCCGCAGCTTGAGCGCCAGCGAGAAGCCGAGGTTGGGCAGGAAGGGGAAAGGATGGGCCGGGTCGATGGCCATCGGGGTCAGGATGGCGAACAACTGGCTGAGGAACTCCGGCTCCAGTCGCTCACGCTCGGTCCGGGTGATCTTCGCGGGATCGACCACCTCGATGCCGGCGCCCGCCAGTTCCTTGCGCAGCTTGCGCCAACGCCGCTGCTGCTCGTCCATCAGCCGGCCGGCGGCGACGCTGACCTTCTCCAGCTGCTCGGCCGGCGTCAGTCCGTCGGCAGACAGGACCCGCACCCGCTCGCGCACCTGACCCTTCAGGCCGGCGACGCGGGTCATGAAGAATTCGTCGAGGTTGTTGGCCGAGATCGACAGGAAGCGCAGCCGCTCCAGCAGCGGGTGGGCCGGGTTGGCCGCTTCCTCCAGCACCCGGCCATTGAACCGGAGCCAGGAGATCTCGCGATTGAAGAAGCGGGACGGCGAGGCCATCAAGGCCTCGGACAGGTGAAGCTGGGGCGCCCGGGAGGAGGGGACCTCCTCGCCGGAGGTGGTGTCGCTGATCGCCGCATCGGTCATGTCTGTGGTTCTGACGCGCGGCGGAGGCGGCTGCAACCTCGATCGCCGACAGCGAAACGCCGGCCGGTCGGGCGACCGGCCGGCGTTCCATCCGTAGGCTGACGGCTTACCAGCTCCAGGCGTCGTGGATGACGTCGATGATGTAGCCGTCGTATTCGTCGATCAGATAGATGTTGTTGTCGACCAGCACCCAGCGGGTGCCCTCGGGCGGATAGCCGAGGCCGTAGGTCCGCCAGTCGTCCAGCCGGTAGCGCCAGAAGATCGAAGGCAGGTAGTCGCCGACCCGCCAGGTCTGGTTCCAGTAGTTGCGCGGAACGTTGTAGTAGCCGTAGCCCGGCGCGAAATAGAAGCCGATGCGGATGCCGCTGTAGCCACGCCAGCGCCGGTCGTTGCGCCACCAGTCGCGGCCGTGGCGCCGGTTCCAGTCCCGCCGCCAGTGGTCGCTGTTGAAGCGATGGCGGAACTCCCGGTACTCGCGGCGATCCGCGCGCCGTTCCTGCCGGTCCTCGCGTCGGTCGCCGCGCCGCTCCTGCCGGTCCTCGCGTCGGTCCCCGCGGTGATCCTGCCGGTCCTCGCGGCGGTCCTCGCGGCGGTCCTGGCGGTTTTCGGGACGATTGGGCCAGTCCTGGCGGTCTTCCCTTCGGTCCTGCCTGCGGTCCTGGCGGTCATCGCGGCGACCCTCGCGCCCGTCTTGCCGGTCGTTGCGACGCTCTTGCCGGATCTCGGGGCGAGCCGGCGGAGTGGGACGCTCGGCGCGCCGCTCCTGGCGAACCTCGGGGCGAACCTCGGGGCGAACCTCGGGGCGGGCGGGAGGGGTCGGTCGGTCAACGCGACGTTCCTGACGGACCTCCGGGCGGGCGGGCGGGGTAGGGCGCTCGGCGCGCCGTTCGTGTTGAACCTCGGGACGGGACGGCCTCTCCGCCCGGGGCTCGGGCGCCGGGGTCTCGCGCCGGGCCGGCGGGGCCGGAGTCTCCGCCCGGCGTTCGGTGCGGGCCTCGCGGCGCTGTTCGCGCGCCTCCCCTCGATCTCGCGAGCGGGGGGCCTCCCCGTCCTGCGCGAGCACGGCGAGCGGGGCGGCCGCGGGGACGACGAAAGCCGCGACTGCCGCGGCGACCATCAATGAGCGTTTCATTCTCGTCTTGTTCCTGCACGCCCCTGTCAGACGGCTTGGCCGCAAGGTCGCGTCCGCAGGATGAACCGTGACTGAACGACGCCGTCATCCGCCGCCCCGCGGGCATGAAAACGCCCCGCCGGCGGACCGGCGGGGCGCTTCGCGGATATGTGCGGGGCCGGCTCTAGAACACGCCGTGCAGAACGCTGGCGATCAGGCCGGTGGCGATGGCGATCATCACGATGTCATTGCCGGCATGGACGTAGCGATAGCCACGCGGGGCGGGACGCAGACCGTAGACGTAGGGATCGCGCACATAATAGCTCCGGTACGACGACGGCAGATAGTGGCCGCGCTGCCAGCGGTGGCCGTAGTAGCGCGGCTCGACACGGTAGTAGCCGTAGCTCGGCGCATACCAGTAGCCGCTGCGCGCCCCGCGATAGTCGCGGAAGTCGTTGCGGCCCCGCCACCAGTCGCGATTGTTGCGATCCCAGCGCCGGTCCTGCCGGAAGTCGCGGCGGTCGTCGCGGCGCTCCTGGCGGAACTCCCGGCGATCGCCGCGGCGGTCCTGGCGATAGTCGCGGCGGCTGTCGTAATCGCCCTGACGCCAGTCGCGACGGTCGTTGCGGCGTTCCTGGCGATAGTCCCGGCGGTCGTCCCGCCGGTCGTCGCGGAAATCACGCCGGTCGCTGCGGCGTTCCTGCCGGTCACCCCGGCTCTGGGCCTCGGCGACCAGCGGCGCGGCGGTGGTGGCCAGGGCCAGGCCGATGATGGCGGCCCGCGTAAAGCGCTTCATGATACTCTCCATCCAGCTTCGGACGGAAATCTCGGGACCGCCCGTTAATCATAGCCCAAGGTCTCGCCGCAGCGATGAACTGCGCCTGAACGTCTCTGTCAGGTTGGCTCCGGCCGTTGCGCCCGCCGCCCGCCTCGCCCACCTTCGTCGCAGCAACCCAGGAGCGCCGCGTGACCCGACCGATCGACCTCTGGTACTGGCCGACGCCGAACGGCTGGAAAGTCTCGATCGCCCTCGAGGAGATGGGCCTGCCCTATCAGATGAAGCCGGTGAATATCGGCGTCGGCGAGCAGTTCACGCCGGCCTTCCAGGCCATCAGTCCCAACGGCCGCATGCCGGCCATCGTCGACCCGGACGGGCCGGACGGGACGCCTCTTCCGATTTTCGAGTCCGGCGCCATCCTTCAGTATCTCGGCGTCAAGTCGGGCCGCTTTTATCCGCAGGATCCCCGACGCAAGGCCGAAGTCGACCAGTGGCTGTTCTGGCAGGTCGGCGGACTGGGGCCCATGGCGGGGCAGACCCATCACTTCCGCCAGTACGCCCCCGCCATGATCAGGGACCAGCGCCAGATCGCCTATGGCGTCCGCCGCTATACCGACGAGACGCACCGGCTCTATGGCGTGCTGGACCGGCGCCTCGCGGACCGGGCCTTCGTCGCCGGCGACTATTCGATCGCCGACATGGCCATCTGGCCGTGGATCCTGCCGGACCTGCAAGGCCAGTCGCTCGACGAATTCCCGAACCTCAAGGCCTGGATGGACCGGGTGGGCGATCGACCGGCGGTGAAGGCGGGCCGCGCCCTGGGCGCGGATCTCCGCCGCAGTCTCGCCGCCTCCGGCAAGGCGGCCGAGGAGGCCCGCAAGGTCCTGTTCGGGCAGCGGGCGCGGTAACCCTTTGCAAACGCCCCGGTGACTCTTCGTTAGCGGTTGTGAATCAGAGATTTCGAAGAGATTTCAGAGGTCTTTACAGCCACCGTTATTCGTCGCCGATTTGTCCGAAAGGGCCCTCCGGCCCCGTTGCTGTTAACTTTAACTTCAAACCGCGGGTATTTCATCGGGTCAGAAGGCGGGGCCAGAAAGGCGCCGGTTCGGAGGATACGGTGATGATCGCGCAAGAAATGGCGCCCACGACCAGCGAAGAGCAGGGCCTGCCCCTGCCGACCGCCGACATGAGCGGCGACGACCTGTTTCGTCTGGGCATGATGTATTCGAGCGGCCAGGGCGGTTGCCCCACGGACCGCGTCTCGGCTCATATGATCTTCAACCTCGCCGCCATGAAGGGCTCGGTCGAGGCGCGGGTCTATCGCCGCGAGATGAGCGCCGAGATGGAGCAGGACGAAATCTGCGAGGCCCAGAAAGCCGCCCGCCGCTGGATCGATGCGGGCGTGGTGACGCTCGCCGCCTGAGGGTGGCTAGTGGCTAGTGGCTAGTGGCTAGTGGCTAGGAAGTTCGCGCCTGGGCGTTCTTGCGCCGCACCAGAGCGTTGGAGAGCGCCGCGAGCATTCGGCTGATTTCGGCGGATGCAGCCAACAGAGCTTGGGCGTCAGCGTCCGGAAGATAGTTGAACCGCCGGGCGAGAAGCAGTTGGGTCTCGGCCTCGGCCAATGAACCTTGGGCCATGCCCACGAACTGAATGAACTCGCCGGTGCTTCGGCGCGCGGCGCCCTCTGCGATATTCGACGCTACCGAGACTGCGGCCCGCCTGACTTGGGCGATCAGGCCAAATCGCTCGTCCTTCGGCCAGTGCGCGGTGGCTTCATAGATGGCTTCAGCCCAGTCCAGCGCTTTCTGCCAAACCTGCAGATCCTGATAGCTGGTAACGCCGCTGGTCATCCGTCCCCCTCCTGGACCGAGCACCGCTTCAATCACTAGCCACTAGCCACTAGCCACTAACCACTCAGAACTGCTGATACTGCCCGCCGATCGCATAACTGAACCCGATCGGCAGGGCGTTGCGGAACAGGCTCACGAAATTCGCCACCTCGCCGAGGGTCGAGCGCGGCACGAAGATGATGTCGCCGCGCCTCAGGGCCACGACCTCGCCGCGACGCGGCCGCAGGTCCACCGCCCGCATCATCCGGATGCCGCCCGGACCTCGCCGGATCAGCGCCACCTCCTGCGCCCGGGCCGTCGGCAGGAAGTCGCCGGCCTGGATCACGGCCTGATAGGCGTCCAGGTCGCCGTTCATCTCGATCATCCCGGGCGTGCGCACCTCTCCGCCGACCCAGACGCGGATCGGGCCGGCGGTCTTCAGGGTGATCTCCACCACCGGACGACGCAGCTGGCTGGCGAAGGCGTCGGAGGCGTCCGCCTCGACCTCGGCGATGGTCCGGTCCGCGGCCATGATCTGGCCGACCAGCGGCAGGGAAATCCGGCCGTCCGGACCGATCCGCTGGGTGCGGGTCAGCTCGACGGCGGTGGGCGTGGCGATCTCGATCTCGTCGCCGGGATACAGGACGTACTCCGGCTCCGCCTCGGTCCAGTCCGCGAAGCCGATCTCGGGGAAGGAGGTCCGGCCGACGCTCTGGACCCGGCCGCTCTCCTGCGGCAGCGGCATCCGCGCGCCATAGTCGTCATCGCCTCCCAGTCCCGGCGCGCCGCCGCAGCCGCTGAGCATCGTCCCGGCCCCGAACAGGCCGAGCAGCATCAGGCGGCGGTCGATGGACATCGGGACTCACTCCACGAAAACGGCGTCGAGTGCAGGGTCGGCGCTTATGGGTAACCAGTGGTTAACGCGACTGGCCCAAGTCTGAAGCCTCCAGTTCAGTACGATGGAATCAGTCCGCCCCCATGCGCACGACGGCCTACACCACAGTCCGCCCGCGCTACGGCTTCCTCGACGTCGTCGGCCTGCTGTTCCGTGAACTGCTGCTGATGATCGTCATCTTCCTGCTGGTGTTCGCGATCGGCACGGCGGCGGTGCTGACGCTGAAGAAATCCTACACCGCCAGCGCCAGCGTCTACGCCGGCGTCGGCCAGGAATACGTCTACCAGCCGCGGGTCGGAGCCGCGGATCGCGGCGGTCAGCCGCTGGAAGCCGACGCCGTGGCCCAGTCCGAAGCCCAGATCCTCGGCAGCCTGGCGGTCAAGCAGAAGACGGTCGAGGCTCTCGGCGCCGACGCCATCCTGGGCCCCCGCGCCCGGGGAACCCCTGCGGAGAAGAAGGCCGCCGCCCTGAAGGCGCTCGACAGCGGGCTGGGCGTGGGCACGACCCCGGGCAGCGCCATCATCTCCGCCTCCTACGCCGCCGACGATCCCGTCCGCGCCGCGACCATCCTGAACGGCCTCATTGATCAGTATCTGGTCCAGCGCCGCTCGGTCTTTCGCGATCGCGCCACCCCGGCCATCGCCGCCCAGCGCGAGGCCTTCGAGGACGAACTGGCCAGGGCGGACGCCGCCTACAACGCCTTCATGACCTCCAACGACATCGGCGACTTCGCCACCGCCAAGGCCTCGCTGGCGGCCAGCTACCAGACAACCCAGGCCGAGGCCCTGTCGCTGCGCGCCCAGCTGAACCAGGCCACCCAGCGCCTCAACACCTTCGAGGCGCAGCTGGCGCAACAGCCGGCCGAGGTGGTGCTGCAGCAGGACCTCAACGTCTCGGCCCAGAACCAGATTCTGGAGCTGCGCACCCAGCGCGAGGCCCTGCTGTCGCGCTACACGCCGGACGCCCAGCCGGTGAGGGACATCGAACAGCAGATCGCCGACCTTCAGGCCTATGTCGCCACCGGCACGACGGTCGGCGCCAAGGAGGTCCGCACCGGACCCAGCACTGTCTTCACCACCATCGAGACGGCCCGCATCACCGCCGCCGCCGACCGCGACGGACTGGCGGCGCGGCTGGCCGTCGCCGAGAACCAGCTGGCCCGGCTGCGCTCGCGCCTCGCCGAGATGACCCGGCTGGAATCGACCAACGCCAACCTCGCCGGCAATCGCGAGGTGCTGACCGCCAGCATTCGCGAGTTCCAGCAGCGCGAGGCCCAGGCGCGCGCCGACAGCGCCCTGGTCGCCGCCGGGGCCGACAACGTCACCGTCATCGAACGGGCCGAGGCTCCGACGCGGGGCTCCAGCCTCAAGGCACCCCTGCTGGCGGTGGTCTTCCTGTTTGCGGCCTTCACCGCCCTGTGCGTCGGTCTGCTGCGGGTCTTCACCCGCCGCGGCTACACCACGCCCGCCTCGACCGGCCGGACGCTGGAGATGCCCGTCCTCGCCGTCGCCCCGATGAAGGCGCGGTGATGCGCGCCCTCACGCCCGTCGTGGTAGCGTAGGGGCCTGTAGCCGGGCGCGTAGCGATTCGATGGTCGACCTGACAACCGAAATGGCCGCCCTCTGGGCGGCGCTGGGGCCGGCGCCGGGCCATCGCGGACGCGTGATCCAGATCGCCGCGGCCAATTCGGGCGAGGGGGTCTCGACCGTGGCCCGCGAATACGCCCGCCTCGCCGCCGTCCGTGCCCGCAGGCCTGTCTGGCTGATCGACGCCGACCTCGCCCAGCAGGGTCAACTCGACGCCGTGGCGGCCGAGCCCGATCGCTTCGGCGCCCTCGGCAAGGCGGCCATAGCCACGCCCGACGGCTCCATCTTCTTCGCCGTCACGCCCCGGCTCATGGATCGGGCGGGCAAGCCGGTCCATCCGGCCCGCCTGCTGACGGCGCGCCCCTGTCTCGGAGGCCGCCTGTGGGTGACCCGGTTCGCGGCCGAGCTGCTGCGCTCCGGCCAGCGCGCCGAGCCCGTCGCCGACGCCCGCTACTGGGACGCCCTGCGCAAACACGCCGATACCGTGGTGATCGACAGCCCGGCCGCCGACCGCAACGCCATGTCCATCACCCTCGCGCCCTTCGTCGACGCCACCGTCCTGGTCGTCGCGGCCGAGGGCGCCTCGGCCGGCGACCCCCTGATCCTGCGCGACGAGATCGAGGCGGCGGGCGGCAAGATCGCCGGCGTCGTGGTCAACCGCTCGACCTACCAGCCGCCGGCCTTCCTGAAGCGGCTGATGGGCTAGGCCTTCGCCGCGTCCAGCCGCGCCACCTCGCGCTCGCCGTAGAAATGCGGCTCGAAGCCCTTCATCCAGAACAGTTTCCCGAGGCCGCGCGCGGTCCGGTCGTAAAGCTCCGCCCGTCTCGACGAGCCGATCAGGGTCATGATGGCGGCGCCGGCGCCCCACACCGCCGCCTGTCCCGCCCCGATCACCATCCAGCGCGCCACGGCGAGCCAGTCGCGCGCCGCCGCCGCGGTCTGGCTCGGCCCCTGTCCATAGGCGAAGGCCCGGGCGAGAGCGTATTCCAGCGTCGCCCGGTGCGCCGGCGCGAACTCCTCGACCATGGCCCCGGCGGCCCAGCCGAAGCGGCCGCCCCGCGCCCGCAGCGCCGCGAACAGGGCGTCGTCCTCGCCGCCGGCCTGATCGGAGGCGCTGTCGAACGGCGCCGGGCCGGGCAGGGCGGTCGCCCGCAGCATCAGCGAATTGCCGCAGCCGAAAGGGGTTTCGATCAGGCCGGTCGACTCGGGTCCCTCACGACCGAAGAACCGTTCCAGCCAGGGTTTCACCCAGGCCTCGGCGTCGGGCGCGCGGCCGGTGATGGGCCCGAACACCACATCCGCGCCGGTGACCTCCTGCCCCTTCAGCAGGGCGGCCAGCCAGCCGGGCGCGGCCGCCTCGTCGTCATCCAGAAAGGCGATCAGCGGCGCGCGTGTGGCGGCGAGCCCGGCGTTGCGCGCCGTGGCCACGCCTGGTCGGGGCGCGTGTACATAGACCAGCGGCCACGGCGCCAGCGCGCGCAGGCCCTCCACGCCGGCCTCGGCCGAGCCAGAGGGATCATTGTCCACGACCACGATCTCCGAGACCCGGTCGCCGACGCCGGTCTGGGCGAACAGCGAGCGCAGGGCCCGCTCCAGACTTTGCGGCCGGCGTAGCGTCGGGACGATGATTGCCACATCCGCCATCACACCGCCTCCGCATACAGGGCCGCGCGATACAGCCGCAGCGAAAAGGCCCGCGCCGCCACTGGCAGCCAGTTCGCCTCGGCGGCCTGTCGCATCCGGCCGCGCAACCACGGCAGGCCGGGCAGGCGCTTGAGCAGCTTCGCCGCCCTGTAGCTGGGATAGGCCGCGACGATCCCGGGATGGCGCTGGACCATGCGCGCGAAATTCGGCGCGGACTGTTCGTACTTGCCCGCCAGCGAGGCCACTGTGTCGAGGCCCATATGGGTGGCGGCGTTGTCGAGGTGGACGACGCGGAACCGGCGCGACACCCGCATGGCCCACTCCACATCCTCCCAGCCCCAGCCGGTGAAGCCGGGGTCAAAGGCCTCGGCCTCGAACACGTCGCGGCGCACCAGCAGGTTGGAGGTGTAGACGTATTTCTCGGGCTGCCGCGCCCGTTCCGTATACGGAACGCACTCCGATTTCGCGGCCATGGCCCGGTGCACGGCGAAGCGCGCGTCTGTCGGCGCCTGCAGAAGCGAAAACCCCCCGAAGGCCACGGCCGGATCCTCCTTCGCGACCAGTTCCGCCCAGTCGCGCAGGAAGCGGCGATGGTCCGGCCGCATGTCGCTGTCGAGGAACAGCAGGCTGCCGCCGCGCGCCGCCGCCGCCAGCCGGTTGCGGCCGATCGACCGTCCCTCATTGGCCGGCAAGGTGATCAGCCGGGCCGGCAAGGCCATGGCCCTGATCCGCGCCGTCAGCCGCTCCGTCAGCGCCGCATCGCCGGTGCCGTCGTCGAGCACGATCACCTCGACCGCCCCGTCGACCGAGGCCGCCTCCTCGTCCAGCAGGACCAGCAGCTCCTCCGGATCGTCGCGCAGGAAGGGGGTCAGCACCGACAGGGCCGGCTTCGCCCCCTTCCAGGCGGCGTTGTCGATCACCTTCGCCCGCGCCTTCGTCATGCCGCCGCCCTCCGCTCGCGCGCCCGGCCCAGCAACCGCATCGCCACATCCCGCACCCCCGCCGCGTTCAGCGTCAGGGCCACGGCGGCATAGACGACCCCGCCGGTGCTCGCGTCCAGCATCAGCTCCGCGACCCCGCCGATGGCCGGCAGCCGCGCCACCACCAGCGCCATCGCGCCCGTCGCGACGCCGCAGCGGATCAGACTGTCCCAGGGGATCGGCAGCGGCAGCACCCGGCGCCCGATCAGCCGGGTCGCGAGCAGCCCGAGGGCGAAGCTCGCCGCCGTCGCCCAGGCCGCGCCGATCAGGCCGAAGCGCGGCACCAGGATCAGGTTCAGCACCACGTTCATCCCCGCCGGAATGGCCATGGCGACCAGCAGCAGCTTCGTCTTCTTGCCCAGGGTGAAGGCCTGACCGAAATAATAGGCGGTGAGGCCGTACAGCAGGGCCGACAGGGCGATCCAAGGCGTCACGCTGGCGGCCGCGCCGCGCAGCTCCTCGCCGATCAGCACCTCGGCCAGCGGCCGCGCGACCAGCGCCACCCCCGCCGCCGCCGGCAGGCCGATCAGCAGGAAGGTCGACAGCTGCTCGCGCGCCGCGGCCTTCAGCCGCTCCATGCCGCCGCGTTCCAGCGCCATGACCAGCGCCGGCATGCCCGCCGATCCCAGCCACAGGAACAGCACGTCCAGGGTCCGGTTGGCGATCGAATAGCCGGCGTGATAGGCGCCCACCGCCGCCTCGTCGAGGAACACCGCCAGCAGGAACCGGTCGGTCGACGTCAGCACCACGGTCAGCGCCAGCGAGGCCGCGATCGGATAGCCGTACAGCGCATAGTTCCGCAGCCGTTCGCGCCCGGCCACGCCGCCGCGCGCCTGTTTCAGCTCGCCCGGCAGAACGAAGGGCAGGGCGGCCAGGGGGGCCAGACCGATGCCCAGCAACGGCGCCGCGCCGCCGGCCCCGCCGAGGGCGAAACCGACCCCGATGACCAGCCCGCCGACGGCGACGGCCATGTCCAGACCGGCCGCCTTCCTGACCTCTCCGGCCGCGCGATAGCGTTCCTGGGCCAGTTTGACGAAACAGCGCACCGGACAGCCCGCCAGACCGGCGGCGACCGCGAACTTCATCAGCGGATCGGCCGGCCACAGCCACAGGGCCAGCGCCACGACGGGTACGAACACCAGCGTCATCAGAACCGCGCCGCGGTACAGGCTGGCGAAATGCCCCGCGAGGTCGGCGCCCGGGCGGCCGGAGGCCCAGAACCGCGCCATGGCCGCTTCCAGCCAGGTGAAGACGGCGACATGGGCCAGGGTCAGGACGGCGAAGGCGAGGGCGTAGCGGCCGAAATCCTCGGCGCTCAGCAGCCGGGTGAACAGGACGATGGCGAGGAAGCCGACCACTCCCTGCACGATGTTGGCGGGCAGATAGCCCCAGACCCCGCGCCAGAACATCGCGCTATCGCACCGCCGACCGGTCGCCGAGCAGCACCGGCACGGTCACGGCCATGATCCACAGATCCAGCCACAGCGACTGGCGCTCGACGTACTCGATGTCCAGCCGCACCCGCGCCCGCACGTCCTGGGCCGTATGCAGCGGTCCGCGCGAGCCGTTGACGGCGGCCCAGCCGGTCATGCCCGGCTTGATCCGGTGGCGGTGGGCGTATTCCGCCACCAGACGCGCGCTTTCGACATGGCCGGTCTTCATGCCGATGGCGTGAGGCCGGGGTCCGACCAGCGACATCTCGCCGGTGATCACGTTCAGCAGCTGTGGCAGTTCGTCGAGGCTGGTCTTGCGGATGAAGCGGCCGACGCGGGTGACCCGGTCGTCGTCATGGGTCACCTGCCGGCTGGCCGTGGCGTCGGCGGACTCCTGCTTCATCGAGCGGAATTTCCACACCACGATTTCCTCGTGGTTGAAGCCGTGACGGCGCTGGCGGAAGAAGATCGGCCCGGGGCTGTCCATCCGGATGGCGAGGGCGATCAACGCCATCACCGGCGCCAGCAGCACCAGGGCGAACACGCCGATCGCCATGTCCTGCAGCCGCTTGTTGAAGGCCCGGCGGTCAGGATCGACCGGCCCCTGCACATCGGCCAGCGGCGCGGCCGCCAGCCGGTCCAGCGCCGAGCGCGTCTCCGCCTCGCCGTTCGGCTCGACCAGCAGGGTCACCTCGTTCGGCAGGGTCCGCAGCCGGGCGGTCAGCTCGCGCACCCGCGCCTCGGCCTTCGGATCGATGGCCAGCACCACCCGGTCGACATAGGGAGTGATCTTGTGCGTCAGCAGGTCGTCGGCCGTGCCCAGCACCGGCACGCCCTCGACGGCCTCGGGCGAGCGGGCCAGCCGGTCGTCGAAGATGCCCAGCACATTGAGATCGCGTCGCTTCAGCGCCTCGCGGATCAGGGTCTCGGCCCGCCGCGTCGCCCCGACCAGGACGATGTTCGGCGTCAGCGCGCCGGACGTGCGCCAGCGCCCGACCATGTCGCTCCAGCCCATGTGCAGGGCGTGCAGGGTGACCAGCACCAGGCCGCTCCACACCAACCAGGCCGTCCATTGCGCCGCCGCTCCCTGCAGGGCCCAGCCCGACAGCATGGCGACCGCCGTTCCGGCGGCGACGATCCCCCCCACCGACGCCAGATGCAGCGACGCCTTCTGGCCCCGTGCGAACCGGTAGCGCCCCAGCGAGCGCATCAGCCCCAGCACCGTCAGCGCGCCGAGGGCGAAGGGGGCCAGCCGGGATACGTCCGCATGGATCAGCGGCCCCGGCGTCGCGGCCCAGGCGCACAGCAGCGTCACCGTCGCCACCGCCAGCACGTCGAAGGCCCTGAAATAGTGCGCCGCCAGGCGTGAGGCGTGCCTTTGTCGCGCGTTCAGCCAGACTTCGGGGCGAAACGGTCCGCGCCGGGCCGCGCCCTTGCTCCGGGGTTCCGCGATCCGGCTCGCCGAGGTCGAGGCCGCGAGCGCCTGCAGGGCGGCCACGTCAAAGTCTCCGGCTGCGGCCGGCTCGGCGTCGAACGAAAGGCGGCTGGCGGCGTCGGTCAATCGGGACTCGCACAGGGGGGTTCGCCTCTACCTTGCACGGCCCCTCTCACTGTCGCGTTAACGGTGGCCTGCCGTGCACGGCTTTTGCCGCGACCCGTTGCGCCCGCTCGCGCGCTCCGCTATCCACGCCGCCTGCCGGAGACGTGGCCGAGTGGCTGAAGGCAACGGTTTGCTAAATCGTCGTACCCTGTAAGGGGTACCGAGGGTTCGAATCCCTCCGTCTCCGCCAGACCTTCCCGCAAAATTCACTCAACCGGCGGGCCGGGCTACGGCATGGTCGTTCCGTGTCATCGGCTCAGACCGGGGCCAGGCTGAAGGCCCGGGTCCCGGGTCCCTGCAACGGAGAAGGATCATCCGCCTGAAACGCATCCCCGCCCCGGCCGCCGCAGTCCGGCCGGGCGATCGCCCCGCAGCGACGAGATGAACGGGCTCGGCGTCGATCCGGCGGTGCTGCCGGCCTTCGCCCTGGCGATGGTCCTGATCGAGCTCACGCCCGGACCCAATCTGGCGTATCTGGCCCTCCTCGGAGCATCGCACGGGCGCCGGGCGGGGCTTCTGGCGGTCGCCGGCATCACCCTGGGGCTCGCGGTCTGGCTCGTCGTCGCCCTGTTCGGCTTGACCTCGACGCCGCTCCACTCCCGGGCGGGCCTCGAAATCCTGCGCTGGGTGGGGGCGGCCTACCTGCTGTGGCTGGCCTGGGACGCGATCCGGTCCGGGGCCGGCGCCGGCGCGGCCAGCGGGCCCGGGGAGGGGAGACCCTTCGTCCGCGGCCTCGCCGCCAACCTGCTCAATCCGAAGGCGGCGATCTTCTATCTCGCCCTGCTTCCGGGCTTCATCAATCCGGCGGTCGGGCCGGTCTTCGTGCAGGTCCTGATCCTCGGCGGCCTCCACATCGCCGTCAGCATCGTGATCCACAGCGGGGCCGTGTTCGGCGCGGCCGAAGCGGCGTCGAGACTGCCGCCGCGCTGGACTCTCGCCTTCCGCCTGATCCTGGCCGTCGGCCTGGTCGCGTCCGCGGGCTGGATGCTGTTCGTGCCCCTGTCGCCGGGGACCTGATCACCCCCCGTCGAGCGGCTGGTGCGTGAAGCCCTTGATCCCGCTCAGCGGACGGCGGTCGCGTTCGATCTCCACCTCGCTCTCGGCATAGGCGATCAGCAGCCGCGCCAGATCGACCAGGGCGCTGTCGTGGATGCGCTCATAGCCGTGGCTGGCGTCGATGCCGAAGGTCACCAGCGCCGTGCGGATGTCGGCCCCCGCCTCCAGCGCCGAGGCCGAGTCCGAGCGGTAGTAGCGGAACACGTCCTTCTGGTGCGGGATGTCGTGGTCGCGGGCCAGCTGCACCAGCTTGCGCGTCAGGTGCCAGTCGAACGGCCCGGTCTGGTCGGCCATGGCGATGGTGACCCCGAACTCCGATGAATTCTGCCCCGGCGCGGTCGTGCCGTTGTCGACCGTGACCATCGAGGCGACGTCGGGGACCAGCACCGACGAGGCCCCGTGCCCGACCTCCTCGGCGATGGTGAACAGCCACCAGGTATCGACCGTCGGGGTCCGCTCCTCGCGGAGCATGCACTCCAGCGCCGCCAGCAGGGTCGCCACCCCGGCCTTGTCGTCCAGATGGCGCGAGACGATGAAGCCCGAGTCCATGAACTCCGGCTGCGGGTCGATGGCGACGATGTCGCCGATCTCGACGCCGATGCCCCGCGTGTCGGCCGCGTCGTGCACCACGGCGTCGATGCGCAGCTCGACCTGGCGCCAGTTGACCGGCTGGGTGTCCACCTCCTCGTTGAAGGCGTGGCCCGAGGCCTTCAACGGCAGGATGGTGCCCCGGTACGCCCCGCCCTCGGAGAAGACCGTCGCCCGCGCTCCCTCGGCGAAGCGCGACGACCAGTTGCCGATCGGGACCAGCTCCAGCCGGCCGTTGTCCTTGACCGCCTTGACCTGGGCCCCGAGCGTGTCGACATGGGCGACCAGCGCCCGCGCGGGCTTCGGATCCCGCCCCGGCAGCCGCGCCCGGATCGCCCCGCGCCGCGTCAGCTCATAGGTCAGCCCCAGCCGCTCCAGCTCGCGGCACAGCAGCCAGACCGCCTCGTCCGTATAGCCGGTCGGACTGGGCGTGGTCAGCAGTTCGCCGAGGCGCGCCTTCAGATAGTCGAGGTCGATCGCGGGAGGGGACAAGGTCGCTCCTTCGGACGGGGGGCTCATGAAACGGCCGGCGCGTCCGGACGGCCCGCGATGCGCGCCGCCGCCGGCGCCGACAGCGGGAACAGCAGGTCGATGAACCGCTCGGCCGTCGGCTGCGGTTCGTGATTGGCCAGGCCGGGGCGCTCATTGGCCTCGATGAAGGCGTAGTCCGGCTCGCGCGGCGACTTCACCATCAGATCGATGCCGGTCACGGGAATGTCGATGGCCCGCGCCGCCGCGACCGCCGCGCGGATCAGCTCGGGATGCACCTCGTCCGTCACGTCGTGGATGGTGCCGCCGAGGTGCAGATTGGCGGCCTTGCGCACCAGCACCTCCTCGCCCTCGGGCGCGATGTCGTCCAGGCCATAGCCGGCCTCGGCCAGGGTCCGTTCCGTCTCGCCGTCGACGGGAATCCGCGACTCTCCGCCAGTGGCGGCGGCGCGGCGGCGACTCTGGTGTTCGATCAGCGCCCGCAGGGTCGAGCGGCCGTCGCCGAACACGCGCGGCGGCCGGCGCAGGGCGCAGGCCACCACCCTGTAGTCGATGACCACCAGCCGCAGGTCCTCGCCCTGAACCTGTTCCTCGACCAGCACCTCGGAACAGGTCTTGCGTGCTTCGGCCAGGGCCGCCTCGACCGCCTTCATGTCGCCCAGACCAACGGCGACGCCCCGGCCCTGTTCGCCGCGCGCCGGCTTGACGACCAGCGCCCCATGCCGCTTGAGCGCCGCCCGGATCGCTTTCGGGTCGTCGGCGTCGATCCGCTCGGGCGCCCGCACGCCCGCCGCCTCCACGATCCGCCGGGTCATCCGCTTGTCGTCGCATATGCTCAGCGCCACCGCGCTGGTCAGTTCCGACAGGCTCTCGCGGCAGCGCACCGATCGCCCGCCCCAGCTCAGCCGGAACAGGCCGCCCTCGGCGTCGATGATGTCAGTGTGAATGCCCCGCCGCCGCGCCTCGTCGACGATGATCCGGGCATAGGGGTTCAGATCGAGGTCATCCGTGGGCCCGACGAACAGGACCTCATTGATCGGATTCTTCCGCTTCACCCCGAAGAAATGCACCCGCCGGAAGCCCAGCTTCTCGTACAGGGCGATGGCCTGGCTGTTGTCGTGCATCACCGACAGATCCATGTGGGCCAGCCCCTGGGTGGCGAAATGCTCGGCCAGCCGCCGCACCAGCGCCTCGCCGATGCCCGGCTGGGTCGCCTGGGGGTCGACCGCCAGACACCACAGCGACGAGCCGGACTCCGGATCGTCGAAGGCGCGGGCGTGGTTGACCCCCGTCACCGTCCCGATCACCGATCCGGTCGCGGTGTCCTCGGCGACGAAATAGCTGATCGCCCGGTCGTCGCGCCGCGACCAGATGAAGTCCGGCGGGGCCTGAACCATCCGGCGTTTGGCGTAGATCTCGTTGATCGCCTCGGCGTCCGCCTCGGACGTCAGCCGGCGCACGGTGAAGCCGCGCGGCTGCCGACGGCTGGCGCGATAGGTGGCCAGATCCAGCCGGTAGGAGTGCGACGGATCGAGAAACAGTTCCTGCGGCGCCTGGGCCAGCAGGACATGCGGATTGCGCACATAGAAGGCGATATCGCGCCGGTCGGGCCCCTCGGCGCGCAGGGCCTCCACCAGCGGCTCCGCCGTCTCGAAGGTCTGGGCGAACAGCAGCCGGCCCCAGCCGCAATCCAGCACGGCGTTGGGCCGGGGCGCACCCCCTCCGGCCTGCACCGGCGGCTTCAGCCCCTCGTGACGCAGCCGCTTCAGCCGGTGCGCCCGGGCGCGGACGGGACGGATGTCAGAGGCCATGTTGCTGCATCCACATCTCGAGGATGGCGACCTGCCACAACTCCGACCCCTGCAGCGGCGTGATGTGCGCCGTCGGATCGGCGAACAGGGTGTCGAGATAATCCCTGTCGAACAGGCCCCGATCGCGCGCCGCCTGGTTGGTCAGCGCCTCGCGGACCATCTCCAGATACGGCCCCTCGATGTATTTCAGGGCCGGCACGGGGAAGTATCCCTTCTTGCGGTCGATCACCTCCGACGGAATGACTAGCCGCGCCGCCTCCTTCAGCACCCCCTTGCCGCCCTGGGCCAGCTTGTGTTCCGGCGGAATCCGCCCCGCCATCTCGACCAGCTCGTGGTCGAGGAAGGGCACCCGGGCCTCCAGCCCCCAGGCCATGGTCATATTGTCGACCCGCTTGACCGGGTCGTCGACCAGCATCACCTGGCTGTCCAGCCGCAGCGCCTTGTCGACGCCCGTCTCGGCTCCGGGTCGGGCGAAATGGGCCTCCACCAGCGCCCGGCTGACGTCGGTGTCGGCCATATAGGCCCCGTTCAGCTGGGTCTTCAGCGTCTCGTGGCTGCGGTCGAAGAAGGCCTTTGCATAGGTCTCGACCGGATCGGCCGCGTCGACCATCGGCGGGTACCAGTGATAGCCGGCGAACACCTCGTCGGCGCCCTGGCCCGACTGCACCACCTTGATGTGTTTCGAGACCTCCTGGCTCAGCAGGTAGAAGCCGACATTGTCATAGCTGACCATCGGCTCCGACATCGCCCCGATGGTCCCGGGCAGGGCCTCCATCAGCCGCTGGTGCGGCACGAAGATCTGGTGGTGCTTCGTTCCGTAATGTTTCGCGATCAGGTCGGAATAGACGAACTCGTCGCCCTTCTCGCCATTGGCTTCCTCGAAGCCGACCGAGAAGGTCATCAGATCGGTCTGGCCCAGCTCGGCCAGCAGGCCGACGATCAGGCTGGAATCGACCCCGCCTGACAGCAGCACCCCGACCGGCACATCGGCCACCATCCGGCGCTTCACCGCGATGCGCAGGCTGTCCAGCACCCGGTCGCGCCAGTCCTCCGCCGTCAGCGCCGCATCTTCGGCATGGCGCGTCATGTCGGGCTGCCAGTACAGCCGGTCCTTCGCCGTCCCGTCCGCCTCGATCACCCGGATCGCCGCCGCGGGGAATTTCTTCACGCCTTTCAGCAGTGTATGCGGCGGAGGCACGACGGCGTGGAAGGTCATATAGTGGTGCAGGCCGACCGGATCGATCGCCGTATCCACCTCGCCGGCCGCCAGCAGGGCAGGGAGGCTGGAGGCGAAGCGCAGCCGTTTGCCGGTCTCCGCCAGATACAGCGGCTTGATGCCGAACCGGTCGCGCGCGATGACCACCCGCCCGCTGTCCCGCTCGTGCAGGACGAAGGCGAACATGCCCTTGAACCGGTCGACGCAGGTCTCGCCCCAGGCCTTCCACGCCTTGATGATCACCTCGGTGTCGCCGTGCGAGAAGAACCGGTGCCCCAGCCCCTCCAGCTCCGCCCGCAGTTCCGGATAGTTGTAGATGCAGCCGTTGAACGCCAGCGTCACGCCGAGGTCGGAATCGACCATCGGCTGCTGCGCCTTCTCCGACAGGTCGATGATCTTCAGCCGCCGGTGGCCCATCCCCACCGGGCCGCGCATCACGATGCCCGATCCGTCCGGTCCTCTTGGCGAGAGCGCATCCGTCATCCGCTGGACGGCGGCCGCATCGGCCGGTCGTCCGTCGAAATTGATCTCGCCGCTCAGACCGCACATGGGCCCTCCTTGAATTGTGAAAGCAGCGTGTAGATATGGTTAGTGTGCTAACGAGTTCAACCCGATGACCGAGCTTTCCGTTCCGCCCACGGCCGATCCGACCGCCGCCCTCGTCCGCTCGGTCCGGCGCATCGCCCAGGCGATCGACGTCCGCTCGCGCGAGATTTCGCAGCTGACCGGCCTGACCCTGCCCCAGCTGCTGGTGCTGCAATCGATCCGCGCCCTCGGAGAGGTCAGCACCAGCGCCATCTCCCGCGACGTCTCGATGTCGTCGCCGACGGTCGTGGCGGTGCTGGACCGGCTGGAGGCCAAGGGCCTGGTCGTCCGCTATCGTTCGGCCACGGACCGGCGCGTGGTCCACGCCCGCCTGACCGACGCGGGGCTAGCGGCCCTGACCGACGCCCCGGGCCTGATGGGGGCGGACGCCCTGTCCCGCTGGTCCGCCCTGTCGCCGGACCGGCAGCGGGCGGTGGCCGGGGCCATGACCATCTTCGCCGACCTGATGGCGGGCGCGGCCCGCTAGACCGATCCTGGCGACCCCCGTTCTGAAACCGGAACCCCGTCTGGGGATTGGAGAGGGGAGTTCCCGTCAGGCGCCCCGCCATGCCGTCCATCAAGCCATCGCTCGATCGTCTCACGCCCGTTCTTCGCCGGGCGGTCTCGCGCGTGCGCGGCCGTCATGCGGCGCTGCTGGCCGTGGTCGCGGCGGCGGCGTTCGGCGTGGCCGGATTGCGCGCCATCGAGCTCCCGTCTCCCCGTCCGATCAGTGACTCCGACCGGCTGCACATCGAGGTCGTGCATCCGGTCGAGCCCGAGATCACCCCGGGATCGTTGATGGACGTCGGCGAACTGGTGAACGGCTTCCAGGGGGTGCCGCCCCCGCCGCCCTCGCTGACCGACGTCGCCTGGTCGCCGGAGGATGATCCGTACGCCTATGAGGCGGCCGGGGCGCCGGCCCGTCGGGACCCGCACCGCGCGGAGGGACGGCTCTACGAGTCCCGGCCCGAGCCCGAACGTCCGTCTCCCGTCCGCGCCGTCCAGCGCTGGTTCGGCTTCGACGCGCCCCGTGAGGACTTCCGGGCCCAGCGCGAAGCCCGGCGGGCCCGTATGGAGGCGATGGAGCGCGACGCCCGCGAACACCGCGCCCGGGAACGCCACGCTTCAGAGCGCTACCGCCGCGAGCGGGCGGAAGACGAGCGGTACGCTTCCGAACGGCGCCGCTGGGAACAGGCCCGGGACGACCGTTACGTCGTGGACGACCGCCGCCGGGGAGACCGCGAAGCGCCCCGCTGGCGCGATGATCGAGCCTATGCAGGCGAGGTCGACCGGGGGCCGGCCTGGGCCCCGCCCGAGGCCGCCTTCGACTACGTCTCCCCGCCGCCTCACGGCCCGCGGCCCTACTTCGACGCCGGCCGCTGACCTGCCCCTCGGCCTTCGCCGACAGGGAAGTGAGCGCTCGCACCCGCAAATGCTGCGCTGCAAGTTAATGTTCAATCATCGCACTTCGCAGGCCTAACCCGCTGATATCGCTGCACATGACCTGTTGGTAAGCGTCACGAACCCGCCCTAGGAAGAACCGGGTGTAGGATAGGTGCATCCCGTCGGTGGGGAGGGCGTCGGATCCACGTTCCTCGATGGCGGCGGGCTGTGGTCGAGCGATGAAGCCCGGGCGATGGAGAGTCCGGGGGTCCTCGCGGAGGTCGATGGATGGCCTCTGCTTGCTCGCCGC